>ENA-OPYX01001984-OPYX01001984.1-human-gut-metagenome-genome-assembly--contig:-NODE-1984-length-9905-cov-2.537329_pt1 | contig 9905 bp, 13 predicted proteins | sample MGYA00242639_ERZ504486 | MGnify/ENA primary metagenome ERZ504486 (study PRJEB26092, sample SAMD00036296) | human gut metagenome | host: Homo sapiens | study: EMG produced TPA metagenomics assembly of... | reverse complement strand
TGATCATGGTCTGAATATCTGAATACTCTCAAGAAGATAATTCTGACGGCTGCTGTCCAGCTCCGAAAGGACATCGTCCAGAAGCAGAACCGGTTTATCATGAATGATCTTCTCCACCAGATAAATCTCCGAAAGTTTCAGGGAAAGAGCTGCTGTTCTCTGCTGCCCCTGCGAACCATATTTGCGGATGTCAATTCCGTTTACAGCCACCATTAGGTCATCCCTGTGAGGTCCGGACGAAGTCATTTTCATCCGAAGATCCCGGTCTCTTGTTGCGGAAAAGGCTCTCTTCCAAAGCCTCACTCTCCACGCTTGGTTCATATATCACTTCTATATTTTCAATACCGCCGGTAAGATTTCTGTGAATTTCCTTAATGATCTCATTAAGGGACTCCACAAATTCTCTTCTTTTGCCAATGATCTTACGGCCATAATTTACCAGCTGCATATCCCATACATCCAGAGTCGCCCCAAGATCCGGCTGCTTATACATATCCTTCAGCAGCTTATTTCTCTGGTTCAGAACATGATTGTATCCGGCAAGATCTGTGAGGTATAGTTTATCCAGCTGACAAAGCTCCGCGTCCATGAATCTTCGTCGCTCTCCCGGACCGTTTTTGATAATATTCAGATCCTCCGGGGAAAAGAAAACCAGATTCACCACACCGAGAAGCTCTCTCGCCTTCTTTATGGGAAGCCCGTTGATTGCCACGCCCTTGGCCTTATTTTTCCGAAGGTGCATGTCAATCTTATAAGACATGGAATCTTTTCCCACCATCATGCGGATATGGGCTTCATCCTGTTCAAAGCGGATAATCTCCCGGTCTTTGCTTCCTTTATGGGATTTGCTGGTTCCGCACAGATACACAGACTCCAGGATATTGGTTTTTCCCTGTGCATTATCCCCATAAAAAATATTGGTTCCTTTGTCAAAAGAAAGTTCCAGCGATTCGTAATTTCTGAAATTGCTTAATTTTATGGATTCAATATAAGCCATTTTACTCGTTTCCGGACAGAACCTTCACATCCTGGCCATTATAGGAAATAACGTCACCGCCATAAACCTTGCGGCCTCTTCTGGTATCTACTTCGCCATTTACTTTTACAAGTCCGTCGTTGATCACATATTTTGCCTCAACACCGTCTGATACAAGTTCAGCAAGTTTCAGTGCCTGGCCAAGTTTGATAAATTCATCTCTGATTCTGATTTCCAATTTTCTGCCTCCACTCTTCTGGCATCACGACTGCAATTCGTTTTCCAGACTGTCTCCAGCCATTATTGGCAGTCCGTGTTCACTTCCATACTCTTCCAATTGTCTGTTACGTTTCTCTCTGTGGCAAGTGTCATTATCTTGCCTGGTTCTGATTTATGTTAACCGGAAGAATCAGATACGTGTAAGTTTCTTCCTCATCTCTGATAAAGCAAGGTGCTTTCGGATTCACTAGGTAAATGTCGATGGTCTCATCATCAATAACCTTCAGTGCATCGATCAGAAACTTGGGATTAAATCCGATCAGAATATCTTTACCCTCTTTCTCAATATCAATATCCTCGTTCATGGAACCCATTGCAGAATCAATCTTCAGCTCCATGCTGCCATCTGTAATGTGGATAATGATCGGTTTCTTATCTCCTTCTCTTACAAGGAGTGTGGCACGGTCGATACAATCCAGGAATTCTTTTTTGTTAATGGAAAGTTTGGTCTCATAATCGCTGGAAAGCATCTGGTCAATACGGAAATATTCCCCCTCGATCAGACGTGAAACTACCATAGTCTGGTCAAATTCAAATAAAATATGATTGTTTGTGAAGAAAATGCTGACTACATCATCCATTTCTCCGGATAAGATCTTACTGATCTCATTCAGAGTCTTGCCTGGAACTACAACCTTGCGGTCTGAATAGTCTTTCTTCAGAGGCATTTTGCGGATCGCAATACGGTGTCCATCCAGAGAGACAATTTTCAGACAATTATCCTTAATTTCAAACAGCTCACCAGTCATTAATTTGTTGTTATCGTTGACTGCAATTGAGAATATTGTCTGATAAATCATATTCTTTAATGTATATTGAGAGATAGTTAATGGTTCATCTCTTTCAATCATAGGAAGATATGCGAAATCTTCTCCTGATTTTCCAGGAATATTAAATTTTGCTTTCTCACAGGTGATAGTTGCAGCGAATTTTTCATCAGTTTTAATGGTAACATCGTTGTCTGGAAGTCTTCTGATGATCTCGTAAAAGATTTTCGCATTCAGGGCAACCATTCCTTTTTCTTCTATAGTACCTTCGACAATGGTTTCGATTCCAAGTTCCATGTCATTAGTAGTAAATTTGATCTGATTTGTTGTTGCATCAATCAGAATACATTCCAGAATTGGCATAGTTTGTTTTGGATGGTACAGCTTTAAGGAAATGCTGACGCTCTTCAACAAGTTACTTTTGGAGCAAATGATTTTCATAATGTGTATAACTTCCTTTCTTGGGTGATGTGGTTTTTTTCATTAAATATATTTAAGAAGATATCCGCCGTATCCGCCGTAGGGGGTGTGAATATGTGAAAAACTCACTTCCGCCCAGTGAATAAAAGGGTTTCGGGTATGGATAACTTCGTGTAAAAGCATTGGTTTAGAGTGTGAATAACCTGTGTAAAACCACATAAGAGATTTTGTTGCCAAAAGTTATTCACATTAATACACATAATGTCAACATCTTATACACATGAAATGTGGAAAAAATGTGTTAAGTTTGTGGATTAATTTTTTTCTTTAATGTATCGATGGTGTTCTGGAGCTGTTCGTTGGTCTGGAGCTCCTTTTCAATCTTTTCTACGCCGTGCATAACGGTAGTGTGGTCGCGATTTCCAAGATACTGTCCTACATTTTTCAGCGGGATCGCCAGAATTTCACGGCAAAGATACATTGCCACCTGTCTTGGCATCACGATCTTGGAACTTCTTTTATTTCCACAAAGATCGGCAGTACTTACATTAAAATGCTCTGCTACCATAGAAATAATGTAGTCTGCAGTAATCTGTTTATTTTCATTCGGTGCGACGATATCCTTCAGAGCCTGCTCGGCAAGTTCAAGGGTAACCTCTTTTTTCTCCAGTTTTGCATAAGCAACTACCTTATTGAAGGCACCTTCCAGCTCACGGATGTTGGATTTGATATTATTTGCAATATATTTGATAACATCTTCGCTTACATTGTAGCCGTCCATGTCTTCTTTTTTATGAAGAATGGCCATCCTGGTCTCGTAATCCGGCAGAGTAATATCCACGATCAGTCCCCATTCGAATCTGGAACGGAAACGCTCATCCAGAATTTCCATATCCTTCGGCGGTTTATCGGAAGATATGATAATCTGTTTGTTTGCACTGTAAAGGCTGTTGAAGGTGTGGAAAAATTCCTCCTGCGTGGATTCCTTTCCTATAATAAACTGAATATCATCAATGAGAAGGACATCAATGTTACGGTATTTCTCGCGGAATTTACTCATGGCGGTGTTATTTCCATTACGGATGGTCTCGATCAGCTCATTGGTAAATTCTTCACTTGTAACATAGAGAACCTTACTGTTATCATCATTTTCAATAATAAAGTGGGCGATGGAATGCATAAGATGGGTCTTGCCAAGTCCTGCACCACCATAGATAAACAGCGGATTGTACGTATTTCCCGGAGATTCCGCTACTGCCAGGGCTGCAGCCTGAGCCAGTTTGTTGTTGCTGCCCACGATAAAAGTATTGAATGTATATTTGGGGTTCAGATTTGCTTCTTCACATCTGGCCTTAAAACGGTTGTCCTGATCAGGTGCAGCGTCGGAAATGGATTTCTTCGCCGGGACGTCTTCTGGAAGGATAAATTTCACTTCGCAGTCGGTCATTCCGGTAACTTCGCTTATGGTAACCTGCAGAGGCAGTTTGTAATTCTTATTAATGTAGCTTAATCGCACCTGGTCGGAAGCGACGATGGTAACTACATTTCCACTGACATCATAAACCTTCAGGGGTTTCAGCCATGTGTCGAATCGAACATCGGAAAGATCGTGCTCCTTTTTCACAATTCCCAGGATTTCATCCCATTTTTCTATTACTGTGCTCATTTTTTCCTCCCGTACACATCTGATTGTTTCTTATATTAAATGATGCCGTCCGTCGGCGACATGTCCGTTTATCAAAATACCAGCTGGAAACAGGAAATTAGGGTGTGGCAGGCTAAATATACCGGAATTTTACTGGTATTTTGATAAACGGACATAAATATCCTTATATATATTATAATAAATCCTGTCTTTTCGCAACGACAAAATCTTATTTATATAGGAAATTTATGTGGAAAAGTATGCACATCCTGAGAAAAAATCAGAACTGCTGTGGATTGTCGTAAAAGGATGGGGATGTGGGTGGGAAAATGTTGTACTGGACGTGAAAATAGGAAAAACAACTGGGGAAAAGTGCAGAATTGTCCACAAAACATCCACAATTTGAAAAAATTGCAGTGGATAATAAAAAAATTCCAGGAAAAAAATGGGGGATATCTTGTGAATAAACTGGAAAGTTATCAACATTTTGTGTGTGGATAAATGTGGATAAATAGGTTGATAACCATTCTGGTTACCATAACATGGTTTTACGGGTTTCAATAATGAAAAATTATGTGTATAACTCTATCCACTGTCGAATCCCCTCGAAATATACCGTTTTTTGTGACATATGCGTTAAAATCAACAGTCAAAAGTGGATATTTTTGCTGATAATCCCCAGGTTATCCACAAGTTATCCACAAAATGTGGATAATGTTACGTAAACCTTTTCAAAATGACAGGTTATGCACAGTGTGGAAAACTTTGTGGATATAAAAAATTCCAGGAAAGCAAGAATTTTTACTTGACGAGAATGCTATTTATGAATATAATTGAAATGATGTTCTGATTAGGTTAATAATTTTAAATTCCATATAGATAAAGGAGGTGCTTTACCTATGAAAATGACATTTCAGCCAGAAAAAAAGTCTAGAGCGAAAGTCCATGGCTTCAGAGCTCGCATGAGCACAAAGGGCGGACGTAAAGTATTAGCTGCCAGAAGATTAAAAGGAAGAAAGCAGTTATCTGCTTAAGACCGTTAAGACCGCAGTTACTGTGGTCTTTTCTTCTATACAGAAATAATTATTTCAATATCATATAAAGGAGAATCAGATGGAATACTCAGACTCCTTAAAGAAAAATAACGAATTCCAAAGGGTATACCGAAAAGGAACATCACAGGCAAATCGGTATCTGGTGATGTATGTGCTTGAGAACCATGACAGGCACATGGAGAATCGTCTGGGAATATCTGTAAGTAAAAAAGTTGGGAATAGTGTGGTACGCCACAGAGTCACCAGACTGATACGAGAGAGCTACCGCCTGAATGAAAGATCCTTCCGTCAGGGACTGGACATTGTAGTGGTCGCAAGACCAAATGCAAAGGACAAGTCCTATCAGGAGATTGAGAGTGCGCTTATGCACCTTGCAGGCAGAATGAAGATCCGCCGTGAGGCTGAGCTTCATGTGGAAGATTAAACGGTATTTGGGCAGTATTGTTGGTTCGGTAAAGGAGCGGCAATATTGAAACAGATTTGCAGGAGAAATTATCATGAGCAGATTTAGTCCAAGGAATATCATGATTCATATGATTCGTCTCTATCAGAAATATATATCGCCGATGAAGAGAACAAAATGTCCTTATATTCCCACATGTTCTCAATATGGTTTAGAAGCAATTCAAAAATATGGTGCGTTAAAGGGCGGGCTTCTTGCAGCGTGGAGAATTTTGCGCTGCAATCCTTTTTCACATGGAGGATACGATCCTGTGCCATAAACTGTACTGAAACAGATGGTGTACAATAAATGACACTTTAAACTGATTTTCAGCACAAAAACTCAAACTTTGACAATTGAATAGTTACACCGAAAAAGCCTAGGAGGAAACAAACTTGGATATGATTTTATTAACGAAGAGCAGTGTCCCGATTATTGGACAGGTTGCTTCTATTATGGGCTGGATCATGGACGGGATTTACAGAGTTCTTGATCTGGTGGGTATTCAGAACCTGGGTCTTTGTATCATTATCTTCAGTATTATTATTTATGCACTGATGACACCATTGCAGGTTAAACAGCAGAAGTTTTCTAAGTTAAGCTCTGTTATGCAGCCTGAGCTTCAGAAGATACAGAAGAAATACAAAGATAAAAAAGACCAGGCGTCCGTGCAGAAAATGCAGGAAGAAACTCAGCTTGTATATCAGAAATACGGTGTTTCACCTACCGGCAGCTGTGTGCAGCTGTTGATCCAGTTTCCTGTCCTGATGGCATTATGGCAGGTTATTTACAAAATTCCTGGTTATGTTGGCAGTGTAAAGAATGTTTTCACAGGCCTTGTTGATCAGATCACAAGCGTAAGTGGCTACACAGACCTGATCCAGAGCTTTATCACAGACAATAAGATGACTCGTGTACAGCTGGCGCTGGATAACGGAAAAGCGACCAGTAATTCTGTCATCGATTTCCTTTATGCATTATCTCCATCTCAGTGGAAAGATCTTGCATCAATGGATCAGTTTAAGGGATTTGCAGATACCATTAACACCACGTCTGCAGAAATTTCCAAAATGCAGAATTTCTGTGGATTAAACATTGCAGATCAGCCTCTGAACTACATTAAGGCTGCTTTTGAGGGAGCATCTATTGCACTGGCAATCGCTGCACTTCTGATTCCTATTCTTGCATGGGCGACTCAGGTACTGAACTATAAGCTTATGCCACAGGCTACTTCATCTGCTGAAGGAGCTGTTGATACGATGCAGGCTTCCATGAAGACTATGAATACGGTTATGCCGCTTATGTCAGCAGTATTCTGTTTCACATTCCCGGTAGGTCTTGGTATTTACTGGATCGCAAGTGCGGTTGTAAGAAGTGTTCAGCAGTGGTTTATCAATCGTCATCTTGATAAGATGGATATCAATGATCTGGTAAACGAGAACATGAAGAAGATGGAGAAACAGCGTACGAAAGAAGGACTTCCGCCGCAGAAGATCACCAAATCAGGCAAACCAGTCTACTAAGAATATCAATACCAAGATTGATAAAGGTTCCAGTAACACAAACGCAGAAGAGAGAGCCAGAAAAGTAGAGGAATCCTACCAGAATGCAAGAAATGCAAAACCTGGAAGTATTACAGCAAAAGCAAATTATGGTCAGGGATTTTGACGAGAGAACAAGAAGAAGTAATTGTTGTCGGGAACGGAGGGTTTCATAGATGGAGGAGTTTATCCAGTTTTCAGCAAAAACGAAAAATGAAGCAATCACCAAGGCGTGCATCGAATTAGGTGTTTCCAGTGATCAGCTGGAAATTGAAGTGGTTTCTGAAGGTAGTTCCGGATTTTTTGGCATCGGAAGCAAACCGGCAATCATTAAAGCACGCAAGATCAATACAGTTTCTGAAGAGGATGAGATACAGGAAATCGTTGATACTGTTAAAGTGGATGCGATTAAGGAAGAGCAGAATAGAAAGCCTGCCAAACCTTTTGTAAAAGCTGAGAAACCGGCACCAAAGAGTGAACCGGTGAAAGAAAAAGCACCTGTAAAAGAGGCGAAAGAGCCAAAGCCTTTTAAAGAGCCAAAAGAAAAACAGCCGCGCCAGCCGAAAGAGAAACCTTTTAAGGAGCGTCCTGTAAAAGAAAAACCGGCAAAAGAAAAAATGCCGAAAGAGCCAAGAGAAGAGAAGCCGAAACAGTCCAAACCTGTTGAGATCATCACAGATCCGGCAGAGATCAAAGAAGTGGAAGAGAGAGCAATTGTTTTCCTTCGCGACGTATTTGCATCTATGAATCTTGGTGAAGTGGAGATCACTTCCAAATACAACACAAATGACGGTTGTCTGGAAGTTGCTTTTGAAGGAGAGGATATGGGAATTCTCATCGGTAAGAGAGGACAGACCCTTGATTCCCTTCAGTATCTTACAAGCCTTGTTGTAAACAAGGGAAAAGCAAACTATATCAGAGTAAAGCTCGATACAGAAGATTACCGCAGACGTCGTAAAGAGACTCTGGAGAATCTTGCAAGAGGAATTGCCTACAAGGTTAAGAAAACCAGAAAGCCAGTTGTACTTGAGCCGATGAATCCATATGAGAGAAGAATCATTCACTCAGCACTTCAGGGTAACAAGTATGTGGAGACTGTCAGCGAGGGCGAAGAGCCGTATCGTCATGTGGTTGTAAAATTAAAAAGATGGTAAATCTTGCATAAAACATCTGAATGTGTTATAAAAGATTTGCAGAATGAATAAGAGGTTATTCCAGGTGAAAGATGGAAGAACTGAAGCGTTATGCTTTTGTTTTAATATCTTTCCTGGGGTAACTTTTTTTGTATAATAAAATAAGATGATACCAGTGTCAAAAGGTCAAAAAGCTGTTCGTGCTTGCACGATAAGGCTTTTGAGCTTGGGACACGCCAAATATGAGAAAGTAGCGATTTACGCAGTAAATCAGCGGATTTCGAATATTTGGAGGATTGCGGGAGCAGCGTAGCTGCGTAGCAATCCGGGTATCAAATGAGTGTCAAAAGATGTGTTAAGCTTATAATTTGGATTGTAATTTACATGGAGGAAATCACATGAATACAACAATTGCAGCGATATCTACTGCTGTGAGTGCTTCGGGAATCGGAATCATCCGAATCAGCGGCCCGGAAGCCATGGACGTTATATCCCGCATTTACCGTTCCAAGGGCGGGAAAAAGAAGATCAAAGAAGTACCCACCCATACCATTCACTATGGCTATATTTATGATGGGGAAGAAGCGGTAGATGAAGTTCTGGTTATGGTTATGCGCGCGCCAAAACATTCACAGGAGAAGATACCGTAGAAATTGACTGTCATGGCGGTGTCTATGCCATGAACCGTGTGCTGGAGACCGTCCTGAAAAACGGTGCTAAAATAGCCGGCCCGGGAGAGTTTACCAAGAGGGCATTCCTCAACGGCAGACTGGACCTTTCCCAGGCAGAGGCTGTTATGGATGTGATCCAGGCGAAGAATGAATATGCCCTGAGAAGTTCCATGAGCCAGCTGAAAGGCTCTGTCCAGAAGACAATCAAGGAGATCCGGAATGATCTGATTTATGAAATTGCTTTTATTGAGTCAGCACTTGATGACCCGGAGCACATCAGCCTTGATGGATATCCACAGAAGCTTTTCGGAATTGTGGAAAAAGAACAGAGATCCATCGACGGCCTGTTGAAAACTTCCTCAGACGGAAAGATCATCCGAGAGGGAATTGAGACTGTTATCGTAGGAAAGCCAAATGCCGGCAAGTCTTCCCTTCTGAACCTTCTGGTTGGGGAAAATAAGGCCATTGTAACGGATATTGAGGGAACCACAAGAGACATTCTGGAAGAGTACATCACTCTTCATGGAATCACGCTGAAAATTGTGGATACTGCGGGAATCCGTGAAACCCAGGATGTAGTGGAGAAAATCGGCGTATCCCGTGCCCGTGAGGCGGCAAAAGATGCGGACCTGATCTTGTACGTGGTTGACAGTTCCACACTTCTTGACGAAAATGATGAAGAGATCATAGAGATGCTGAAAGGCAGAAAAGCCATTGTGCTTTATAACAAAACAGACCTTGCGTCTGCAGTAAGCATGGAGGCGCTGGAAGAGAGAACTTCTCATCCAGTGATTCCCATTTCTGCCAAAGAAGAGACTGGAATCACCCAGCTTGCTGAGACGATTAAGTCCATGTTTTTCAGCGGAAAGATTTCTTTTAATGATGAGGTTTATATTACCAATGCCCGCCACAAGGAGGCACTGGAGGAGGCAGCCCAAAGCCTTTCCATGGTGCGAAGAAGCATCGAGGACGGCAT
>ENA-OPYX01001983-OPYX01001983.1-human-gut-metagenome-genome-assembly--contig:-NODE-1983-length-9908-cov-2.028831_pt1 | contig 9908 bp, 11 predicted proteins | sample MGYA00242639_ERZ504486 | MGnify/ENA primary metagenome ERZ504486 (study PRJEB26092, sample SAMD00036296) | human gut metagenome | host: Homo sapiens | study: EMG produced TPA metagenomics assembly of... | reverse complement strand
GCACAGATCACATAGCCGCCTGCAATCCCCAGAACAATACCGATCAGCCCGCCTATGATCGTCAGGATCGCCGCCTCCGCAAGGAACTGTAACATAATGGACGAGGTTTTCGCTCCAAGGGATTTCCGGATACCGATCTCCCTGGTACGCTCTGTGACGGACACCAGCATAATGTTCATAACACCGATACCACCTACCAGAAGCGAAATTCCCGCAACAAAAGAAATAAACGCTGTCACCATGCCAAGCATCTGGTTCATGGATTTCATGACATCCTGGAAACTCTGTACCTGGAAATATTCATCTCCGGCACACTGGTGACGTCTCTCAAGAAGATTTATGATCTTGTCCGCCACCGCCTGGGAATCCAGACTCTTATCCGCCTGAACTATGATCTGATAAAATTCTCCGCTGCTTCCGGTAAAGTCGTCCATAGCCGTATAAGGCACATTTATGGTCACCGGCATTCCATCGTAGGTATAGCTGACAAAGGTTCCGTTTTCCTTCTGTGTGGTGACTCCGCAGATGCGGAATGTCTTGGTCAGATCATAGCAGGTGATGTCCAGTGTCATTCCCACTACATCATCTGTTCCGAAAAGCCTTTTCGCATCGGCATCGGAGATCACGCAGACGTTTTTTCCCTCTTCGACCTCCTTCTGCCCGAAATAGCTTCCGTACTTCACAGAAGCATTATCCACCAGCTTGGCATCCTGGGCTTCCCCGGTCACTGTAAGATTAAAATCACCCTTTCCGGTTACGGTCTCGCCTGTATAGGAATCCGAAACATTAACACCTTCCACACCATCCAGCTCCCGGACTGCATCAATATCCCCCGGCTCGATCCAGACCTGGTCTGTTATGGCATCATCACTGCAGTAAACAGCGATCTGGCCGCCACCGATATCATCGATCTCACTGTTCATCTGATTCTTCGTACCCTCACCGATGGACACAATGGCGATCACTGATGCAATACCGATGATGATACCAAGCATGGTGAGAAAGGATCTTCCCTTGTTGGCCATGATGTTATGGATCGCCATTTTGATATATTCATAAATATTACTCATCGGCAGTCTCCCCTGTCTCTGCTGCACTGTCACTGTCTTCAGACGCTGCCTCTGCCTTCATTCCCTCTTCCAGGGAACCCAGATCCTCGATGACCTCATCTCCGGCTTTAATTCCCTCTGTGATCTCAACAGAATCCTCCGAACTGATTCCTGTAGTGATATCCTGTTTTGTGATCACACCATCCTTCAGCACATAACAGAAGGAACCATCCTTGCCGATATTTACCACGCCTGCCGGAACCGTTACCACATCCTCTGCCTTTTCTGCATAAATCTTTACCTTCGCATCTACTCCCAGAAAAATATCCTTGTCTGGCTTGTCGATGCTCACTGTGGCAGAGATCAGTGTGGAGCCCTTTTCGTTGGTTGTGGCAATGTGACTGATCTTTGTCACCTTGCCAGTGTATTTCCTGTCACCGATGGTAATGTCTGCATTCTGGCCTTCCTTTACCTTATCGTAGTCATACTTGGACACATTGATATCAACGCTGACCTTATCTGTATTCTGCAGGGTAAAAAGCTCCATTCCCTGTGTTGCCGCTGCGCCCTGCTGGACTGCTGATTTGGAAATGACGCCGTTAAAATCCGCCGAAATGCCTTTCTTTCCTTCTTCTACCAGCTCTTTCGCAGATTTTGCATCCAGCTCAGTGAGATTGTTGCTAACACGCATTTTTTCTTTCTCTTCTTCTGTAAGGCTGGCAGAATCCGCCTCTGCAATGGATTTCTGGGAAGCAAGATCCGACTGCAGATCCGCCAGATCAGAGGTTGCCTGTTCGATCGCATTCTCAATGGCAGAAGTATCCACTGTACTTCCTGCAGAAGAAGCATCCGCAGATGCATGATCTGTCAGCCCCGGTGTTTCCTCTGAAGCTCCATCGGTAACAAAATCACCGGCCGCACTACTGCTGTAATCAGAATACTCCGGCATTTTTGGCTGGCTGGCCTTCTTATCCTCATAAGCTTCCTTTGCTTCCTGGCAGGTGATCTCTGCCTGACTTCTTGCTGCTTCCGCTTCATCCAGCGCCTGGGCATTCTCATCGCTCTGCTCTGCCTGCCACTGTGCAAAAGCCATCTGATACCTGGTATCTGCCTGATTATAAGCATTCTGTGCCGTTACATAATCGGAATTCAGCTGTCCCAGCTCCTGCTGGTACTGCGGAAGTGTCTCATTCTGATATGTAGTCAGCGCTTCTGAATACGCTCTCTGAGTCTCTGCATCCCTGGCAGCCTGGGCCTCTGCCTTTGCCTGGGTCTCCGCCTGGGCCTGTGCCTGCGCATCTGCCGCAGCCTGAGCCTGTACAGACGCCAGCTGTGATCTCAGGGAAGCCAGATAATTCTGCTGCTCCCTTACCTGCTGTTCCAGACTGGAAACCTTTGCTTTTGCGCTGTCCTGCTTCTGCCGGGCCTCATTGGATTTATTGATGGAATTTTTGTAATCATACTGTCCGGACTGTACATTCAGCTCTGCTTTCTGATTATCCCTCTCCAGATTCTTCACTTCAAACTCTATCAGCTTCGTTCCCTTTGAAACCGTATCGCCTTCTGCGAAGGATACGCTTTTGATCTGTGCGTTCACAGGAGAATAAAAGGTCTTCTGCTCATCACTGACAACGGTTCCGGTTGCATCTACGATCTCCTCCACATCTCCTGTCTCCGCTTTGGTAACAGCAACCTGCGGAATCTGTGATCCCCCGCGGCCTGCACCTGATGCCGCATAAATACCGCCTGCCACAACAGCCACTGCTGCCACACCGATCACAATCTTTTTCCCTTTTTTCATTCTTAAGCCTCCTCGACAAATTCCTCATTGATCGTATCTGATTCAATTTTTCCATCCATGATCCGGACCACACGTCTGGCCTGAGCCGCGATCCCATTATCATGAGTGATCAGGATCAAGGTTTCTCCTGATCTGTGCATTCCCTTCAGGATTTCCATAATTTCCCTGCTGGATGCAGAGTCCAGATTTCCCGTTGGTTCATCTGCCAGGATCACCGGCGGCCTGGCTGCGATAGCTCTGGCAATAGCCACACGCTGCTGCTGTCCCCCTGACATTTCGTTTGGCTTATGGTCCATACGTTTCTCAAGTCCGACTTTTTTAAGAGATTCCACAGCAAGCTTTCTTCTTGTTTTCCGGTCGATCTCACGATAGATCAGAGGAAGCTCCACGTTTTCCAGCGCCGTAAGATTTGCGATCAGATTAAAGCCCTGAAAGATAAAACCAATCTCCTTATTTCGTACCACCGAGAGATCGTTATCCTTCATTGTGGATACATCTGTTCCATTCAGATAATATTTCCCGGAGGTAGGGACATCCAGGCAGCCCAGCATGTTCATAAAGGTGGATTTTCCGGAACCGGACTGTCCGATAATAGCCACAAATTCACCCTTATGGATCTCCAGGTTCACATGATCCAGCGCCCGCACCTCATTTTCTCCGGGATTGTAAACCTTGCACAGATCTACTACCCGTACCAATGCATCTTCCATAATAAAATTACTCCTTGTAAAGTAAATCAGTCCCAGGCAAGCCTCTCCTCTGCTTATTGCTTTTCGCCATTGAAGCAGAGAGCTTCCCTGATCAGGTAAAAAAATACAGAGCGGAGTCTGCAGGGGATACTGCTGTTTCTCGTCGGAACGCTCCAAGCCAAAACAGCAGCAGGCAGACTGCTCTGTCATTTCCGGGAAAACCCCGCTCATTGATCTGTAACGAAAAGATCACCTGAATGTCTTCAGAACTGACGCACATTTATACATCTGTCTATGCATCAAGTAAAAATGCCTTATATGCCTTGTATGCCTCATATACATCTGCCTTGCTGGTAACCTCCCACGGAGCATGCATACTCAGCACTGCCACGCCACTGTCAATAACCTCCATTCCGTAAAGTGCCGCAATATAAGCAATGGTTCCGCCTCCACCAAAATCAACCTTTCCAAGCTCTGCTGTCTGGAAAGCAACATTGTGATCATCAAAAATCCTGCGAAACTCTTGCAACGTACTCTGCATTGGCATCGTTGGAACCGGATTTTCCTCTTGCTCCGGTGAACTTGTTAAGAACAATACCACGTCCAAGATATGCTGCATTCTTTTCTCAAAAGCCTCACCTATAGGCCGGATCATAGCCGGCACTTACATCGGAAGAAAGCTATGCTGGAATTACGGAGAGCATCTTCTAATGCAAGCTCGGAATAGCAAGCCCATTCCGTCCAGATGCTCTGCCACGCTGTTCTCAAAAAATCTGGACATGCATGCCTGTGGCACCAACGCTTCCGATCTCTTCCTTATCTACAAGGAGACAGCAGCTTGTACGCTTCGGTGCTTCCATCTCAAGAAGAGCCAGAAGGGAAGTATATGCGCAAACTCTGTCATCCTGTCCATAGCCAGCGATCATGCTGCGGTCAAGACCACAGTCACGAGCCTTGCCAGCCGGAACGATCTCAAGCTCTGCGGAAAGGAAATCTTCCTCTTCCACACCATATTTCTTATTCAGAATGCGAAGTACATTCTCCTTAACAGCCTCTTTCTTCTTGTCATCCGGAAGATCCTTCAGAGGCTGGCTTCCAATCAGGATATCCAGCTTCTCGCCCTCAACAGCCTCAGAAGCCTTCTTCGCCATCTGCTGTCCAGCAAGATGAATCAGAAGGTCTGTAATGTAAAGAACCGGATCATCCTCATCCTCGCCGACGGTTACATTTACAACAGTGCCATCCTTCTTCACAATTACGCCATGCATTGCCATTGGAAGAGCAACCCACTGATATTTTCTTCACTCCACCGTAGTAATGAGTGTCAAGATAAGCCAGATCCGTATCCTCATATAACGGATTCTGTTTAATATCCAATCTCGGAGAATCAATGTGCGCACAAATGGATATTCATACCCTGTGCCAGATCCTCCTCTCCAATATGGTACAGGGCAATGATCTTCTGCATTCCAACCTGGTAAACTTTATCTCCTGCTTTCAGATCTTCGCCATTTTTCACCTTTTCTTCAAGGGAAACATAGCCTGCTTCCTCAGCCTCTTTCACAATCTGTGTGATACATTCACGTTCTGTCTTTCCTACATTTAAGAAATGACGATATTTCTTTGCCACAGTTTCCAGATCCTGCATATCAGCATCTGAATATGTGAGCCATGCGTTTGGACGTTCCATAATCTATATCCACCTTTCTCCTGTTTTCATTTTACACAGGGAAAATAATCCCTGTGTTTTCCTCATCCAAAATTCATTATAGCGTATAACCAGGTAAAAAGCTACCGGCAAATAGGTTTTCTTGCACAAATCTTTTGCCGCGCAGTCCAACACTTTGCACTGCCTTTTTTGATATATCCAAATCCGGTTCAAGGTCTCCTGTATCGGTTAAAACAAGCATATACTTCCTGTCGTCTTGGCACTGCATAGCCGCAGGAAGTATAGCCTTCTGACAGAAAAGACAGCCCTTCTTTTTCCAATTTACTGCAAAGCAGCTCCACAATTTCCGGCAGTGTTCTTTTCCCATCAATCAGTTTTTCCACTGCATATTTCAGCAACGCTCCTAAAGCTCCTGTCTGCTCACTGTCGATCAGCAGTTCCACATATCGCAGATCCACTTCCTGTTTTCCAATGGAAAAAACCATCTCTGCCATGTACCTTTACTTTCAGCCTTTCCGGCTTATCCTGTGCCTTAGAATGACCGTAATAAGCCTTCTTGGAACCGTTTAACGGCATATTTTTTGACATGATGCGATGGCTTTGTGGTGCTTTAAATCCAGCTGCCATATTCTCATTTAAAGGATAATCCCTGCAAAGTTCCCGGACTTTTTCTGTGATATCTACCGGCATATAATTGTCCATCTGGATCACGGTATCTGCAATATGGAAAAAAGCCCCGGAGCTTCCGGCAACCAGAATTGTGGAAATCCCCTCCTTTTCATAATAGATCCCCGGGCACGTTCCAGAAATGGGGTGATCGGCTCTTTTTCCCGGCTGATCACATGCTGCATAAAGGCGTCGCGCACCATAAAATTAGTAGCAGATGTATCTTCATCCAACAGAAACACCTTGCTTCCCGCCTCTATTCCCTCCACGATTCCTGCTGCCTGGGAAGTACTTCCGCTGGCATCTTCCGTAGAAAAACAGGTGGTATCTTTTTTATTGGGAAGGTCATTTATAAACAGGGAAATATCCACATCTTTCACAAATCTGCCATCCTCAGAACGCAGCTTCTGGGCTGTGGAATCCGTGATCACATACTCTCTTCCATCTCCCTGGATATGGTTATACACGCCCAGTTCCAATGCATTCAGAAGGGTAGATTTGCCGTGATAACCACCACCAACGATCAACGTGATTCCCTTAGGAATTCCCATTCCGGTTATTTTTCCCTTATGGGGAAGCGCCATAGTCACCCGAAGACTTTCCGGCGAAGAAAATGTCACGCTCCCTTTCATCGGCTTAGATGAAATACCGCTCTCTCTTGGCAGAATCGCGCCGTCATTTACAAAAGCAACCAGGGAACGCTTCTTTAATTCTTCCCTGATATACGCCTGATCTTCTGCCAGGAAAATAGTATTTTCCAGATCTTTTCCACTCAAATTTCTGTATACAAATGCCTTTTTTCCACACAAACCGGGAGAAATTCAAAGAATATTTTCTCCAGTTCTCCCGCATTTATGGTACGTCCATTTGCCGGAAATCCTACAAAAAACCGGACGGTAATCCCCTGCTCTGTAATCTCACAGGCCGTTCGCTCCAGCACCTCCTGACCGCATCTGGTCACAGAAATAAGTCCACTTTTTCCAGAGCCTTTTGCCCGAAAAGTATAGCGGTTCACCTGCTGTTCAAACTGTCTGGTAAGATAGTCTGCCAGAGTAATTCTGGTCAGTTTATCTTTATAATATTCCGCTGGAAATCCAGCTTCCCTGTGAAAAATTTTCACACTGACATGGGACGGTGACGCAAATGGATCGCCCTGTACATGATCAATTGACAAAACATATTTCTTAAACTGATATGCCCCTTTCAGGGATTTATAGGCAGGATAGCTCTTCCGATTGATGGAATGAAGCATGTCCTGCAGCTGATTTGATGATTGCATAAGTACCTCCATTGTCTATAATAACATTGTCAAGCAACGATATCACGCTCTAACTCTTCGCCGCATTCAGTAATAATACTAATTTTTCCCACAACGTAAAACCACCGCCCAGTCAGCGTTCTTGCCAACAGACGGTGGTTTATTTATACATTTTTAGGGAAAGGAAAGAGTTTTTCTTAAGAGTTCTTTCTCTTAAGATGTATATATCATATCGCATAATTGTGAAAAGCATTTGTCCAAATTATAATTTTTTTCTAAATTTCTAAAATGAAAATAACTAATTCGTAACTGGCATCACAATTCCATCCTGTTCTTCCCATTGTGTCCTGTTTTCAGATCATAACGTTTCATTATCTTCTGAAAGTCAGAACATCACTCTTACCATCCGTTAATACTATGAAGATTACTGTTCACGCCCTTCACAACAACACACTTCTCAATGCACAATGTCAGTCGTGTCTCTGATCCTTATTTCCATACGCTTCGCAAAATCTTGCTGCAAATGCCGGCGGCTCATTGTTGGCATAAAGGTGGGAAATATCGCCGAAGGAGCTCATACGGAAAGCAGCAATTCCCTGACGGCGTTCTTCTGTGGTCAAAGTTGTCACAGAGGATGGGGCAGCCACGCAGCCATGCCAAAGTACCATCGGAGAGATATTCAGTAGATGGCTGAGAAGTACACACTCCAATCCAAAATGACAGAAGAAAATAATCGTGTCGTTATTCTCTTCATTTACTTTATAATAATGACCTTCCCTCTCATATCCATGCTTCGCGAGAAGCTTATCGAACTCCCCGATTTACACGGTCATACTCTTCTTTCACATGACCTTCCTGCATAGCCTCATTCTCAAACCAGTGGTCATACTGGAAAAAGCGCTCGTCTGCCATCCAGTCCTGTGGCAGCCAGTCCCATGCAATAATCTTCTTATCTTTCACATCCGGGCGCCAGATCTGACAGGGAAATTCCTTCAGCCATTCACACTCTGTAGCTGTTCTTCCCATCTTTTTTCAAGGTCGGAGCCGCAGTATCCTTCGCTCTTCCAAGGGGGGATACATAGAAAGCTTTTACATCTAATTTGGAAAGCTTCTGTGAAAGATACTCCACCTCTTTCCAGCCTTTTTCTGTAAGGGAATCTATATCATAATCCGGGTCACCATGGCGTACAATCAATAATTTCATAATGTCACTCCTCGTAATTTGCTTTTGAATCACTAATAATTTCAAGCTATTTCTTATTTCATTGAACAGTAACGATTTTAGCATATCTTCACAGATAATTCACCATATTTCTTACCGTCATTTCTTTACAATTTTTGTGAAAGAAGTATATAATGATGCTATATCAAAGGGTCTTTTGACGCTCATATCTTATATGAATTCAAACAGACGCTGATCGGATCATACTTTAATAAATACAAGAACTAAGTGGACGCAATAACCACTTTCAGATTACATTTTATTCCTCAATATAACTCAATTTACGATTTCAAGCGAGGTACCCACATGAAAAACTTGCCATCATTTTCCCAGGTGTCGGTTATACCTGCACCAAGCCCCTTCTCTATTATACTGCTTCCATGGCTGCTGAGCGTGGTTATGAAATCATCCGCCTTGACTATGGTCAGGACATTCATACCTTCCACGGCCGCACTCCAGCAGAACTGGAACCTGTCATAAAACTGGCAATAAAAAGAACGCTCCCCCAATTGGAAAACGTTCCTTTCTCTGAATATGATGACATTATTTTTATCTCCAAAAGCATCGGCACCACCATCGCCTGCCAGCTTGAAACAGCCCTGCAGCTGAAAGGAAAGGTTCATCAGTTTCTCATGACTCCGATTCCTTCCACTCTCCGTTATCTCTCCGATATCAACGGGCTCTTCTTCGCCGGAACCGCCGATCCCTATATGCCGGAGTCCAAGATCCGCTCTGCCGCAAGAAACTTCCCCGATAAAACCGGCGGGATTTTTGAGGGCTGCAACCATTCCCTAGAGCAAAAAGGCGACACTTTAGGTGCGCTGAAGAATGTCAGACTGATTGTAGAATGTCTGGATAAAATGTTAGTCTGATTTTTGTTTTCCATTAACAGGGAAGAAGCACTTCCCTGTTTGTTCCATAAAAGATATTATTATGTCCAATTAATCTGTCTAAAATTTCTTCCATCCGTTTCCAGTTATTATTTACATCAAACTCATAGCTGTGTCCCCATATGTAAAATAACTGCTTTTCTTCACTTTTTTCTTTTAAAAATTTTCTCCAGAAGTTCCCATATATTTTCATCATCATGATGACAAGTTGGTTTAAATATCAGTAAATTCTTTTGTAATTTAAATGCTCCGGAAGACTCTACGACCGTGCATATTGAATTTTACATTTTTTTCAGTATCTGAACCACTTCATCATTATATGTTCCATAAGGATACGCATACCGGTAATCTGGCAGTCAAATCATCCGTTCCAGATTTTGTTTATCCAGATAAACTTCATTATATACAGTGTCTTTACAAGCTTTTGTTAAATCCTGATGAGTCAATGTATGAGCCGCGATTTCATGCCCCTTATACAATTCTTTTAATCCTTCTGCATTCATATGATGCACTCTTACATTACCAAAGTCATAATGGCTGGCATATGTCTGCATTCCACTGTTCAGATTGAATGTTGCTTTTACATGATAATAGTTGAACATGTCTACCAGTCTCCTGTCCTGGCAAACTCCATCATCATAGCTAAATGTTACTGCCTTTGTTT
>ENA-OPYX01001981-OPYX01001981.1-human-gut-metagenome-genome-assembly--contig:-NODE-1981-length-9909-cov-3.403598_pt1 | contig 9909 bp, 10 predicted proteins | sample MGYA00242639_ERZ504486 | MGnify/ENA primary metagenome ERZ504486 (study PRJEB26092, sample SAMD00036296) | human gut metagenome | host: Homo sapiens | study: EMG produced TPA metagenomics assembly of... | reverse complement strand
CTGGTCATTGATGGAAATCAGTTCATCTCCCGGTTCGATCTCCAGTTCTTCGGCTATACTCCCGGGCTGAACCATCTTTATAATATGTTTGTTTTTTTTCATTCAACTTTCTCCGTTCTCCTGGTAAGAACAATTATAACTATTCCACCGGAAATATTCCGCGAGGTATTTTGACTCGTAACTGTGAGGGTACTGAACAGTTACAAGTATTGAACACTTACGAACATTTTCAGGTTCTTTCCGCTACCTTACTATATAGAAACCGCCCCGAATTGTCAAGGAAAAGCCGAAAAATACTGTTTTTCCCGTTATTTTTCACAAGAATTCTACATATTCTTGACGGGCTTTAGTTTCTAATGGTATAACTATTATGTCTGTAAAAATCGTGTAAAATACAACAGGTTAAATCACTTTATTTGGAGGTTATTATGGCAAACTTAGACTTATTGGAAAAATCCATTCCAGTCGCACCTATTAAAATCGCAGCGCTGAAAGGCTGTGAAGAACTGGGAAAAACCGTCAATGATTATCTGGTTCAGTTCCGTAAAGAGCTTATGGAGCACCGGACTAACAGCATCGCATGGTCAGGATATGCAGAGGAATCTTTCCTTATTGACTGTGACTGCCCTCGTTTCGGTACCGGTGAAGCAAAAGGTGTCATCAACGAATCTATCCGTGGAGTGGATCTTTTCATTCTTTGCGATATCACCAACTACAGTATCACTTATAAAGTAAATGGTTATGAAAATCATATGTCTCCGGATGATCATTTCCAGGATCTGAAACGTATCATCGCTGCTGCTACAGGAAAAGCTCACCGTATCAACGTTGTTATGCCGTTCCTGTATGAAGGAAGACAGCATAAACGCAGCAAACGTGAATCTCTGGACTGTGCAATGGCTCTGCAGGAGCTGGTTAGTATGGGTGTTTCCAATATTATCACTTTCGACGCTCATGATCCTCGTGTACAGAATGCGATTCCGCTGTCCGGTTTTGATAATTTCATGCCTACTTATCAGTTCCTGAAAGCGCTGCTTCGTTCCGTACCGGATCTGCAGATCGACAACGAACATCTGATGATCATCAGCCCGGATGAAGGTGCTATGGCAAGAGCTGTATATTTCTCCAATATTCTTGGTGTTGATATGGGTATGTTCTACAAACGTCGTGACTATTCTACTGTTGTAAATGGTAAAAACCCGATCGTTGCTCATGAGTTCCTGGGCGACTCTGTAGCCGGCAAGGATGTGATCGTTATTGATGATATGATTTCTTCCGGCGAGAGCATGCTGGATGTGGCAAAACAGCTGAAAGATCGGAATGCAAATCGTGTATTTGTTTGTACTACGTTTGGTCTGTTTACAGATGGACTGGAGAAGTTTGATGAGTATTATGAAAAGGGTTATATCCATAAAGTGATTACTACGGACCTGAATTATCATACACCGGAGTTGTTGGATCGTCCTTATTATGAGCCTGCTGCTATGGGTAAATATCTGGCAAGTATTATGGATACTCTGAATCATGATGTTTCGGTTGAGAAGGTTCGGTCTACGACTTCTAAGATTACGAAATTGCTTGCTAAGAACAGAGAAGAGAAAAAATAGAGTTTCTTAGAAAAGTTTTTAAGGCGTACGTAAACGACCCGGGGGATCAGGGGCTGGAAACGTGAGCAGAGAAAATTTTAGCTAGTTGCTAAGAAGAACTATGTGCCAGTTCGCGGAGAGCCGCTCACTGTCAAGTTCTTCTAAGCGCCGGATCTAAAATCTTTCTCTAACCGCTCACAAAGTGTTTCCAGCCCCTGATCCCCCGGATCGTTTACTGATATTGACAATAACTCAACCGCTGTTTGGAAAGTGTTTGATGATTTTTAGATGTTTTTTCAAATAGATATATCAGTAGCAATCTTATTCATATATTCAAATTATATTTATGTATAAAAACACTGTGTAACAACTCAATTTTCCATTATAATAATGGTTATTTGAGCGTACACAGTGTTTTTGTATGTATATGGTTCTTTCTTTATCGTAGTCCCAGGAAGGCTGCGAGGTTTCCTCGTTTGCCGTGGGAGGCGCGGTGGGAGTAGAGGAAATCGGGGTTGCAGCAGGTGCAGAGGTTGGGTGTGAGGATATTTTCTTCACGGATGCCGCTGGTGAGGAAGTTCTGGTGGCAGGCTTCCCAGAGGTTTAGCTGGTACTTTCCGTTGGGTTTCCGGTAGAAGAGTTTGGTGTGGATGGTTTCCGGATAAGCCTGGCGGAATTCTTCGATGACGTCTTCGCTTACTTCGTAGCAGTCCTGGCAGATGGAGGGACCGATGGCCGCGATGAGGTCTGCCGGATCGGTGTGATAGGTTTTCTGCATGGCTTCTACGGTTGCTTTTGCGATGTTTCCTACAGTTCCCCGCCAACCGGAATGGGACAGACCGATGGCTTTGTGGATTGAATCATAGAAATATAAGGGGACGCAATCGGCGTAAAACGTAGCAAGAGTTACACCCGGCTCGTTGGTGATCAGACCGTCGATGTCGTGAAAGGTCCGTGGCGTCAGAACGCCACATCCGCAGTCTTCTTTTCCTACCTGGCGCACATTTGTCGTATGAGTCTGATCAGAAGTAACGATGCTTTCTACCGGAAATCCGATGGCTCTGCTGATTCTCCGGTAGTTTTCCAGTACATTTTCCGGGTTGTCTCCTCTGGAAAAGCTGAGATTCATGCTTCCGAGACAGCCCTCACTCACACCGCCCAGACGGGTGCTGAAACCGTGTACAATAGCGGATTCCCGTTCCAGTCTTGGATAAGAAAGGTAAGTTACACCGTCCCGTTGTCTGACTTCCATATCTCCTGTATATTCCTGTTTCCAATGAATGTCCATAATCTGCTCTCCTGCTGTACTGTTTTATTTTCTGATACTGGCTGTTTGTTTTCTGTATTTCATCTTTTTTGAAAGACTTTCTATCCGTTTTTTCCATATTTGCAGATGTTTCTGCCTCCCAGATTTCTTCTTTTAACCCTGGTAGAAAAATGCATCCTGGTAAAGCCGGATCTCTTCTCCCTCAATCGCCACCACATCGAATCTGCACGGTGTATAGATATCCAGATCTTTCTCTGTCAGATACCAGGCTGCCACCCGGGAGATCTGTCGCTGTTTCCGTAGATCTACGGCTTCTTCCGGCAGACCGCTTTCGTTTGTTGATCTGTATTTCACTTCCACAAATACCAGATACTGCCCCTCCCGGGCAATCAGGTCGATCTCTCCTTTTTTGCAGCGGTAATTTCGTTCCAGTATCTGGTATCCCTGTGTTTTCAAGAAGCAGGCGGCTTTCACCTCCTGCTCCTGTCCTGTTTTTCTTTTATTCAAATATAGTTTCCTCTTATTTTGCAGAAAACTGAATTACGTGATCTGTTTTGTTTTCAGACATTTTCATCCAAAATCAGTGGTTCCATCCATCCCGGATTACAGAAAGTTCTTGATAAATGTTGCTCTGTGGATCGGTGACGGACCGTATTGCCGAATCGCTTCGATATGACTTTTCGATCCGTATCCCTTATGAGATGCAAATCCATATTCCGGCATGATCTTATCATATTCTACCATTAACCGATCCCTGGTGACCTTCGCGATGATACTTGCAGCTGCGATTGAAACGCTTTTGGCGTCCCCTTTGATGATCGGCACCTGTGGAATCTCGATCTTAGGGATCGTCACCGCATCATTTAACAGAATCTGTGGCTTGACAGCCAGTTTTGAGATGGCTTCCCGCATCGCTTCATAGGTTGCCTGTAAAATATTGATCTCATCGATTCGTGCCGGACTTGCATACCCAACACCAACGCTGATCGCTTCTTCCATGATCACATCATAGAGTTCTTCTCTTTTCTTTGCTGACAGCTGCTTGGAGTCGTTCAGCCAGAGGATCTTGCTGTCTTCCGGCAAGATCACCGCACCTGCCACAACAGGTCCCGCCAGTGGGCCACGTCCTGCTTCATCGATGCCGCAGATCCAGCCCACGTGACTGTAGGTGTTCTCATAGACTTTCATATCTTCAATCCGCTGTTTTTCTTTCTCCAGCAGTTCTTTTTTCCCCGGTCGTATTTTTTTCACCAGACTGACTACGCCGCTTCGGGTTATCCTCCCGGTACAGTTCCAGAAGTTTTTCTCTCTCTGTTCCCGACGCCTGCCTGTAATTCTTCTTTAATCTCCCCGGATGGTCTTCATGTACAGTTTCCTCCTCAACCGGTGGAAATTCCAGTGTGATTCTTCCGATTTTACCGTTACGGAATTCTTCCATCACGATTCCTGCCGCTTTCGCATAGTCGATCTCCTGGCCACGGATCAGACATTTTCTCTTATCTGCTACTGCTTCCAGAAGAGATACCGGTGTGCCCTCTTCCTCGATACCGTAACGAGTATTTAACAGGCCCGGATAATTCGTGCGGATATAATCCAGCAGTTCCAGAGACAGTTCCTCCAGATTCAGGATCTCGTCCTTGATAGATCCGATAAACGCCAGTCGTTTTCCCACTTCCTGATCCTCAAATTTCGGCCAGAGGATACCAGGTGTGTCCAGAAGTTCCAGTGTCTTATTCAGACGGATCCACTGCTTTCCCTTTGTCACACCCGGTTTGTTTCCGGTCTTTGCACAGGCTTTTCCTGCGTAAGAGTTGATAAATGTGGACTTACCTACATTTGGAATACCTACAACCATTGCACGAATCGGACGGTTCTTGATTCCTCTTCTTCTGTCTCTCTCGATCTTTGCCTTACAAGCTTCCTGGATCACGCCCTTGGATAGACTTGAGTCCCGCGCCTGATTTAGCATTCACTTTTACCACGTAAAATCCTTTTTTTTGAAAATACGCGGACCACTGCTCGTTATATCTTTCATCTGCAAGATCTGATTTGTTTAACAGGATCAGTCTTGCCTTATTTTTACCCAGTTCATCAATATCCGGGTTTCTGCTGCTTAACGGGATGCGGGCGTCCACCAGTTCGATGATCAGATCGATCAGTTTCAGATCTTCCTGCATCTGCCGTTTTGCCTTGGTCATATGACCTGGATACCATTGTAAATTCATCTGCTTACCTCATTCTATACGAATCCGAATCTGCTCCACGGTGACGCAATAAACCAGACCTTACCGATGATATTTCTTTTCTTGACATTTCCCATATCGGCGTATCTGCTGTCTTCACTGTTGTTCCGGTTATCACCCAGCACAAAATACTCTCCGCTGTCCAGTGCCACCTTCGTCTCAGCAACCCCTGCATTTTCAATCCCTGGAAATTCGCCGTTTTCCTGATAGGTCTCCCCGTCTATCAGAATCTGTCCGTCCTTGATCTGTATCGTCTCTCCCGGAAGTCCGATGATCCGTTTGATATGTGTACTTGCTTTTTTATCATCGCCTGTTTTATATACGATGATATCTCCCCTCTTCGGCGTACTGAATCTGTATGCCATGCGATCGACCAGAAGTACATCTCCTGCATTTAACGTAGGATCCATAGAACCTTCCTGCATAACGGTGATTTTTCCATAACCAACCGCCAGTACAATGCCGAGGATAAGCACCGCTGCGATCTCTGCCGCCCAGATAACAGCTGCTTTTAACTTGGCAGCTGCCACATAGTCTCTTACATACCTTGCTTTAAAAAATCCCATATTCATTTGCCTCAGAGTTTTCCCACAGTAACGCGATAACGAGATAACATACTCTTCGCAAAATTTACTCATTATCGTGGCAGTTGTCAAGACCTCGTGCAAGCACGGACTTTGACTCATTGCCCGCGTAAACGGAAACAGGGGCAAGTACATGATGTATTTGCCCCTGCTCCTCTACCTGTGAATTATTTTACCAGTTCTTTTACCTTAGCTGCTTTACCAACACGGTCTCTTAAGTAGTTCAGTTTTGCACGTCTTACTTTACCACGTCTTACTACTTCTACTCTCTCTACGTTCGGAGAATGCAGCGGCCATGTTTTTTCTACGCCGATACCGTTAGAGTTCTTTCTTACTGTGAAAGTTTCACGGCAGCTTCCGCCCTGTTTTTTAATTACGATACCTTCGAAGATCTGAATTCTTTCGCGGTTTCCTTCTTTGATTTTACCATAAACTTTTACGGTGTCACCAACGTTGAATGCCGGTGCTTCTGCTTTCAGCTGAGCAGCTTCGATGTTTTTAATAATTTCGTTCATCTTTTTTCTCCTTTTGTTCCTGGATGTTCTTAATACCTTTTGTAACAGAGGACCATCTCGTTTATTCACACGTTAAATATTATACACTACCATATTTTAAATTGCAAGTCTTATTTTTCTGCTATTTTTCTTTTTATTGTTCACCATGCCTGACACTGTTTATCATTCTTTCTGCGACACAATATTCTGTAACCAGACGCCTTTCTTAACCAGTACAAAGCCGATCACGCATTTGATCCAGTCTGCAATATTGACGCATGCGAAAATCACTACTACAAACAAACCGGTAAACCGGCTCAGCACAAAGGCGATCGGCACGCTGACGATCCACACGAAGACGCTGTCGAAAAAGAACGTGACCACTGTCTTGCCACCGGAACGCAGGGTAAAATATGTCGCATGCAGGAATGCATTCTGCGGCATAAAGACTGCCTGTGTCATGATCAGGTATTCTGCCAGATGTCTTGTCGTACTGTCAGTGTTATACAGCTGTGGAAACAGCGGCGCGATCAGGAACATCACAATCGCAACACCGGTACAGCACATCACAGAAAAGGCAATCATCTTGTTGTCCAGATCCCTTGCCTCATCCATCTTGCCGGCACCCAGCCTCTGTCCTACCACTATGGCTACCGAATCACCCAGGGCGATAAATGCTACATTAAATAAGTTTGCAATCGTATTCGCAATATTGAACGCCGCTACTACGCTCAGCCCGCGCACCGAATAACACTGCATCAGTGTAGCCTGCGCGGCCGCCCACAGTGTCTCGTTGAAAAGCAGCGGAGAGCCTTTGATGATAAATTTCTTTATCAGATACCCCGGAATCTTCATCGTCTTATAAAGCCCGACGATATAGGTATTGATTTCCTTATGCTTGTGTGTCCAGACTAAAACGATCGCCATCTCCACATATCTGGAAAGTACCGTTGCAATTGCAGCACCGACAACGCCCAGTTTTGGAAAACCGAATTTTCCGTAGATCAGCAGATAGTTAAACACCAGATTCACCAGAACCGCTGTCACACCGGCTTTCATCGGCACCATCGTCTCTCCGCACTCGCGAAGCGTACTCGCATATGTCTGTACCATCATAAAGGCCGGCAGTCCGCATAACATCACCAGCATGTACTGTCTTCCATAGCGAAGTGCAGCCGCCAGATCACCGCCATCGCTGCTGCCGTTCAGATAGATCTGGATCAGGCTTTCTCCACCGATGATAAAAATCACAATAACCAGCGCAGTCAGAATCGCAGATACCCATAATTTGAACCGGAAGGTATGACGGATACCTTCATCATCTTTCTGTCCAAAGTACTGCGCGGTAAAGATTCCCGCACCGGACACCCCGCCGAAGATACACAAATTGTATACAAAGATCAGCTGATTGACAATCGCAACCCCCGACATCTGCTCCGTTCCGATCTGACCAACCATGATGTTGTCCAGCAGGCTTACAAAGTTTGTGATTCCGTTCTGGATCATTGATCGGTATGGCGATCGCAAGTACCATCTTATAAAACTGCTTGTCTCCAATAAATTTTTTCCTTACGTTTCCCAGCATAAATCCCCCTTCTGTCCTGTTTATTCTGTCTTTAAATATTCTTTTATAAGAATGTGCCATGCATCCCGGCCACAATGCTTCCTGATGCCCTATCTCCATAAAACCTTCTCCAAAACGAGATAAAATACACTCCGAAAATTTGACTCGTTGTCATGGCGATAATCAAGGTTTCATACGAGGTCAGATTTTGACTTGTAGCTCAAATAAACTATGAGAAACACGCTCCGCGAGTTTCTCAAGTTATCGCGACAGTCTCCCAGATCTCGTGCATGCACGGACACTCGTTGCGCGCGTACACTCGCTGGCGCTCGTTATCGCGGCAGTCGCCAAGGTCTCGTGCAAGCACGGACTTTGGCTCGTTGCGCGCGTAAATCAAAAAGCAGGCATGCCCCATGACACCCCTTATCTGGAATATTCTACCATCAGTCTGTTGTTTTGTCACGAATATTTCTCCCTATTTCCTGCTATTTTTGTTTTTTATCACACGGGGTTTTTCGTTTTTATCGAAAAAGACCAATTTGCTTTCTCTCCCCCCGTCTGCTATACTGTTTTTATCTATTTTCGTAATTATTTTTTCATACACAGAAAGGCGTATAATCTATGAAAAAAGAGGGCTACTACTCTTCCGGGGAATTTGCCCGTATGGCGCATGTGACGCTTCGGACGATCCGTTATTATGATAAACAGAATATTTTAAAACCTTCCTATGTAAGTGATGCCGGTGCGCGGTTTTACACGGATGAGGATCTGGCGCGGCTGCAGCAGATCCTGTTGTTGAAGTTTCTGGGATTTTCGCTGGATGATATCCGGGATATGACGATCAATGATACGGACTATCATTTTATGCGGGATTCTCTGGATGTACAGCTGAAACTGGTGCGCGACCGGATTGAACAATTACAGCTGGTGGAGAAGGCGATTCAGGATACTTCCGATGCGATCCAGACCCAGCACACCATCGACTGGAACCAGATGCTTGATCTGATTCATCTGACCGGTATGGAAAAGAGTATGAAGAATCAGTATCAGAACGCAACTAACATTGCAGCCCGAATCAAGCTGCACAGTTTATACTCTATAAATAAAGAAGGATGGTTTCCGTGGATCTATTCACAGTGTCATCTGCAGTCCGGCATGAACGTTCTGGAACTGGGATGTGGGGACGGTGCTTTATGGAAACAAAACATCTCTCTGCTTCCTCAGAACATCCACCTTACCCTCTCCGACATCTCCGACGGGATGCTGCGCGATGCAAGACGTGCACTGGGAGCCAGAGATTCCCGGTTTTCTTTCGCTACTTTTGACTGTGAAAAGATTCCGGCAGCTTCTGAAAGCTATGATCTCGTGATCGCCAACCACGTGCTGTTCTACTGTGACAATCTGGAAAATGTGTGTAAAGAAGTCCGGCGGGTACTGAAACCGGGTGGGCGGTTCTTATGCAGTACCTATGGCAACTCTCATATGAAAGAAATCAGTCAGCTGGTCAGCCGGTTTGATGAGCGGATCGTGCTCTCCGCCAACAAATTATATGAAAAATTCGGTCGTGAAAACGGCGCACACGTGCTCGAACCCTGGTTTTCCCGTGTGGAATGGATCTCTTATGAGGACGGTCTTCTGGTATCCGACCCGGAGCCTCTGATCTCCTATATCCTCTCCTGTCACGGCAATCAGAATCAGTACCTGCTTGACCACTACAAAGAATTTCGTTCCTTTGTAAAGAAAAAAACAGAAAAAGGATTGCATATCACAAAAGATGCCGGGATTTTTATTTGCAATTACTAAATTTCCCCTCTGTTTTTCTCTGTCCTATAAGTAAAAACCAACAATTTTACCAAAATTTTTAAAAAGCACTTGAAGGTGACCTTAGGTCACCTTTTATAATGGTATCATCTTAGGATACGGAACTGAAAAAACAAATGGTAACTGTTCAGTACCTTCACAGTTACGAGTCAAAATGCATTTAAACCTTCGGTGATGGCATTTTGACTTGTATGTCTCGAGATTTTGGCATATTCATGCCAAAACACCTCGCGGGATACTACCTACTGAATAGTTACAACAAATGATCTGAAAGGAGAATACTCATGAAAGGAATCATTTAGCAGGAGGATCCGGCACACGCCTTTTATCCTCTGACCATGGTAACTTCC
>ENA-OPYX01001976-OPYX01001976.1-human-gut-metagenome-genome-assembly--contig:-NODE-1976-length-9948-cov-4.319621_pt1 | contig 9948 bp, 9 predicted proteins | sample MGYA00242639_ERZ504486 | MGnify/ENA primary metagenome ERZ504486 (study PRJEB26092, sample SAMD00036296) | human gut metagenome | host: Homo sapiens | study: EMG produced TPA metagenomics assembly of the... | reverse complement strand
AAAAAGAGGTCGGAGGCTTTTGCAAGGATCAAACATTTGATCGATGAAAGAAGAAAGAAAATCCGGATACACTTATCCTGGACGGAGGAGATTTTTCCATGGGAACCCTGATCCAGACAGTGTACACAACAGAAGCGGCAGAACTTAGGATGCTTGGATATCTGGGCTGTGATGTTACGACATTTGGCAATCATGAATTTTGATTACCGTTCCGGCGGACTTGCAGATATGCTGAAGAATTGCAAAGAATTCAGGGGAGACAGTTCCGGAACTTGTAGTGTGTAATGTAGACTGGGATGCCATGGAAAAAGAAGGATTAAGCAAAGGGCAGAAACAGATAGAATCCGCATTTGAGACATATGGAGTAAAGGATTATGTGGTTATTCAAAAAGGCGGTGTAAAGATAGCGGTTCTTGGGGTATTCGGGAAAGATGCATTAGAATGTGCACCTACCTGTGAACTTGAGTTTAAGGATCCTGTGGAATCAGCAAAAAATACAGTAGAAGAGATTAAGAAAAAAGAAGATGTCGATATGATCGCATGCGTTTCCCACAGTGGGACATGGGAAGATGAGAAAGTATCAGAAGATGAGACTCTGGCGAAAGAAGTACCGGATATTGATCTGATCATCAGCGGGCATACACATACGCAATTAGACCAGCCAATCAGACATGGGAATACTTATATCGTATCCTGTGGGGAATACGGTAGAAATCTTGGAAGCATTTCCATGACCCAGAAGAAAGATAAGCGCTGGAAAATGAATACTTATAAATTGATTCCGGTAACAAAGAATGTAAAATCTGATCAGGCAGCCCAAAAGCAGATTGATAAATTTATGGATACTGTTGATACCAATTATCTGGTAAATTTCGGTTATACAAAAGATCAGGTACTTGCAGAAAATGATATTAAGTTCAACAGCCTTGAGGAAATGGAAACAAAGCATGAAGAACTGAATCTGGGAGACATTATATCTGACGCCTATGTGTATGCGGTGGAAAATTCCGAAGGATATGATGGCAGGCCGGTAGATGTGGCGGTTGTGCCAAGTGGAACGGTGCGTGACACATACACAAAAGGTGATATTATGGTAGAAAAGGTTTATAATTCTTTCTCGCTGGGGATCGGTAAAGACGGTCTTGCCGGTTATCCACTGATCACTGCATATTTAACCGGAAAAGAATTAAAGCTGGTAGCAGAAGTAGATGCGTCTGTTTCTGATTATATGACGACTGCAAGATTATATTGCAGTGGAATGAACTTTACTTATAATCCGCACCGCATGATTCTGAATAAAGTAACAGACTGCTATTTGACCAAAGACGGGAAGAGAGAAGAGATACAGGATGATAAATTATACAAGGTTGTGACAGATCTGTATACAGGACAGATGTTGGGCTCTGTCACGGATGTATCATATGGATTATTAAAGATTGAACCGAAGGATAAGAATGGTAAGCTACTAAAGAATCTGGAAGATGAGGCAATTACAGACGGCAAGACAGAATTAAAGGCATGGGTGGCAATTGCAAGATATATGCAGTCGTTTGAAGACACAGACGGAGACGGAATAGCAAATGTTTCTGATTACTATAGTACGACACACGGGCGGAAAGTAGTGGAAGACAGCAGGAATATTGTAGATCTGTTAAAACATCCGAATAAATTTGCCGGAATGATCGTGGGAATCTGTGCGGGACTTCTTTTTCTGATTATAGTGATTATCTGGCTGATACGAAAGTTGATCAGAAAAATCCGTGTTAAAAAGAAAAAATAAAAGAAATGAAAAAACACCGGGCAATTCTGCCTCGGTGTTTTTTAACTATTTTATAATAAATTTCCGGATTATACAGCTTACAACTCCTGCGGCACAGATTGGAAGTAATGTATTCTTTAAACTTCCGTAAACAGTCAATGCACTCTGGATTCCCTGGAGTGCGGCAGGAATCTGCGGAATGAGACTTGCAAACACAGCAGACAGATAAGAGCCGGCTGCGATAATGATAAAGGATGTAAGCCCCCGGCCGTTATCGATGGTATTTCCATCACGGCCCTGCTTCCTGCTTCCGCCGAGAACACAGAAAAAGATAATAATCTCATAAAGCAATAATACTCCGGCAACCGCAAGATAGGCGATCAGTTCCTGATCTGCAGCTGTCAGACGGGAAATAATGTTACCAAAAGGACCTACATTTGTCAGGAAATGCAGTCCCAAAAGATAAATGATCCATGCGATCAATAACAGCGTTCCCATTCTTAACAGAAAATTGATAAATTTGAATAAGATTTTTCCTCCCGTTTTGCGGTTTTGCAACCGGTTTTGCGACATTTGGAATTTTAACCCCACGTTTTTTCCGGCGGTTTTTCTCTTTTTTACGACCATTGCGGGAATCATCATAATCATCATCCATGGCATTGTCATCATCATAAAGCTCATCATCTAACTCATCAAGGAAATCCTCATCATAATAGCTGGTATCAAAGAAATTATCTTTTCCTTTTTGATTCCTGCTTTTTCTGGAATTTTTCCTGTTTTTATCCTTTAATTTTTTTGTTAATCTGTCATAATCATTTTTTCTGATATAATCGGTATGATCAATGTCGGATAATCCGGATAATACATCACGGTAATCATCATCATCGTCATCATCGATAGAGATGTCCGGAAGATCACCTTCGTAGATCACTTCGAAATCATCGTCAAAAACATCAGAAGCAGTTGGTGTTTTTTTCTTGTTATTTAAACTCATTGTTAATCCCTCCTATTTATACCCGTCTTCTATTTTATAATGTTTGAAAAAAACTCTCAAGAGTGGTCACAGAATATTCACGAAGTTGTAAGAAAAAATTTAGATTTGTATTATATGAAATAAAAGCTTAACAGATCTGAAAAAGAAGTTTGTTGAGAAATAAAGTGGAATCACGTATAATAAAATTTATTAATATAATGACAAAGAAGGAGAGAGGATATTTGACAGAGTTATATTATTTCGCATTATCATTTTTTGTATATGGATTCCTGGGATGGTGCACGGAGGTCGCATATGCAGCAGCAAAACAGGGCAAGTTTGTAAACCGTGGATTTTTGAATGGACCGATCTGTCCGGTATATGGAATAGGGGTTGGTGTTGTAGTACAGTTTCTGACGCCGGTTGAGAATAACCTGGTGTTGCTGTATATCAGTTCTACCATACTTGTGACTGTGATCGAAGGGATTACCGGATTTTTGCTGGAGAAGATCTTTCATAATAAATGGTGGGATTATTCGGAACAGCCATTGAATATTGGTGGATATGTATGTGTGTTGTTTTCGCTGATCTGGGGAGTGTTCTGCGTCCTGATCGTGAAGATTATCCATCCGTTGATCTACAAAGTGCTGACGATGATTCCGCTCGTTCTGGGAATTGTAGTTATGGCGTGTCTGGCGGTCGGACTTCTTGCGGATCTGTATGTAACAGCTTCCGGTATCCTTAAGATGAACCGCAGACTGGAAGCAATGGAGAAGATTGCAGCCGAGCTGAAGGAACTGTCTGATAAGGTTGGCGAGAATATCTATGAGAATGTAATGGAAGGTATGGAATTCAGGGAGGAGAAGAAAGCTCGTATAGAGGAATTAAAAGCGAAATACGAAGAGATGGCAGAGAACCGTACAAAAGTTGGTGAGCGTCTCGTGAAGGCATTCCCGAAGATGCAGGTCGGGCAGCATAAGGAGATATTTGAGGAACTGCGGGAGCGCATAAAAAGAAGTAAATAAAATCATAATTCAGAAAAAATAAAAAACCTTGAAGAACAAATCTTCAAGGTTTTTTCATGCGGAAAAAGGGACTTGAACCCTCACAGGATTGCTCCCACTAGAACCTGAATCTAGCGCGTCTGCCATTCCGCCATTTCCGCTTGACAAAAAGTATCTTATCATAGTCTGACGGAAAATGCAAACATTTTTTGTGAAAAATTGAAATTTTTTTAATTTTTCCTTCAAATCTAATGAATCTCAATCCCATTTACTTCCAGATGATCATCAATTGCAATTACCAGACAGCGGCGGCCATCGATATCACGCGTCTCTACCAGATCGGCTCGTTCCGGATTAACCTTAACTACCACATCCGGTGTCTCAATCTGGAAAGTCTTAGCACTGGCGATGTTGGATGCGAGCAGGGTTCCGTGTATGCCGACTGTCTCATCGAATTCATCATCGAATGATTCCAGCTTCTCTTCGGCAACTCCGCTGCGTGTCAGGAGCTTTCTGACATCAGTTTTGGATAATTCCAGCGGTTCCGGTTCTTCCTTGGACTGTTCGATCATCTCATTTAAATTATCATGGATGTTACGGACCACTTCGTAGTCACTGTCTTCGCCCAGGGTATCACTTACGATTACCTGGAAGGTTGTCTTCTGATCACCGGCAGTCAGTGGAGTAGTGCTTCCCAGGACGTGTTCTACGAAATATGGCTGTAATTCTTCTGGTTTCTTTGTGTAATAAAGGACATTATGTACGTCCGTTGCACGATCCTGGAATGCAGGGAATAAAAATCCTTTGACCGGAGCTTCTACGAACCAGTCGCGGATACGGTCTTCAATGTTATTTGTCTGTGCATTGTAAGTAAGTCCGGCTTTCGTAAGATTGACCGGACAGATGCTGCAGAGGATGTGCTCATATACGGTATCGGAGGCGTCCTCCATCTCCAGACCATCTTTGGTCTTACCGGGAACATCGTATACGGCATGGATCAGGATGATGTAGTAGTTTTCGCCGTATTCATAACTTTCCACGACCTTATCATAGAATTCCTCCAGAAGAAGGTCATCCTGAAGTTTACTGTCCTTTAATCTCATAAGAAATTCCTGTGTGCCGCCATTCAATTCCTGGTCGAGCGGGAATTCCATATTGATGAGGTTCTTTCCGATTGTTCCGGAAAGGGTGTGTTTGAAGATGTCAAAATATTTGAAAGCCTCTTCTTCGGGTAAAGATAAGAAGGCTTTTTTCATTTCCATTTTTTTCTCTTTTTCGTGATCCACATAACATCCGCAGATGCGTGTGATGGCACAGTTTTCAGGAGAAAACTGTCTGCGGATCTCCAGAACTTCTTTTTTATTCATGCTATACACTTCCTTATCATAGGCTGGGAGGATACCTTAAAGCTTCTATATCAGATATCCGGTCCTGCGTTATAAAATGTTAGCATATCAGAGAGGAAAAAACAATCTTTGACCATTGTAAAAGATGAGATGGGAACGTATAATAGTAAATAGAATATACCAAAATACGTAACTATCCGACACTTGAAAAAGATGGGGAAGGGGATAGTTATAGTAAAAAAGAAAGGGAAAAAGAATATGGGAAATATATTCGACATTTTAGGACCGGTAATGGTAGGTCCGATCCAGCTCGCATACAGCAGGGGCAGTCAGGATCGGTATGGTGGCAAGACAGTTATTCGGCCGTCAGCCGGAGAAGGCGGAGGTTATCTTGCATGGCTCGTTTGCCGCAACAGGAAAGGGACATGGAACGGACAGGGCATTGATTGCCGGTTTATTGGGGATGATGCCGGATGATATGCGCATACCGGACAGTTACGAAGTTGCAAAAGACATGGGGATGGATTTTGTAATGAAGAACAAGAACATTAAGGGTGCACATCCGAATACTGCTCAGATTATTATGGAAGCAGAAGGTGTGCCGCAGATGAAGATTCAGGCACATTCCATCGGAGGCGGACGCATCTGTGTCTGTAAATTGGATGGGATTGATGTAAATTTCAGTGGAGAGAGCTGTACACTGATCATCCGGAATGTGGATGAGCCGGGACGGATCATGGAGGTGGCCGCTGCACTCAGTAAAGCTGAGATCAATGTGGCGACCATGCAGGTATTCCGTGACAAGCGTGGCGGAACGGCTGTTATGGTTGTAGAGACAGATCAGGTGATTCCGCAGAGTGCGATCGATGAACTGGAGAGCAAGCCGGGAATTATCCGTGTGAAATTTCTTGATCCGAACGGATCGGTATAGATAATGGAGGAAAAGAAGATATGTCATATCAGTCAATGGAAGAGGCGAAACTGAGAGGGGAAAAAGAGAACATTCCATTCTGGAAAGCAATCCAGTTAGAGGATGCACAGGAGAGGGATGTGAAGATAGAAGATTCCTGGGAAAAGATGAAGTATATGTGGCAGTCCATGCTGGATGCGCTGGATGCTTATGAACCAGACAAGGTATCAAGAAGTGGTCTGGTCGGAACAGAAGGCGGGCTTATGGACAATTACCGTGAGAATGAAGAACCGTTGTGTGGGAATTTTGTCTCCAAAGGTGATGTCCAATGCACTGAAGATGGGGTGTAATAATGCCTGTATGAAACGAATTGTTGCGGCACCCACAGCAGGAGCCTGCGGTGTACTTCCGGCAGTACTTGTTACTTATTATAAAGAATACAATGTTCCGGAAGAGAAGATGATAGAAGCCATGTATGTGGCAGCCGGACTTGGTCAGATCATTGCCAACCGGGCATATCTTGCGGGAGCATCGGGAGGATGTCAGGCAGAGATCGGTTCCGGTTCGGGAATGGCAGCCGGGGCAATCTGCTATATCAAAGGCGGAGATACGGATCAGATCGGACATGCCTGTGCGATGGCATTGAAGAACCTGATGGGACTTGTATGTGATCCGGTAGGAGGTCTGGTAGAGGTACCGTGTGTGAAACGTAATGTAGGCGGTGCAGTGAATGCGCTGGCGGCAGCGGACATGGCACTGGCAGGGATTACAAGTAAGATACCTGTTGACCAGGTGATAGATGCGATGAAAGAAGTCGGAGACAAGATGGACGTATCATTGAGAGAAACCGGTGTCGGTGGTGTTGCCGGAACACCTGCAGCACAGGAAGTAGTAGAAAAATTAGGGATGTAGCGCAAGCTACATCCCCTTTTTAAGAGAGCGTTGATTTTTAAATCGGTGCTATGAAAATAAGCGTGTGCTTTATCGAATAATTTGTTGCACAGGACCGTATAAACAGAACCAACAGGTTGGCACCAATTCGGAGTGCTACTGCATATGGCATTCCAAACAGACCGGACGCAATGGAAAGCGCTCCAAATGTATTGAACACTGTCTGCCAGGAATATCCTGCCGAATATCCGACACCGATTCCGCCGATGATTCCGATATAGGCATACATAGACTCAGGAAGAACCGTATACAGAACAACGAATAACAGACCTCCTACGATGTTGAACATCCAACGCTTTCCGGAACGTGCGACACAGTCATTTGTAAACGGAAGACACACGGACATACATGCGATACCTGCCCACATAGCTCTTGGAAGTCCGAGCAGGGACATGATGAGCATCGCCGATGATACGATGAATGTCAGCTTGATATACCATCTGCTGCGTGCGGAATGAATGTTGAATTCCTGGAACAGATGAGAAAATTTACGCCGGTAAGGACGGTTCTTCTGATTCTTATAGAAAATGATCATGCAGAGGATCATTCCGACAAGGAGTCCTTCCAGTCTTAAAATGTAGGCATGTCCGCTTACATCATATCCAAATAATAATAGATAGCCAAGGACAAAAGTAGAGTGATTGTACATGATCACATTGTGGCATCCGAGGATCATCAGCAGCATGATACAGACCACATTGACAAAGAATGCCGGAACCGGGGATACCATGTTGGCAAGACGGGGACCTGCCATAAGGATTGCGTAGATACCTGCGATAGAGGCAAGTCCGTGCGTGGTACGGATTCCGAAATCGGCCTGCCTGAGAACCAGCACGGCCAGAAGCACGGTAACTCCGACAACACTGTTGTCATTTCCGATGAATTTACTATATAAAGATACAACGGCGACACAGAATACCATTACAAGATATACTTTAAAGTTGTAAATGAGTATGTGACGGCGTTTTTCTTTTTTATCGGTTGTGTTTTTAATCAGCTGTTTAGAGCCGGTCGAGCTTAGTTGTAGTTCCTGGTAAAATGTCATAATAAAATCTCCTTTACTTTTTTTGTGAAGAAAGAATCTCGTTCGCTTCACGGATTAGTTGGAATAAAGTCTCGAATTTCTCTTTCTTCATATTTTTCTGTAATGTATAGAGTGGATCCAGATAGTAATAGTACATACGGTCAATCTCGTCTTTTCCGGCACCGGTAATGCGGATGCAGTAACTGCGGCGGTCGGACGCAGAGGCCTCTTTACAGATAAACCCTTTGGATTCCAGATGGTCGGTCAGGCGGCTTACGATAGTCTTACTGATGCCCATAGCGCTGGTAATCTGTCTTGGGGTCAGTGGTTCTTCCGAAAGCGCGATCCGGAACAGAAAATCAATCTCCTGAGCAGAAGTGTGCTCTGATTTTCCGAATTTTCGGATCGCCATACTTGCGAAATGCCGGAGGTCGCCTTGTTTTGATACGATATCGGTCCAGTTTTTGTCTTTCATAGTTGCTCCTTTATAATAGTTTACTTTGTAAACAATTGCGATAAGTACTATAATAGATATAGGAGAAAATGTCAAGGGAATCTATGGAAGTACCTTTGATTTATAAAAATAAAAAAGTTTGTAACGAATTGAGAAAAAATGACTCTTAATAGTAAAAGAAGATATAAATGAGAGAAGAGAGGTGAGTTCATGGAATCTTTTGAGGAAGTATATCAGAAATATTTAAAAGAGGTATATTGTTTTCTGCTTAGATTATCCGGAGACAGGGAAATAGCAGAAGAACTTACCCAGCAGACATTTGCCATTGCATTTGAAAAATTGGAAAATTTCAGAGGTGAATGTAAATTATCGGTGTGGTTATGTCAGATTGCGAAGCATGAATATTATGCGTGGACAAAAAAGCAGAAAAGATATGCAAATAAATTAGATGAAAATCATGCAGATCAAGGGGAGGATTTATTAAATGGCATAATCAATCAGGAAAATGGACAGATCATCCGAAAAATTCTACATGACTTACAGGAACCGTACAAAGAAGTATTCATGCTGCGGGTGATGGGAGAGGTATCATACAGAGATATCGGACAGTTATTTTCAAAAAGTGAAAGCTGGGCGAGAGTGACCTATTACAGAGCCAAGAAAATGATCGTAGAAAAGATGGGAGGCGCAGGCAATGATGAAATGTGAGATTATTAAAGATCTGATACCGTTATATCTGGATAATGTATGCAGCGAAGATAGCAGAAAGCTGGTAGAAGACCATTTATCAGAATGCAGTGAATGTAGGAAATATATGAAGGAATTAGAAACGGAACTGGAAGTGGTGAAACAGAAAAAAGAAGAAGACCTGGATGAAAAGCGGTTGTTACAGGAAGGAGCGGAGCGTATGAAGGAAATCGGCAGGAAAAGTATCGTAGATAAGATGATTATTGTGGATGCAGTACTAAATTTCTTATTGATCGTTACGGCTGTGGTATTGTGCAAACGGCAGATAGATGTCGAAGGTGCCGATGCAGGATATTATATAGCAGCCATGGTATTCAGTTTTGGATTTATTATCGCGTTCTTCGTATGTGACTGCATCACACTGGTTCAGAAATGGAAGAGAAGAAAAATGCGGACGGAGTGGGAGTATAAACAGATCCCGATCTGTGAAAGTTATGCGAAGATATCTATAGGCGTAAAAGTAATCATTGTATTTATGCTGGTATGTGCGGCTTGTATATTGGGATTTTCACAGTTTGGAGGAGTGTTTTCTATTTAATGCATTATAGCGGCTGTCACCGATCGGAATAAACTTACAAGGTCCTATCCTGTGCTGACTCCAACATGGGGAAATTCTAAAGCAAAAAAGTTGACCTAAAAAGAGTGTGTAAATAATTGGACCTGTTGACAAACTACTTATATTCGCGATTTCTCACTTGTGAATTTAATCAAATATTCAAAAAATGACTGGTTAAGGCTTTGATTACATAGCCTTAACCAGTCGTTTTAGATTTAATGCCA
>ENA-OPYX01001975-OPYX01001975.1-human-gut-metagenome-genome-assembly--contig:-NODE-1975-length-9952-cov-2.403053_pt1 | contig 9952 bp, 15 predicted proteins | sample MGYA00242639_ERZ504486 | MGnify/ENA primary metagenome ERZ504486 (study PRJEB26092, sample SAMD00036296) | human gut metagenome | host: Homo sapiens | study: EMG produced TPA metagenomics assembly of... | reverse complement strand
TTATAAGGAACATAGCGAAGCTTTGAATGCGGCTATGGAAGCTGGTCAGGAAGCCATTGATGCAGCTACATGCATTGGAAACGAAAAACGATAATCATAGCGGATAAGTTGGGTTCTTCAGGAGAGGAAGTTATGAAGACTATGCCGATACGGAAGGTTATGCAGAACTTGATGATGTAGTATTGGAAGTAGACGAGAAGATAAGTGGTGACAGGTATTTTTTGCTTCCATGGAAGAAATAGCCGACTATAATGTCAAGCTTGATAAGGCTTATACCAAGATGATGAGTGGTAAGGTTAATTTCTCTGAAGCAACTAAGGATAAGCCGGTGGATGCCACAAGCCTGATTATAAATCCGAGTTTCCAAACGAAGACTTTGATGATGCTACGGTGAGTGGAAAGATGCTTCATCAGCCGATGGCTGGATGACAACTGGCGGTTCGGCTACGAGTGGATTGAATTATGAAATCTATAATGACAGCTGTGAAATCCACCAGACGCTTTACAACATGCCTGCCGGTTACTACCGTGTGGTATATAACGGATTCTACCGTGGAGGAGATATGGTGCCTGCGGCTTTGACCCGTCGCGACAGTACGGAAGAGGCATTGAATGCTGAAGTTTATTTGGAAGGAAACGAATCCAAGTGGACCAACAAGCTGGCTTCTATCTTCGATCATGTACAGGAATATAAGTCATATTTTACTTTAATAAGTTCTAACATCTTATAATCTCTCTAAAAAATGAATTAGTCTTTGATAACATTTATAAAATGAATTCATATTTAATCTTTCATCAGGAGTATGAATATCAAACATATCTGGCCCTAAAGTAATAATATCTAAATCTTGAAGTGCCCCTTTGAAATACCTGATTTCAAGACCCACTATGTGTCCCTTCTTCTTTTAAAGTGATTTCTTCTGTTTCTTTTACAAAATCAACATATTGTTTTCTAAGTTTTGAACCTTCATCGTAATTCCATCCTGGATAGTTATTATCTAAAACATATTTTGCCTTAAACATTGATGCAATTAAACTCAATTTGTTTGATAATTCATCTTTAGCCGATTCCATTGGAGAACGAATTGAAAAATAAATATTGAATTTTTCATTCATTTCCACTACACCCATATTTAAAGAAATATTGGTAAGATCCATTTTTAAAGATTTATGCATAAAGCCATTAGGCATTAAATACATCATTGAAATAATATCTTGGCTTTCTTTAACTGAAATCACTTCATTTAAAGAATCTACTTTTTCTAAACGAACAAATACATGTTCATCACTTTCTTTTAATTCTTCTTTTAAATCATTTTCTACTTTTAAAACAACTTCTTTGAGTTTTTTTAAAATCATCATTTGAAGCAAAGACACTGACACATTCTCTAGGAATCGCATTATCTTTTAAACCACCTTTAAAACTTCCTAATAAAAATTCAATGTTATTTAAAGAAAGATGATAATAGACACGTGTCATAATCACATTAGCGTTTCCTCTTTCTAAATGAATAACGCCTCCTGAATGTCCACCTTGTAAGCCACCCACATAAAGTTGATAACAAGGTGATTCATTTTTTAGATAAGAAAGTTCTTTTTCAACAACAGCTCTTCTTCCTCCAGAACAGCTTACAGTAATAATTTTTTCTTTCCCTCTATCAAGTCCAATCACTTTTTCGCTTTTAAAATACTTTTATCAAGACCCATTGCTCCATTAAGTCCTACTTCTTCTTGAACTGTAAAAACACATTCTAAAAGCTGGATGTTTTAAGCTTTCATCATCTAATAAAGCAAGCATATAACAAACACCAACACCATCATCCGCTCCTAATGTTTGTTTTATTGGCATGTAAAAACCATCTTCTTCAATAAGTTCAATGGAATCTTTTGAAAAATCATGATCATCTATCATTATTTTTTTCGCAGACCATATCCATATGTCCTTCTAACATGACTGTTTCATGATTTTCATAGCCTTTTGTTGCTTCTTTAAAAAGCACGATATTATGCATTTTATCTCTTACATATTTTATATTTCTTTCTTTTGCAAAGTTTTCCACATAATCACAAATTGCTTTTTCATTGTAAGATCCTCTTGGAATCTTTGAAATTTCTCTAAAATAATATTCTACTTTTTCCATATAATTCTCCTATACTAATGTTCTATTCATCCATTTATTGGATTTATATCTAATCATAAAACAAATTGACCTAAAAATCCAGTCAACAATCATAGCCCACCAAACACCAATGACACCCATGTGTAAATACAAAGCAAAAACATAGCTTAAAGCGAAACGGAAAGTCCACATTGAAAATGTAGAAACGATCATTGTAAAAGTTGCATCATTGGCTGCACGTAAGGCATTTGGAAAAGAAAATGCCATTGGCCAAACAAAGAAATCAAAAACACAATGAAGTGAAACCATTGAAACCGCCAAATTAGCAGTATCTTGTGGTAAAGCATAAAATCTTAAAATATATCTAACCCCAACAAGTAAAATACCAGCTGCTACAATTGTTGATAAATAAGCAATAATCATCAGTTTCTTTGTATAATATTTAGCTTGCTGATAATCATTAGCTCCAATACATTGGCCTACAACTGTTAAAATAGCAAGTCCTAAAGCCATTCCTGGAACAACGGCAATGGATGTTAAACTAAAGGCAACAGCATGGGCTGCAATGGCAGCTGTTCCAAAAGTTGAAACAAGTCTTTGCACAAGGATTTTCCCCATTTGAAACATTCCATTTTCTAAACCATTTGGAATACCAATTTTTAAGATTCTTTTGACAGTTGAAAAATCAAACTTATATTTTAAATACGTATCTATATGTACAATATGTTCTTTATTTAATAACATATATAAAATAATAAATGAACAGAACATTCTTGAAAGTAAAGTAGCAATTGCTGCTCCTTTGACTGACATATTTAAAATAAAAATAAAGAGGTAGTTCAAAACGATATTTCCAATATTCATATAAAATGAATTTGTCATAGCCACTTTACTATTTCCCATTGATCTAAATAAAGCAGCCCCACCATTAAATAAACCAATAAAAGGATAAGATAAGGCTGAAAAGAAAAAATAAGTTCTTGCATAAGCCATCACATCACTTTCAATATGTCCAAAAATCAAATTCAATAAATTCCCATTGAAAATCATACATAAAACCATAATAACAAGTGATAAACCTAAGATGGTAAATAAGAGCTGTTTAGCACTATGGCAAGCCATCTCTTCATCTTTTTTACCAATATATTGCGAACAAACAACAGCTCCTCCTGTAGCTAGTGCCGAAAAGATATTGATAATCAACACATTTAACCCATCGACAATACTCACTCCTGAAACCGCACTTTGCCCGCATTGGGAAACCATCATCGTATCAAAAATCCCAATTGTCAATGCTAATACCTGTTCAATAATTAAAGGTATTATCAATTTTTTTAAATCTCGATTGCTAAATAACATAACTTCACTTCCTCAAAGCTATTATATACCTCTAAAATTTTCATACTTTCCACTTTCAAAAATGAAAAAAAGATCTAATGCATGTTGCGATCACGCCAACAATCATTAGATCTAGAACTTCCATCATTATAAATAATATAGGGAACATCCCTTCTTTTTTCATAACCTTCTTCATTTTTAATAAATCTTGAATAATAGAAAGACGTTTATGTCCATCTTTACAATAATATTTACCATTAATAATATTCACTTTAATAGGAAAAGAAAGTCCTATTCTTTTTATGGAATCATACATTGATTGAGGATAAGAACAATATTCAAAATTTATTTCTTGAAAATTTATTTTTCTAATTCTCATTTGATTTTAAATTCCTTTTCAAAAAAATCAGCAATACCATCTTCATCTACTGTTAAAGTCACAGTAGATGCATGTTTTTTAACTTCAACATCCGCATTACCCATCGCAATAGAAGTTCCTACAAGATGCAACATTTCAATATCATTTTCTCCATCACCAAAAGCATAAGTATCTTCTTTAGAAATACCTAACTTTTGATATAAATATTGACAAGCTGTTCCTTTAGTATAGCCTTGCGGATGAACATCCATACGGATATGTCCTGTATCATAAGCATTGATAGACCATTCTTTTGGTAACATATCTAAGGCTTCATGTAAATCTTTTGCATTATAGAAAAGAGCGGTTACTGTATTAGCTTTAACATTTTGAAAGCGCCAGTTATCATCATAATCATCAGGAAGCTTATCTGTTCCTGTATAAAGTCTTAAATGTTTTTTGATAAGTTCCCCATTCATGTCACTGAAATAACTTTGATTCCTTTCACTGATTATATATTGTCCATTTGTTGCTTCATAAATACTATTTTGTAAGTTTAAATCTTTCACACTAAAAACATTATTTAATAAAACTTCTTGATGGAATTCAATATAGCCTCCATCACAACCAATAAAGCCATCAAAAGGAATTTCGTCTAAACATTCTGGTTTAACGCCACGAGCACTTGCTACAACGATATAATTTCCTTGTTTTTGAAATTCTTTTAAAGCATGTATCGTCTTATCTGTCGGTTTTAATAATTGATGAGGTACATTAATCATGGTTCCATCCACATCAAAAAATGCAATTTTAGTCATGTATATGCTCCCTTATATATTTTTCTACTTCTTCTTGATCAGAAAAATGAATCTTTTCTGTTCCAATAATTTGATAATCTTCATGACCTTTTCCTAAAATCATTAAGATATCATTTTCTTTTAATAAACTCATTCCTTTAGCAATGGCGAGATGACGATCATTGATGACTTTCATAATCACCACTAACCCCCTTTTTAAAAATATCATTAATGATATTTTTTGAGGATCTTCTGTTCGTGGATTATCATCCGTAATAATGACATGATCGCTATGTTTGCAGGCGATTTCCCCCATGATTGGTCGTTTGGTCGTATCACGATCTCCCCCACAACCAATAATCGTAATAATTTTTCCTTTTTTAAATTCTTGAGCACTTTCTAAAACATTCAAAGTGGCATCAGGGGTATGGGCATAATCTACAAAGATACCATTTGTATCATAAACGATTAACTCCATTCTTCCTTTAGGTGCTTTGAGTTTTGTATTTAAGGCTAAAATAGCATCAATTTCATATCCTAATTCATGAATTAAAAGCATCGCTGTAAGATAGTTATAAACATTGTATCTTCCTACCATTTGAATATGTGTTTGATATTCTTTTTCTTGATATTTAAAGGTAAAGGTTGTCCCTAAGTGAGAAAATTCAATATTTTGAATGAGAACATCACCTTTTTGATCAGAAATCAAAAGATTTTGATTACCTTCTAATTCAAAATGTGAAGCATGTGGATCATCACCATTTATGACAGCAATTTTCTTTCCTCTTGTCTTTTTAAATAAGAGTTGTTTAGCATTCGCATAGTTTTCTAATGTTTTATGAAAATCTAAATGGTCTTGTGTTAAGTTTGTAAAAGCAACTTCATCAAATTCTAAGCCATGAATACGATCTTTCGCAAGCGCATGTGAAGAAACCTCCATCACAAGTACTTTACACCCCGCATCTTTTGCTTTAATAAAATAATCATAAAGTACATCTACATCAGGTGTGGTATTAACCATTTTAATAAAGTTCCCACAATAATAAAAACCAATTGTTCCCATATAAGCACAAGGAATATCAAGCATCGTCATCATTTGATACATCATATAACCAATTGTTGTTTTCCCATTTGTACCTGTAACCCCTATTAATTTCATATCTTTGAAATAAGGATAATAATGTTCATACAAATAATCTTTTAAATATACTCTTGTATCTTCAACAACAACAGTTTCAACATCATAATTTCCTTCTTCAACAATTACTTTTGTTGCCCCATTTTTTAACAGCTGAGGAATGTAATCATGACCATCACGATTAACATTTCTAATCGCAATAAAAAGTATCTCCTGGTTTTACTTTACGTGAATCTGTTTTTAAATCTATTTCCATAGTAATCTCCTTAATAAACTAATTGAATTTTTTTATGTAAACATTTTAAGTGATATGTTCCTGGTTCATATTTTTCACCATCAATATTAACATATTGATTGGTTTTGACCCAAACATCATCTTCTTTAAAATGTTGAAATTTTTTTGTTTTATGTAACTTATTGGTAATGAGTCCTTTTAAATAATACGGTAATTCTTTTTTTAGAAATCTCACCCACTACAGACATATCAATCATCCCATCATCTAAAGATGAATAATAACCAGCTTGATAGCCACCCCCAAAATAATGACCATTACAAAAGGTACAAATCAAAACATTACCTTGATAAATATCTTTATTATATGTATAAATATCGGTTGGATAAAATTTTAAATGAAAGATCTTATTTAAAATCGTTAAACTATATTGCATAATTCTTGGAAATAAGGTTGTCTTACGATTTGTATTCACTAGATTTCCAACATCAGCATCTAAACCACAACAAAAGACATTGATACAATATAAATCTTCTTTGCATTGTATCACATCAATTGCTTTGGCTTGCTTATTTAATGACTCTTTAAAAATCTTTATCGCATCTAAATTTTTGTAGATGCTTCTAGCAAAATCATTACCTGTTCCTTGCGGAATGACAACGAGTTCATGAAAAGACCCTACCATGCCATTGACCACCTTATGAACAAAACCATCGCCACCTATCGCATATAAACGACAAACTTCCTTTTCATCTTGATAAGATAAGGCTATCTTTCTTGCATCATCTAAATCTTTGGTATAGCGTAATTCATAACGTTTTCCTTGCATCATTGTTACTATACAATTAATTAAACTTTTAGAAGTATCTGGTTTTTAATATAAAGATATGTTTCATGTTTATCACCTTATCCATTATAACATAAAAGAGAATGTCTTTGACACTCTCCCAACTATCTTCTTTTCTTTTTATATAGCTTTATAAAGCAGATGATAAGAAAAAAGTTAAAACAACAAAAAGAATGCTTACTAATGAAACTTCCACAGGTTCATAAAATATCCCAATACTTCCTGATAAAAAAATCATTCCTAATAAACACATTATAAATACAATAATAAGAGCCTTTTTCATAATTACCTCCATATAAAAACGATTGATCTATGATTAATGTATCATAAATCAATCGTTCTTTCATTATTTATAACTTAAATGACATCTTTCAAACATAAATAACATTCTATCTATTAATTGATGAAGCAATTTTATGATAAGTATGTCTTTTACCACGAATCGCAATTGATAAAGCCATAATATTTTCAGGTAAGGCAATACCACAGAATCCTGCATCCCCAATATGTTGAATATCAATTCCACATCTTTTATTTAATAAAGCAATTTCACGAATTGTTCCTTCATCTGCACCTTCTTGGCTTGTTCCAATCGCACTTAATGATAAAGCCCCATGAGCTTTAATATAACGACAAGCTTCAGTCACTTCTTGTTCAGATAAACCTGGAACGGTATTAACTGCTGGCATTAAAATAACATCTGCCCCTGCTTCAATGAACTCTTTGATACTATTCATATCAACGATTGGTTCATCAATTCCTGCAGCATGCATTTTTCCAGCAATAATTAATCCTTTAAAATATTTTTTAGCTTCTTTGATTGCTTCGCAAATTGAATGATTTGAAACTCCAACTCCTGGATTTCCTGTTAAACAAATAAAGTTGAAACCTAATTCTTGAGCTTTAATATAAGTTTCTTTTCTTGCTTGTCTACCTGTAGAAATCACACGTCTTTTCTTCCATTAATTCAGCCTCTAAAATCAACTGGTTCTAGATTACATCCAATTGGACGACCAACGATTTCTTTTAATTTTTCTACAGGATTATCACATGCTGGTAACCCTTTGATTTCTGGATTATTACAATCAAAACAATTTAATAAAACCATGTCACTTCCAAATGAAACAGCAAGTTCAGCATTTGTAAGATCTCCTAATAAAGGTTCAATCGCAACAACTGTTTCTGTCATCACAGTTCTTCCTTCACTAGCAAGAATTGCTTGTTTTAATTCTTGACCATCCATTTTCAACATTTCACTACTTGTACAACTTAATAATCTTTTCATTTCTTAAAACCTTCCTTTTCATGTCTCTATTATCCTATATGTATATACAAGAGTCAATTATTGATTATCAATTTGTTCTTGTAATTCTAATAAATAAAGATATCTTTCATTTTTCTCATCAATTTGTTTTTGCAAGTCATCTCTTTGTTTTGAAAGTTTATCAATTTCTTTAAAATCAGTAACACCATTCATCTTTTCTTCAATTTGACTTAAATTTGTTTCTAAATCCATAATGATATCTTCAATTTCTCCAAATTCTTTCTTTTCCATATAAGTCATTTTGATTTTCTTTTGTTTACTTTGTTTATAAGCTAAAGCCCCTTGACTCTTTTCTTTCTCTTCTTTAGTTGTAGTATCAAGATTTTGACTATAACCCCCATTAACATATCTTAAATGTTGATTTTGTAAGATAAATAAACCATCACAAATACGATCCAAGAAATATCGATCATGACTAACAGTCATAATAATACCTTCAAAATTATCTAAATAATCTTCTAAAATATTAAGAGTATCAATATCTAAATCATTTGTCGGTTCATCTAAGACAAGAACATTAGGCATCATCATTAATACACGCAATAAATAAAGTCTTCTTCTTTCCCCACCAGAAAGTCGAGAAATTGGTGTATGTTGTAACCTAGAATCAAATAAAAATCTTTCTAACATATCTTTAGCAGATAATCCTTGACCATCTACTTTAAAGTCATTGGAGATTTCTTGAATATAATCAATGACCTTCTTATTCATTGGAAGATCATCATATCCTTGTTTAAAATAGCCAAAACGAACAGTCTCGCCAATTTCTACATAACCCATATCACTCTTTAAATTTCCTGTAATAATATTTAATAAAGTTGATTTCCCTGTTCCATTATCTCCTAATATCCCAATACGATCATGTTGTTTAAACATATATGAAAATTCATCAAAGAGTTTCTTTTGTTCAAAACTTTTAGAAATTTCATGAAGTTCGATCGTCCTTTTTACCAAGACGAGAGAACGTATGAATCATTTCTACTTTTCCATTGACTTCTACATCTTTAACTTTTGATAATTCTTCAAATCTTTGCAGACGATCTTTGCTTTTAGTTGTACGTGCTTGTACACCCGCACGTACCCATTCTAATTCTTTCTTTAAAAAGAGTTTTCTCTTTCTTTGACTAGAAAGTTGTGTTTCTAAACGAGCTTGTTTAAGTTCAAGATATTTTGAATAATTGGCTTCATATTTATAAATTTGGCCATGATCTATTTCAATAATACGATTAACAACTCTTTCTAAAAAATAGCGATCATGCGTTACCATGAGTAAGCCTTTAGACCATTTAATTAAAAACTTCTCTAAATATTCTATCATACCATTATCTAAATGGTTTGTTGGTTCATCTAAAATAAGTAAATCACAAGGTTTAATTAAAGCAATCGCTAAAGCTACTCTTTTAAGTTGACCTCCTGAAAGTTCTTTAATCTTTTGTGTTTCATCTAAAATACCAAACTTACCTAATTGTGCTTTGATTTCATAATCATGAATCTCTTTCGAATCCAATTGCTTATGGACCGTTTCCATAATACTATCATTTTCATCATAAAGAGGTGTTTGAGGCAAATAATTGATACGGATATCTTTTTGATAACTCATCTTTCCTTGATAGTCTTCTACACCGGCAATAATCTTTAAAAGTGTAGATTTTCCTGTCCCATTAACTCCTAAGATTCCTACATTTATCTTTATCTTCTATATGTAATTCTATATGATCTAAAATACACATTTTCTCCATTATATTTTGTTAAATCTGTCATTGACACTAACATTTTCATCACCCACGCTATCATACC
>ENA-OPYX01001974-OPYX01001974.1-human-gut-metagenome-genome-assembly--contig:-NODE-1974-length-9954-cov-3.919609_pt1 | contig 9954 bp, 10 predicted proteins | sample MGYA00242639_ERZ504486 | MGnify/ENA primary metagenome ERZ504486 (study PRJEB26092, sample SAMD00036296) | human gut metagenome | host: Homo sapiens | study: EMG produced TPA metagenomics assembly of... | reverse complement strand
GACCATCGGGATCAGTGCCAGAAGGGTCAGTTTTATATTGACATAATACATCATCTGGCAGACGACCAGGAGCGTCATGACTACGGAATCAAAGATGCAGATGACAGCAGGGCCAAGTGCCATGCGAACCGCATTTTAAGTCACTGGTAAACCGGGTCATCAGATCACCTGTTTTGTGGCTGTTGTAGTATTCCACATCCATAGTTTCCAGAATGGGAAAACATTTCATTACGCAAGTTCACGCTCGATAATACGTGCGGTTCCAAAAAGAAAATAACGCCACAAAAACGGCCGACTGCAAGCAGAAGACCAATCAGAAAGATCCCAAGAAGACAGGTACGAATGGAACTCCAGGTAATGCTGCGCGCGGTAAGACCATCGGTAATGATACCGGTAAGTTTTGGAATAAATACACTTGCCGCATCTACAGCAAAAAGAGTAAGGATTCCGGCAATATAGCGATATTTGTATCGCCTGACATATTGCATGATAAAGGGCAGTGGTTTCATATCAATGCCTCCTGAAAATGATAATTTTTTTCTATATAAACTATTATAGAGGATAGAATCTGGGGTGTCAAAGATTCCGTCAAATAAACGGGAAATACTTTGTGAAACAGGGGAAATTTCGTGAAAACGACAATTGCAATTTAAGATACATTTTTCTATAATGACGAAAGGTAAAATGTTAATAAGATAAACAGAGGGAATATATGAAAACATTACAGAAAGATTTGACGACCGGGAATCCGGGAAAAATTATTTTTAATTTCACACTGCCGATCTTCATTGGAAATGTATTTCAGCAGTTCTACAGTATGGCAGATACGATTATCGTAGGAAAGTTCGTGGGAACCAAAGCACTTGCGGCTGTTGGAAGTACGGGAACGATCATGTTTCTGATCAATGGATTTATACTGGGAATGACGGCAGGATTTACCGTACTTACGGCACAGAAATTTGGCGCGGGTGATATGAAAGCAATGCGCAAGACTGTAGGAAATGCCGCGATTCTGGCGATTATTATGTCTCTTATTATGACTGTGCTCGGAATGATGGCAATGAAACCGCTTCTTGGGATTATGAAGACACCGGATGATATTTTCAAGGATGCCTATGCGTATATTATGGTAATCTGTGGTGGAATTGCGGCGCAGATGCTATATAACTTTTTATCCAGTGTCTTGCGGGCACTTGGTAACAGCAAGGTTCCGCTATATTTCCTGATTCTTGCGGCGTTGCTCAACATTGTGCTGGATATGGTATTTATCATTGCGTTTCACATGGGCGCAGCCGGTGCGGCATGGGCGACCGTGATTTCACAGGGGATTTCGGGAATCCTGTGTCTGGTATATATTGTGAAGGCGGTTCCGATCCTGCATTTACATAAGGAGGACTGGCGTCCGAGCGGACATCTGCTGAAGATCCAGCTTGCAGTCGGAATCCCGATGGCTCTTCAATATTCGATCACAGCGATCGGAACCATGATGGTACAGACTGCCCTGAATCTGCTTGGCTCCACACAGGTAGCAGCATTTACCGCAGCGAATAAGATCGAGCAGATCGTGACGCAGGCATATGTTGCGATGGGAACCACGATGGCAACCTATTGCGCACAGAATATTGGAGCAGGTAAGATCAAAAGGATCCGTCATGGATTTAAGTCAATTACGATCATGGGAAGTATCTATTCAGTCGTAGTTGCGGCGATCATTATGACAGTTGGGAAATATATGACGTATCTGTTCCTGTCTGGGGATCTGACAGAAATTATGCATTCCGTGGATATTTACCTGAAATGCGTCGGTACTTTCTTTATTCCGCTTACCGTTGTAAATGTTTATCGGAATGGAATCCAGGGAATGGGATATGGACTGCTCCCGATGATGGCTGGTGTGGCTGAGTTGGTTGGCAGGGGTGTTGTTGCCATGATCGCGGCAGGGCAGAAGAGTTACTTTGGAGTATGCATGGCAAGTCCGGCGGCATGGATCCTGGCAAGTGCGTTGCTGATCGTGATGTATTATTATGTGATCCATCAGAATGAGAAGCGGTTTGCGAAGTATGCGGATGAGGAATAGAAAAGTTTTCTTTATAAAGCAAACGGAATGAATAACAGCTCCGGCGAATATACTTTTTAGTTAAAGTGGTTTCGCCAGGAGCTGTTTTTATGCGCCTTTTTTTATACATATCTGACTTTATAGTCCCTTTTATGATTTTGTCCATTCTTATATATGGAATTTTTGCAGGAGTGAATGTATATGATACTTTTATTCAGGGAGCAAAGCGTGGATTTTGGACGGTCGTGCGGCTGATGCCGACGTTGATCGGATTGATGGCAGCAGTGGGGATTTTGCGTGCATCGGGTTTTCTGGAATTTATATCGGAAATAATTGGAAATGTGACGGAGCAGATTGGATTTCCGGGGGCATTGGTTCCGCTTACGATTGTGAAAATGTTTTCGTCCTCTGCCGCAACGGGATTATTGCTTGATATCTATAAGGAATTTGGAACGGATTCGAGAAACGGAATGATCGCTTCAATTTCGATGGCGTGTACGGAAACGATTTTCTATACGATGTCTGTGTATTTTATGTCAGCAAAGGTGAAAAAAACCAGGTATACTCTTGCCGGAGCACTTATTGCAACATTTGCAGGGCTTGCAGCGAGTGTGTGGCTGGCGGCACTTGTATAAATAAAAGTTGTATATAAAAATTATCGAATGTTGTATTCAGATTTTTTTGAAAAATGTATATATCGCACAATAAAAATGACTACAATTAACAAAAAATGTGCAAAATCTTGACAAAGAATGGAGAGAAACATAGAATATAGTCTATAGATGGTTCGAATCTAATTTTTATACGAAAAGGAGCAAAACATGAACGCAGCAGAAATTATTAAAAAAGATTTGGATGCAATTTATATTGGGAATCTGAGCACAGTAGATGACGATCTTACACTCCCGGAGAATGGAAAATACGGTGCTCAATTTACCTGGGAGACAGGGGAAGAAAGATTTATTGACAATACAGGAAAGGTACATCGTCCGCTGCATGGCATGGGAAACCGTAAAGTTACACTGACGGTTACCGCAACATATGAAGGATGTAGTGAGTCAAGAGAATATGTGGCGACCGTATTACAGGAAGCAAAAGAAAATATCGTAAAAGAAGTACGTAAAGTCGTCCTTAATGCACTGGTCGGTGAAGAAGCACATCTTCCGTCTGTTGTGATCGTATATACAGAAGATGGACGCCGCATGACAATGCCGGTGAAATGGAATACATATGAGCCGGCAAAAGAAGAGACAGTGGTTACAGTTGCAGGTGTGATCGATGGAACAGAAAGGAAGCATCTGCAGAGATCCATTATAAAAGGAAATAGTACCAGTAAAGGGACCGAAGAAAAAAGTGGGTTATTTTCCACTTGGACAGGTTCGGTTGAAAGAAGGAACTCTTTATTATAAATACCAGAAGCTGATGGAAGAATATCTTCTTGGAATTGACGATGACCAGATGCTTTATAATTTCCGCAAAGCGACCGGACTGGATACAAAAGGGGCACCTCCGATGACCGGTTGGGATGAGGAAAGCTGTAAACTGAAAGGGCACACGACAGGACATTATCTGTCAGGTATTGCACTTGCATTTGCAGCAACCGGCAATCCAAAATTTTTAGATAAAGTCAATTACATGGTAGCAGAGCTGAAAAAGTGCCAGGATGCATTTGCGGCAACCGGCAAATATCACAGAGGATTTTTAAGTGCATACTCAGAGGAACAGTTCGATCTTCTGGAAGTATATACCAAGTATCCGGAAATCTGGGCTCCGTATTATACTTTGGATAAGATTATGTCTGGATTATATGATTGTCATGTACTTGCCGGAAATGAGACGGCAAAAGAGATCTTGGACTTGATGGGAGACTGGGTATATGACAGACTTTCCCGTCTGCCAAAAGAAACACTGGATAAAATGTGGGCAATGTATATTGCAGGTGAGTTTGGTGGTATGCTTGGAACAATGGTAAAAGTCTATGAACTGACCGGAAAAGAAAATCATCTGAAGGCTGCAAAACTTTTTGAAAATGAAAAGTTATTCTATCCGATGGAAGAAGAATGCGATACATTGGAGGATATGCATGCAAACCAGCATATTCCGCAGATTATCGGTGCAATGGATCTGTATCGGGCAACTGGTGATGAGATTTATTGGGAAATCGGAAAGAATTTCTGGAATATCGTGACTGGCGGACATACATATTGTATCGGTGGGGTTGGTGAGACTGAGATGTTCCATCGTGCAAATACAACGTGTTCTTATCTTACGGATAAGGCTGCTGAAAGCTGTGCAAGTTATAATATGCTGCGCCTGACCAGTCAGTTATTTGAATATACGCGAAGCGGCAATCTGATGGATTATTATGATAATACGCTGAGAAATCATATCCTGACATCAAGTAGTCATAAATGTGATGGTGGAACGACTTATTTTCTTCCACTTGGTCCGGGTGGCAGAAAAGAATTCTTCCTTTCAGAGAATTCCTGCTGTCATGGAACCGGTATGGAGAGCAGATTCCGCTATATGGAAAATATTTATGCGCAGGATGAAGATGCGCTTTACATTAACCTTCTTGTAGATTCCGTGCTGACGGACGAAAATGGAAAAGCGATGATCGAACTTCAGAGTGTGGATGAAGAAGGTGTAATGGAAATACGTTGCCAAAAGGATCAGAAAAAAGTTCTTAAAATCCATATTCCGGCATGGGGACAGAAGGATTTTAACGTGTCTGTAAATGGAAAAGTTCTTGCAGATACAGCACTTCATGATGGTTATATGGTAATTGATGCAGATTCGAAAGCCGGAGATGTGATCCGACTGGAACTTCCGATGGAATTCCGTGTGTTGGATAATAAGTCTGATGCGGCATTTGTCAATCTTGCATATGGACCATATATTCTTGCGGCACTTTCAGAGGAAAAAGAATTCATTACAGCACCGGCAGTAGAGGAAATTCATATGGTTGATGGAAAATTACAGTTTGAAGCGAATGGAATGAAGATGATCCCTCTTCCAAAAGTAGATATGGAAGCTTATCATGTATATTTTCATAAAGAGTAAAAATAAGAAATAAAAAGCAGGGGCTGTGAAAAAAGCATAGTCCCGAAAAAAAGAAGGACCAAGGGTTTATTATAAACCCTAAGGTCCTTCTTTCTGTTATAATTAGCTTGCAATGAAAATTAATAACATAATCTATTCTAACCCAAAACAGGCAGTTTTGCCACTGCTAATTCAAGATTATCTGGACATCTGTGATCCAGTGCTGACTTTTGACAAATTTATGGGAGAAATTGAACTGGAGAAGTATCTGAAAAATATTCCACAACATTATACAGGAAGACTCAGATATGACCCGGTCAGCATGCTGAAGACAGTTTTGTTCGGATTTATGGCGAATGGCTATATATCATTACGTGAGTTGGAGGACCAGTGTAAAGTCAATCTCCGCTTCATGTATCTCATGGATCATCAAACACCTTCTTATCGTACCTTCGGCTACTTCATTAACGAGGTACTTGCTGATTCCATTAAAGAAATATTTCAAGACATAAATAAAAAAATCTTCGAGACAGAACATGTGGATCTCCAACATCTATACATCGATGGCTCCAAGTTTGAAGCAAATGCAAATAAATATTCCTGGGTGTGGAAAAAAGCCACAGAAAAATCCAGATACCGTCTCTTTGATAAGATTACTACACTCTTTGAGGAAATCAATGAAGAACTGTCATGTACAGGGATAAAGCTTTGTATCAATAGTGAGTATGCACCTGAGTATCTGAAGAAAGCGACTGAACAGTATGCAGAAGCCTGGCAGATTGATGAAACGATGTTTGTTCATGGGAGGGGACATCGCAAAACCACGCAGCAACGTCATTATGAGAAACTTAGGGAGTATGCTGTAAAACTAGAAGAATACGTGGAAAAAATCAAAATCTGTGGGAAGGAACGCAACAGCTACTCAAAGACAGATCATTCAGCCACTTTTATGCGGATCAAGACGGACTATATGGGAAATGACCAGCTGCTTCCAGCTTACAATGTGCAGGTTGGTGTTGCGGATGAATACATTGCTGTTGTTGATGTAAATCAGTATCGCTCAGACATGGATTGTTTTATTCCGTTGATGAACGAGTTTTATACTACATATGGCTTTTATCCGAAGTATCCAGTGGCAGATGCCGGATATGGTTCTTACAACAATTACATCTTTTGTGAACAGCATGGAATGGAAAAGTATATGAAATTCACCATGTTCAAGAAAGAGACTACTGACAGGAAGTATCGTGAAGATCCATTCCGAGCGGTAAATTTTCCAATTGGTGAAGACGGAATCATGCGTTGTCCAAACGGGAAAAACTTTTATCTTCGGTATCGAAAAAACGTAAAGGGAAACAAGTATGGACGTCAGGAAGAATACTACCAGTGTGAGGACTGTTCCGGATGTCCATACGCAGAACAATGTAAAAAGACAGATAAAAACCGTATCGTTCGGATCAACCGTGAACTTACAGCGATGCATCAGGAAGTAATTGAAAATCTTGAAAGTATCCAGGGAGCACTTCTAAGAATGAATAGATCTATTCAGGCAGAAGGTACATTTGGCATCATCAAAAACGACCGTTGGTACAAAAGAATTGTCCGAAGAGGAATAAAATCTGTTCTGCTGGAAGTATTTCTTGTTTCTATTGGACACAATCTTTATAAATATCACAACAAACAGAAAAAAGTTGCAACTGCCGCATAGGATTCCATAATAGCTTTCTTATGGGGAAAGGGGAGTTATACACTTTTTTATGAACTATAACTACTGTTGTATTCATAAGCAAAGGACGCATGAAAAAACTTTCGTTTTTTCACACGCCCTACTTTTTTGTCATATCAGTTATATCATACTTTTGCGAAGATAAGAGATTTAAATAAAATCTTCTTGACGGATTCTGCAAAACAGTGGATAATATTGCACAGTAATCACATGTGACAAGACAGTAGATTATACACTAAAAGAATGACAGGAGCAGGAGAAAGTTATGAAAGAGTTTCTAAGAAAGAAAAATATTATCTTTTCAGCGAAGCGATACGGAATCGATGCGCTTGGTGCAATGGCGCAGGGACTGTTTGCATCGCTTCTGATCGGTACGATCATCAGCACACTCGGAGAACAGCTTGGTATAGGAATCCTTGTAACAGTAGGCGGTTATGCGAAAGGAGCAACCGGAGCTGCGATGGCAATCTCGATCGGAGTAGCACTTCAATGTCCGCCACTTGTATTGTTTTCACTGGCGGCAGTCGGAATGGCAGCAAATGAACTTGGGGGTGCCGGAGGACCTCTTGCGGTTTTGGTCGTTACGATTTTTGCAGCAGAATTTGGAAAACTGGTTTCAAAAGAAACAAAAATAGATATTATTGTGACACCATTTGTGACGATCTGTGTGGGGTTCTGCTTTCACTGGGATGTGCACCGGCGATCGGAGCAGCGGCAAGTACCGTAGGAACTGCGATCATGTGGGCGACTGAATTACAGCCATTTTTTATGGGAATTATCGTATCTGTAATTGTTGGTATTGCGCTGACACTTCCAATCAGCAGTGCAGCGATCTGTGCGGCACTTTCACTTACCGGGCTTGCGGAGGTGCTGCTGTAGCCGGCTGCTGTGCACAGATGGTTGGTTTTGCGGTTATGAGTTTTAAGGAAAATAAATGGGGTGGTCTTTTTGCACAGGGAATAGGAACCTCGATGCTCCAGATGGGAAACATTGTGAGAAATCCGAGAATCTGGCTTCCGCCGACACTGGCATCCGCAATTACCGGTCCGGTCGCAACCTGTATCTTCCATTTGAAGATGAACGGTGCGGCAGTGGCATCCGGAATGGGAACCTGCGGACTGGTCGGACAGATTGGTGTGTACACTGGCTGGGTAAATGATATTGCAGAAGGAACCAAAGCTGCAATCACCGGAATGGACTGGGCAGGTCTGGTGCTGATCTGTTTTATTCTTCCGGCAGTGCTTTCCTGGGCGATTGCGATTCCGATGAGAAAATGTGGCTGGATCAAGGAAAATGATCTGAAACTGGATCTGTAGATTCAAGTGTAAATTATATAAAAATGTGTTTGATGGGCTATCCTGTGGGAATGTTTCGGATTCTCACAGGATAGTTTTATTTTGTGTGAAATAGGATCAATCTAATAAATTTTTTTCCACCTCATCATATACGATCTCAAATGGTGCCGGTCCCACATCCAGTACCGCCCTGTGAAATTCTTTCTGGGAGAATTGATTTCCCAGGGCATCTGCCATCTCCTTTTTCAATTCATAAAATTTCAGGTATCCAATATAGTATTTCAGATAATTGGCAGGACTTCCAATGATCAGTTTGTAGACACTCTGTACTGCATTTGGATCATTGATCCCGTAATCGCTGAAAAAGCGGACTGTATCAGTTACAGACCAGCCGTCATAATGAATTCCCATGTCTGCAAGCGCATAAAGTCCAAGAATGACAGAACTGTTTTTCTGGAGAAGGGATGCTTCAGTCTTAGGGAGAGGTGCAAGGTAGTAGGACATCATTTCCGCATAGGTGGCCCAGCCCTCAACGTATCCGCCAAAATCAAGAATGCTCCGAATAGGATCCGGCTCAGAAGCAGAAAAATAGACGGTCTGGTACAGATGTCCGGGATAGCCTTCGTGAGCAAGGGTTGTGTAGAGATTCAGCCCTGAGGCGGTCTGCCCGTTGTTAATGTAGATGACATTTTCCGTTAGATTGTCAATGGCAGGGATCATATAGAAAGCTGGACTTAGATAATCCTGCATGGATTCCGGAACATATTTGACCTGGAAATCAACATCAGGAATTTCCGGGAATGTATCTGTGATTTTGGACCTGAGATCGTCCAGCATGGAATCAGGAGATGTCTGCTCCAAAACAGATGCCTGGGTAAGTGCTGCGTCAGCAGGGAAGAGAACCTTCTGCATGGCACTTAGATCTTCTAGTATCTGTGCCCTGGTCATCAGTCGCAGACGGGAAATGGACTCATTGCAGCCGGTAGTCTGACGCACCAGATATTCATAGTATTTTTTTCCATAAGGGAAATGGCTAAGTCCCTGTTCATTCATTCCTTTTCCTTTCAGCGATTTGATAGCGGTGATCAGATTTTGATAAGCGGGATAAATCTCTTCTGTTACAAGTTTCATATTTTCTTTCTGAAAAGAATCTTTTTTGTTTTCAGGTAAAAGATCCAGTGACGCGATTCGTTCGTTAAATGTACTGACCAGATAATTCTCTTTACCCATATCGATAAAAGACTGGCAGGTGTCCAGAACAGAATCAGCCTGGTAATCCGGCATAAAAAGACCGGAAGCAGCTTTTTTTCTGCTCAAACCGGATGACAGAATCAAAATAGGAAGGCGTTTCTTTTAAGAGAGCCAGATAGGTTTCTACATCCTGTGTGTCGTAAAAGCTGTATTCCGAGAGCAGAACAGGCAGCTGCGTATGGATACCGGATACGGGGCCGAGAGTCTCCTGATAAAGCAGATAATCTGTCCCTGTGGATGCATTTTTAAGATAGGTATCCAGGATTTTAAAGGTTAGTGCATTTTCCGAAGAAAGAGTGTCGGGATCAAATTCCTGCAGAGAAGAGAGAACATTTCTGACAGAAGCCTTTGCAGCAACGGGATCAGAAGAAAGACTGCCGTATGTAGCCGGGATGTCCGCGATGCCATAGTCAGAAGGAGAACGCAAGGTATAGTGAAGGCTGATGGTATTTGCGGATACTTCTGTCTGGAAGAGACTACGTGTGAAAGTACGGAATTGCCGGTCGGAGGATTCTGCATGCAGGGAGCTCCAAAATGCATTGCCGACAGAAAACGAAATCAGAATGACCAGCAGACAAATCAGG
>ENA-OPYX01001972-OPYX01001972.1-human-gut-metagenome-genome-assembly--contig:-NODE-1972-length-9961-cov-2.115111_pt1 | contig 9961 bp, 10 predicted proteins | sample MGYA00242639_ERZ504486 | MGnify/ENA primary metagenome ERZ504486 (study PRJEB26092, sample SAMD00036296) | human gut metagenome | host: Homo sapiens | study: EMG produced TPA metagenomics assembly of... | reverse complement strand
AGTAAGCAGGGAAGCGGAAGTAACAGCAATTATCACCAACCGTTTGTAGCAGAAAGAAGGGGTCTAAAAGACCGGAATCGTATACACCAAGCCGATGGAAAAGCGCTGAGTATCGGGGTTCACTGCTCCCAACGCCTTGGCACGGTCTGTCAAATGATGACCTTTATAAAGCATGTGAGCAAAGATCAGCAATTCACGATTACGCATCGGGAAATACTCCACACAAGCTTGAGCATTCCAGGTAGTACGGTAAAGACCTTTCTCAAAGATGCCGTTTGTCTTGTAAACACTTGCCGTTTCGTATGCTCCTTTGACATACACATTCCAATTGGGATGAATACGATAATCAAAATTGGCAATGGTGCTGAAGTATTCTGCATTCTCGGCTGTAGCAGGAGCAGCCACGGTCGGACCTTGCAAATCACTGATTATGCCTTTACTATCCAGCCCTTCGCGAGAATACATCACATCAATATAGGCAATGACCGGACCTTTCTCATACACATTTCCCGCAGTCAGGTAATAAATATTCTTGCCCTCGGCCAGTTGTCCCCATGCAGCAGCATACCTCAGTTGAAGTGCTTTATCTACAAAAAGACCATTCCAATTCAAAGTGGTTATAATAGGAATCTTTGTCTTGTTGACTCCGGCAGGAAGCCCATAGACATAAGTATCATTATCTTCACCGTTACGATTATTAAGCACTTGCAACACCAACTCTTGAGTCGGTGAGAAACTGAATGTGCCTGTTACTCCTGCCTGATAAGCAGGTACATTATCATTAAACTCACTGAATTCCCTCACTTTGATGGCATTTACATAATATTCATAACCGCCCAAAGAGAGAAACTGCTTACCCACTGTCAGGTTGAACCTATCAGACATTTTCCAGTTCATATACGCATATTCGATAGAAGAGGACAGATTATCCAGCGAGTGCGGATTACTGTATTTATTAAAAGACTGACGAAAATGATAAGAAAAGTCCTTTGTAAAAGAACCCAATATTTCCAAACGCACACGGTTCAGCTTAAAAGCAGCCTCATCCAGATTGCCATCTGTAAAATAAGCGGCTCCCGAAGTGTAAAACTCTAAATTCATATGTGCCGAAAGATTGGGATTAGTATTAGGGAATATACGCCCTAACAAACTTCGGATGGAATCATCCGGACTGATTAAAGGCTGCTCTTGTGCGCAAACAGAACATAAAGTGCACAACAGGATACAGCATGACAAGAATGTTCTTTTCATAATATATTTCTTAGTATTAGATTTAACAAAAACGATTGCCGACCTCCCTCCCGGCAAATAGTAAGGCGGACTGAATTAAATCAGCCCTCTCCTTTCAAGCTCTTCGGCTGCTATTTCCATTTCTTTATACCATTCTTCGCCAAACTTACGAATCAATGGTTCCTTCAAAAACTTATAAACAGGCAAGTTCTCTTTCTTTCCCAACAAAACAGCAGCCTTGCAGACATCCCAACGGTGATAGTTCACAGCCTTATAAGGACCATAATCACCGATGCGTATGGGATAAAGATGGCAAGAAACCGGTTTATAAAAATCAGTCTTTCCGGCTCGATAGGCTTTCTCAATAGCACAATAGCAATATCCCTTTTCATCATAACAGGTAAAGACACAATCCTTGTGATTGACAATGGAAGTCACCAAGTCGCCCTCTTCATCGGTATAAACGACTCCCTGTTTATCTATCACGGCACGTGCCTCGGGAGACAATTCCTCCCAAATAACCGGAAGTACTTCTTCCAACTTCTCCACTTCATCCGGTTCTACCGGAGCGCCGGCATCGCCTTCTATACAACATTCACCTTTGCAAGCATCCAAATTGCATAGAAACTTTTCACGAAACACGTCCAAAGATATTACAACATCATCTATCTGAATCATCTTATTACAACTAAAAAAGCGGGAGACGCAAAAGTTCTCCCGCTTCGTTTATCGGGTTTATTATATTACTTAATCAAATCTTTTCCAGTCATGTCGGCCGGCTGAGCCATGCCCAGAATATGCAAAATAGAAGGAGCAACATCTGCCAATACACCATTTTCCACTTTGGCATTCTTGTTCTCTGTCACATATACAAACGGAACAGGATTCAAAGAGTGAGCAGTATTAGGTGTACCATCTTCATTCAGTGCATGATCGGCATTACCGTGGTCAGCAATGATAATCACTTCATAGCCATTAGCCTTAGCAGCTTCCACTGTATCTTTCACACATTCGTCAATAGCCTTTACAGCCTTTTCAATAGCTCCGTAAATACCGGTATGACCTACCATATCACCGTTAGCATAGTTAACTACAATGAAATCGAACTTTTGAGTATTGATAGCTTCCACCAACTTATCTTTCACTTCGTAAGCGCTCATTTCGGGTTTCAAGTCGTAAGTAGCCACCTTCGGCGACGGAACCAGAATACGCTCTTCAGCATCATACGGAGTTTCACGACCACCATTGAAGAAGAAAGTTACATGGGCATACTTCTCTGTTTCTGCGATATGAAGCTGAGTTTTGCCGTTGGCAGCCAAGTATTCGCCCAATGTGTTCTGAACATTTTCTTTATCAAACAAAATGTGAACGCCCTTAAATGATGCATCATACGGAGTCATGCAATAGAACTGCAAGCCCGGAATAGTATGCATACCCTGTTCAGGCATATCCTGCTGAGTCAGTACAACTGTTAATTCTTTAGCACGGTCATTACGATAATTGAAGAAGATAACCACATCACCTTCCTTGATGGTACCATCTACCGTAGAGTTGTTGATGGGTTTGATAAATTCATCGGTAACACCTTCATCGTATGATTCCTGCATAGCCTGCACCATGTCGGCTGCTTGCTTTCCTTTACCTTCAACCAATAAATCGTATGCTTCTTTCACACGTTCCCAACGCTTGTCACGGTCCATAGCATAGAAACGACCTACGATAGAGGCAATCTTTCCGGCTGACTGTTCGCAATGTGCAGTCAGTTGTTCGATAAAGCCTTTACCACTCTTCGGGTCTGTGTCACGACCATCCATGAAACAGTGAATAAATGTATTCTCAAGGCCATATTCTTTAGCGATATCACAAAGCTTGAATAAGTGATCAAATGAACTGTGTACACCACCATTGGAAGTCAATCCCATGAAGTGAATATTCTTACCGTTTTCTTTAGCGTATGAAAAAGCAGAAACAATCTCAGGATTCTTCATGATGCTATTGTCAGCACAAGCACGGTTAATCTTTACCAAATCTTGGTAAACGATACGTCCGGCACCGATATTCAAGTGTCCCACCTCAGAGTTACCCATTTGTCCGTCAGGCAAGCCAACATTTTCACCGCTAGCCTGCAACTCAGAGTGCGGATAATCAGCCAACAGACTATCCCAATAAGGAGTAGGAGTATTAAAGATTACATCGTCTTTACCTTGATCGCCGATACCCCAACCATCAAGAATCATTAAAAGGGCTTTTTTACTCATAATCTTATTTTTGTTTAAAGTTTATCCTTGCTTTTACAGGTGCAAAGGTACAAAAAAGCCCTGTCAATGAATCATGTTTCACTTTTTTTTTATTGTGGAAGTTCGAAGATAAAACGCAACCCGTCTTTAAATTCTTCATCTTTCCATAAATGAGCATTCATGCGTTCAGCAATCATTTTGCATACGAGCCAAGTCACATCATCATTGGTACCTGCAGAGACTGCACCGGCGACAGATATATTTCCTGTTCCGGCTATCAAAACCGAAGCTACATTCTTCTCCGGATTTAAGCAATAAGAGACAACGATGCGTCCTTCTTCCGTTATTTGGTTGATACAGTTCAGAATAGTTCTTCAAGGTCACATAATAAGCCATAATCTCACGCAAAGCCTCTTCTTTGTGATACTCGTCTTCTTTTCCAAAGCAACCTGATAAAGTTTCTTTGCCCATTGTAAATGCTCTGCCCCACGGGTAGCATCCACAGAGTCCGTCAAAACTTCCATCTCATTTTCTTTGTCGATAACAACATTCAGACTTTTGCCCGAACTGCTCTTTGTTCAGTGCGTGTACCTGAAGAGTTTCAAAGGACAACCCCAAGAACAGGATTAATAAACAGAGATTTCTCATCACCTTTAAAGTGTTTGACTAATTTTAATATCGACCCAAGTGACAAACGTAACCAATTGCCACATATCATCCAACACAATTTAAGATATTATTCCTGCAAAAGATAAATATAATGATTAATCTCTGCAAAAACCGTGTTGCAAAACATACCAAATCATATTGTTGTTTATAAATAAATTACATTCCTTTGCATCGGGACAGTTCAGCACAGTTGGCGTCTGAATTAAATTCTTGAATAGCACATGAAAAATAACCTTTGGACAACAGACAACGAAAGTAAAACAATTGGCAGATTTAATCAGCCAAGAAATCTCCATGGGTACCTATAAATCAGACAGTGCATTGCCCTCTATCAATCAATTAAGCCGTAATTATCATGTTTCGAGAGATACAGTATTCAAAGCTTTTATCGACTTGAAAGATCGCGGCATGATTGATTCCACTCCCGGAAAAGGGTACTATGTCACTAACAAGCTGAAGAATATTCTATTGCTGCTGGATGAATACTCCCAGTTCAAATATTCACTTTACAACAGTTTCATCAAGAAATTATCGATTAATTATAAAGTGGACCTGCTTTTCCACCAATATAATGAAAGACTGTTCAACACCATTATCCGCGAATCATCGGGAAGATACAATAAATATATCGTGATGAACTTTGACAATGAAAAGTTCTCCAGCAATCTTTATAAGATAGAGCCGTCCAAACTATTGCTACTGGACTTCGGAAAATTCGATAAAAAGGAATATTCGTATGTATGCCAGGATTTTGATGATGGATTTTATCAGGCATTAAACTGTCTGGAAAAGCAATTGGGCAAATATGAAAGACTCATCCTTTTGCTTCCCAGCGAAAGCAAGCATCCCGGCAGCAGTGGCAGGTATTTTATAAAGTTTTGCCGTGAGAAACAACTGAAAGGAGAAATTATTGACAATACCGATGAAATAAACATAAAGAAAGGAGAAGCATATATAGTCATACGCCAGATAGATGTGGTAAATATCATTAAGAAAAGTCGCGCCGAAGGATTAAAATGCGGAAGCGATTTCGGAGTATTGGCTTACAATGACACTCCCTCTTATGAAGTAATCGATCAAGGCATCACTTCCATAAGTATTGACTGGGAGCAAATGGGAAAGCTGGCAGCAGATTTTGTTCTGTCCGGCAAAGAAATAAAAGAATACCTGCCGACAGAAGTACACATCAGGCATTCTTTATAACAGAAAAACAGGAATAAAAAGCATATAGTTAAAAACTTATTATCAACAATATCATGAAAAAGTATCCGAAAATCGGGATTCGTCCCACTATCGACGGCCAGCCAGGGTGGTGTTCGTGAAAGCCTTGAAGAAAAGACTCATGAATTTGGCAAAAGCTGTTGCCAGAACTGAATTTCTACTAAGCCATGAAGAATGGTGACAGGCAGTCCCGTGGAATGTGTCATTGCCGACAGCACCATCGGACGTGTAGGCGAAAGCGCCGCCTGTGCCGAGAAATTTGAACGCGAAGGCGTAGGAGCCACCATCACCGTAACCAGTTGCTGGTGCTATGGTTCCGAAACAATGGACATGAATCCGCATTGGCCCAAAGCCGTATGGGGATTCAACGGAACAGAACGTCCGGGAGCCGTATATCTGGCAGCAGTATTGGCAGGACGATGCGCAGAAAGGTCTTCCTGCCTTTGGCATCTACGGACATGATGTACAAGATTTGGATGACAATACCATTCCGGCAGATGTAGCCGAAAAACTGTTGCGTTTTGCCCGCGCTGCCATGGCTGTTGCCAATATGCGTGGAAAGAGCTATCTTTCTTTCGGCAGTGTCTGCATGGGTATCGCCGGTTCTATCGTAGACCCAAACTTCTTCCAAGAATATTTGGGTATCCGCAATGAAAGTGTGGATGAAACAGAAATCCTGCGCCGCATGGAAGAAGGTATTTACGACCACGAAGAATATGCCAAAGCAATGGCATGGACTGAGAAATATTGTAAGTCCAATGAAGGTGAAGACTTTAAGAACCGTCCCGAAAAACGTAAAACCCGTGAACAGAAAGATCAGGACTGGGAATTCATTGTCAAGATGACCCTCATCATGCGCGACCTGATGACCGGCAACCCCAAACTGCGCGAGATGGGATATAAAGAAGAAGCCATCGGACACATGCATGCTGCGGCTCAGACACGCCATGGACAGACTGGAAACCTAACGGTGACTTTACCGAAGCATTGCTAAACACTACTTTCGACTGGGAACGGTATCCGCGAAGCCTTTGTCTTGGCAACCGAAAATGATGCCTGCAACGGTGTTGCCATGTATTCGGTCACTTGCTGAGCGGCTGTGGTCAGATGTTCTCGGACATCCGCACTTATTGGAGCCCCGAAGCTGTAAAACGCGTCACAGGCAAAGAACTGACCGGAATGGCTCAGAATGGGTATTATCCACCTTATCAACTCAGGTGCAACGACATTGGATGCTACCGGCGAAAGCCGTAATGCCGCCGGAGAACCTTGCATGAAGCCCAATTGGGAAATGACCGAAGCGGATATGGAAGCCTGCCTGAAGGCAACAACCTGGTATCCGGCAGACCGCGATTATTTCCGTGGTGGCGGTTTCTCTTCCAACTTCCTTTCAAAAGGCGGTATGCCTGTAACTATGATGCGTCTCAACCTGGTCAAAGGCCTTGGTCCCGTATTGCAGTTGGCCGAAGGATGGACAGTAGACATTGATCCGGAAATCCACAATATATTGAATATGCGTACCGACCCTACTTGGCCTACCACCTGGTTCGTTCCGCGCTTGTGCGACAAACCGGCATTCAGAGATGTATATTCAGTAATGAACAACTGGGGTGCAAACCACGGTGCCATCAGTTACGGTCACATCGGACAAGACCTTATCACACTGGCTTCTATGCTCCGCATCCCGGTATGTATGCATAATATAGAAGACGATAAGATTTTCCGCCCGGCAGCATGGAATGCTTTCGGTATGGATAAAGAAGGTTCGGACTACAGAGCTTGCGCTACTTACGGACCTATCTATAAATAACAATTACACTGTCAGGACACAAAGTATTGTGTCCTGACAGTCAATGAATACCCTATTATACTTTGAAAAAACAAACCATGAAAGATACAGACCAACCTATTTTGCATAAAGACGGAGTCAGCTATATATTGCCTTTTATACTAGTCACCTGCTGCTTTGCCTTGTGGGGATTTGCCAATGACATTACCAATCCGATGGTAAAGGCTTTCTCTAAGATTTTCCGAATGAGCGTCACTGACGGTGCCTTGGTACAAGTCGCCTTCTACGGAGGATATTTCGCCATGGCTTTTCCGGCAGCAATGTTCATTCGCAAATATTCCTATAAGGCAGGCATTCTTCTAGGACTAAGTCTTTATGCCGTAGGAGCCCTCCTATTCTTCCCTGCAAAAATGACAGGCAGTTATTATCCTTTCTTATTGGCTTATTTCATTCTGACTTGCGGACTCTCATTCTTGGAGACCAGTTCCAATCCATATATTTTGTCGATGGGAACAGAAGCCACCGCCACCCGACGGCTCAATCTGGCTCAGTCTTTTAATCCCATGGGCTCCCTGCTGGGCATGTATGTGGCCATGAATTTCATTCAGGCAAAACTCAATCCGATGGACACGGCAGAACGTGCACAGCTGACTCCAACCGAGTTTGCCGCGGTACGGGATTCCGACCTTTCGGTATTGATAGCTCCTTACCTCACCATTGGAATCGTCATATTTATCATGCTTTTGGTGATTCGCTTTACTAAAATGCCAAAGAACGGCGACCAGTCACACAGTATTAATCTCGGCCCCACCCTTAAACGTATTTTCTCCATTCCCCACTATCGGGAAGGGGTTGTGGCACAATTCTTCTATGTCGGTGCCCAAATCATGTGCTGGACTTTCATCATCCAATACGGCACTCATTTATTTATGTCACAAGGTATGGAAGAGAAGGCAGCAGAAGTACTCTCACAAGAGTATAATATCATTGCAATGATTATCTTCTGCATCAGCCGGTTTGTATGTACCTTCATCTTACGTTATCTCAATCCCGGAAAACTTCTGGCCATACTTGCAGTGGCAGGATGTTTCTTCACGGCAGGTGTTATTTTCTTCCAAAATATTTGGGGTATGTATTGCCTGGTAGCAGTCTCCGCCTGCATGTCATTGATGTTCCCCACAATCTACGGTATCGCTTTGACCGGCTTAGGAGATGATGCCAAGTTCGGTGCTGCCGGTTTGATTATGGCAATTCTGGGCGGTTCGGTGCTTCCCCCGTTACAAGCAAGCATCATCGACATGCATACGCTTTGGAATATGCCTGCGGTAAACCTATCATTTATCCTGCCGTTCATTTGTTTTGTGGTGATTGTCATTTATGGACATCGCTCTTACAGACGAGGGCAATATTAAAGCCCCCCCGACCGAGAAATCAGCAATCAATAGCGTGATGATTTCTCGGTCGGAGAGATATTATAAATGCATTGTTTCAATGTAGGATAAGACGATATTTAGATACCTTCGGGTGTCTTGTGGCCTCTCTTTATGTGGAATAAAAAGATGACTTATGGAGTAATCTTTATTTAATACAAAAATAAATGGCTCATTTAGATTTTCCAATGAAATACCCAAGGAATCTATCCTATAGATAGGATAGGACAAATTATTAATACGTTTGAATATTAATAAATCATTTCGATTATGATAAGAAGCCAGTATATGAATTTGTTGTTTCTCCTTTTTGTTCAAATGATTATCAATGCAGGAAAACAGACTATCTATACATACATTACAGTTTAATTCAGAATACCGTATAATTATCCTTCCACCCTCTTTTATCACATTGCTTAAAGTGTATTCCTTATTGTTAACATCATAAATAATCTTATTGGAATCCAATACTGAGCCTTCATTACCAAGAAGCTCAAATTGTTCTTCACGTAGCAAATACAATATTTCTTTTTCTAAAGAATAACTGTTGTAGCTCATTCTGCCATTCTTATCCGGATGGACAGATAAAAAACTGCCTAACATTAAAGAAACGATAATAAATATGGCAAAACTCTTTTTCATTTTATTTCTTGAAATAATACAATAAGATTATTGGATTATCATCCATCTTCAAATCCTTGCAGAAAGGAATGAGATTACCCCCTATATTTGTAACTTTGCCTTTACAATACCCCTTCTTCTCCAACCATTCTTGTTCAGTGCGTTCATGAAAAGAATCATATATAGACGCTGCATCTATGGCACCAACAAGATATTGTTCTGTAGCACCGACAATAGGTCGTGTAAATGGGAATATCGAGTTTATGCTATTCAACAGCAGAGGTCTCATTATAGTTTTTTTACTTGCAATATGATAAAATAAGTGATAGTTTAAGTTCTTTAGCACACACGATGCATATATATAGTCTGATGTAATTGCATAAGTATCTATTACCACATATTTTCCTTCTTCTATCTCTCGCGGCCATATATTTTCATTCCCTTTTCTAATCAATTCTTGAGGAACCGCCTTACCATTTAAATCTATGATATATTCATACTTCATTCACCCTCCGGTGAAATTGAAAAAATAGTATCACTCCATGTCTTTTTATAATAGAGTGTATCCGAAAATGAAGCCAGACTGTTTCTTTCTAAAATGTTTTGGTATTTTTCATTTTTCTTTGTATGCCAACCGGTTATTCACCTTAAAATCAAGAATCCGTCTGCCACAAGGAATAATTCCAGAATTTCAGGAAAATGAATAATTGAAAGCGTTTATACCAAAAAATTACATAATTGTTTGTAGAAAAGCGGTGTAATTG
>ENA-OPYX01001971-OPYX01001971.1-human-gut-metagenome-genome-assembly--contig:-NODE-1971-length-9965-cov-6.020024_pt1 | contig 9965 bp, 10 predicted proteins | sample MGYA00242639_ERZ504486 | MGnify/ENA primary metagenome ERZ504486 (study PRJEB26092, sample SAMD00036296) | human gut metagenome | host: Homo sapiens | study: EMG produced TPA metagenomics assembly of... | reverse complement strand
GATTGGTTGTGAAGATACTTATTATATTACGCCTAACGGACTGGATGCATCGGATGAACAGGGAACACATCGACTACGGCAAGAGAATTGGCGCTTGTGATGAGGTATTGTCTGATGGAGTCGCCGAAGAGTCGGGAGTTTCGGGAGATTACCGGCGCAGCAACGCAACAGTTCCGGGATGTGGAGGGCAGACAGTCATTTTCTGCACCAATCATAATGCATTCTGACTATGATGAATGGGGCGGTGTCGGGGAAAACCGGATTACCGCAGATGCCGGATACTGCTATGTGGGTGCACTTCAACGGGACAGCAGAACATTATTGTTGCACTTCTGGCATGTGGCTGGCCAAATCACAAGACGTATAAATGGCAGGACACCAGAGCACTAATGGAGTATGGTCTGAAGTATTATAAGAAACAGAGATATGAGGCAATGTGGGCCTGTCACAGCTAAGTGTGGCAGACGGTATTCCGGAAAATGGTGCACTGAGCGGTGTGTCTACGGTGAAGCTTCAGATCAGAGACAGAGAGAAAACAGATATTCTTCTTCGAGAGGATGAAGAACCGGTATACCGCACTCTGTTGACAGATACATTAAAAGCAGCAGTAAAGGCGGGGGAGACGGAGGATGCCGTTTCCATCCAGCAGAAGAATATCAAAAACATGAAGACAAGACTGATCATATCCGTGATATTTCTGATACCGCTCATGTATGTGTCGATGGGACATATGATCTACAACGCGCTTGGCGTTCCGATGCCGCCGCTTACCATGAAGTTTTTCCATGGAAGTGAAAATGCAGTCATTTACGCATTTACGCAATTCCTGCTTTTACTTCCGATCCTGTTTGTTAATCAGAAATATTTCCGCAACGGCTTTACAACATTAGCGCACAGGAGTCCAAACATGGACAGTCTGATCGCAATGGGAGCAGCTGCGGCGACGGTATACGGTATCTTCGCGATTTACCGGATCGGCTGGGGATTCCGTATCGGAGACATGGAACTGGTACATCAGTACAGCCATGATCTTTATTTTGAATCCGCCGGAACAATTCTTACGCTGATCACGGTCGGAAAATATCTTGAGACGAAGTCAAAAGGAAAGACGAGTGAGGCAATCACAAAGCTGATGAACTTAGCACCAAAGACAGTGACAGTCGTGCGCGACGGCAAAGAACAGGTCATTGATGCGGCAGATGTGGTGCAGGGGGATATTTTCGTGATCAAGCCGGGAGAGTCGGTTGCGGTGGACGGTGTGATCTTAGAAGGAAAATCCTCTTTTGATGAATCCGCGATCACCGGAGAGAGCATCCCGGTGATAAAACAGGAAGGCGATAAAGTAATCTCTGCATCCATCAATAAAGCCGGACTGATCCGTGCGCGTGCAACGCGTGTCGGCAAAGATACGACGATCGCACAGATCATCAGTCTTGTGGAGGAAGCATCTTCGAGTAAGGCTCCAATCGCACGTCTGGCCGATAAAATTGCGGGAATCTTTGTCCCGACAGTTATTGGAATCGCGATCGTAACATTTATCTTATGGCTGGCAAGCGGGGCAGATTTTGAGTTTGCAATGTCCTGCGGAATTGCAGTTCTTGTGATCTCCTGTCCGTGTGCACTTGGACTTGCAACACCGGTGGCAATCATGGTTGGAACCGGAAAGGGTGCGGAAAACGGTATCCTGATCAAATCAGGAGAGGCATTAGAGACAGCACATATTGTGGATACCGTTGTAATGGACAAGACCGGAACCATTACTTATGGAAAACCGGTTGTGACGGATATCAGAACCTATGCAGGAATTTCAGAGAACGATCTGCTTAAGATTGCGGGCAGTCTTGAGAAGGGAAGTGAGCATCCGTTAGCGGAAGCGATTGTCTCCGATTGCGGGAAAAAGAACATCGTTCCGGAAAAAGTAAATGACTTTGAAGCGCTGTTTGGAAAAGGAATTAAAGGACGTTTATCCTCCGGCAGACTTTACTATGCAGGAAATGAAAAGCTGATGGAAGAGGCACACGTTGCCCTGTCCGGTGAGATAAAAAAAGAGATGGAACAATTTGCAAAACAGGGAAAAACACCGCTTCTGTTTGCAGATGAAACACAGATCATAGGCGTGATCGCCGTTGCGGATGTCGTAAAACCGACCAGCCGTGAAGCGGTCAGACAGTTCAAAGAATACGGAATCCATGTCATCATGTTAACCGGTGACAATGAAGTGACGGCACAGGCGATCAAAGATCAGGTAGGAATTGATGAAGTCATTGCCGGAGTGCTTCCGACACAGAAGGAAGAAAAGATATCCGCCTTAAAGAACAGCGGACATAAAGTTGCAATGATCGGAGACGGTATCAACGATGCGCCGGCGCTTGCTTCCGCAGACGTGGGAATCGCGATCGGGGCAGGTACGGATGTAGCCATTGAGAGCGCGGACATCGTCCTGATGAAAAATGACCTGATCGATGCGGTCGGAGCGATCCGTTTGAGCAAAGCGGTTATCCGAAATATCAAGGAAAATCTGTTCTGGGCATTTTTCTATAACAGCATCGGCATTCCGCTTGCGGCAGGACTTTTATATCCGATCTGGGGATTAAAATTAAACCCGATGTTTGGTGCGGCTGCCATGAGCTTAAGCAGCGTCTGTGTAGTAAGTAATGCACTGCGCCTTAGATGGGTAAAGCTTGGAAAAAAATCTTCATCCGGAAATGAGACAGGTAACATGGAACAGGAGAGTGCGGTCTGTGAAAACAGAGCGGTTACTTCTGAAATAAAAACAAAAAGTGATGTATCAGAAAGCGAGGAACAAACAATGAAAACAACATTAAGTATTGAAGGAATGATGTGCGGACACTGCCAGGCAACCGTTGAGAAGGCTTTAAAAGGAGTACCGGGTGTGTCTGAGGTAGTGGTGAGCTTAGAGGACAAAAATGCAGTTGTTACCGCAGAGGAATCAGTCAGTGCGGATGCATTAAAAGCAGCCGTTGTAGATGCAGGATATGAGGTAACTAACATTCAGTAAGGAATTGTTACGGGCACAGAAATTGTATTTTGCAGATCAAAAAAGATAAGCATAAAAGAGAAGGGGAGGCCGTGGTTACTCGGCTTCCCCTTCTTCTACGATCTGCTCTAACACGCGGATCAGATCCTGCATGTTATTAAGCTCTACATTTCGCTCGAGGATCAGATTTTTCAGATCCGTTGAAAGTGTCTCGAATTTGTCTTTGATGCCAGGTGCTACATAAGATGCCATATGGTCCTCCTTTTATTTCCGGCAGCAGATTTGCCTGCGGGACGTGTAATCTATTGTTTTTGTGTGGTTACCTGTTTATCATGTACAAAAATTTCAAAAAATATGCCGTAAAAAACACTTCTTGTAAAAATCGCCGTTATCCTTTAATATTAAAGAAGGCATATAGCCGTATTGGAACATTATAAATGAAAGAATGGAAACACCATGGATTATTACAGCAGTCAGATCAGTAAATTAATACAGGAATTATCGTCTCTTCCGGGAATCGGTGCAAAATCTGCACAGCGTCTGGCATTTCATATTTTGAATATGCCGGTGGAACAGGTCGAAGAACTTTCGTCTGCGATCGTGGATGCAAGGAAAAATGTCCGTTACTGTAAGGAATGTTTTACCCTGACAGATGATGAACTGTGTCCGATCTGTAAGGATGCCGGACGTAACCACAAGACGATTATGGTTGTGGAAGATACCAGAGATCTTGCAGCATATGAAAAAACCGGCAAATACGACGGGGTTTATCATGTCCTGCATGGGGCAATTTCTCCGATGCTTGGAATCGGACCTGCAGATATCAAGTTAAAAGAGCTGATGCAGCGCCTGCAAAAGGATGTTGACGAGGTGATCATTGCGACAAACTCAAGCCTTGAGGGAGAAACGACGGCGATGTATATCAGCAAACTGATCAAACCTACCGGGATCAAAGTGACAAGGATCGCAAGTGGTGTTCCGGTCGGCGGAGATTTAGAGTATATTGATGAGGTAACACTGCTCCGTGCCTTAGAAGGCAGAACGGAGATTTAATAAAAGGAATAGAAAGGAACATGACTAGACTATGACAAATCTGGAACTTGAAAAAACAGCGAACGAAGTCCGCAAAAGTATTGTAACTGCAGTACACAGCGCAAAAGCCGGACATCCGGGCGGATCACTCTCCGCAGCAGATATCTTTACTTATCTGTATTTTGAGGAGTTAAATATTGATCCGAAGAATCCTAAGATGGCAGACCGCGACCGTTTTGTGCTTTCAAAAGGCCACACGGCGCCGGGACTTTATGCAGTTCTGGCAGAACGTGGATTTTTCCCGAAGGAGGATCTTGTCACACTGCGTCATACAGGCTCTTACCTGCAGGGACATCCGGATATGAAACACATTCCGGGGATTGATATGTCATCCGGTTCTTTGGGACAGGGACTCTCCGCAGCAGCCGGAATGGCAGCAGCCGGAAAGTTTGACAAAAAAGATTACCGTGTCTATGCACTCTGCGGAGACGGCGAGATCCAGGAAGGCCAGATCTGGGAAGCTGCCATGTGGGCAGGATTCCGCAAACTGGACAATCTGGTTGTGATCGTTGACAATAATAACCTTCAGATCGATGGAACTGTTGATGAAGTATGTTCTCCTTACCCGATCGACAAAAAATTTGAGGCATTTAATTTCCATACGATCAATATCAATGGAAATGACTTTGATGAGATTCGTGCTGCATTTAAAGAGGCGCGTGAGACAAAGGGAATGCCGACTGCGATCATTGCAAAGACCGTAAAAGGAAAAGGTGTATCTTTTATGGAAAATGCCGTAGACTGGCATGGAAAAGCTCCAAATGATGCGGAGTATGAAATCGCAATGAAAGACCTTGAGAAAGTGGGGGAAGCATTATGTCAGAAATAAAGAAAATTGCAACAAGAGAAAGCTATGGAAATGCTCTGGTAGAAGTGGGAAAAGAGCATGAAGACCTGATCGTATTAGATGCGGACCTTGCAGGCGCAACAAAGACCGGAATTTTCAAAAAAAGCGTTCCCGGAGCGCCACTGGGATGTCGGTATCGCAGAGGCAAATATGACCGGCATCGCAGCAGGACTTGCAACCTGTGGAAAAGTGCCGTTTATCAGCTCTTTTGCCATGTTTGCGGCAGGAAGAAACTTTGAGCAGGTGCGCAACTCGATTGGATATCCACATCTGAATGTCAAGATCGGTGCAACTCACGCAGGTATCTCCGTTGGTGAGGATGGCGCAACCCATCAGTGCCTGGAGGATATCGCCCTGATGCGCACGATCCCTGGCATGGTAGTCATCAACCCGGCGGATGATGTAGAGGCAAGAGCTGCCGTACACGCTGCATATGATCATGTAGGACCTGTATATCTTCGTTTTGGCCGTTTACCGGTTCCTGTATTCAATGATGAGGCAACCTACAAATTTGAGATCGGCAAAGGAATTGTCTTAAAAGAAGGAAAAGATGTGACAATTTTTGCAACCGGACTCTGTGTGAATGAGACGGTAGAGGCAGAAAAAATGCTTGCAAAAGACGGTATTGATGCAGAGATCATCAATATCCACACCATCAAACCGATCGACCGTGAACTGGTTGTAAAATCCGCGTTAAAGACCGGAAAAGTCGTTACGGTTGAGGAACACTCTGTGATCGGTGGACTTGGAAGTGCGGTATGTGACGTGCTCTGCGAAGAGGCTCCGACGAAAGTCTTAAAGATCGGTGTCAACGATGTATTCGGTGAGTCAGGTCCGGCATTAGAGCTGCTTCATAAATATGAGCTTGATGCAGAGGGCATCTACAAAAAAGTAAAAGCATTTGTAAAATAATAAAAGAAATCCAAAAGAGAGACTGCTGTCATTACGGAAACGTATGCAGCAGTCTTTTTCTGTCGAAAAGTTTTTGAAAAACTGTCCATAAAACCACAAAAAAATCGGACATGCTGTGATACCATTTCAAAATAAAAAAAGCTTTTTAAATTTAAACAGGGAGGATTGGAATGATTGAGATTATCCGGGAAGAAAATTGGGATGATACGAAAGAAAAAAAGCTGCCAAAAGATATCAGACAGATTGGGAGACCGGATGTTGGGGAGAGAATATACATAGAGGATGAAGTATACAGGTATCTGCATCCATATGAGAGCAGCTGTGAAAAACTTGTATATGTTTTGCTTGGAAGATTCGAAAATTACAGTGGAAGACAGTGCACATTTGTGGAGGCAGCAATACAGCTGGAACATTTGGAATTTGATGCAGAGATTCCAAGATGGAGCGACCATGAATGGGCGTATATATATAAACGGTTAAAAGATGAGTATGACAGCATGGTCATTGTTGGATGGGCATTAGATCACAGAGGATGTCTGCCGAATATGACAAAACAGATCGAACAGTTTCATCAGACGCATTTTGGCGGCGTTCATCAGACATTGTTCTTAATGGATACCCTGGAAAAGGAGGAAACATTTTTCAGCATCCGGAACGGACATCTGTACCGGAGAGAAGGATTTTACATATATTATGACAGGCACGCCGCGGTAAAATTAAAAAAGATGGAACACAGGGAAGAAAAAACAGAAGAAGTAAATCTGCCGGAGACAGACGAGGTTACATTCATGCAGCCGGACGAGCCTGTTTACGACATAAAAGAAAAGGAAGATACGAATGATATCGATATCCTGGAAGAAGAACTCTATATGGAAGAGAGTATGCAGCCGGACGAGCCCGGACTGCAGCCACATCCGGAACGAAAAAGACAGGGGCGTTATCGGAAACAACTGGAAGAAGCGGAAAAAAGCGGAAGAGGCAAAGATCCCTGCATATTCCTCCCTCGTATTGGCTGTGGTGGTACTGACTCTTGGTTTTACCGCTTATCAGAACCATAAGAAGATGAATGAGATGGAAAATACTCTGGCACAGATGAATCAGGTACATATCGTGACAGAAATGCCGGAAACAGAAAAAACGGCAGATTCTGGGATCGTGGTGGAAAATATTGCAGGAAGTATAGAAAAACAGACGGAGACAAAACAGGCGGATGAACACAGTACGCAGACAGAGGCGGAACAGCTTCAAACAAATGGAACGCAGGCGGCGGAGGCATCCGCACCGGATGAAACGGCAGGGATACAGGCAGGAACGGAATTGTCAGGAATGACAGATACAGAAGAAACTGCAGAAACGTCTGGAACAGCAGATGCCCAGAAAACGATGGAGTCCCAGGAAACAGAGAGTATGCAGAATCGGGAGGGAGAACAGAAGGCGGAAGCGGACACAGATGAAACAAACAGCAATAAGGAAAACGTAAAAGAGACGGCGGCACAGCCGGATGAGGCACAGACATATTTAAAACAGGGGTACTATGTGGTGCGGCAGGGGGATAATCTGGCTGCGATCTGCCGGAAAATATATCAGACAACAGCCATGATGGACAAAGTATGCGAGGCAAACGGGATTGATGATCCGGATGCAATCTATGCAGGCCAGTATCTGACGCTTCCGAATTAACAAAGCAGCCGCTTCTAAAAATAAGATGAAACATCCAGGGAATAATGCTATAATATCGAAAGATCAGTGTGAAAAAAAGATTTTTCACACACAGGATTTGTGTTTACGCACAAACTTGAGATGCCCGAAATGGGCAAGAACGAGGTTTAAGATGAAAGAGAGATTGGTATGGCGGAAAAAAACAAGAGAGGATTTCATACGGTAGAAGAACCGGATATGGAAGAGTATGAACGCAAGCTGCGTGAACATCGGGTAAAAGTAGTCAGAAGAACCGTTATTCTGATCGTTACCGTATTGGCAGTTTCTGCGGGACTCTGGGTGTTTATGGCACTGCGCCATTATGAGAATTTTGACGTGGGATCGTCTGTTGACAGGGCTGATACGGAGGCTACAAAGTTTGCAGATTTTGGGGAGAATATTTTAAAATACAGCAACGACGGTGCTTTTTATACGGATACGGCAAACGAACTGATCTGGAATCAGACCTATGAGATGACCGATCCGCAGATTGATATTTGCGAAGATTACCTGACAATCTATGATAAAAAGGGAACTATGATCTATATCATGACAAAGGAGGGAATCTTAGGCGGAATAGAAACGACAATGCCGATCCAGCAGGTGCGTGTGGCATCGCAGGGAACGGTGGCGGTTCTGATGAAAAAAGATGCTTCCGGTTATCTTGCAATGTATGATAAAACAGGTGCAAAATTAACGGAAGGAGAGATTCACGGTGCAAAAAAAGGGTATCCGGTCGCGATTGCATTGTCATCGGATGCCGTAAGACTTGCAGTTGCCATGTTGGACATCAATGATGGAAGCATAAAAAGTACGATTGCTTTTTACAATTTTGGAACAGCAGGAGAAAGTGAAATTGATCATGTAGTCGGAGCGCAGACGTTTCCAGATACCGTGATCCCGGAAATTGTTTACCTGGCGGATGACAGGCTTGCGGCATTCTCGGATACCGGAGTGATCCTGTTTGAGGGATCTCAGAAACCAAAACAATCCGGAACGATCCCTTTTGAAAAAGAAGTGAAGAGTATTTTCTATAATGATAATTATATTGGCTGCGTGATAAGCAATGAGGATGAGGCAGTGACACATCACATAAGTGTCTATGATCTGGATGGAAAAAGCGTTCTGGAAAAAGATTTTACAATGGAGTATACAGGTGTGGAATTTCTTGCGAACAATGAGATTTGTATTACAAATGAAAACGCATGTGATATATACACCATACATGGGATATATAAATTCCATCATGAGTTTGAACAGACATTGTATAAGATCATTTCGGAGGGTGGCGCGCTGAATTATACATTGATACTGGAAGATACAACAGAAAAAATAAGACTGAAATAAGGAGCATACATATGAACTGGGTTTTGCTGCTGGTATTGCTGATACTGGGATACAATATTATAAGAGGATATAGAAAAGGATTTTTGCGAATTGTGTATTCCCTGGTATCGTGGGTCATAGTACTTACATTTGTTACCGTTGCAACACCATACATTAATACGTATCTGATGGAACACACGACACTATATGAAAAGATTGAGCAGCAGTGCAGTGAACAGATAAAAAGATCCGTAGAGGAAAAACAGAGATCCATTCAAAATGAAAGCAGTCCGGATAATCAGAAATTGTCACAGTTTGGGATTATGCTGCCGGACTCAGTGGTAAATGATATTTTTGAGAAGACCGGAAATATGGCGGGAGAGATTATAGAACAAAGTGGCCTGTATGATGAGATAGCAAAACAGATTGCAGAATTTGTGGTAGAGGGAATTGCATTTCTGATCGCATTGGTCGCAGCGTGGACCATCGTGCATGTGATAGCGCGGGCGTTAAGAATTGTTTCACGGATTCCGGTACTGAGCGGGGTAAATCGTACACTCGGTGTATTTGCCGGTGGGATATACGGACTGATACTGGTATGGATCGGGTTTTACATGATAGCTGTGACAAGTACGAGCGAAATGGGAAGTGCCCTGGTTGCCTGCATATATCAGAGCAGATTGTTAAAATACCTGTATGAAAACAACGTAATTCTGACACTCATTATGAATTTTTTATAGACAGAAAAAAAGTGTTGACATATCCGGACAATGATGGTAGTATAAAAGTCCACTGCGAAAGACAAGCACTTTTGCTGGGGCGGGAAAAAGATACTTGATTGTTTATCTTTTGGAAAATAAAAAAGTTATTGACAAACAGAACAACACATGATAAGATATCAAAGTTGTCGCGTTTAAGATAACAGATCGGACAAAACCGATTGAGAGAAAAACTTTCAAAAAAATGAAAAAAGTTCTTGACAAAACAGACTTGATAAGATATAATAAACAAGCTGTCGCCGAGAACGACAACAAAACAAAGAACCTTGATAACTGAACAGTGAAATAACCTTGAAAGATTCAATGAATTTCA
>ENA-OPYX01001969-OPYX01001969.1-human-gut-metagenome-genome-assembly--contig:-NODE-1969-length-9972-cov-2.627730_pt1 | contig 9972 bp, 8 predicted proteins | sample MGYA00242639_ERZ504486 | MGnify/ENA primary metagenome ERZ504486 (study PRJEB26092, sample SAMD00036296) | human gut metagenome | host: Homo sapiens | study: EMG produced TPA metagenomics assembly of the... | reverse complement strand
TGAATCATCCGCTATAATGAATCTTTTGTTAGTTATAACTTCACTCATTTTACTAATTTCCCTCGCTGGTGCAGTACCCCCCCCCACGCCAGTTTCCGTTTTACTGTTAAGCTGACAGCTTTTATAATATGGGTGCATCATGTCCTGATATTTCTGTCGTTTCATGTGAATTTTTCTTCGGTCTGAAATTCTTAAAATTTGTTTGGAAATTCAACAGAACTGTCAAGATTTAATTATCGCAGTGCAGGTATCAGAAAGCTATCGTTCGCGGACTGGTCAATAGCTGCCTAAGTTCTTTCCGATCCTAACTTTACCTATATGAGGTTAACAGTCCGCCGCATGAATGTCAACCATCTATAACTTTTTTTGTCCAGAGGATTTACACAGCTTTGAAATACCGTTACAATAGTTGTATTTGAAATATACTGATCACTGTTACCAGGAGGTTTTTTATGGAGATTACAAGACCTGATTATTATAAAGAGTTTTCCTGTATTGCAGGTGCCTGTCCCGACACCTGCTGTGCCGGCTGGCAGATCGTCATTGACGACAAAAGCCTGAAAAAATATAAGCGTGTGAAGGGTACTTTCCGGAATCGCCTTCATAATGATATTGACTGGAAGGAGAAGGTTTTCCGTCAGTATGAGAAGCGGTGTGCATTTTTAAATGAGGACAGCCTTTGCGACATCTACAGCGAGGTTGGAAAACGAATGCTTTGCGACACCTGTCGGAAATATCCGCGGCACATCGAAGAATTTGAAGGTCTGCGGGAATATTCCCTGTCTCTTTCCTGTCCGGAGGCAGCCAGGATTCTGCTTGGCAGAAGGGAAAAGGTAACCTTCCAGACAGCGGAGGTTCCCTCCCCGGAAGAAACTTATGATGATTTTGACTATATGCTTTTCACTGCCCTTGAAGATACCAGGGAATACTTTCTTGAAGTGCTGCAGAACCGGCAGATTCCCATGCGGCTTCGTATGTGGAAAATACTGGCTGCAGCCAGTGATTTCCAGCGCTGCGTAGACCGGAATCAGCTTTTCAAATGGGAAGAGATCCAGGAGCGCCATAAAGCCTCCGGATATGGCGAAGCCTTTACCTCCAAGGTGCAGAAGCACATGAATACAAAGGATGCGCCAGATGAACTTCTGAAGGCCATGTGGAAGGCGGTTATTCCCAAAATGGAGGTTCTCAGACCGGGCTGGCAGGAATTTCTGAAGAAAAATTTACAGTCGCTTTATGGCAGCGCAGAGTCTTCCGGTGTCTTCCCCGATTCCGTTTACTCTCAGAACCGTGCCGATTTCGAAAAGGCTTACCCGGACTGGAATATTCAGGAAGAGCAGCTGCTTGTGTATTGGATTTACACATATTTCTGCGGTGCTGTTTACGACGGCGAAATTTTCGCCAAGGTAAAAATGGCTGTGGTCTGCACCCTGCTGATTCATGAGCTGGATATGGGCGCTTACCTGAAAAACGGACGGGTGTTCTGTCTGGAAGACCAGATAGATATTTGTTACCGTTTCTCCAGAGAGCTGGAGCATTCAGATCTGAACCTGAATGCGTTTGAAGATTTACTTGCTGCTGATAAGCTGTTTGCTCTGGAAAACATGCTGAAAATCTGTTAAAACGAAATTTACGAAAATAAGACTGCACTTCATCATATGTGCTATAATACAGCTAAAATTTTCGTTTGCAACTACAAAGGAGGAATCCTGCCATGTCATTACCAGTTACTATCCGCCCGGCAGCCCCAGAGGATGCAGAGGCGCTCCTTTCCATTTATGCACCTTATGTAAAGCACACTGCAATTACCTTCGAATATGAAGTTCCCTCTGTAGAAGAATTCCGGAAGCGGATTGCACACACACTACAGCATTATCCTTATCTTGTAGCCGAACGGGGAATAAACAGCTCCGCACCAGGCAGCAAGGATGAAGGGAACTGCAGTGCATGTACCGAAATCGCAGGCTACGCCTACGCAGGACCGCTCCACGCCCGGGCTGCCTATGCCTGGTCTGTGGAAACTTCCATCTATGTAAGAGAATCCGAAAGGAAATCCGGAATCGGCAAGGCGCTTTACGCTTCTCTGGAAAAAGCGCTTGCCGCCCAGAATATGACCAACCTGAATGCCTGCATCGCCAGTCCTGTAGTGGATGACGAATATCTGAACCATAACAGCATTCAGTTTCATCAGCATCTGGGGTATTCCATGGTAGGAGAATTTCACAAATGCGCTTACAAGTTCGGGCGTTGGTACAATATGGTCTGGATGGAGAAGATCATCGCCGCTCACCCTGACAGACAGCCCGATGTGATTCCCTTTGCACAGATTCCTCCAGAGATTTACTGCTGATTTCAAATGCTTAACAGATAAAAAAACACTTTAATGCTGTATGCGGACTGTTTTCTCCCTTAAATAACAGCTTATTAAAACACCCGGGAGCAAATACTCCCGGGCTTTTTACTGTCTTTCATATTCTGTTTATATCTTACTCTATCGCAGTCAGAATCTCTCCCACTGCTCCCACAATTCCTTCTTCCGGATGCATTGCGGTAAGCTGGGTGAGTTTGGCGGCATTGGAAATCTTCTTGTCCAGGATTTCCATGATGGCTACTTTCTCCATGTATGGGATTTCAGCCTGGTTGAGAAGGTTGAATACCTGAGTTTTCACATCATTCTCACGAAGCTCCGGAGCTCCCAGAGTAATGATAATTTCAGAGGTTGCAGAGATTTCCGGAACACTTACTTTCAGGCAGCCAAGTGCTTCATCATACTCTTTAGAAGCTTCCACCACTGTACCTTCCACTTCGACGGTAACCTCGGTGTCCTTCACACCCCAGAACTCTACAGTCCAGGTTCTCTTCTGCGGGATCAGTTCCAGCCTGCCTGCTGCCTTTTGGATGGCGAAGCGGCCAGTACTCCACTTCAGATCCATGTCTGTGAGAACGCACTCGTCTTTCAGGTAAGCGTTGGACTCGTTGTCGTCTTCGTAAGCTGGAAGCTGCCGTCTGCACCGCCGTATACACGGATGGTCATAGTTTCCGGATTTCTGGCTGCTTCCTGTCCAAGATTTCCTCAGTCATCGGCACAATGGCACCTGCTTTTGCCAGAACCGGTATGGAATGAAGGTCACGGTACATATCCATCTCTCTGTCGCCGGAATATACCAGACCTGTGAAGAAATCCAATGTAAGTACCCTCTGGCAGCCATACATGAGTCCTGGCTCTTCCAACGCCCTGGACAGATTTCTCCGTAACAGGTGCTACAATAAATGCGGTTCCATACTCATATTCATTCTTCACTGTGTAAGCCACCTGCTCTGCCGGATATGTGTAGTACATTGGCAGGATCAGAGGCGTGTTCTCTTTATATGCTCTGTGGTTCATGGTATACAGATACGGAAGCATCTGGTGACGGAGTCTTAAGAACTCCTTCATGACCTCACCGATCTCCATAGGGAACTGCCACGGTTCTTTTCCCATAAACTCATTCTTGCTGCTGTGCAGACGGTTAATTGGGGAAAATACGCCAAGCTGTACCCAGCGAAGTGCCAACTCATTGTCACGATAGCCAAACATATGTCCGCCGATATCGTGACTCCACCAGCCATATCCAATATTGGAAGCTGTGCTGGTAAAATAAGGCTGGAAATTCAGGGACTCCCAGGTTACGATACTGTCACCGGAGAAGCCTACCGGATATCTGTGTGAACCAGGTCCTGCATATCTGGAAAAAGTAAGAGGACGTTTTCCATCGCGGGCATTGTCCAGGTAATGATAGTGGTTCAGCATCCACAGTGGATCCAGACCAGGGACCTTCGTGATATTGCCCTGCTGCCAGTCGATCCACCAGAAATCAACGCCTTTGTTTTCCTCTGGATGAAGCACACATTTGAAATATGCTTCCAGGAATTTGCGGCTTGTGATGTCAAAATCGATGGGAGCTTCGTGTTCGGTATCTACATCTCCCAGCTCCTTCGCCATAGCCGGATATGCTTCCTCGAAGGCGCGGATTCCACCAGCTGGATGAAGGTTTACAGAGATTTTCATTCCATGGTCATGAAGCCAGTTCATAAAACGCTCCGGATCCGGATAGTACTTTTTGTTCCAGGTATATCCGGTCCAGCCGCTGCCATATTTGGGATCCACTTCCTCTACCAGATGCCAGTCCATATCCAGAACACCAACAGAAAATGGGATCTTCTCTTTCTCAAAGCGGGTTACAAGCGCCTTGTAGCTGTCTTCTGTGTAAGCGTAATAACGGCTCCACCAGTTTCCAAGGGCATATCTTGGGAGCATAGGCGTTTTTCCGGTGAGACGGTAAAAATCATTCAAAGCTTCTTTGTAATCATTTCCATAAGCGAAAACATAAATGTCCACCCCATCTCCTGTGCGCACCTGAGTCCATCCGTTTTCATCCAGCACCAGAGAATGGCTGTCATCAATCTGAGAGCAGCCGCTTCTGGACATAATTCCCTCCTGGAGCGGGCATTCCCCATCTACCTCGTCCAAAGTTCTTGCAGTTCCGCCAAGATTGTCACCTTTTTCCCCATAATACCATACTGCACCATAGGCGTTCTGACCGCCTACTGCGTTTAAGTTCAGACTGTTTTTGGTAAAAGGTCCGCCAGTGTAGGTGACGTGCATTCTGTCGGTGAAAAGCTCGAAGCCCTCGTCCTTCTTTTCCACACGGAAGTCTACCGGATCAAATTTACGGTTCCATACGACCTGGGTAGGACGGTCTTCGAATTTGCCGTCTTCCCTGTATTCCATTCGGATCAGGCAGGGAGTCAGCAGGGTGAAGCGGTATTTATCACCCTGGATGGTGTTCTCCGGTCTGCCAACTGGTTCCATCGTCCATAAATTATTCTCAAACATATATGTATCCTCTCAAACTCTTAAGGTTTTTAGTTGTTTCTATATACGTTTTCTACTGCTTTTTCAACCAGTAAAAACTGCTGCTACACTTTTCTTTCTGCCCCTCTGATTTGCCATGGTCAACCTCCTGAATTACAGATTCTCTCCGTTTGTTTCGATAATATTTTTGTAGAAATATGCGGAATCCTTCCAGATCCGCTTCTGTGTATTGTAGTCTGTATAAACAAGTCCGAATCTCTGGGAATATCCGTATGCCCACTCGAAATTGTCCATTACGGACCATGCGAAATATCCTGCCAGATCCACACCGTCCTCAGCTGCACGCTTGTAAGCGCCAAGATAACGAGCCATAAAATCTACGCGGGCCTGGTCGTGAACCTTTCCGTCCACACCTACCCAGTCATGGGAAGCCATGCCATTCTCTGTGATCATAAACGGCTTCTTATAACGCTCCTGCATAAATTTGGGCGCCCAGTACAGAACCTCTGGAGTTACCGGCCAGCCAATTGCAGTCTGTGGGAAACCATCGTAACGTGCTACGCGGACTGCTTTTCCATCCTCACCGGCACGAACGGTTACGGCATTGTAAATGTTCTGTCCAAAAAAATCAAGTGGCTGTGAAATCAGCTTCATATCGGCATCTGTTACTTTCGGGAAAAACTGTCCAAATTCTTTCAGAATATCCTCTGGATACTGTCCCAGATAAACCGGATCACAGCAAAGAGCAACGTCCCAGCTGCAGGCTCCGATGGAGTTCTCCGGGAGACTGAAGTTTGCTTTTCTTGCGGCTTCAATATCTTCCGGCTTGTTTGTTTCCGGAACATAAAGGGCTCCACATGGTGCCATACTGATCTTTACAGGCTGTTTGCTGAACTCACGAAGCGCTTCTACTGCACGTCCATGGGCTTTCAGTACGTTGTGCCAGATACGGAAATAATCGGATGGGCCAACCTTCAGGCCTGGTGCATGCTCACCGGTCTGATATCCAAGGCCAACTATGCACTGCGGCTCATTGATGGTGAAGAAATTCTTTACTCTGTCTGAGAAATGCTCTGCCACTACTTTTGCATACTCGTAAAACCAGGATGGAGAATTTGGATTCATCCAGCCGCCCTGTAAATGAAGTGCGTATGGAAGATCCCAGTGATATAAGGTAACAAATGGCTCAATTCCGTTGTCCAGAAGTTCATTGATCAGGTTGTCGTAGTATTTCAGACCTTTTTCATTGACTGTGCCTGTGCCTTCCGGCATGATGCGCGCCCAGGAAAGAGAAAAGCGGTATGCTTTCATGCCCATTTCTTTCATGATCTGAACGTCTTCTTTGTAGCGGTGATACTGGTCGCAGGCTGCATCACCTGTCTGGTTCTCATAAATGTGTCCGCCGTCTTTGCAGAAAATATCCCAGATATTCAGGCCTTTTCCGTCTTCATAAGCTGCGCCTTCTACCTGATAGGAAGCGGTTGCACCGCCCCAGATAAAATCTTTCTTAAATCCCATGGTGTAATTCCTTTCTCTATTATGTAGGGGAGAATTTTTCAAATGCGTGTTTCGATTCTCCTGATTGATTGATCTATGTCTCGTAACATTTTATGTGATCGCTCTATTTTTACTTTTGCTTAATTCTACAAACCTCTGTCTACCAGCAAAAATTACGTATCTGACGTTTTGTTGCGGATTTCGAATATTTGGAGGATTGCGGGAGCAGCGTAGCTGCGTAGCAATCCGGGTATCAAATGAGTGTCAAAAGACCTTTTGACACTCATATCATTTTATTAATGATATGTATGATAAACATCGTAAATCCGGACGCCGTCTCTGGAAATCTTCTGGTTTTCTACCGGCACAAGTGTGACTGCTTCCTTGTCTGTAAATGCAACCACATTCTCGTTCCAGATGGTATCCGCGCTGATTCCCTCCAGCATGCAATACGGAACAAAAGTATCTGTCTGAATGGAAACGCTTCCGTCTGCATTCTCAGTTACCTTAAATGCAGGATCTTTCAGTTCCAGATATTTGACTGGAACAAATGTCTCGAATTCTTTCTTGGAAACCTTCTGTCCGTTCTGTTCATACTCATATTCGACAACAAAGAATACGCTGTCATCACGACCTGCGATCAATTCCTTGTATTCTTTCTCAAACAGGCATTCCGCACTGAGTGCAGGTACTTCTTTGGATACTTCCTGCTCCTCGATCACCTGGAAGTCCAGTGTTTTCACCGCGATTTTCGCTTTTACCGTTACCGGGTCAAGTGTCTCGTTTGAAATCCAGAAGCCTATGTGAGTCTCTTTTTTCTCAATGCTTCCTGCCACATTGTCGCAGAAGCCTTTTGCCATATAATGGAGGGCCTTGTATCTTCCGTAATAGTCCATACTGGACCAGGACGCAACCGGCCAGTTATCATTGAACTGCCAGTAAATACTTCCCATACATCTGCCGCGGTTTCTTCTCCAATGCTCCGTTGCTTCCTTCATGGCGTATCCCTGAAGAATCTGGCTTAGAAAGATCAGGCTTTCCAGGTCTTTCGGATAACGGAAGGTCTCAGATAAATAATATAGAATCTTACCGTTTGCCGCCGGATTTTTCTGATGGCTCTCCATAACTCTGGAGAAAAGGTTGCGGTCTTTCTCCCCGGTAAAGGTCTCTACTGTCTTGATAGATGGAAGAGACTGGAAGCCGAACTCGGAGCAGAAACGGAAATAGTGCTTCATGTACTCACTGAATGGTTTCTGACCATGCCATACATCCCAGTAATGGCAATCGCCGCGGTTCTCATCACATGGATTATCAAAGCTTCCTCCTGATGACGGGGAAGACGGCCAGTAGAATGCATCTGGTGCATTTTCTTTTACCACATCTGCAAGGAGGAATTCGAACTGATACAGGTAGTCTCTCTTAAGAGACGGTGCATGTGCATGGACATCCTTCCAGTCTGTCCATGCACATTCCAGCTCATTGTTTCCACAGATCAGGCCAAGGCAGGCATGATTGCGGAAACGGAGGATATTGTCTTTTGCTTCAATTGCAATATTCTCTGCAAACTCCGGTGTTACGTCGTAAATGTTGCAGGCGTACATCAGATCTTCCCAAAGGAGAATTCCGTATTCATCGCAGAGATCGTAGAATTCGTCGGATGGGTAATATCCGCCGCCCCATACGCGAAGACAGTTAAAGTTTGCAAATACGCAGGCTTTTACATCGCGCTCCAGGATTTCTCTGGTGATTCTTGGGTAGAAGCAGTCATCTGGAATGTAATCTGCGCCCCGGGCAAAAATCTTTACGCCGTTTACCATGATAGCAAATTCCTGGCCCCACTGGTCATCCTCACGGGATACCGTGACGGTGCGGAGACCGATGCGGTACTCCCTGGTATCAAGAACGGTCTCGCCGGCTTTCAGCTGGATCGTCAGGGTGTATAAAGGCTGTTTGCCGTAGCCGTTTGGCCACCACAAAGCAGGGTTTGTTACGTTTATATCAGAGTCGGTGCCAGTGTAGATGAGAGCACTGGATGGATCACGGAGTTCGTAGAAAAGCTGTAAGCCGCTGACTCCGGGCTGTGCGCTGCCGCCAGATTCTGGCTGTGCTGCAGAATTTCCATTTGACTGCATAGCAGTATTTCCAGCTTTTACAACCTGTCCATCTGCTTTCTCAATTTCACTTCCAATATGAAGTGTCACGGCTCCATCCATATGCTCCTGGCGGATCAGGGATTCGCCCAGTCTTGCAGTATCAAAGCAGCAGAGCTCCACACCGCGGAAAAGTCCCGCATCTGGAAGCTTTGGGCCCCAATCCCAGCCGAACATGGAGTGTGCTTTACGAATGTACTGGCTTCCAGAGGTAGTTCCGGTGTTGGTAAAATGAATCTCTCTTCCTTTCTCCGGCTTGTAAGTCTCAATGAAATTTTACCGGGGAGGCGATATGAAGTTCCAGAAGGTTCTCGCCTTCTTTTACCAGCTCTTTCACCTGGTAGACCCAGGTGCGGTGCATATTCTCAGTATGTCCAAGCTTCTTTCCATTTAAAAAGACATCTGCCACAGTATCAATTCCGTAGAAGGTAAGAAGAATCTCCTCACTGGCAATCTCTTCTGCGCTTACAGAAAAAGTGCTTCTGATGTCAAAATCATTTTTCCAGAATTCTGTCCATTTGTACTCATTCATTCCATAATATGGATCCGGAAGAATTCCTTCTTTGCAAAAAGTATCCATGGCGGAGCCGGGCACACTCATGTCATACCAGGTATTCTGGCCGCTGATGGATATCTGAAAATTGTCTTTTAAGTCTCGCTTTATCATATGGTTATCCTTTCTTGTCAGCAAGCCTTTCAAAAGTATTAAGATATGTAAATATAATTTAACAGTCCTATGAGGCAATGTCAACCATATACCAGTGGAGATTGTTACTGTTTATGAGTTGCTGTTCACGCCGACCAGTAACACGCTTCGCGATGCACAGAAAGACGAACCTTCTTGTGACAAGCACAAGAAGTAGCGTTTGCTGCGCAAACTTAATTCTCGGGTTTTCTGTGAACTTTGTTCACAAAAAACACCCGGGAGTACAGAGACAATCCTCTGTTCCCGGGTGTTTCTTCATCAGTTAATTTTTTTCAGCCAGAAGAAGCCATATGCAGGCACATTTACACCTGCTGCCTCCATCTCCTGTCCGGTGATCAGATCCTTGTAAATTCCATCACGTTCATTAATCCATGCTGTCTTATCATATTCACTGAAGTTAAACAGGCCGTAAATTTTTCTCCCCTTCATAATAACGGCCAATGCAGAGAATACTGTTATCCCATGTATCCACAGTCCAGGTATCCGCATTTGTCATAAATGCCTTCTCTGTTTTGCGGATTTTTTCCAGCTGGAGCAGACGTTTGTTCAATTTACCCTCCACAGTTCTGGCGTTGCCGCTCATAGCTGCGCGATCCCAATTCATAGCCCCTCTGTGAATGTATCGGGAATCCGGTGCTTTGTCCGGATCATTTTTCGTATGAATAATCATTTACCTGTCCGATTTCATCTCCACTGTAGATCACAGGAATTCCGGACTGCATGAACATATAGGCATGAAGCATAACATCCATCTGGATTGCTTTTTT
>ENA-OPYX01001966-OPYX01001966.1-human-gut-metagenome-genome-assembly--contig:-NODE-1966-length-9989-cov-2.299838_pt1 | contig 9989 bp, 13 predicted proteins | sample MGYA00242639_ERZ504486 | MGnify/ENA primary metagenome ERZ504486 (study PRJEB26092, sample SAMD00036296) | human gut metagenome | host: Homo sapiens | study: EMG produced TPA metagenomics assembly of... | reverse complement strand
AAACACGCACATATCTGCTTTTTGTCTTGCGTAAAATGCCTTTTTGAAACATTATTCCCGCCAAGAAACCTATAATTCCGAATGAAAACATTTGCCACGGTGTCCAAGGTCCTTGTCCGAAAAAGAAGTTTGATACAAATGCCGTAATTGCTCCGACAAGAAATCCTGTTTCACCGCCGAATGCCACAACCCGAAATTATCACTATTGCCGCAACAGGTTTGAACTGCGGCAGCATTAAAAAACGCAGTACGTCCCGCTACGCCTATTGCACACAATGCACTTATTATAACCAATTCCCTTGCTTTAGGTTTGCGGTTTTCAAACGCAAATCCCAAAGGAATCATCGTTTCCAATATAATAAGCAAGCTTATAAAATAATATTTTTTATCGCCGAGATAATATATCCCGATAAAAATTGTAAGCGGAATAAGAAATAATATTAACAATGTTGCTATTTTTGTTCTTTTTGATATTTTTCTTTTGCTCTTTTCGTTCTGTATTAATTCTTTTCCGAGTTTTTTTCGCGGTATTAAATTAAACATTGCTGCGGCAATAAATAATATACTTATCGTTTGTGCAACATAGTTCTTCCAATTATCGTAACGTCCGCAAAACAGGCATTGTGTCATCACAAATAAAATTACAAATACTATCCCTAATACAACATTGTGTACATTAAGTTTTTTATACTCTTTTTTGCCCTGCTTTATAACCGTTTTCTTTGGCAGTATATAATTCAGTTCATCATTCGTTTCAGTTAAATTTTCTGCTTCCCCCCCCAATGCTCTTATTATGTCTTTGTCTAATACAGCATTTTCGATTATACCGTCAGCCATACGTTTTGCCGAAGTGGTATAAAAATTATTTTCCGCAAAGAACTTTCTCGGAGGAGCTTCACTGACAATCTTACCGTCAAAAAACATCGCACATATATCAGCATATTCAGCACAAAATTCTATGTCATGTGTTACCATTAACACAGTCATACCGTTCTTTTGCAAACTTTTGAGTATCGTTGCAAGTTTTCGTTTAAAGCAAGCGTCAAGTCCCTTTGTCGGTTCATCAAGCACCAACAAATCAAGTTTTCTTAAAAGTATTTTTGCAAGTGCCACTCTCTGCTGTTCACCACCTGACAAATCGTAAGGGTGATTTTCAAGTAAATTATCAAGTTCACAAAGTTTTATTACATACTCAATCTCATTTTTCCTTTTTTCTTTTTCCACATCAAATACCGCGTCATACAACTCCTCAAGTACACTCTTTTTCAAAAATAAGCTCTGTGGATTTTGCGGCATCACCGCCACTTTGGTATCATCGTTTATAAACACCTTACCTCTATACGGCTTATTAATCTTTGAAATAACAGACAACGCAGTACTCTTTCCAACACCGTTACCGCCTACTATCGCATAAAATTCATTTTCGTGAACTTTAAATGACAAGCCTTTTAAAATATCATCCGAATTTTTCTCATATCTAAACCATACATCTTTTAATTCTAAAATCGGTTTGGTATTAATTCTGTTTTTTTCCGCCTTGAATTCAAAATGCTCGTTAATCTGTTGTTTTTCCAACCATTTATGACCGTCACGAATTGTTATAGGGCAATTACCCGAATTATTTCCCAAGGAATAATATATTTTTGTCGGTGTGGGTAATGCTGCAAACATACTGTTTTGCTTTAATTCCTCACCTATTTTATACGGTGTGTTTTCGGCTGTAATCTTGCCGTTCTCCATAACCACAACCTTATCGGATAAAGGAAATACTTCGCTCAAATTGTGTTCACTCAATATTATCGTCACGCCAAGTTCTGTATTAATCCTCTCAAGCATTGTAAAAAAGTCATGTGCCGATATTGGGTCTAATTGACTTGACGGCTCGTCAAGCAACAACAATGTCGGATTCATTACCATAACCGACGCTAAATTGAGAATTTGTTTTTGTCCGCCCGACAGATTGGCTACATTTTCGTAAAACCAATTTTGTATTCCGAAAAATGACGCCATCTCCGCGGCTTTCGATCGAATTTCAGCCGAATTAATACCCAAACTTTCCAATCCGAATACAAGTTCGTGCCAAACCTTATCCGTAACAATTTGATTATCAGGATTTTGCATTACAAATCCGATATTTTCGGCTTGCTCTCTGTCCGACAAATCATATATACTTTTCCGTTAAAGTATATTTCCCCACTTGTTTTACCGTGCGGTGTTAAAATCGGTTTTAAATGTCGTAGAAGTGTCGATTTTCCACATCCGGATTTACCGCAAATCGTCACAAATTCACCTTGATTTATCGTTAAATTTATATCGTTCAATGCCGTTTTTTCGCTATTGGGATATGAAAATATTAAATTTTTGATTTTAATTTTCTCCACTTTAATTCCTCCCATATCTCAATAATTATCGGCATTATACAAATCATAATATACGATATAAAAATGCTTGTGCTGTAAAACGACATATCCGTACCACGCATAGACGGAAAATATCTGTAATTAATTTTCCCAAGCAAAGCACCTATCAAAAAAGTATGTAATCATAACCGCCAAATAAATTAAAGCAGTTACATCTCTTTTGTCAAATACATAATTTGAGTAAGCCGTTCTGCCTGTCAAACCGTAACCGCGACTTTTCATACTGTCGGAAGTATCTATTGCATTTTCCAAACTCCATGTTATAACCGCCGACAAAATTCTTATACTGTTTTTAACTCTTGCAAATACAGACCCCTCTGACGTATCTCTCCCCATACTTTTCTGTGCATTTGAAACTTCTTGTACCTGTTCTTTAAATTTCGGAACAAATCTGAATGTCATAGACAATATCAGCGAAAGTGACGGAATTATTCGTCCAAAAAGATAAATAAACTTATCACTTGTCATAATTTTATTAAAACAAGAAAACCAACAAATGACCGTTGCAACCATACTTGCCGCGACAATTCCGTATAGTATGGATTCCAACGTCAACGGATTTCCACTCGGTAAATATGCAATTACAGTTACACCCTCGTGATTGAACGCAGGATTTATCAGTGCTGAAATCAACATAAGCGGTAATAACATCGCAATAAATTTCAACGCTTTTTTACCGTTTAAAATTACCGAATACATCACACTGCACAAAAGCGATGTCACAAGGCATATAGGATGTACGAATATCATTGAAAACACAATTACAGCTGTAAAATATATAAAATTAATCAACGGATGATATTTTGCAAATTCATTCATTATCTGTCTTATCTCCTATTCTCCGCCTGTTGCGGAATATCCACCGACATCTATTCCTAAGTTACAAGTATATACCCATTCGACTTTATCGCCTTGTTTCAGCTGGTAACGCGAACAGCCGTAATTTGGAAACCAGTCATTTACTTTATACATCCACCCCGATAATTCACCGCAGTCAAACTCATACAAATTGCCTATCCCCTCGATATATGCACTGTTATACATAGGAGTATTTTCAAATTCCATATGTATTTTGCTGTTTTTCATTTCGCGTTGCAATAGGTCAAATACACTTTTCGCCGTCATAAAATTCAACTGTCTGTTCTTTAAATATAACTCCGTCCGATGGCACTAATTCCCACTTTTCTTTATTAAGCCACGACATATTGTCGAGTATCGTATCACATCGTACCGCCAACGTGCACGTCAGTTCTTTGCTCTCTATTACTGCATCTTGCGGTTCGACAGGTACAGGTTTTCCCTCAGGTACAGGTTCTGTTTTATATTCGTCTGTCCCTGTTGTTTCGTCAATATTCATTCCGTTGTTTTCGGAATATTCCAAATCGGGAGTATATATTTCTTCGTATGGTTCCCCTGCAATTTCTTCGGCTAATTCTATTTTTTCCTCTGCCGTCATTGGTTTGTCGGCTGTAGGCTTGTTTTGAATTTTTTCTAAGTTTTCGGCTGCCGGAGATGATGTGGGTGAAATTGTTGGCTCTACAGACGGTGTAGGACTTTCATCATTGTCATATACCTCATCAATTATAAGCCCTTTCCGTTACTTTCGGCGTCGGCTCAACATTCCAACCGCGCAGTGACGGTGCATCTCCGCCCCACCAAAACGCAAATACCAATACAGCAATAATTATACTTCCTATAATTATGTGCCTTTTATATTTTTTCATTCAATATCTCCTGAAAATTATTACTTTCTAAGCAAAATCAAATTCATCATTACAAACTGTAAACTGATTTTTTATCACATTAATTTCATTTTGTGATATATTTCTGACATCACTCATATCATAAAGCGAATTATCGCCGTTCATAAATCGTTTTAGCGACACCAAACTGTAAAAACATTGTTCTGTTGCCATTTGATTCGAACCGTCACCGTCGTATGTATGTTTAAAACCGTCGCCTATTGTATAGTACGACATTAAATTATCCGCTAAATTTCTTGCCGTTCTTTTCAAAGCGTTCATCAAAAGGCGATATTCCGAGTTCACAAAGTGCAACAATGACTTGTGCGCAGCTTTCGGAATTTTCCGTGCCCCAACTTGAATATCCTCCGTTTTCATTTGACTTGCCGATAAAAAGAATTGCCTTGTTCACACAATTTGACACTTCAGAATTATCCGTATAATTTGAAAGTGCTTGCAGAGCCATTGCCGTAACATCAACATCACTCTCTCCACTGCCCAAAAGTGACCATCCACCGTCATCAAGCTGACTGTTTATAATCTTTTCAACATACATTTCTCTTGTTGCATGAATTTGTGCATCGGTATTGTACGGCATATCATACTGTCCGCAGTCAAGTGCAATCAATGCCCATATTGCACCGTTTATACCTTGCCAAGTAGTTTTTTCAAAATCTCCTAAAGGAAGTAATAAATTATATCCACCGACATTTTGAGGGTCTTTTCCGATTGATGTGAGTGCAGTTATAACTCTTGAATATTCGGTATATTTTTTTGTTATGCAATACACCGCCACATTCTTTTACATAATTGACAACATTGTTGTAATAATTCTCATAATAGCCGACAGGTATATCACCGCCATTTCTGCTCAGTCCCATTATCAGCCACTCACCGCCTATCGATGATACGGTAGGAGTTTGCGAATTATCATATAAATATTTTTTCCGTATCACTTATGACGCTGTTTATATCGTCAATACTTACCGCAAAAGCATTTGCAGATGAAATCAAAACAAACGATAAAATTAAAGATATTATTTTTTTCATTAATACGCTCCGTTTCTGTAAAATCAAATAAAAAAAGCTGTGATAATTTTTTCTAAATTATCACAGCAGAGTTTTCCTGTGTATATCAACATATCGGCACGCAAACAACACGCTTAATACATTTATATAAGCGTACGATACTACTGCTCCTATATTGACAACATCAATAAGTACGGAGCAGTATCAAAGCAGGTCTTCTGACTCGTATTATATAAAGCAAGCTTAACATTTTTATATTCGCCTTCTCAGTTTCCCAATGACTGACTTTCATCAAAAAATTATAAAAACTTCAATACATACAGCGACTGTTATCGTTCGGGATTCTCACCCGATTCCCTTTTCACCGACTATACCCATACAATATAGCCGACACTTTGTGTGATTATTCATTTTTTAGTATTATATCATCAAAAATATGTACCGTCAATGTGCTATATTACTAAAGTTATACTTGACATTCACATATTTTATACCTTATAACACAAAAAAATGCGACACCTAAAAGCATCGCATTTTTGAATTACATTATGAATTTTGTTTTGTATAGTTAAGAAGTCCGCCTGCGTAAAGCATTTCTTTTTGACGGTCTGACAAATCTGCATTAACCTCAAAATCAAAGCCTTTTGTTACGTTTGTCACCTTAATAACTTTACCGTTGGCAATTTGCTTACCGATATTTTCAATCTTCAATTCGTCCATTTGGTCAATCTTATCGTAATCCGATTCATTTGCAAATGTTAGCGGCACGATACCGGCATTAATAAGATTAGCCATATGAATTCTTGCAAATGACTTAACGATAACTGCCTTAACACCCAAATACAACGGTGCAAGTGCAGCGTGTTCTCTTGAAGAACCCTGTCCGTAGTTTGAACCGCCGACAATTATACTCTTACCAAGTTCAAGCGCTCTGTCGTGGAACTTTTCGTCACATACAGCGAAACAGAATTCCGAAATCTTAGGAATATTTGAACGCAACGGCAAAATCTTTGCACCGGCAGGCATAATATGGTCTGTTGTGATATTATCGCCGACCTTTAGCGAGCATTTTGCGTCTATTGTTTCAGCTAACGGCTCTGATACAGGGAAAGGCTTAATATTAGGACCTCTAAGTACCTCAATACTGTCCATATCCTTTTCATCTGCCGGAGGAACTATCATATTATCGTTTATAGTGAACTTTTCAGGCAATGTTATATCAGCCGCGTCACCAAGTGTTCTTGGATCTGTAAATACACCTGTAAGAGCTGAAATAGCCGCTGTTTCAGGTGATACAAGATAAATCTGACCGTCTTTTGTACCACTTCTGCCTTCAAAGTTTCTGTTAAACGTTCTTAGTGAAATACCCTTTGAATTAGGTGACTGTCCCATACCTATACAAGGACCGCAAGCACTTTCCAGTATTCTTGCACCTGCGTCAATCATAATAGCCAAAGCACCGTTATTTGCAAGCATATTCAAAACCTGCTTTGAACCCGGAGCGATTGCAAGAGAAACATCTGGATTAACAGTCTTGCCTTTTAGAATATGTGCAACTTTCATCATATCAAGTAGTGATGAGTTTGTGCATGAACCGATACAAACTTGGTCAATCTTCATACCACTAAGCTCGCTTACCGACTTAACATTATCAGGTGAATGAGGGCAAGCTGCAAGCGGTTCAAGTTTGCTAAGGTCTATATTAACTTCTTCGTCATATACAGCGTCTGCGTCTGCACATAGAGGTGTGTATGCCTCTTCTCTGCCTTGCGCTTTCAAGAATTCATGTGTTATTTCGTCTGATGGGAATATTGATGTTGTTGCACCAAGTTCCGCACCCATATTTGTAATAGTTGCTCTTTCGGGAACTGATAAAGTTTTAACACCTTCACCGCAGTATTCGATAACTTTGCCTACACCGCCCTTAACAGAAAGACGCTTTAGAACTTCCAAAATTACATCTTTTGCGGCAACCCACGGTTGAAGTTTGCCTGTAAGATTTACCTTAACGACTTTCGGGCAAGTAATGTAATATGTACCTCCGCCCATTGCAACAGCAACGTCCATACCGCCTGCGCCTATGGCAATCATTCCTATACCTCCGCCTGTCGGTGTATGGCTGTCCGAACCGATAAGTGTTTTACCCGGAATACCGAAACGCTCAAGATGTACTTGGTGACAAATACCGTTACCCGGTCTTGAGAAGTAAATTCCGTGTTTTTTACAGACACTGCCGATAAATCTATGGTCATCAGCATTTTCAAAACCATTCTGCAATGTATTATGGTCAATATATGCAACAGAACGCTCTGTTTTTACTCTTGGCACACCCATAGCCTCAAACTCAAGATATGCCATTGTACCTGTTGCGTCCTGTGTAAGGGTCTGGTCAATTCTAATTCCGATTTCACTGCCTTTTACCATCTCACCTTCAACAAGATGTGCAGACAGTATTTTTTCTGTTAATGTTTGTCCCATAACAACTTCCTCCGTAAACTCATTTTTTCTATACTATTTTAATACAAATCCTATGTATTTGTCAAGTCATACACACCTTTTATTTAAAACCGCATATTATAAAACGGAGGTGTTTTAGATATGACGGATATATGTTTTATTGCATTGTTTACTGTGTTTTGTACTATGGGAATATACTTCTTTGTAAAAGAAATTACATCAATCCTTTTGAAAAACCATATTAAAACGAAAATTCTTCTTGAAGTACATAATTCCGATATTGATATTGAAGGTCAGATACGTTCGATTATTTCGGCAAATCCCGAAAGTGATATATTGATAAGCGATAAAAGTGAGAATGACGAAATAGGTATGATTCTTCATAAAATGTCCGCTGATAATTCGTGTATAATTTTAGACAACGTAAAAAACTCCCAAAAATAAATTTTGGGAGCTTTTAAATTATTTATCTTCATTTTTTGCTATTTCTTTTATTGATGTTACAAGTCCTGCAAGTCCTTGTATTTCCGACGGTATAATTATCTTTGTAGCCTTGCCGTCAGCGGCTTTTTCAAAACTTTCAAGCGCCTTTATTGCAATATACGGTTCACTCGGATTTGAGTCGTTAATTCTTCTGATACCTTCGGCAACGGCTGTCTGTACTGCAATAATTGCTTCAGCCTCACCTTCCGCCTCTTTAATAGCGGCTTGTTTTTTAGCCTCTGCACGAAGTATTGCAGACTCTTTTTCACCCTCTGCCAAAAGAATTGCAGATTTCTTTTCACCCTCTGCACGAAGTATTGATTCACGTCTTTCTCTTTCGGCTTTCATCTGACGTTCCATTGCGTCTTGAATTTCAGCAGGAGGCATAATGTTTTTAAGTTCAACTCTGTTAATCTTAATACCCCATGGGTCAGTTGCCTCGTCAAGAATTGCACGCATTTTTGTATTTACAGTATCACGTGATGTCAATGTTTCATCAAGTTCAAGATCACCTATAATATTTCTTAATGTTGTTGCAGTAAGATTTTCAATAGCCATCATAGGTCTTTCAACACCATATGCAAACAATTTTGGGTCGGTTATTTGATAATAAACAACCGTATCAATCTGCATTGTTACGTTATCCTTTGTTATAACAGGTTGCGGTGGAAAGTCAACAACGTGTTCCTTTAAATTAACTTTCTTCGCAATTCTGTCTATAAACGGCACTTTAAAATGAAGTCCGACACCCCATGTTGCATAGTAACCGCCAAGACGTTCAATAATGTATGAATGTGCCTGTGGAACTATTTTGATATTTGCTACAATAATCACCAATATAATGATTAATAAAACGTATAATTGCTAATGGCATTTTAATCATCCTTTCTCTTTACAATAAGTTTTACACCCTCAATTTTTTGCAATAACAGCCGTTTCACCTTTGAGTACATGAGAGTTGTCTATACTTCTTACAGTCCAGACTTTTCCGTCAACTTTGCCCTCTCCCAAGCCTCTGATATTATCGACATCGCTCGTTATCAAAACCTCTTTACCAACCAAACTTTGAGCATTTGTTTCAACATTTCTCGGTTTGAAAAATTTCATTGAAATCGGTCGTAAACACAGTATACAAATAAATGATACCGCAATAAACACAGCCATTTGAACATAGAAATTTACACCTGAAAATGCCGCAATCATTCCGCCTAATGCACCGATTGCAAACCAAATGCTGACAAGCTGATAAGTAACTGTCTCAAGAATAATAAACGCTATTATTCCCAAAATCCATATTACAGCCTGTTCCATAACTATAACCTCCTCTATTTCATTATATATTTAAAAGTTATAAACTTACAATAGTTTTTCAAAAATATTTTTCACATATGTTTTTCTTTTACATATTATATATTAAAAGATTACAGAGGTGGGATATATGCTTAATTGTTGTATGAGAGGTTGTTCAAAGGCAGTTGGGCTGGCGGCTTTGTCATTTTGTGCAGGTGTGATAGCGGGAGCATTTCTTCCTATGGCTATTATTGCGGTAATCGAAATGATTTTTCTTCTGCTTTTTGGGTATTTGTGTTTGTTTAAATGGTAGAAAGGAGTAGGTAAAAATGAAAATCGTTGTCGTTAAAATGCCTAAATGTCTTAGAGGTATCGTTAAAACAATTTTTAAAATGTAGTACATAGAAAAAGGAAAGCAACTTAATGCTTTCCTTTTTCAGTATTATAAATTGCTTACCCAATTTTTAATTTCTTTTTCCGATATACCGTTTACCATTTTACCTGTTTGCCATTTTGCATTCGGGCTCAGTTTGCTCAAAACATCAACTGTCTTACCCATACCGCTGCC
>ENA-OPYX01001964-OPYX01001964.1-human-gut-metagenome-genome-assembly--contig:-NODE-1964-length-9993-cov-2.742246_pt1 | contig 9993 bp, 9 predicted proteins | sample MGYA00242639_ERZ504486 | MGnify/ENA primary metagenome ERZ504486 (study PRJEB26092, sample SAMD00036296) | human gut metagenome | host: Homo sapiens | study: EMG produced TPA metagenomics assembly of the... | reverse complement strand
AGAAATTAAATGAAGGAAAACAGATGCTTCATGAACCAGTATATTTTAAAAGAATGATTGATGGAATTGAGGCAGAAGTGGCATTTCAGTATACAGAGGATTTTGGGGAGAATATTCTGGGATTTTGTAATAACATTTATACGATCGAAGGTGGAACACATATCACAGGGTTTAAGACGAAATTCACTACGATCATGAATCAATATGCCAGAGAGATCGGGGTATTAAAAGAAAAAGATTCGAATTTTACCGGAACAGATGTGAGAAATGGTATGACAGCGATCGTTTCCGTCAAACATCCAGAACCAAGATTTGAAGGACAGACGAAGACGAAACTGGATAATCCAGATGCAGCCAAAGCAGTTGGAGAGATCGCGGGAGAAGAATTGGTTCTTTATTTCGATAAGAATCTAGATACTTTAAAAAAAGTGCTGGCATGTGCGGAAAAATCAGCGAAGATCCGTAAAGCGGAAGAAAAAGCGAAGACGAATGTGCTGGTAAAACAGAAGTTGTCAATTGACAGCAACGGAAAACTGGCGAACTGTGAAAGTCGTAAAGCACAAGACTGTGAGATTTTTATTGTCGAGGGAGATTCTGCTGGTGGTTCTGCAAAAACAGCAAGAAACCGAAAGACACAGGCAATCCTTCCAATTCGAGGAAAAATCTTAAATGTAGAGAAAGCTACGATGGATAAAGTTCTTGCGAATGCAGAAATTAAAACGATGATCAATGCATTTGGATGTGGTTTTTCTGAAGGATATGGAAATGATTTTGATATCAGTAAGCTTCGTTATCACAAGATCATTATTATGACAGATGCTGATGTGGATGGTGCACATATCGCAACATTGCTTTTGACGTTCTTTTATCGTTTTATGCCAGAATTGATCACGCATGGACATGTATTTCTTGCAACACCGCCGCTTTACAAAGCATGCCAAAAAGGGCGAAGAAACTTATCTGTTTGATGATGCAGCACTGACAAGATATCGTGCAGAACATAAGGGAAACTTTACTTTACAACGTTATAAAGGTTTAGGAGAGATGGATGCGCAACAGTTATGGGAGACAACGCTGAATCCAGAAAGCCGTACATTAAAACAGATGAGATCGAGATGCCAGAATGGCCTCTGATGTTACTTCTATGCTGATGGGAAGTGACGTACCACCTCGCAGACAGTTCATTTATGAAAATGCAAATGAAGCGATGTTAGATATATAAATAGAAAGGAAACAATAGATAATGTCAGAACATATTATTAAAGCAGAATTTTCTGAGGTTATGCAAAAATCATATATCGATTATGCGATGAGTGTTATTTGTGCAAGAGCACTTCCAGATGCAAGAGATGGACTAAAGCCAGTACAGAGAAGAGTTTTATATTCCATGGATGAATTAGGACTTCGTTATGACAGGCCACATCGAAAATCTGCAAGAATCGTCGGGGATACCATGGGTAAATATCATCCACATGGTGACAGTTCCATCTACGAATCCCTAGTTGTTATGTCTCAGGATTTCAAAAAAGGAGTTCCTCTTGTTGATGGACATGGAAACTTTGGTTCCATAGAGGGAGACGGCGCTGCGGCTATGCGATATACAGAAGCACGACTTCAGAAGATCACGCAGGAAGCATATCTTGCAGATCTTGACAAAAATGTAGTTGATTTTGTATCGAACTTTGATGAAACAGAAAAAGAGCCTGAAGTACTTCCAGTTAAGGTGCCAAACTTATTGGTAAATGGAGCAGATGGAATCGCTGTTGGTATGACAACGAGTATTCCACCACATAATTTAGGGGAAGTTGTTGATGCAGTGAAAGCATATATGCGAAAAGAAAGCATCACAAACGAAGAACTCATGGAATATATAGAAGGTCCGATTTTCCAACAGGCGGCCTTGTGATCAATAAGAAAGATTTGTTAATATTTATTCTTCAGGAACAGGTAAATTAAAATTAAGAGGAAAAGTAACTTTTGAACCAGCAAAGAAACGTGGGGAAAAAGATAAACTGGTAATTTCAGAAATTCCATACACAATGATCGGAAATAATATTTCCAAGTTTTTATCAGATACCGTAGCACTCATAGAGAACAAAGTGACAACAGATATTTTGGATATTTCCAATGAATCCTCTAAAGATGGAATCCGAATTGTATTAGAACTTCGAAAGGGTGCAGATGTTGAACGCTTAAAAAATCTCTTGTATAAGAAAACAAAACTTGAGGATACATTTGGTGTGAATATGCTGGCGATCGTTGATGGACGTCCGGAGACACTGGATCTTAAGGGAATCATTGAAAATCATACGCAGTTTTATTATGAAGTAACAAGAAGAAAATATAAAACATTACTATCAAAATTATATGAACAAAGAGAGATCAAAGAAGGGTTGATCAAAGCATGTGATATGATCGATCTGATCATTGAAATCATTCGTGGAAGTAAGAGTCAGAAGGAAGTAAAGGCATGCCTTACCAAAGGAGATGTTGGAAATATTAATTTCAAGTCTTCAGATTCTATGATCGAAGCAACCAAGCTTTCTTTTACAGACAAACAGGCAAGTGCGATCCTTGATCTTAAATTATACCGATTGATCGGATTAGAGATTTTGATGTTAAAAGAAGAATATGAAGAGATTCTTGCAAAGATCGAAGAATATGAAGATATCTTAAATAACGAGAAATCTTTAAAGAACGTGATTCGTAAAGAATTAGATAAGATTAAAAAAGAATTTGGACGCGAAAGAAGAACTGTGGTCGAAGACGGAAAAGAGGCAGTTTATGTTGCGGCACCGGTCAAAGAAGAGACAGTTTATTTTGTGATGGATCGTTTTGGATATTCCAAGACAATGGATAAGGCAACCTATCAGAGAAATAAGGAAAATATCTTAAAAGAATACAAGTTTATTGTGCCTTGTATGAATACAGATAAGATCTGTATTTTTACCAATCTCGGAGTGATGCATCAGATCAAGGTACTGGATATTCCAGCCGGAAAATTCAGGGATAAAGGGGTACCAATTGATAATTTATGTAATTATGACAGTACAAAAGAATATATCATCCAGGTGCTGGATGCAGAATCAATGATTCATTCATCACTTTTATTTGCAACAGCAAAAAGTATGTTAAAAGTGATGGATGGAGAGTTGTTAAATGCAGCAAAGAGAACTGTGCAGGCAACTAAATTATCGGAAGATGAGTTGATCGAAGTGATTCCGGTAGACTGGACAGAAGAATCTGAAGACAAAGTAGTTCTTCAGACGAAAGAAGGAGTTTCTTAAAATTCTTGCTTTCCGAGATTCCCAAAAAAAGAAGAAGAGTGCATTAGGTGTTCGTGGAATGAAGTTATCAAAAGATGATTCACTAACGAATATTTATGTGATGGAAGCACAGAATATCAGTTCTATCGTATATAAAGAAAAAGAACTGGAATTTCATCGGTTAAAACTATCAAAAAGAGATAGCAAAGGAACTAAAGTCCGCAGATAGATCTAAGATAGAAAGGAAAAATCATGGTAATTGACTTGATCATACCAACATACAAGCCAGGAGACAAGTTTCAGGAATCATTAAAACGACTTGCATTGCAGACAAGAAAACCAGACCGCATTATTTTAGTTAACACAGAGGCAGAATTTTTTGATGAGAAAATGATCACTCCATATGATAATGTAGAAGTTCATCATATTAAAAAAGAAGAATTTGATCATGGGAAAACAAGAGATTATGGAGCATCGCTTGCCAAAGAAGCTGACATTTTAATGTTTATGACAGATGATGCGATTCCAAAAGATAAATATATGGTGGAAAATCTGATCAAAGCATTTGATGATCCAATGGTAACGGCTGCTTATGGAAGGCAGATGGCTGATCCTGAAAAAAATTATATTGAGTATTATACAAGAATCTTTAATTATCCTCTGGAAAGCAGAGTTAAAACGAAGGGGGATCTGGATACTCTGGGAATCAAAACATTTTTCTGTTCAAATGTATGCAGTGCTTATCGAAGATCAGAGTATGATGCAATGGGAGGTTTCGAGCATAAAACAATCTTTAACGAGGACATGATCATGGCTTCAAAGATGATCGAAGATGGAAAGGCAGTTGCCTATCAGGCAGATGCAAGGGTATGGCATTGGCATGATTACAAGGCGATAGAACAGTTACATAGGAATTTCGATCTTGCAGTGTCACAAGTAGATCATGGAGGATTATTCCTTAAAGTGAGATCAGAATCGGAAGGTGTAAAAATGGTTATCGCGACGATCAAGCATCTTTTAAAAAGGGGAAAATATATCTCATTCCAAAGTATGTGATCGATACAGGATTTAAATTGATCGGATATAAACTTGGAAGAAATTATAAAAAACTGCCAAAATGGATGGTTTTAAAGCTTACGATGAATCAGACTTATTGGAAAGCTTAACAAAAACTTAATAAAATCACCTACTGATTTTTTTCATATGATATGATATAATCTATAATGATAAGCAGATAATTGTGAGGAGGACACGAATGAAGATTAAGAAGTTTAAAATTATCCTAAGTCTGTTTTTGATCATAGGAATTGCTGCAGGGGGAGTGCTTGGATATTATGATGCAAGATTAGAAGCAGCAGTGAATAATAAGAATGGAAGTACACTGACAGATGTAAAGGTAGATGATAATCTGACATTTAATAAGAATGTTATTAATATCTTATTAGTTGGATCTGATCATGGAGCGATCAAAGGCGATCACGGAAGATCTGATAGTATTATGATTGCAACGGTCAATTTTAAGACAAAAGAATTAAAGCTCACTTCTTTGATGAGAGATATGTATGTTGAGATTCCAGGACATGGACATAACAAGTTAAATGCAGCCTATGCATTTGGTGGTGTGGAATTATTATATCAGACGATCGCTAAAAACTTTGGGATTAAGATCGACAATTATTGTGTTGTTGATTTCTCAACATTTGAGAAAGTTATCAATAAAGTTGGCGGTGTAGAAATTTCGCTGGAAGAAAAAGAAGCAAAATACCTGAATACAACAAATTACATTTCAAAGAAGAAATACCGTAATGTAAAGGTTGGAAAACAGACATTGAATGGAAATCAGGCATTAGGATATGCTAGGGTTCGTTACGTTGTTTCTAAGAAATACGGAGATGGAGACTTTGGAAGAACAGGTCGTCAAAGAGCAGTACTTCAAGCAGCACTTAATAAAGTATTGCAGCAGAGCCCAACAAAGATCGCAGATATTGCGTTAGATTCATTAGCCGATGTATCAACAGATATGAGTGCAAAATACCTGAAGAGTCTGGTATTGAAAGTTGTTCAGATGGGGACGACAGAGATCGATCAGATGAGGGTGCCATTAGAAGGTACTTATAAGATGGGAAGAGCACAGAGCAATATGTTCGTATTCTTTATAAACTTTAGTGCTAATAAAGCAGCCATGAATTATTTCTTATTTGACAAAGGCAGTGAAAAAGACTGGGCAAAAGAATATGGAGGAACATCTTCTGTTGAGACATTTGGATATTCCGGAACATCATCATCTGACTCAACAAGCAGCAGTTCATCATATTCAACATCTAGTACGAGAAGCAGCTATCAGCAGGAAAGTTACAGCACAACAAGCAGCAGCCGTACAACTTATAGTACAAGGTCTACAACTACGAGAAGTACAGAAGAACGTGTGACAGAAAGTACAACGTCACAGCCACAGACATCTGCACCAAGACCAACCACAGCACATCATACAACGACAGCTGCGGCACCAGAATCAACACCTTCTGGTGATTCTGTTGAAGAAGAATAAACAAAAATAAATTAAAATGAAAATGTGTCAAGGTAGAATCACTGTCATAGCATATTCTTTCTTGACACATTTTTGTATAATTGGTAGAATAAAAAAAGTTACCAATACCCTGTAATATACCATTACGGTGATAGAATAAGACAAAGAAAGGAAATAAAAGATATGCGACAGATCGTTCTTTCTATTTTAGTAGAGAATACTCCCGGGGTATTAAGCCGAATTTCTGGTTTATTTACAAGAAGAGGGTATAACATAGACAGCATCACAGCATGTACGACACAAGATCAGAAGTTTTCAAGAATTACGATCGCGGTCAGCGGTGATGATATGATCTTGAAACAGATCAAGAATCAACTTTCAAAACTAGAAGATGTAGTGAAGATTTTTGAACTGGAAAACAGGAAGTCTGTTTGCAGAGAATTGATTCTTGCAAAGATTCGTGCAAACAAGACAGAGAAACAGGAGGTTATCACGATCGCAGATATTTTCAGAGCAAAAGTTGTGGATGTATCCAAAGATAATCTGATGATCGAGTTAACTGGGAATGTGAATAAGATAGAAGCATTTATCAATCTGATCAGTGATTTTGAAGTGATCGAAATTGTGAGAACAGGAATCACTGGTTTATCAAGAGGAGAAGATAACTCTAATATATTTTGATGAGAGTAACGGGGCAGAACCCTTACTATAAAGCCAAAAAAATGGAGGAATGAAAAATGGCAAAGATTTATTATCAAGAAGACTGTAACTTATCACTTTTAGATGGAAAAACCATCGCTATTATCGGTTATGGAAGCCAGGGACATGCTCATGCCCTTAACTTAAAAGAGTCTGGATGCAATGTTATCATTGGTCTTTATGAAGGAAGCAGATCTTGGAAGAGAGCAGAAGAACAGGGATTTGAAGTGTACACATCTGCAGAAGCTGCTAAGAAAGCTGATATTATCATGATTCTGATCAACGATGAAAAACAGGCTAAATTATACAAAGAAAGCATCGAACCAAACTTAGAGTCAGGAAATATGTTAATGTTCGCTCATGGTTTCAATATCCACTTCGGATGCATCACACCTCCAAAAGATGTGGATGTAACTATGATCGCACCTAAAGCTCCAGGACATACTGTAAGAAGCGAATATCAGGCAGGAAAAGGAACTCCTTGCTTAGTAGCTGTTGAACAGGATGCTACAGGTAAAGCATTAGATTTAGCACTTGCTTATTCTTTAGGAATTGGTGGAGCAAGAGCTGGTGTTCTTGAAACTACATTCAGAACAGAAACAGAAACAGACCTTTTCGGAGAACAGGCAGTACTTTGCGGTGGTGTTTGTGCATTAATGCAGGCTGGTTTCGAAACATTAGTAGAAGCTGGATATGATCCAAGAAACGCTTACTTCGAGTGTATCCATGAAATGAAACTGATCGTAGACTTAATCTACCAGTCAGGATTCGAAGGAATGAGATATTCTATCTCTAACACAGCTGAATATGGTGATTACATCACAGGACCTAAGATCATCACAGAAGATACTAAGAAAGCTATGAAACAGGTTCTTACAGATATTCAGGATGGAACATTTGCTAAAGACTTCTTATTAGATATGTCTGATGCAGGATCTCAGGTTCACTTCAAAGCTATGAGAAAATTAGCTGCTGAACATCAGTCTGAAGTTGTCGGAAAAGAAATCCGTAGCTTATACAGCTGGAGCAACGAAGATAAATTAATCAACAACTAGGATTTGTTTATCTTACATAAGGATATAAAAGATCAGAGATTTTTAATTTCTGATCTTTTTCTTTATGTAGGAATATTTGAAGAAAATAATACCTTAAAGGAAGGAAAAGCAATGAAATTTGTAATTCAGAGAGTAAAAGAAGCATCGGTAAAAGTAGATGATGAATACACAGGGAAGATAAAAAAAGGGTATTTAGTTTTGATCGGTGTAGGGCAAGAAGATACAAAAGAAGAAGCCGATAAATATATTCGTAAGATGATCAATCTTCGTATTTTTGAAGATGAAAATGGAAAAACAAATTGTTCATTAAAAGATGTGGATGGAGAATTGTTGTTAGTATCTCAGTTTACGCTTTATGCAAGCTGCAGAAAAGGAAATCGTCCAAGCTTTACACAGGCAGGAGATCCAAAGAAAGCAGAAGAATTATATGAATATATCATTAAGGAATGCAGCAAGGAAATAGATGTTGTACAGACAGGTGTTTTTGGAGCACATATGGAAGTTGCTTTAATAAATGATGGACCATTTACGGTTGTTCTTGAAGATCTATAGTGGTAAAATGAAAGTGACAAATGATCATGCTAAATTATAGAAAGGATGATGACATATGGATTTCACAAATGGAATGAAAAAAGCATTTCTTGCAAGTGTAGGTGCAGCAGCAACAACCGCAGAAGTTACCAAAGACATTCTTGAGAAAATGATTGAAAAGGTGAACGTACTGTAGAACATGGAAAAGTGTTAAATCAGGAATTAAAGCACAATGCAAAACAGAAAGTCAAAGAACATGTATCTGTCAAAGTGACAAAGAAATATGATAAAGCATTTGAATGTGTTGATGAAATGTCTGCAGAAGATCTTGCACTTTTAAAAGAAAGAATTGCAAAAGCAGAGGCGCTTCAGAAAGAAAAACAGGAAGCTGAAGAAGCTGTTGAAGTGGAAGAAAGTGAAGCAACAACAGATTCAGAGACATCACAAGTACAAGAGGATGAAACTGAACAATAAGAGGTACTTATGAAACAGGAAACAGGAAGACTGAAAGAGATCTTGCATGTATTAAATCAGCATAAGGTCACACAGGGGATCGATCCAGAGAAGTTATGCAGTATTTTAGAAGATCTTGGTCCAACTTATGTAAAGCTTGGGCAGATCATGTCAATGCGTTCGGATATATTGCCAGAGAAGTATTGTCATGAGTTAGCGAGACTTCGCACGGATGTAAAACCGATGAGTTTTGATGAGATATGGGAGATCTTGAATAAAGAACTTCATAATGACCCTGATCAACTATTTCAGAAGATTAACCAGATACCGGTTGGGTGTGCATCAATCGCACAGGTCCATGAGGCCGTTTTTAGGAGACGGCAGTAAAGTTGTATTAAAAATCCAGAGACCGCAGATTAAACAGATCATGGCAGAAGATATTGCTCTGTTAAAGAAGGCTTCTGGATTTTTAAATTTTGCAACAGGAATCGGTGAATTGATTGATTTTAGAAAAGTCATTGATGAGTTGTGGGAGACATCCAAAGAAGAAATGGATTTTCAAAAAGAAGCACAACATTTGGAACGATTTTATGAGAACCAGAAGGACGTTGCATATGTGACATGTCCGAAAGTATATAAGGAATATTCGAATGAGCATTTGCTGGTGATGAGTTATGTTGATGGAATCCAGATCGACCATATCGACGAACTTGATCGCAATGGGTATGATAGGAAGGAGATTGCCCAGAAAACAGCACAAAACTATTGTAAACAGATTTTGGCAGATGGCTTTTTTCATGCAGATCCACATCCAGGGAATCTATGGATCAGTGGTGGTCAGATCGTATGGATTGATCTTGGAATGGCAGGTGATCTGTCTGAACATTACCGTGCGATCATGAAACGTGCGATCACAGCTATTCTTAAAAATGATATTTATGAACTTAAGAATGCATTCTTATCGTTTGGAAAACCGACAGAGAAGATCGACCATGCTAGTTTGTATACAGATCTTGATGATATGGTTGGAAAATACATGAATATGGATTTCGGGACCATGGATCTTGGAGAATTGATGGAAGATGCAATAGGGCTTTTGAAGAAACATAAGATTGCGATCGAACCAGATATTACGCTGCTTGCAAGAAGTATGGTGACTATGGAAGGAACATTGAAATTATGTTCTCCAGAAGTGAACATGATACAGATATTGACTTCTTATATGTCTGCGAACATGTTTCACGAGATGGATATAAAGAAAGAGATAAGACATGCTTTGAGAGATATTTATGGGTCATCTAAGAAATCTCTGGAGATACCAGCACAGGTATCAGATCTTTTGGAACATCACAAAGAAATGGACAGGTAAGGGTAAACATTGAATCTGCGCAGATCGAGAAAGCAGGCAGAGAATTAAAAAAAGGATTGATCATCTGTTGCTTGATATTGATCGTGATGGCAC
>ENA-OPYX01001963-OPYX01001963.1-human-gut-metagenome-genome-assembly--contig:-NODE-1963-length-9996-cov-2.374101_pt1 | contig 9996 bp, 14 predicted proteins | sample MGYA00242639_ERZ504486 | MGnify/ENA primary metagenome ERZ504486 (study PRJEB26092, sample SAMD00036296) | human gut metagenome | host: Homo sapiens | study: EMG produced TPA metagenomics assembly of... | reverse complement strand
ATGTATACAGCTTGTTGGCAGAAACAAAAGCTTCTTCATCCATTGCAACTTCTTTCAGTGAAAATGTATATGAGAAATCAACCTGTTCTTTCTTGCCGTCAATTCCAAGATAGTCTGTAAGCCCGGTTGTGAGAATATCAGTATCATTTTCATAACCTGTCATCTTGCCATCAAGTACAGCAACAAAACATACAGTATCATAATTATTCTTAACTATGGATGAAACAAGAGAAACTGCGAATATAACTGCAAGGATAACTCCAACTATCGGAATCCAGTAATAGCTCCATATGTATTTGATTTTATCTGAAAAAGACAAATCTTTAAGCTTTTTACGCTGTTCTTTAATTTCGTCGTGAATGTTGTTTCCTTTAGCCATAAACACTCCTTAATAATCGTTATTGTTTAACAGTTTATCACAAAAGCTGTGGCAAAAAAATCAGCTTTTATAAACATTTAAGAATATATACGAAAAATTCTTGATTTTTATGGCAGGTCTTGTATAATCATAGTGTTTAAGCAAAGGGGTATATAATTATGAATGGATTTGGATTAGATGGAAAACTTTTTAGAGGACTCACCAAGGCAGGTGATTTTATAATACTGGCAGTTATTACAGTTGTATTCTGTCTGCCGGTTGTAACAATAGGAGCATCGCTTACAGCAGCATTTTATTCGGGAATAAAATTAGTACGAGATGAGGAAAGTTATGTATACAAAGAGTTTCTGGAAGTCTGTTCAAGATGAATTTTGTACAGGGACTTTTGTTAGAGATTGTACATGGAGTTATAGGCTTTCTTCTTTTATTGATTTAAGAGCAAGCGTACAGTGGGGACTTGTTCAGGGTTCACAGATAGGAACTTTGTTTATATTTGTTGTAATAGGAGTCATGGCAATATGGGTTGGAATAATGCTTTACTCATTTGCAATGCTCTCAAGATATGACAATAAGCTTATAGGTACACTTAAGAATTCACTTATTATATGTATGCATCATCTTCCGCAGACAATAATTATGCTTATAGCAACTGTTGGACTGATATATTTCTCATGCATATATTTCACTGCATTTATAGTAACAATACCATTGATACTGTATGTTGATTCATATATTTTCTCAAGTATATTCAAGAAGCTGGAAAAAGACATGGTTAAGAAAGATGAACCCGAGGTTATTGAGAATGAGGAATCAGAAGATTTAATCGAAGATACAACAGATAATAAAGAAGAATAAATCCTAAAAAGGGGCGGGGTCACAGGCTGGGTAGTTTCCTGTGACCCCATTTTATATATCTGTACGGTTATGGGATACAGATAGCGAAAGTTATGTACAAAAAAGAGATAACGGTCAGATAGTAATTCTGACTGTTATCCCCGTTGATAACCAATAATTAATATGAAATTATAAAGCGTCTGTCCCACGCTCTCCTGTACGGATTCTTATAGCATCATATACGTCATAAACAAATATCTTGCCATCACCATATTCTCCGGTATTAATCTGCTCAATTATCTGATCAATAATTGTCTCGTAAGTCTCATCTGATACAATTGATTCAACCTTAACCTTTGGAAGAAGATTACCACCGAAATCAACACCATTGTAAACCTGCTTATGTCCACGCTGGCTTCCATATCCCATTATATTAGAAATCATAAGTCCATGCGCACCATTGCTATTAAGGATGGTCTTAAGATCATCAAGTCTTTCAGGTCTGATAATAATCTCTAACTTTTTCATAATTAATATCCTTTCGTGCTGACGACATCATTAAAACACTGAAACTGGCAAAAGTCAACTCAATTACCGTATAAACGAATAATGTAAATAACCAAATTGCATTTGTTAAAAAATATAAAGCAATCAGTCTTCGTAAAGCTGTCTGCTGGTTGAAAATACTAAGAAACAATAATATATGGTAATCACGGCAATCAGTGCTTCAACAAGTATAGACCACATTGTTATTGTAGACTTGAATGCAAAATAGTGGATAAATATTCCGGCAGACATAAGAAGCCATGTTATCTGATAATTTCTTGTAACAGCAGTTTTTTCTTGTATCCTTGCTTCCATGACAAGGGCTTCTGTATAATAATAGGTAAAATAAATAGCAAATACGACACTGATACCTATTGCTATAGAATACATAGTCTCTGGCACAGGCCAGTCTCTTGCAATAAGATATTGTGAGAGTATTGCACCGGCAAGTCCGGCAAGAGAAAGAATCATTCCTTTCTTAAAGCGGGGAATTAAGTTCTTTCATATTATTGATACCGAGGAATATAAGGATGTATCCGACGATATCATTGCTTATATCAATGTTTACTGTGCCAAAGGAAACCCAGAATCTTGTGCAGATAAGGAAGATTCCTATAATTACGAATATTGAATTCTTTTTGTTCATATTATTAATGTACTCCTTATAAAAATGTATCTTAATATTAAGTTAATATTGCGGTAAGGTCAACGTAAAAAGCAAGTGTTTATAAAAATTTTATAGCAGTATTTATAGATATATGTAAAATTATGTAGAAATTTGTTGGAATAGATGGTAAATTATCAGATAAACATGCCGATAAATATAAAACAAGGATGTAATCTATGCAGAAAGGAGTCAGCTATGGGAGTAGGAAGAATTAATATTCATTCATTTTATGATAACTATACAATAGGCAGTAAACATAATAATAATCTGCAGAATACAGAAGATGTTCAGATAGAACAGACAGGAGCTGGCTCACAGGAGGCTGGCAGTCAGAATCAGACTGACAAGGAAATTAACAAAGCACCTGTACATTCTGATCCTAAAGAATTTGCATTTGATTTTGAGAACAGAAACAGATTCAATCTTGTTGCTGCAACAAGCAGTATGGAAGATGTTGACATTAAGAAAGCTGTATCTGATATGGAGAAGGATCAGGTACTTGACCAATACAAGTTCTTTATAGGAACTGCACAAAAGATGCAGAAGATGCCTAATCTTGGTACTGATGCAGATGGTACAGTAACCCTTAAGATGACGGAGTAGACAGGGATTATAACACTTTTGAAAAATTTTTAAAAAAAGTGCTTGCATTCCTGAAAAACATTCATGTATAATACAGCATGTCGTCACGATATTGGGCTTTTCAGCCAAGTGGTAAGGCACTGGATTCTGATTCCAGCACTTCGGGGGTTCGAATCCCTCAAGCCCAGCTAGAAACCTCTCGTAGTCATACGAGAGGTTTTTTTGTGCGAGTAGCGATGAGAATAGACGTAGAAAGGCAACAGCCATACTTGCACTGAAATATTATGAAAGGGCTGGTGAAGCTGCCAGCATAGGTGTTGTTATGATAGAGTTAGGAAAAACACAGTGTCTTAACATTGTAAAGGTAACAGATTTCGGAGTATATCTTGGAACAGAAGAAGATAAAGTCCTTCTTCCTAAAAAACAGGTTCCAGATGATGTTGAAGTGGGAGATGCTCTCACAGTATTTGTTTACAGGGATTCAAGTGACAGACTTATTGCAACTACTAATAAGCCAAAGATTCAGCTTGGAGAACTTAAGAGACTTAAAGTATCACAGGTTACAGGTATTGGCGCATTTCTTGACTGGGGACTTGAGAAGAATTTACTGCTTCCTTACAGGGAACAGACAACACACGTTAATACGGGTGATGAATACCTTGTAGCTTTATATATAGACAGGAGCAACAGACTTGCCGCAACAATGAAGGTAAGCAGATATCTTCAGACTACAGATAAGTATGTAAAGGATAGTGCTGTATCAGGAACTGTTATTGGAATTAAGCCAGAACACGGAATATATGTGGCTATTGATGATAAATATTACGGATTTATAACAAGAAATGAAATGTCAGATGATATCAAAATCGGAGATGTAGTCCACGGAAGAGTTATAAAGGTAAGGGAAGATAATAAAATAACAATAAGTATACATCAGAAAGCTTATATACAGATGGACGAAGATTCAACACTTATCTATAATAAGATAGTTGAACTTGGCGGAAGCCTTGGATTTACAGATAAGGCAGATCCGGAGGTTATAAAGAAGTATTTTAATATGAGTAAAAATGCTTTTAAGAGAGCAGTAGGAAGACTTTTAAAGCAGGAAAAGGTTGTTATTACAGAGAATTCAATAGTTTTAAAATAATAATAGTTCTAAAACAATATTTCTTGAATAAAGATAACTATTGTTATACAATTTAACCTGATGTGAATGATATATGTGTAATTTCAGATTAGATATGCACAGTTACACATCAACTTTTATATATGCGAAGGCATTAGAAGGAGGATAATATGCAGAAAGTTATTAGTACAGACAAAGCTCCAAGTGCAATTGGACCATACTCACAGGCTATTGAGATTAATGGAATGGTGTATACATCAGGTGTTATTCCGGTTATTCCAGCAACAGGAGAAATTGCTGAGGGCGGAGTAGAGGCTCAGGCAGAACAGGCTTTTAAAAATCTTTGCAATCTTGTAGAAGAGTCAGGTTCAAAGGTTGAGAATATTGTAAAGACAACAGTATTTATTAAAGAAATGAATGATTTTGGAAAGATTAATGAAATTTATAAGAAGTACTTCAAAGAACCATTTCCAGCTCGTTCTTGTGTAGAAGTTGCAAGACTTCCTAAAGATGTATTACTTGAAGTGGAAGCTATCGCATGGAAGTAAAAAAGATTAATTGTTTTATGCCAGTATTGATTGTTTCGTATGTATTTCTTTCATCATTAGTATCATTGCTGATGGTTGTGGCAATTAATCAGCTGGGTATTCATATACCAGGCTGGGTGTCTTACGTTATCAGCGAGGCAGTCATTATTGTAATAGGGCTTATATATATTGCTGTTATGGGAATAAGCATAAAGCGTGATATGCAATATCATATAATTGCATTTAAAGATGTAATTGTTTCTATACTTGCGGGTTATATGATGATACCTATGGTGCTGTTTATTAACAACGTTTCAATGCTTTTTTCAAAGAATTATCTTGAAGCGGCATCACAGACGTTGCTAACATATCCATTTGTGGTACAGATTATACTTATGGCAGTTATACCAGCACTTGTTGAAGAATTCATATTCAGAGGCTTGTTTTATGGAACGTATAGAAAATGCGGAGTATTAAAGGGAGCTCTTATGAGTGGCCTTGTGTTTGGACTATTCCACCTTAATATTAACCAGTTCTGTTATGCGTTTGTTATTGGCGTTGTATTTGCGTTTATGGTAGAGGCTACAGGTTCTATATGGTCATCAGTGCTTGCACATTTTGCGATTAATACTTATTCAATTACGATTATACAGCTTCTTAAGATTACAGGTACTTATGATACAATGCAGGAAGCGGCTGGTGAAACAGTAGTACAGAGTTCGTCAATTTCTATGTTACTGACACTTGCTATGCTTCTTGGTGTATCGATTGGATTTATGTCGCTTGTGTATCTGTGCATTAAGAAAATGGCACAGCATAATGGAAGATGGGAATATATCGTTAATGATGTGAAATCTTTCAGAGTGCAAGAAAATGCTGCGTCAGAACAGTCAGTTCCTCAGCAGAAGATTATGACAGTTCCAGCAATCGTTACAGTTATTGCAGTTGTTATATATATGATTGTAAGTGAAATATTTTAATTGAGAAATTAAATGAGTTAAGATAATTAATAATGAGCATAATTCGTATGCAGAATAATACGCCGTCAGTTATCAATAAAGATAATTGACGGCGTATTATTGGTTTAATGTATTAGATAAAAGGAGTAAGAAATATTCTGTTATATACGAATATCAATATTCTGTCCTAATTCAGGATTAACAGATGCTTCCATCATCTTAGTAAGACTATCTCCTGATGTCTCAAGAGTGTCAAGAGATTGTCTGAGCACAGCAACCTGAACATCATTCACTACATTAATTGTACTTAAGTTAGTAGATAATCCAGCTATGTCCATATATAAATCCTCTCTTCTTTGGAATAATTAATAGATTAATATAATTATAAGCACATAACAGCCATAATGCAAGGGTAAATAGCTGAATATATATAAAGATACTGCAAAAAATAGTAACAGGACAATAAGCAGGGAGGCTGGATAATAAAGATAATAAGACATAGACCAGGAAATATGGATAATGATAATAAAAGAGAATATTAAAAATATTAATTTAAAATGGATATATATAATCACAGGAACATTTCTTATGGCAATTGCATATAAAAGCATATATGATTCTGCTGGAATGGTTACAGGCGGAATATCAGGAATAAGTATCATAATAAGAAGATTGTCATTAATTGCAAAGGAAAGCTGGAAGTCGGGGTGGCTTCCACAATCTGGCATACCGATATGGTTAACTAATATTATGCTTGATATTCCTTTATTCATATGGGCATACTGCCAAAAAAAGGCATAGATTATATTAAAGATACGCTTGCTGCTGATGTGCTGCTTACATTTTTTATGGCAGTACTTCCAGCGGATATAAGAGTAGATGTAAGTTATTTAAAGACTGCCATAATTGGAGGCATAATGGCAGGTGTTGGTATTGGAATGGTATTAAGGACTGAGATTACGACGGGGGGAACGGATCTGCTTGCTGGTCTGATTGTTGAAAGAAGCAGATATTTAAGTGTGGTTGTAATTATGAATATAATTGATGCTCTTATAATAATAGCAGGGGCGTTTGTATTTGGAATAAGGGTTACGATGTATGCAATTCTGGCGATTGTTATAACAACTTTTATAGCTGAATTTATTATAAGATGGCATATGAAAGTCAAGAGTTTTGGTGATGTTAGTGAAGATTGATTGAGTAAATTTGTGCAAAATACACATCAATTTAATAATTATGGTAAAAGTGATAAAAAAGCAACTGCGATATTTGGCTAATTACCATATAGCCAAGGACAGGCATTTAGTGTAGAATAAGCAATATCAGAAAGCGTGCATACGCTTTTTATATTTTAGGAGGAAAGTTTTCAATGGCAAGTTTATCACTTAAAAATGTTTGTAAAGTATATCCTAACGGCTTTGTAGCTGTTAAAGATTTCAACCTTGAAATCGCAGATCAGGAATTTATTATCTTCGTAGGACCATCTGGATGTGGTAAATCTACAACACTTCGTATGATCGCTGGTCTTGAAGAAATCAGTTCTGGTGAATTATGGATCGGAGACAAGCTCGTTAATGATGTAGAGCCTAAGGATAGAGATATCGCTATGGTATTCCAGAATTATGCGTTATATCCACATATGTCAGTATATGACAATATGGCATTTGGTCTTAAGTTAAGAAAGGTACCTAAGGATGAAATAGATAAGTCAGTTCATGAAGCTGCTAAGATTCTTGATATCGAGCACTTACTTGATCGTAAGCCAAAGGCTCTTTCAGGTGGTCAGAGACAGAGAGTTGCTATGGGACGTGCTATCGTTCGTAATCCTAAGGTATTCCTTATGGATGAGCCTCTTTCAAATCTTGATGCTAAGTTAAGAGTTCAGATGCGTGTTGAGATTTCTAAGCTTCATAAGAGATTACAGACAACAATCATCTACGTTACACATGATCAGACAGAGGCTATGACACTTGGTACAAGAATCGTAGTTCTTAAGGATGGTATTATTCAGCAGGTAGATACACCTCAGAACCTTTACAATACACCTAACAACATTTTCGTTGCTGGTTTCATTGGTTCACCTCAGATGAATCTTATCGATGCTACAGTAGCTCAGGAAGGTTCACAGGCAGTTCTTAAGATGAGCGAAGAAGTTATTATCAAACTTCCAGCTGAAAAGAGCAAGAAGCTTATCGATGAAGGTTATGTTGGAAAGACAGTTGTAGTTGGTATCCGTCCAGAAGACGTTAAAGATGATCCAGAATTTATCGCTGCTCATCAGGATACTAAGTTTAAGTCAACAATCAGAGTATATGAATTACTTGGTGCTGAAGTTAACCTTCACTATGAAATCGGTGATGTTACATGTACAGCTAAGGTTAATCCTAGAACAACAGCTCGTCCAGGTGATGAAGTTGAATTCGCTATGGATGTTGCAAGACTTCATGTATTTGATAAGGAAACAGAAATGGTAATTACTCACTAATTACTATACATAATTAGATATTTGTATTATTTAAATATAATTATTTTATAAAATTTAGAGGAAGTGTATAATTTCTATACATTTCCTCATTTTTTTTTTGTCATTTTGCTTTACAATGATATAGTAAATGTCAAAAAGATGCGAAGGAATGGAGTATAATATGATTTCAAATCAGATTTTACAGACAACCGTTGATGGGTTAAAAGAAATATCACGAGTTGATTTATGTGTTATTGATGCAGAGGGCAAGGTTGTAGCTAAGACATTTGATAATGTTGCTGAATGTACAGCAGATGCACTTGTATTTATAGATTCACCAGCAGATAGTCAGGTGGTTAATGGATATCAGTTCTTTAAGGTTGTTGAAGATGGCAATCTTGAGTATATAATATTGGCTAAGGGAACAACTGATGATGTATTTATGTTAGGAAAGCTTGCGGCATTCAGATACAGAATCTTTTAGTTGCTTATAAGGAAAGATTTGATAAGGATAACTTTATCAAGAATCTTCTTCTTGATAATCTTCTAAGGGTTGATATGTATACAAGAGCCGAGAAGCTTCATATTGATACAGACGTAAAGAGAGTTGTGTATATTATTGAGACTAAGCACGAGAAAGATACTAATGCATTAGAGACAATAAGAACTTTATTTGCTTCAAGAACAAGGGATTTTATTACAGCAGTTGACGAGAAGAGTATAATACTTGTCAGAGAGGTTAAGAGTAATGAAACTTACGAAGACCTTGATAAGACAGCAGAAGTTATTATAGATATGTTAAATACAGAGGCTATGAGTTCTGCCCATATTGCTTATGGTACTATTGTTAATGATATAAGAGAAGTATCACGTTCTTACAAGGAAGCTAATATGGCTCTTGATGTAGGCAAGATATTCTATAGTGACAAGAATGTTGTTGCATATAACAGACTTGGTATTGGACGTTTAATATATCAGCTTCCACTTCCGCTTTGTCAGATGTTCATAAGAGAGATATTTGACGGAAAGTCACCTGATGATTTAGATGAGGAGACATTGTCAACAATTAATAAGTTCTTTGATAACAGCCTTAATGTATCAGAGACATCAAGACAGTTATATATCCACAGAAATACTCTTGTATACAGACTTGATAAACTTCAGAAGACTACAGGTCTTGATTTGAGAGTGTTTGACGATGCAATAACATTTAAGATTGCACTTATGGTAGTTAAATATATGAAATATATGGAAAGTAAAGATACATACTAATTTGGAGGAATATTAATAATGATTATAATGGAAGATGTTACCAAAACGTATACATCTGGAGTTCCTGCTTTGAACGGAATTAATCTTCACGTTCAGAAAGGAGAATTCGTATTTATAGTAGGTAAGAGTGGTTCAGGTAAGTCAACTCTTATAAAGCTTCTTCTTAAGGAACTTGACCCAACATCGGGTAAGATATACGTTAATAAAAAGTACCTTAATAAACTTACAAGAAAGAAGTTACCATATCTTAGAAGAGATATTGGTGTTGTATTCCAGGATTTCAGACTTTTACCAGATCGTAATATATACGATAATATTGCATTTGCACAGAAAGTTGTCGAAGCTCCTAATAAGAAGATTAAGAGCAGGGTTCTTGCTATGCTTTCAATGGTAGGACTTCTTGATAAGTATAAGTCATTTCCTAATGAGTTATCAGGTGGTGAACAGCAGAGAGTTGCCATAGCCAGAGCACTGGTTAATAAGCCAGCTATATTATTGTGCGATGAGCCTACAGGTAACCTTGACCCAGCTAATTCTAATGAGATTATGAAGATATTAGATCAGGTTAACAAGCAGGGAACAACAGTACTTGTTGTTACTCATAATATGGAGATAGTTCAGCAGATGAAGAAGAGAACTA
>ENA-OPYX01001961-OPYX01001961.1-human-gut-metagenome-genome-assembly--contig:-NODE-1961-length-9999-cov-4.117099_pt1 | contig 9999 bp, 8 predicted proteins | sample MGYA00242639_ERZ504486 | MGnify/ENA primary metagenome ERZ504486 (study PRJEB26092, sample SAMD00036296) | human gut metagenome | host: Homo sapiens | study: EMG produced TPA metagenomics assembly of the... | reverse complement strand
CCTGTTTTTGCTCGGATATTTCTTTGAGTTTTTCCGATATTACCGTTTCGGCATTTTCAAAATCAGCATCTGTTTTTAACTTTTCGAAATTATTTTCCGCAGTGTTTTTGCATTGTCGTAAATGCCTTTTTTCTCGCCTTGCTTTACTGCTTAAAATCATTTGCCTTATCCTGTAAATCTTTGCGTCTTTTTCGGACTTTTTTACCTCTGATTCGGTAGGTGCGTTCACAGCCTTTTCTGCCTTATGCGGATGAGTGCAAGAACCGCATACGGGGCAAGGCTCACCGTCAACCAATGTTTCTGCTATTATACCCGCTTGCTCACTGTTAAACTCAAGGCGCATTTTATCTGCAATTTCTTTTTTGGCAGTAGCTTTTTCTTGAGCGGCGCTGTATTCCTTTTGAGCAGTTAAAAAGTGCTTTTTTAATTATTTCAAGATTTTTTATCTCTTTTTGCAGACTTATAAATTCAGTTTCTTTGGCAGCGATTTTTTACAAGTTCAGTACTGAATTTCACTCTATTTTTCTGATGAATTTTTCCAAGTTCAAAACTCTCTTTTTCCATTATGACTTTAAACTTAAATTTATATTCCGCAAGTTTAGTTTCGTTTGTCTGACAGTCGATTTTGCATTTTTCAAGATTATTTGAATTACTCTTGATTTTATTTTCCAACAAATCAAGTTCATCATAATCATTAAGCTGTTGTTCAAGTATAGTTACATTCTTTTCAAGTTCCTGTGTAATCGGCTCTTTCTGCTTTTCAATATCATAGAGCTTTTTTAATTCTTCAGATTTCGGCAATGCCTGCTCGTACTTATTTTTTGCCGTTGCAAGCAATTCACGGTTTTTATTCTGTTCCTCGGCTTTTGAAATTATTTCAGTAATACTGCTGATTTTTCTTCTGATTTTTCGGTCTGCTGATATAATAATTTTGATTTTTGCGTATCCTCGTCAATAATTTTGTTTATAAGTTCAATTACCTCAACCACCGATAATTCGCCGTTTTTAGCCTTTTGGGTTTCTATATACAGCACATTTTCTTCACTGCATCCGATATTTTTTATATCGTTATCTACGCTTACTTTTTTTATTTTGAGTTCGTCTTTTATTTTGCTGAAATCGGATTTTACTCTGTCCTGAAATTCAAGATATATGTCTGTTTTAAAGATATTTCTTAGAATTTTCTGCCTTTCCTTGGTATCGGCAAGCAGAAGTTTTAGAAAATCTCCCTGTGCTATCATTGCAATTTGTGAAAATTGAGCGTCGTTTACACCGAGTATTTCTTCAATTTTTGTATCAACAACCTTTTTATTGGTTTCTACTCTGCCGTCGGGCAACACCAATTCTGCGCCTGCCGATTGTTTTGTAAAACCGTTTCCTCTCGCCTTTTTCCTTTCATACTCGGGATTGCGTTTCAAGGTATACTGCTTGCTGCCGTTTACAAAGGTCAGTTCAACTGTTGTAGGAGTATCGTTATCCGCATATTTTGAACGAAGCATAGATGAATCACGGTTGTTTCCGCTTGCTTCACCGTAAAGCGCATATTTTATACCGTCAAAAATTGTGGTTTTACCTGCGCCTGTGTCGCCCGTAATCAGATACAGACCGCTGACTCCAAGCTTGTCAAAATCTATTTCCTGTTTACCCGCATACGGGCCGAATGCAGACATAACAAGTCTTATCGGTCTCACAATGACTCCTCCTTTATCTGTTCTATTAAATCACTTGCATATTCAAGCTGTTGTTCTGTCATTTGCTTCCCGTTCTGTTTTTCAAAAAACTCTGAAACTAATTCAATTTCCGATTTTCTTTCAGTTTCCTGCGCCTGCGTGATGTCATACGATGACCTTGTCCTCGTATTGTCATAATCAAGTTTCATTAAATTATGATAAATATTGCGCAGTCTTTCTACCGCATACGGCACATCATCTTCATCTGTAAGTATAATATGCAGATAATCTTCTGTGGCAGTACCCTCATAGTTTTCTCTGTTTACAAGTTCATCGTAACTTCCTTTTATTTCTCGCATATCATGCAAAGGAATAAGCGGTATTGTCGTAACATCTATATCTTCTTTTTCTTTAATTTCAACTATTGTAACGGATTTTTCGTGATTTATTTCCGAAAACGAATATTTTAACGGTGTACCGCAATAACGAACAGTAGATTTACCGACATTTTGCGGACGGTGAATATGACCGAGCGCCACATAATCAAAATCGTCAAAAACATACGAATCTACATTGTCGGTTCCGCCTACTGCGATAATTTCGGAATCCGAGCGTTCTGCGCCTGTTACAAACTGATGTGTAACAATTACATTTCTGGCATTTTTATCTATGTTCATATTTGATATTGCCACACGAATTGCTTCGGTATAGGTATTGATTTCTTCATCTTCAAAAAATCTTCTTACATTTGACGGCTTAATAAACGGTAAAAGATAAAAATTAATTTTTCCGTAATCATCTGTAAGCGAAACAAAATCCGTACTGCCGTTATACACCTGTGACATATGTATTCCGCTTTTACCCATAAAACGAGAACCAAACGCAATACGCTCCGGCGAATCGTGATTACCGCTTATTACAATTACCTGCAAACTTCTTTCAGTAAGTTTGTATAAAAAGTCATCAAACAACTGTACAGCCTCTGCGGAAGGGACAGGTTTGTCATATACATCGCCTGCAATTATTACAGCCTGTGGCTTTTGTTCGTCAATTATATTTATAATTTTTATCAATATATATTTCTGATCTTCAAGCATAGAATAGCCGTTTACACGCTTTCCGAGATGCAGATCGGATAAATGCATAAATTTCATAACATCATTCCTAATTTTGTTATTTTGCTTAATTATAACATACTTTTTTAGAAAATTAAAGATATTATAAATAAAAACAGACCGCTACTGTAGTGTAACGATCTGCTGTAAGGGAAGGAAAAGTTTAGATAACTTTTTCAGCGTGTAGGTAAATTATTCAGCGTCGGTAAGAGCTACCGCATAAGTCATTGTACCCGAATACTTAACACCCTTTGGTGTTGACGGATTGTTGAGAACAGGCTTTACCGCTTTATCGCTTTCGCCTTTAAGTACCATCTGATTTCTGAAATAATTCGTACCTGCCGTAAAACGGTTCTTAAAATATCTTGATTATATTAACTGACAGCACAAAACTCGGCAACCGTAAAGATTGCCGAGTTTTTTATTCGGAAATATTTGCTTTCGGTGTGACATAAACAGTTTTGTTATTTACATAAATAACCATACCCGGTCTTGCACCGCTTGGCTTGCTTACATAACGCACAAGCGTGTAATCTACAGGCACTTGACTGCTTTCTCTTGCTTTACTGTAATATGCGGCAAGCTGTGCCGCCTCTAAAATTGCGGTATCGCTAATTTCTCTGCCTTCCGCAAAAACAACTGTATGCGAACCGTGAATATCTTTTGTGTGCAGCCACATATCATTTTTATTTGCAATTTTTAATGTAAGTTTATCATTTTGAGTATTGTTTCTGCCTACCAAAATTTTAAATCCGTCACTTGAAGTAAATTCAAGCGGCGGCAGTGCCGCCTGCGGTCTTTGCTTGCCCTTTTGTTTGCGTAAATATCCCTGCTCGGTAAGCTCTTCCCTTATCTGCGCAAGTTCACGCTCACTCTCCGCACGGCTTACCGTATCAAGTACAGAATCAATGTATTCAAGCTCTGACCTGCCTTTCTCAATCTGTTCGGTCAAAATATGCTCTGCATTTTTCCGCTTTTTGATAATCTTTATAATATTTTTGAGCATTTGCCGCCGGAGAAATTGCAGGATTGAGTTTTATGCGGATAAGCGACATATTTTCATCGTAAAAATTTTCCACTTCCGCAAAAGATGCGCCACGCTCAATACGGTAGAGATTTGCCTGCAACAAATCGCCGTTTATTCTAAGCTGTTCACGATTTGCACATTCTTTAAGTTCAATCTTTTGCTTTGCAAGTTTACGGGAAATTCTTTCGCTTAAATTAACAAGCATTTTTGTAAGGTCTTGAGATTTGACCCTCATTCTCTCTCTTGAATCTCTGGTTTCGTAAAAGCTGTCAAGAAGTTGTGAATATGTGTCAAAGTGCTTTATTTGAGCAAAATTTCCGTATTGCTCAATATCTGTAAATGTAAAATCAATCGGCTTGCCGTCATCTCTTATAACCATACACGGTTTGCCTGCATATTTATTAACATTTACATACAAATTATTGAGCACATCAACAAGTCTGTCGTAATGCTGTTTATCCATACGGGTAGTTGTGCCCTCGCCCACTCTGTACTCAAGTTCTCTGCACACAAGAGGCGATACACCTTGAATTGCCCTTAGCAGCGCCTTGTTAAGCATCATTTCGCCGTCAAAATCAACTGATTTTTTCCGCTATTTCTTCTGCCGAATGTTTAAGAATTGAAAGTTTATCCTGTGCCTCGGGAAGTTCGTATTTTATATTTGGAAGCACAAGTCTGCGGCTGCTCATAGTCAGGTCAACACGCTTGAGGGAATCAATAATTACTCCGTTTGAATCCACAATAATAATATTGCTGTACATTCCCATAATTTCGCAAACTACTGTTATTAGAACGGTATCGCCGAGTTCGTTTACACATTCAAAATCAAGGAACAGCACTCTGTCGCATTCCTGTTGACGAACCGCAACCAGCTTTCCGCCGCCGATACGCTTACGCAAAAGCATACAAAACATAGGCGGTGAAGCGGGATTTTCAGGTGTATTGCCGCAAAAATGCACCCTCGGTGAATTTGCCCTTGCCGAAAGCAAAAGTTTTTTATTGCCGTTAAAGGTACGCATCGCAAATACAAGTTCATCTCTGTTCGGCTGATAAATCTGCGATACCCTGGCACCGAGCGCCTCGGTTTCTATTTCGTGTTTTATATATCTTAAAAAAATTCCGTCTAAAGCCATCTTTTACCTCTATTTATGATATTTGCCGTTGGTAGAAATTTCAAACGCACGGTAAATCTGTTCCGACAGTACCATTCTTGCCATCTGATGAGGAAATGTCATTTTACTCATAGAAAGTTTGAAATCCGCTCTGTTTTTCACCTTATTGCTAAGTCCGTAACTTCCGCCGATAATAAAATCCACCGTACTTTTTCCTGTAATTGCCGCATTGTCGAGCATTGCAGAAAGTTCTTCGCTTGAAAGCTGTTTGCCCTCGATGCACATTGCCACCGCATAATCACCTGCACCGATTTTCTTAAGTATTCTTTCTCCCTCTGCCTCAATTACCTCTGAAATTTCAGCCTCGTTCGGATTGTTATTTCTTATTTTTTCTTCCGCAAGTTCAACTACCGCAAATTTACAAAAGGCAGTAAGTCGTTTTGCGTATTCGGAAATTGCGTCTGTAAAATATTTCTCTTTAATTTTTCCTATACAAATTATATTTATTCTAATCATCTTTCACCATTAAAAAATTACCGATTTAGCATTAGTTTCTACGGGCGCTACATCGAGAGTATAATCTATTCCCCTATTCATTCCGTACTTTGAAAGTTCGTTTACAGCTGTATTAAGCGCTATTGACGGGGTATTATTTTGCTCACTTAAGTGACCGAGCATAAGTCTTAAAGTACCTGACTGCACAAGTCCCGCAAGCTCGGCGGCACAATCGGGATTAGACAAATGACCGTATTTAGAGAGTATTCGCTTTTTGAGTACAAACGGATACGGACCGTTTTTCAGCATATCAACATCGTGGTTTGACTCAATAACCGCAAAATTGCTGTGTGCAACGGCATTTCTTACATCATCGGTCATATATCCCATATCAGTTGCTATTGTGGCAGTCTTTCCGTCTGCAAGCGTAACACTGTAGCAACAGCTTTCAGCGGCATCGTGCGGAGTATCGATTCTTTTAATAAGCATATCGCCTACTGCAACTTCGTTTTCGATAACCTCGGTTTCAAAGCGGTTATCCAGACGATTTGCCCTTTCAAGCGCCTCAAGTGTACCCTGACTTGCATACACCTTAAAATTATAGCGTGATGCAAGCACTTTTACGGCACTGCAATGGTCTGTATGCTCGTGGGTAATAAATACCGCACCTATTATGCGTGGATCTATTGAATTTGTAAGTAATGCATTTTCAATCTGTTTGCATGAACGACCTGCGTCTATCAGCACGCCCTTGCGTTGCTGTACCGAGAAAATAACTGTTTCCTTTACTGCCGCTAAAAAGCGGTACTGCCTTTGCCAAACTAATCTACCCCTAATCAATAAAATCATAATATATAATAGCACAAAAAAATTCACTTTGTCATCTGCATAATAAAAAAACCCACAGCTGAAATTTTGCTTGTGGGTTAAATAAATTATTTTTTTCAAAGCAGCTTGCGGGAAGTACATATTTTTTCTGTATTCCTTATAGTCTGCGTTGTACTGAATATCATCGGAATTTTTAAGTTCGTGCAAATATTCGTGTGCATCGTAGCCGTTGTTGTTGATTTCAATAACACCGACCGCAATGTTTGAACAATGGTCGGAAACTCTTTCCATACTTGTAATAAGGTCAGAGAAAATAAATCCGAGTTCTATTGTACATTCGCCGTTTGTAAGGCGCTTAACATGAGCCTCTTTAAGTTTATCTCTGATGCGGTCAATAACCTGTTCAAGAGGTTCAACTTTCGCCGCAAGTTTTACATCGTTATTGATAAATGCAAGCGTTGCATTATTTATAATCTCTTTTATAGCGTCCATCATAACATTAAGACCCGCCATAGCCCCTTCGGAGAAAACCGCTTTTTTCTCCTCAATTTCTTTTGCGGCACCGACAATATTCATTGCGTGGTCGCTGATTCTCTCGAAATCACCTATACCGTGCAAAACTCTCTGAACACTTTTACTGTCGTTTTCAGAAAGATTTTTCTGACTTAGTTTTACAAGATATGTCGAAATTACATCTTCGTACATATCAATTGTGTCTTCGTTTTCAGAAAGGGTGTCAGCCGCTTTTTCGTTATAATTACCAACCATTTCAAGTGCGCCGAGAAGTGTACCCTCCGAAAGTCTTGCCATTTTTTCCGTAACATTTAAAGCACGGTCTGTTGCAAGTGAAGGTGTGTTGAGGAAACGCTCGTCGAGGAATGGTGTTTCACTTTCTTCTTCCGTATCCTTAATTGTAAGGCAAGCGAGTTTTTCAAGCTGGCGTGTAAAAGGAAGTAACATAGCTGTTGCTGCAATGTTAAATGCTGTATGGATAACAGCGATATTTGCCTCGGCAACTACATCGTCCAGGAATCCGTATTGGAATATTAAATTTGAACCGTAGAACAGCGCACAAATTACAAGTGTACCTATAATATTAAAATAAAGGTGTACCAAAGCAGCACGCTTAGCGTTTTTCTTTGCACCTATACAAGAAATCAAGGCAGTTACGCAAGTACCTATATTCTGACCCATTACAATCGGAATTGCCATTGAGTATGTAATCGCACCTGTTTTTGAAAGTGCCTGCAATATTCCGACCGATGCGCTTGAACTCTGGATAATTGCTGTGAGCAATGCACCTGCAATAATACCGAATACAGGGTTATTAAAGACTGTAAGAAGATTTGCAAAGTTAGGATCGTTAGAAAGAGGTGCTACCGCAGAACTCATAGAATCCATACCGAACATTAAAATTGCAAATCCCAAAAGAATGGACGCAAGGTTTTTCTTACTGTCGCTCTTTGTAAACATAATAAGAATTATGCCTATAAAAGCGAAAACGGCAGAAAAAGATGTCGGTTTAAGCAGTTGCATAAATACGCTGTCGCCCTCAATACCCGAGAGGCTTAAAATCCACGCTGTAACTGTTGTGCCGACATTAGCACCCATAATAATTCCTATTGCCTGTCTTAGCTTCATAATACCGGAGTTTACAAAGCCGACTACCATAACCGTAGTAGCGGATGATGACTGTATAACAGCTGTAACGGCTGCACCGAGCAAAAATCCCTTGAAAGTATTGTTAGTCATTTTTTCAAGAGTTTTTTCAAGTTTACCGCCCGAGAATTTTTCAAGGCCGTCACCCATTGTATTCATACCATACAAAAAGAGTGCCAAGCCACTCAACAGCTGAAGAATCGAAAAAATATCCATATCCCTAAACTCTCCTTTTCCTTTGTAATGATATTAGTATTAAGTCAAAGTTTTATTTTGCATTTGTAAAATCTATGTAAAGTTTTTTACACAACAACAACTGCGCCCTGTTTATAAGTAAGACTTAAACAAGACGCAGCCGTAATATTAAATATTAATATTTAATTTTGCTAAAAGTACATTTTATAATTTTTACAATGCTTTTACTTTAAATGTAAATACCGTACCGTTTTCATTACTCTTTAATGTAATAGTACCGTCATGTCTTTCGGCAATATGTTTTACAATTGCAAGTCCAAGACCTGTACCGCCGGTTTCTTTAGAACGGCTTTTGTCAACTCTGTAAAAGCGCTCAAAAACTCGTTTTTGATGTTTTAACGGAATACCGATTCCCGTATCCGCAACACTGAGAACGGCGTTTTCGTCCTCTTTTTTAACAGTAACGGTAACATTTCCGCCCTTGCGGTTATATCTTATCGCATTGTCACAAAGGTTATAAACAAGTTCATAAAGTTGGTTACGATTGCCGTTTATTAAAATTTTATCTTCCGCATTAACTTTAATGACAACCTCGTGTTTATTTGCATTTGTATGTAAATCTTCCGCTACCTCTCTTGAAAGTCCCGACAAATCGACCTTATCGTAATTTACGGGTCTTGTGTTTTCGTCAAGTTCGGAAAGCTCTATAATATCGCCAATCAAAGAAAGCAGTCTGCCTGATTCTTTATGAATTTTTCCGGCAAATCTTTCAATATCTTCCGGTGCAACTATTCCGCTTTCTATAATTTCCGCATAACCCGAAATTGAAGTGAGCGGAGTTTTTAACTCGTGGGTAACATTTGCGGTAAATTCACGCCTCATTTTTTCGGCTTTTCGTTTAGCCGAAATATCAATTATAAGACAGATTACACCTTTTTGTTCGCTGTTGGAATACACCGGACTTGCAATTATCTGCAATACTCTGCCGTTTATATTGCCTTCATTACTGCTGCGTTCACCGCTGAAAGCCTTGTCAACACATTCGCACAAAACCTCATTGCGTGAGAATGAAATAAGACTTTCGCCAACAGTGCCCTCTGAATCCGTGCCGAGATATTTTGAAGCGGAATGATTACACATAAGCATATTCTTATCCATATCAAGCATTATAAAGCCCTCGGACATATTTTGAATAAGCGTGTCTATTCTGTCTTTTTCAAGCTGTAAGCGTGAAACCTGCTTGTTAATCTGCTTTTGCTGACTTGAAATGGTGCGGGAAATTGAACTTAATTCTTCATATTGATTGCCGTCAACATTGCTTTCGAGATTTTCTATAGGCGCAATAATTTTTTTCGTTGACATTTTTGAAAGCACACAGCAAAGAATAAATACAATAATTATTACGGCAAACAAAATCGGAACAAGGTGCATAAAAATGGAGTAGCCGTTTTCCATAGTTTCAGACAATCGCAAAACATTTCCGTTTGAAGTTTTTACAGCATAATAATATGTAACATTGCCGAGTGTTTCTGATTTTCTGCTGTCATCGCCGTATCCGTTTTTCATTGCATTTATAAATTCGGGACGATTGGAGTGATTTTCCATTTTTGTAACATCAACGCCGTCATCGCTTTCCAAAAGAACATTTCCGTTGCCGTCGAGCAATGTAACTCTTATTCGTGATGAACTTAAATCGTGCAACAATTCATAGCTACTGTTTTTATTATAAAGATTTGCGGCTATATTTGTATAATCTTTTAATGTTGTTTTTTCCGAAGAAGAAAAATAAACCAGAAAGCGGCTGTTGAAAAAACAGCCGTCAAAAGAATGGATACACCAGCGGTGATTATAAATCTTTTAAAGAATTTTCTTAGTTTCATTTATCATTCTCCTGCCTT
>ENA-OPYX01001959-OPYX01001959.1-human-gut-metagenome-genome-assembly--contig:-NODE-1959-length-10003-cov-3.800122_pt1 | contig 10003 bp, 15 predicted proteins | sample MGYA00242639_ERZ504486 | MGnify/ENA primary metagenome ERZ504486 (study PRJEB26092, sample SAMD00036296) | human gut metagenome | host: Homo sapiens | study: EMG produced TPA metagenomics assembly of... | reverse complement strand
ATGATCGTGTTCGGATCAATAAGACCTTCCTTTAACAATGGGTAAATAGATAATGTAGAACATGTCGGATAACATCCCGGGTTGGCGATCAGTCTTGCCTTCCTGATATCCTCACGGTTGATCTCGCTTTCAATATGCTTGATGAAAGTATCCGTGGCGCTATCCCGGAAGAAACCGGCCTGTTCAAGCAAATCACCCTGACCTTCAACCCGTGGAATGAAAAGCACTGGATCAGGAAGCGGTTCTTTGGAGAGATTACCGGCAAGGATGCCCAAGGAAACCCCACATATCAATTCCATGATAGCTGGACTTCCCCGGATGGGCAGATTTACGCCACCACTACCAATTACCTGTGTAATGAATGGCTGGATGAAGCTGACCTGAAGGTTTTCCAGACCATGAAGGAAACCAACCCCCGGCGCTATAAAGTGGCCGGTTTAGGCGGTTGGGGCATTGTGGATGGCCTGATTTATGAGAACTGGCGGGAAGAACTGTTCAACCCGGCTGAAATCAGCGCCAAGGCCGGTGTGAAATCCGCCTTCGGCCTTGACTTTGGTTATACCAATTGACCCCAACGGCGCTTTTCTGTGGGCTTGTCGGCAAGGAAGAAAAGACCATTTGGGTTTTCGATGAACTGTATGAAAAAGTCCCTGACCAACCGGGCCATTTGTGACCGGGTAACAGTGATGGGCTATGCCAAAGAGCGTATCAAGGCCGATTGTGCAGAACCCAAGAGCATTGACGAATTGCGGGAAGCTGGCCTTCGGCATATCAGAGCCGCCCGGAAGGGCAAGGACAGCGTGAACAACGGAATCCAGTACATTCAGGGTTACACCATCATTGTTCATCCCCGATGCGTGAACTTCATCACAGAGATTTCAAACTACACATGGGCAGAAGATAAGTTCGGGGCCAAGATCAATGTTCCCATTGACGATTTCAACCACCTTATGGACGCTATGCGTTACGGGCTGGAAGATATGTTGGTTGGCCCCGCCTTCAGCTTCGACTAATAACATGATAGTAACAAAACACACGAAAAACGCACGGTTTCCGTGTGTTTGCGTTTATTAAGCAATAGAAAGGGTGATTGACTATGTTTCTGAATAACGCTATGGATCGGATCAATCGCCTGATTATTCAGGGTGGGCGAACCGGCATGACAGAACTTCAGTTCTTTGCCGCCGAAATCAAGGAATGGAAGGACAGCCCCCGCCGCAAGGATCAGTTGCGTGGTGATCTGTACTATGAAGGACAGCATGACATTTTGAAGCGTCAGCGCACGATCATTGGCGAGGATGGCAAACTTCAGGTTGTGAACAATCTTCCGAACAACCGCCTGATTGATAACCAATACGCCCTGATGGTGGATCAGAAAACCAACTACCTTGTGGGCAAGCCCTTCACCCTGAATTGTCAGGATAAGAGTTACACAGACGCTTTGGGCAAGATTTTCAATAAGCGGTTTTACCGGCTTCTGAAATATGTTTGTGAAGATGCCCTGAACGGTGGCATTGGTTGGGTTTACCCCTATTATACGGATGCCGGGGAACTGGCCTTCAAGCATTTCCCCGCCTATGACATTCTTCCGTTTTGGGCGGACGATGATCATACCATCCTTGATTGTGCGGTTCGCTATTACACCCAAGAGGTTTGGAACGGCTACACGAAAGAAAAGGTTGAGAAGGTGGAAATCTTCAACACCGATGGCATTTACCGGTATATCTATCAAAATGATATGCTGATCGCTGATGTGGAAGCCGGTGAACATGAAAACTATTTCATGGTTGAGGAAGAAGGACAGGAACCCAAGGGGTTCAACTGGACACGGATTCCGCTGATCCCGTTCAAGTACAACAAACAGGAAATTCCCCTGATTCGCCGTGTGAAAACCCTTCAGGATGGAATCAACACCATGATTTCCGACTTTGAAAACAATATGCAAGAGGACGCACGGAACACCATTCTGGTTCTGAAGAACTATGATGGTGAAAATCTTGGTGAGTTCCGCCACAACCTTTCCACCTATGGAGCCGTGAAGGTTCGTGAGGATGGCGGGGTTGAAACCCTTCAGGTTGAAATCAATGCAGAGAACTACAAGGGCATTTTGGAACTTCTGAAGAAGTCCTTGATTGAAAATGCCCGTGGTTACGATGCCAAGGATGATCGTTTGAGTGGCAACCCCAATCAAATGAACATTCAATCCATGTATTCTGACATTGACCTTGACGCAAACGGCATGGAAACCGAGTTCCAAGCGGCCTTTGAAGAACTGTTGTGGTTCATCAATCAGGATTTCAGCAACAGGGACTTGGGCGATTATGAAGGCGCTGAACTTCAGATCGTGTTCAACCGTGACATTCTAATCAATGAAACGGAATCCATTGAAAACTGTTCCAAGTCCGTTGGTATTCTGTCCACGGAAACCATTGTGGAACAGCACCCGTGGGTTACGGATGTTGAAGTGGAGCTGGCCCGGTTGCGTAAGGAAAAGGATGAAGCAATGGAACAAGCGCAGGAATACGCCGGGGCCTTCCAGACCGGCAACCAGAACAAAAGGTGACAATGGCGAGGGTGAATAACCCCCGCCGTTTCACAATATATGCCGGGGCAGACCTTGAGTGTGGCGGGGTGCTATTACTCCTACCCGCCAAAGGGTGAAATTCCCTTCCCCGGCCCATCATGGCCCGTTAGTCAAGTGGTTAAGACACCGCCCTTTCACGGCGATAACGCCGGTTCGATCCCGGTACGGGCTACCATACTTCCCTGTTGGACTTGGCTGAAAATGCTTGCGGGGCCTTCAGCCCTGATGGGGAAGTCTTATTTGCTGAAGTGGATGGAATAGGCAGACACGGCGGATTCAAAATCCGTTGCCGCAAGGCGTGTGGGTTCAAATCCCACCTTCAGCACCATTTTTCAGGATTGGAGGAACGGCCCATGAGAAATGCGGATTATTGGCGTGGGCGGTTTTCCATCTTGGAGGACAGCGCCCACAGAGAAGCCCAAAAGACCATTCAGGATTGGAGGAACGGCCCATGAGAAATGCGGATTATTGGCGTGGGCGGTTTTCCATCTTGGAGGACAGCGCCCACAGAGAAGCCCAAAAGACCATTCAGGACATGGAAGAACTGTATCTGGATGCACAGCGTTCCGTTCAGAAGGAAATTGAAAGCTGGTATGCCCGTTTTGCGGTGAACAACCAAATCAGCCTGACCGATGCCCGGAAATGGTTGACTTCTGGACAGCTTGAAGAATTTCATTGGAGCGTTGAACAGTATATCAAGATTGGTGAACAGGCCGGGTTGGATGCGGCATGGCTGAAGAAGCTGGAAAATGCGTCTGCCCGGTTCCACATTTCCCGCCTTGAAGCTGTTCAGACAGGTATTCAGCAACAGCTTGAATTGCTGTACGGCAATCAGGTTGATAGTCTGGATGCCCTGTTGAAGAAGGTTGTGGGCAATGGCTACACCCACACGGCTTTTGAGGTTCAGAAGGGTGTGGGCCTTGGTTGGGATATTACCGGGCTGGATCAGAAGAAACTTGAAACATTGCTTTCAAAGCCTTGGACAACGGACGGGCGAACCTTCCGGGATCGCTGTTGGTTGAACAAGAATGATCTGGTGGGTTCGGTTAGCAAGAGCCTGACGCAAGGGCTTCTTCGGGGTGATTCCCCGGCCAAGATCACCACGGTCATTCAGAAGCAGTTCGGGGTTCATCGGTATAAGGCGGGGCGGTTGGTCAACACCGAAACCACCTATTTCAACGCCGTTGCCACAAAGGAATGTTACAAGGATTTGGATGTTGAAATGGTGGAAATCATTGAAACGCTGGATTCCCATACCTGTTCCATTTGTGGTGGGCTTGATGGTACGGTGATCCCCATTTCCCAATATGAACCCGGCGTGACCGTGCCACCCTTCCACCCCAACTGTCGAGGAACTACGGCCCCGGTCATTGATCCCAAGTATGCCGGTGAAAGAGCCGCCCGGAACGCTGATGGGGATGTGTACTATGTTCCCGCCAACATGAAATATGCTGATTGGGTTCAGACCTTCGTGAACGGCGGTTCCAAGGCTGGCTTGACCGTTGCAACCGGGGCCGCTGTGACAAAAGCCCTTCGAGATTACAACACCGAGTTTTGGAAAGAAATTCGGCAAAGACCATTATGATCAGATTCGGGATCGGGTGGACGCTTGCCAAAGTCCTGACCTTCAGGCCGCTTGGGATAAGTATGAAACCAAAATCAAGGTTGCAAAAGCTGACCATAAAGGCGGCGCATACTGTCAGGGTGATAACATCTATGTGAATATTGCGGCGGATGCAAAGGGCCGTTCTTGGAGCGCCCCGTATGCAACAACCTTCCATGAAAGCGGCCATGCCATTGATGGCCTTGCGGCCCAGCTTGGAAGCGTAAATGGGCAATGGCACCTTTCTTCCACTTATAAAAATGGCCTGTTCCCCCAGACTATCAAAGATGAAGTGAATGATTGGGTGAACGCCGTCCTTTCCGATATGAAAGCCCATAAAGATGATTTTTCCTATTGGGTGCAGAAAGGTTGGATGAACCAAACCACCGCTGATTATTACCTTCAGTATGGTGGATTCAAGGTGAAGAAAGCCTATGCCTACGCCGCCATTCAGAAAGAAGTGAAATCCCTTACCCCGTTGCAGTACGGTGATCTTTCTGATATATTAGAAGGTGCTACCCGTGGAAAAATCCAATGCGGCATTGGTCATGGTGCTGGTTCTTACTGGACAACCCGATCTTATAACGGGATTGATTGGGGCCTTGCCACGGAAGCCTTTGCGGAAATGACTTCTGCCACCATGACTTCCCCGGAAAGTTTGGCAACTATCAAGAAGTATTTGCCCAAATCTTATGGGGTGTATGAAGATATGCTGAAGCTGATTGCAAATCAGCCGTGAAAGGGGGTGTTGAATGTGGTTGAACTGATTGAACAATATGTTGAACGATTCCATGAGAACTTCCCGTTGTTCGCCCTGATGGGTATGGAAGAATCGGAAGTGGAAGCCATTATTCAGGATTGTTTGGATAAGGGAACCCCTTACCGGCCCCCTGATTTGGACGAAAAATCCCTATATTGATGATTTGACCACCCCGGCCTTCTGGCCGGTGGTGGTTTTTTTCATACCATTTTCGCCGTTTCCCGGTGGTGGGCGGTAAACAGAACCGGAAAAATCGTGGTTCCTAACCCACGGTAAAAAAACGGATTTTGGAGGTAACAACAATGACTAAAGAAAAGCTGTTGGAATGGGGCCTGACTGAAGAACAGGCCACAAAGGTTATGGAGGGCTTGAACGGTTCCTTCGTCACCAAGGCCCGGTTCAATGAGGTCAACACCGAACTGACCGCCGCCAAGAACACCATTAAGGAGCGTGACACCCAGCTTGAAACGCTGAAGAAGGCTTCCGGTGACACCAAGGCGCTTCAGGATCAGATCACCCAGCTTCAGGCCGACAACAAGAAGAAGGACGAGGATCACGCCGCTGAACTGAAAAATCTGAAAATCAGCAATGCGGTTGAACTGGCCCTGACCGGAGCCAAGGCAAAGAACAACACCGCTGTCAAGGCGCTGTTGGTTGACTTTATCGGAAAGGCAGAACTGGCGGAGGATGGAACCGTCAAGGGCCTTGATGATGAAGTGAAGAAGCTGGTGGAAGGCAAGGACACGGCTTTTCTTTTTGAGAAGTCCACCGGCACCAAGTTCAAGGGTGCCAAACCCGCTGAAAAGGGTGATCCCAATGGTGGCAATGATGCTATGACGCTGGAAAAGCTGAAAGCCATGAACCCCTTGGATCGCTACAACTATTCCGTCAATCATCCTGACGAATACAAAGAACTTTATGGAGGTAATGAGTAATGGCAAATACTACTTACGATAATTTCTATCTGTCCAACGAAATTGAAGATCAGTACCAGAGCCACCTGAATCTTCAGCAGTTTTGCACCATCGACAACAACCTGACCGGTGTTGCTGGTATGGTTCGCAAGATTCACAAGTACAAGGCCACCGATGGCACCGAGAAGCTGACCATGGGCGTTGGCAACACCAAGACCATTGAAGCCGGTTACACCGAAAAGGAATACCGTATTCAGATGGCCCAGAACCGCTTCCAGTATTACGATGAAGAAGCCATGACCGATCCCATGGTTATCACTACTGGCACCCAGCACGCCGGTACTGATATGTTCAACACCGTCAATGCTGACATTTTCAGCGCCTTCAATGAGGCCACCATGACCATTGTGACCACCGCCCTTGGCTTTGATGCCTTTGTGGACGGTGCCGCCATGCTGAATCTGGAAAACCTTGAAGGCGTGACCATTTTCGGCTTCGTCAATCCCGCTGATATGGCGAAACTTCGTAAGGCCCTGAAGGACGATCTGAAGTATGTGGAAGCATACGCCAAGCAGGGCTATGTTGGCACCGTTGGCGGTATCAACATCTACACCAAGAAGAACGCCGAAACCGGCAAGGTGGTTATTGCCACCAAGGAAGCCGTTACCTTGTTCAATAAGAAGGGTACGGAAGTGGAGCAGGAGCGTGAAGGCAATATCCGCCGCAACACGGTTTATTCCCGTAAGTATTATCTTGCGGCTATGACCAATGAAGCCAAGGCGGTTATGATCATCACCGGTTCCGCCGCTGTCACAACGGATGAAACTGTTACCACTTCCAAGACCTACTATGCCAAGTCCGGTATTGGCTATGTCAAGGTTACGCCCGGTAAGAATGACAACCCCAAGACCAAGGGTTGGTACGAAATCACGGCGGCGTAAGAAAGGCGGTGAACCCCGTTGCGTGATAAAGCGGTTGCAATGCTAACGGCCCTTGGCGTGGCGGGGGCCGCTGATGATCCGTTGTTGGATATGGTTTTGACCAATGTTCAATGGAGGATCAAAAACCTTTCCAACCTTTCCGAAATCCCGGAGGGGTTGGAAAGTCTGGCCGTTTCTATGGCCGTGGGCGAATACCTGAACATGAAGAAGTGTTCTGGACAGCTTGAAGGGTTTGATTTGGATGCGGCGGTGAAATCCATTCAGGAAGGTGACACCAACATTACCTTTGCCCTTGGTGAAGGTAGTTCAACCCCTGAACAGAGGTTGAACAGCCTGATTGATTATCTGATCAACGGGCGCATTGGTGAAATCTACCGTTATAGGCGGTTGGTATGGTGAATAAGGCCGTGCGAACCGCCTTGGAACGGTTGTGGAAGGATCGGTGTTCTATCTTCATCCGTGAGGAAGTCACCGATCCTGTCACCCACCTGACGGATTCTGAAGAAAAGCCGCTTCTTCAGGATCAGCCGTGCAAGCTGTCTTTTGAAACATTAACTTCAACCAATGGGGATGAAGTGGCAACCGCCCAACAGGTGGTGAAAGCTGTTTTCTTTCCCCGGATGTGAAGGTTCCCGCAGGATGCAAGATCATTGTCACCCGGCCAAACGATGTGGAACGAACCTTCACCTATTCCCGTTCCGGTGAACCGGGTGTTTTCTCCAACCATCAAGAAATCATGCTTGAACCCTTCAGGGGGTGGGCCTGATGGGAAGATGGGGCCGGTGTGATTACCGGAATTGAAGAAGCTGGATGAACGCCTTCAACAGCTTTCGGAAGTTGACATGGATCGGCTTTGCCGGGATGCCGCCAAGAAGATTGCCCAAATCCTTCTGAATAAGGTGAAGAAAAGAACCCCCGTTGGTGTGGTTCCGCCGTATGCCACGGATGAAGCCAAGGAAGAATATTGGCCCGGTTATCGTGGCGGTTCCTTGCGTGACGCTTGGACGATCCTTCCCATTGAAAAACATGGGGAGCAGTACACCGTGACCATCATCAACAATTTGGAATATGCGTCCTATGTGGAATACGGCCACCGGCAAACGCCGGGGCGCTATGTTCCAGCCTTGGGAAAGACCTTGAAGGCAAGTTGGGTGAAGGGGCGGTTCATGCTGACGATTTCCGAACAGGAAGTGAAAACCTTGGCCCCGTCCATTCTGAATGATATGTTGTATGACGCTTTGAAGGGGGTGTTCAGTTGATCAATGAAATCATCAAAGGTGTTTCCATGAAGCTGAACGCCACCTTTGGAGCCGGGTACAAAATCTATCAGAATGATGTGGAACAGGGCTTCAAGGAACCCTGTTTTTTCATTGCTGTCCTGAAGCCTGACATTTCCCCGTTGCAGAAGAACCGATTCATGAACCGGAACCCGCTGGATGTTCACTATTTCCCAACCAGCGGGAGAAACAACGCTGAACTGTTCGCTATGGCCGGGGATTTGATGGAATGTTTGGAGTTCATCACCCTTCCCAATGGGGATGTGCTTCACGGAACTTCCATGAGTTATGAAGTGCAAGACGGGGTTCTTCACTTCTTCGTGAACTACAATTTGACACTTCGCAGAGAAACCGAGGAAACCGCAATGGAAACCTTGGAAACTACTGTGGAGCCAAAGAAAGGGTGATTGAATGGCTACCAGAAAGAAAGCCGCCACCGCACAGGAACCGACCATCACGGCCCCGGTGGTATTCCCCAAAGAACGGGTGTTGACCTTCAGGCGTTACGCTGACCGGCGTGATCTTCTGTCTGTCCTTTTGGAAGATGGGAAGGAATACACCTTCGATCAGATTGATGGGCTGATCAATGACTTTATGAAAGGTAAGGTGAAATAATATGGCCCTTGGCGGCGGCACCTTCTTGGTGCAGAACAAGGTTCTGCCCGGTGCATATATCAACTTCATTTCTGTGGCGCAGGCAAGCGCCACCCTTTCTGACCGTGGCATTGTCACCATCCCCCTTGCTATGAATTGGGGGCCTGAAGGCAAGATTTTCACGGTGGAACAGGCTGACTTTATCAAGAACAGTCAGAAAATTTTCGGCTATGCATACACGGCGGATGAACTGAAGCCTATGCGTGAAATCTTCCTTCACGCCAAAACCGTTCATTTCTTCCGCCTTGGCACCAGCGGCGTGAAGGCGGCTAACACCTACGCAACGGCCAAATACCCCGGCACCCGTGGTAATGATCTTCGTACCGTTATCACGGCGAATGAAAACACCACAGAACAGAAGCCGCTGTTCGATGTGGCAACCTTCTTGGGAACCGTTCAGGTTGATCTTCAGGAAGGTGTGGCCGCTATCACCGATCTGAAGGCCAATGCCTATGCTGGATTGGAAGTCCAGCGGAACCCTTTCTTTGACCGCTTCCTTGCCCCTGACGGGCGGCACCAACGGCACCGTGGCCGATTCCGACTATCAGACCTATCTTGATCAGGCGGAAGCGTACACCTTCAACGCTATGGGTTGCACCGAGAGCAAGGCCACCATCACCGCCCTGTTTGCGGCCTTCGCAAAGCGGATGCGTGATGATGTGGGCAAGAAGTTTCAGGTGGTTCTTTTCCGCAAGCTGGCCGATTATGAAGGCGTTGTGAGCGTCAAGAACGGCCTGACTTCCGACAAGACTTCCACCGCCCTGATCCCTTGGGTTACGGGCGTGATCGGCGGAACGGCGGTCAATAAGAGCGCCACCAACATGACCTATGATGGTGAATATGATGTTGATACCGATTTCACGCAGACCCAGCTTGAAAACGGTATCAAGGAAGGTTCCTTCATGTTCCAACAGGTGTCCGCGGCCTCCTCATCGGCTTCCGTCAGGGTCACGTCTTCAAAGGCGGTCTGTGCGTTTTCTGCAAAGGCGCGCAGATCCTGTTCCGTCCATTCTTTTTTTCATGCGTTTTTCCCCATTATCCGGTGCCGGACTCTCTCCCGGCACAGCTTTGCCACACGGCCGCTGAAAGTGCAGCCCCCATTACCGGAATTATACCATCTCGTGCCGGGCGTTCAGCAAACGCACAAACTTTAACGTATTTTTTTTTACATTTTCGTCAAACTGCTAAACACACTCCGGATTTCCGGCCCGGTTTATGTACGGCAGTACACGGCGCACTCTCCAGAATGCGCTTGGCAGCGCGGCAGTGT
>ENA-OPYX01001958-OPYX01001958.1-human-gut-metagenome-genome-assembly--contig:-NODE-1958-length-10005-cov-3.154788_pt1 | contig 10005 bp, 13 predicted proteins | sample MGYA00242639_ERZ504486 | MGnify/ENA primary metagenome ERZ504486 (study PRJEB26092, sample SAMD00036296) | human gut metagenome | host: Homo sapiens | study: EMG produced TPA metagenomics assembly of... | reverse complement strand
CGCCTGCTCTATTGTCTTTTCCGCATTGTAAGCAGCCATGATAATGCTTATCAAGCCGAACTCCTTATGTAACATCTTCCCTAGTCCTTACTCCTCTCCGCATATCAAAGATTACAGCCCAGACTCATTCTCCAAGAGTCTGAGCCGTTTTTTTCTTATAAAGCTCTACTAATCGTCCTCAGCAGTGTGAGTCACACTGCCGCTATGCCTTGTTGAACTGGTGCACTGGGTCTCCACTTCGCTCTAAATTGCACCATTTTAATGTCCCTTTGTTATGGAAAGACCTTTGTTTATTCCCGACTCCACAAATCCTCAAAATATACCGTAGTATCAATGGTTTTCTGCATTTTCTACGTTCATATCATCGCGGTGGACTCTGGCATAAACTCAACCTACTGTAACAATCATCTGTGAGCCTTATTTCCGGCTCATCGTCCCGCAACAGTAACCGCTTCGTTTATGCCTGACTCCACAGAACTTCGAAATATGCCGTAGTATCAATACTTTTCGGCGTTTTGCTCATCTTTTCCGCTTCGGTGTACTCTGGTATAAACATCTCTTTACCGTAGCGTCCTAATGAGCAGCACATTCTTATCTTCAAGACCGATTTCAGCCCCGGATGATATTTTCACCGTCCTACAAAGCTCGCAGAATGATATTGTCATCGAAAGCCCTCTATTTATGCCTGATGTCACTTTTCTCGGATTTTCGTCTGGTTTTTGTCTATATTGCTACAAAATCAAACTATCCAGCCGTTAGTTTTTGCCACTCATGGCAGTCGTCTGACCCTCAGAAACTCCCTCGGTACTTTCAGGCATAAACAGGATTTTTACAGTGGCAAACATAATCTTAAAATCCTCTACAATGCTCGGATGAGCTATGTACATTAAATCCATAGTCAGCTTGTCGTAAGGAGTAGTATTGTACTTGCCATAAACCTGTGCATACCCAGTCAATCCAGCCTTGGCCTGCAGGCGCAGGGAGAATTCCGGCATTTCCTCACAGTACTGAACTGCAATCTCAGGGCGCTCCGGACGGGGGCCGACGATGCTCAAGTCGCCCTTCAAGATATTTATAAGCTGCGGCAATTCATCAACGCGGCAAGCACGAATGATTTTGCCAACGGGCGTGATGCGATCATCGTTTTCGCCACTGGAAAGACGGGCGACGCCGTCCTTTTCAGCATCGACCCGCATGCTTCTGAATTTGAGAATACCGAATTCTTTGCCATCCTTCGTTAAACGAATTTGCTTGTAAAATACTGGACCGTGATCCGTTGCTTTGATGGCAATAGCCGTCACAAGGAAGATCGGACTCAGAATCACAAGCGCAATAGCAGAAATGACAATATCCAGCAGTCGTTTTACAAACAGATACTCCGGCTGAGGATTATACCGGCCAACACGAAGCATCGGCAGGTGGAACATATGCATGTGATGTGCACCGGACATAATGGTGTCACCGATGCGTGGTACTACAAATACTGTAATGTTGTTTTCTACACAGTATTTCAGAATAATATTCCGATCATGGCTGTGGATGCCGCTCAAAAACACTGTGTTGATGCCGTCCAGCATGGAAAGATTCTCGATGCACTCCCCCGCCGTAGCTGTGGAGACCACTTTGTACTTGGCATCTAGACCGTATTTACCAATCAGCTGCTCCATGCCACGTCTGGTATCATAAATAACAGCTGTGGCCTGCGGCGGGAAGGTTTTAAAGTAGGCGTGGTGAGCGTTATAAGCCCAAATCGAGGCCATAATAACCTGCCCCACAAGAGCTGCAACGCCAGGAAGAATGTTGGGTAGGTGCTTGGACAGTAGCCAGATCACGATGTACATGATAAAATCGCTGACCGCAGCCGCCAAAAATTGCTCGTAGATAATTTCGGAGATACGCTGCATCGACATCAGAAAGGCGTCATAAACGCGTCCAAAGATGATGAACAGCACAAAGAACAGTGCCACGACCAGGTAATCGCCCTTTGCATAATACGGCGATGCAACGCGCTTAGCATAGTATAGATACCAGCACATTGCAAATGGTATCGTCACAAGCACAGCATCTAACAGCTTTATCATCCGCAAAATCAAGTCATGCCTAAACCTTGTCATGTTCTTACTCCTCATTCTTCTTTGCACACATATTATTTTCAATACTGCAATTGAAATCAGGGAAAGCAGTTTTGAGCAGCAAAAGGCATTCCCACAAATTACTCATGGAAAATCCTTAGCACAATTCAGCAGTCTACCAATGCAATATTTTGCCAATATATGTATTGATATAATAACACACAATTCGACATTTATCAACAAATCGGATTCACTTTAATTATACAAGTACACAAATTCAGCACATTTTACAAATACACCCTTGTTCATAAGGTGAATGAGGCTAAAATTCGATAGATTGTTATATGTAACAGTCAATTGGTACATGATTTAAATTTTGCTTAAACCGCAACTGATTCAAAAAACGGATTGCTGCGCTTGCAGCAATCCGTTTTCATTTGAATCAATATTAACTACTAACGCTCAGATCATCACCTGCGTCCGAACTTCTTCCTCTTCTTTGACGGGTGGTTTTCCTTGTTCAATTCTCGTTGATACGCATCTTCAGAACTGAAACCAAAGATTCCTTCTGAGACCCGTTCAACCAGTGCCGTAAACATCTCGTAATCGCGCAAGTAGTTATTCCTTGCCTTGTCATCCATTACTTTAAAAAATCTTGCCATCAAACTCATGTATGCGTTATAGTCGCCATTCTGCGCAGCCTTGAGCAGGCATTCAAACCGCCTTGCAGATGGGGTCCACAGTTCTTCACTTTTCATCTCATACCAGCTTCTTTCTCAATTCTCTTGCAATTTTTCTTCGTGCCTTAGAAATCGTGTTGGGTCTAACCTTAAGCTTCCTCGCCACAACCTCTATAGGATAATCCAAATAAGTACGAATAATCATTAGCTCTCTGGGTGAGAGCCTTTCCAATTCCTGCTTCAATGATACCAGAAGCTCTACTCGAGCGAATTCATCTTCCGCACGAACATCAATGACATCAGCTACATCATCAATATTGATAACAATCGGCTGATTTGCATTACCAGCAAGTCGCCTTTTCCCCTTGTTCCTATATCCAAGGAGACGTTTCTCCGACCTGTATTTGATTTCCTCTTTGTCTAACAAATCAAGGATATGGCTGTTGAACGAATTACTAAGCCAGTTTTTTTCTATCGTCTGGTTTAGCTGATTATAATTGGCCCATAAACGAAGTGTGCGCCAAAGTTCATACATTTCTAATTCAGTCATTTTGACCTCCTATAGCGATTTGAGTTTTTTCGGTCAAATCACATCTAGGAGGTCCCCTGCTCCGAGCATAACTAAGCAGTTTCACCACAAAATCACCTATCCCCTCAGTTACAATGGATTGCGTTGCTTAGGTGATTTGGGGAATCATAAATATAAGTTTTCACAATTCCCCGCATGTGGTTTTATAAAGAAGGCCACCAGAGAAGCCAAAAAAAAGACTTCTTAGGTGGCCATCATATTGACTGTATTAATTTATTATCCGCATCCAGTTGAAATGATTCGTATCATACTGCATTTGTCTGTATTGGTTATAATACAACCCTCAAGTAAATCTTTCAACGTGTTCTCACTCTTTTTCTGTCGAATTTTGTTGAAATTCCAAGAGAATTATATTCCAGTATTTATTTCAGGTTTCTATTCCCGCACTCATTTTATCGTAAGCGATCAATTATACTTGATGGATAATGGTCGTCCCTCCTTGGACAATATCGGATATAGACTTTTTGGGGCACTTTTGTTATAATATAGAAAATCAACGATTACCGTGCCTCGCGTATGGGCGGTAATCCAGAAAGGAATTTGTGTTTATGGCAAAAAACAATAAGCGTCGCGGCTTCACTTTGGTGGAGCTTATTGTCGTGCTGGTCATTCTGGCAATTCTTGCTGCTCTCTTGATTCCGGCATTAACCGGATACATCGATAAGGCTAAGAAGATCAGGTCATCGCGGAAACGCGTATGTTGACTCAGGCTGCGCAGACGGAATTGTCTTCTTTGTATGCAACCGATGAATTTGCAGCACAAAATGCTTATTCTTCGTTTACCGTTGCTTCTAGAGACGGAAGCGCTTTGCCGTTAATGGTGTCAGACAAACAACTTCTCACCAATCTTGAAGAACGCTATGATGAAATTGTCAATCTGTCAGAAGTTCCAAGCCTAAAAAGTGGTGGCAAAGGATATTTCTTTATCATTGCTGACCATTCTGCAAAAATCCAGTTTACCGTCTATAATGATGGCAAGGGCTACTATGGTATCTACTGCGAAGAAGATGGTTCCTTGACCGCGTATCGTAACAACGAGGTTCCTTATTATGATGACATGCGCTCTTACGATGGTAAGATTGTGTGTACGAATATCTACGACACCGATGGTAGAAAAATACCTGGTTACTAAAGCATATCATGTTTAGGCATTCTCGGCATCGCTCAATAACCATCCATAGAGCGCCGTTCATTTTATGCTCGAATTTTGCCTTAACAAATGAAGATAGCAAAACACCCCCGTAGAGAGCCTACCTCTACTGGGGGTGTTTTGCTAAATAACTGATGACTTTGCTTCGGGACCAGATTTCCTTAAGCCCGCACACACAAGCTCCTCACTGCAGGATTTAATTATATCAGCAGTGAGGAGCTTTATTTTACTCTTCTTCAACTATTTCATACTCGGGGTCTTCAAAAGTGTCCTCACCATAATCATAGCCACCCGGATTTGACATGTGCAGTGTTTCCGCTCCCGTTCTTGCGCAAGAGCATAGATAGAGCGCTTACCCCTCAAACAGGCACTACCGCGATTGAAGCCGTAAAAACAAAAAAGCGCCAAATCCTTTCGGATTTGACGCTCCTGCTGAACTTGACAGCCATCTTTGGTCCGAGTGGCGAGAGTCGAACTCACGGCCTCTTGAACCCCATACAAGCAGGCTACAAAATTGTACAATACATGATAGAAGCGAGCAGAGTATAGACGATTTAAAATGAAATTCCTAAGCCGAATTACGGCGGTCATGCAAACACCCCTTTCACTTCATTCTCCGCAGGCGGCGCACAATGTCAGATGCACTGTACAGCACACGAGCCACCGACACGGTATCCTCGCCCACAATGTAAAACACCGAGTAGTTGTCCGCTAACATCTGCCGCAGTCCTTGGGTGCGCTCCGGCTCGCTTTCCACCAGCGCACAGCGTTCCGGCAGGATGTTCAGCGATTGGATGGCTTCTGCAATGCAGTTATACTGCCCCATAGCCGTGTCAGGCTCCAGCAGACGGTCAGCAATATAGCTGTAAATCTACTCCATATCACTGAGTGCTGCACGGGAAATTTTCACGTCATACTGCTTCATCTGTGTTGTTCCCTAAACTGTGCAAACGCGCTTGCGACATCCACAGTATCACCATTCTGAATTTCCTTGATGCCCACCTGCAAGGCTGCATGGAGTTGGTCATCGGTCATGGTGTCAGCGTTCAAAGCTGCAGGAGCCTTTGGAAGGGACAGCGAGAAGGGAATACCGCCAGTCATGGTGATCTGGCGCAGGTACATATCAATGGCCGTTGCCATTGGGATACCGAGCTGCTTCAGCACATCTTCGGCCTGCTGCTTGACAGTAGGGTTGACGCAAAGGGTTAAGTGTCATCGTTTTTTCCATGGTTACGCCTCACTTTATTGTAACGCATTTCGCGTTACTTTGCAATTGTGTCCATTGGCTTCTGCAGGTTGCACAGAATTTGCCAAAAATTTTTGGCACTTGCCCAGACGGGCATCGTTCACCCCTTTATTTTAACACCTTATTCAGCAATTCCTGATAGCTATCTCGACGGCGTACAAATAGGATACACCGTAAACTGATTTGAAAGGCTCACAGCTTACTTGCCGCTGCCGTTCAGACGTGGGATGGTCTCAGTCTTCGTTTCATTGCAAACTGTGCAGGTGTAGGTCTTGACGCCTTCTTTTTCAGTCGTAGGCTCAGTAGTCACAACACCGTTATCCCAAGTGTGGTCTTTTTTGGGCGTGAAATCGAAAGTGCTACTCACATCACCGCAGACGATGCAGTAGATTTCGGTGCGACCCTCTTCCTTGCAGGTAGGCTCTATGACACGCTTAGCGGCATAGTGACCGGTGGAGTGTACAATGTTGTCCTTGTAAGAGAAGCTGTCATCCTGATTGCACTTATGCATCGTGTAGCCGTCTTCGGTACAAGTCGGCGGAACAACGGTAACGGTGAAGGTATACTTGGTGGGCAGGACCTTTTCGGTCTTGGTCGCATCACAGTTCTTGCAATGCAGAGTCTTTTCACCGTACTCTTCATAAGTAGGCGGAGTAGTGATGACGCCCTCATTCCAGATGTGACCTGTACCGCCGTAGTCGTAGGTCATGGTATGGGAAGCATCGCGCTTGCAGTGCATCAGCATGGTGCCCTTCTCGGTGCAGGTAGCCTTTTTCAGGCATTCGGTGTGCTCGGTGTCCCAATCATGGTAACCGATAGCGGGCACAGGCATCAACACTCTTTCGTTGCACCCCTCGTAGCTGCAGTACATCCAACGCTTGCCTTCAGTCTCGCAATAAGGTCCCTCGATGATTTCGCCAAGGCGCGTGTAATCGTGGGTATGCACCTTGGGGATGTCTTCGGTCTTTGTTGCTTGGCATACCTTGCAGGTGAAGGTCTTGATGCCGCTCTCAGTAGCGGTCGGCTCCTTCGTTACAACGCCTTCCTTCCACTGATGCTTGCCGGTGGCAGGAAGGTCACTCACATGCTGCTTATCGTTGCAGCGCTCACAGACATTGTCTACGCTGCCAGGAGTGCCACAGGTAGCGGGAGTAGTGACTTCCTTATACTGATGGCCCAACGCAGCAACAGGCGTATCCTGATAGGTCTTTGCGGGATTCTCATTGCAGGTATGCAGCGTGTAACCGTCCTCTGTGCAGGTAGGAGCGACCACAGTATCCGTGAAGGTATAGCCCAAAGCAGGAATTACTTCTTTATGCACATGGGTCTTGTCATTCTGGCAGGTGTAGGTGCGCTCGCCATCTTCTTCGTAAGTTGCTTCCTTGGTAACAACACCATCGTCCCAAACATGTCCCGTCGCAGGAACAACTTCCGTATAGGTATGGGTTGCATCGTTCAGGCAGGCGAAAGTCTTGACGCCGTCCTCAGTGCAGGTAGGAGCCTTGGTGACAGTGCCATCATCCCACTTGTGCCCCAGAGCCGCGATTTCTTCGGTCTTGGTCTCTGTGCAGCCGGTATTCTGGCACTTGAAGGTCTTTACACCGGGAGCCTCACAGGTAGCGGCCTTAGTGACAGTGCCGTCATCCCACTTATGACCCAGTGCTTGGATTTCCTCGGTCTTAGTCTCATTGCAGCCATTACGGATGCAGGTATAGGTCTTAACACCAGCGTTCGTGCAGGTCGCTGCCGTTGTGACTGTACCAGCGTCCCAAGCATGGCCCAGTGCATTCGTATAATCGCGTTTTTCGGTCAGAGCGGAATCCTGGTCGCAGATGTAGATGGTATAGCCCTTCTCTGTGCAGGTAGGCGCTACCGTATTGCCCTTATGCCAGGTCTTTTCGACTACCGGGATATCTTCCGTGTATGTAGTACCGCAGGAAGTGCAGGTAAAGGTCTTCGTACCCTTCTCGTAGATGGTAGCGGGCTTTGTGACCTTACCGGCATCGTAGGCGTGCGGCAGCTTTGCCTTGTAATCGCCCTTGTAGGTCAGGCCGGGGACTTCATTGCACTCATAGATGGTATAACCCTCAGCGGTGCAGGTCGGAGCAACACGCTCTTGATATGATATGTCTTGTCGAGAGACGGGATTTCCTCAGTGCGCGTCTCATCGCATTCCTTGCACTTGAAGGTCTTGATACCGGTCTCGGTATAAGTAGCAGCCTTCGTGACTGTACCACCATCCCAGCTGTGTCCCTTTGCCGGAACAAAGCGGTCATTGTAGTTCATGCCGCCCCACTCATGGCAGATATGCTCATCGTAGCCTTGCGTGGTGCAGGTCGCCTCATGACGGCGAACCGTGAAGGTGTATTTTACCTGAGGCTTTACGGTAGGAGCCGGAGTAGCTGCCGGAGCAGGTGCCGGTGTTTTTGTCGCTGCCGGTTTGGTAGTCCCGCCGGAAGTCGAAGTGCCGGTACTCGGCTTCTCCGTCTTAGTCGGCTCGCTGGTGGTGTTGTCCTTCTTATCAGTGTTCTCAGCGGGCGTGGCGGTCGGTGCAGGCGTAGCCGTCGGTGCAGGTGTGGCAGTTACCTCCGGGGTTTCCGGTTCCACAGCCTGACTTTGGCTCGTGGTCACATCCGAACTCGTTGTATCGTTGGTGTTTTTCTTTTTCTTGCAGCCGGTCAAAGAAACCGCAACCGTAGCAGCCAGTGCTACAGCAACGATTCTTTTCGCTGTACTAACTCTCCTTTTCATAATAGACCTCCTTCCCTTTAGGGGATAGTTTCTTAACTATATTATATCAAAGAAAGCATCGCGTTTACATTGATTTTTATAGATTTTACAACTCCTCTATCAAGTTCTACCGTTTGCATAAATGCAACATCCTGTAACTGTGCATAGTATCCAGTACATATGGCTAACTTCCAACCTTCGCCACAAACTGTTGATTTTCGCTATTTGCTAAAAACTTCCGTCATGTTGCATATTGACTCTTTCCAGAGAAAGGAGTACGCTATTCTGAATCGAAGGAAGGGATTATTATGGAAGTCAGTATATTGCTCATGCAGCAGATAGCTCAGCTGTTTATCATTCTTCTGATGGGCTATGTAGTCGTCAAGGCAGGGCTTCTGAAAGCCTCAGACAGCAAGGTTTTGTCCGTAGTTTTCGTGTATCTGGTCATGCCGTGTGTTGTTCTCAACGCATTTCAAATCGATGATACGCCGCAGATTCGCACAGGACTCTTGTACTCGATGGGCATAGCGGTCGGAATGCATGTCGTGTTTCTGGTCCTCAATGCCATCTTTAAGAAACCACTCAGATTGGATGTCGTGGAGCAGGTCAACATCATCTACAGCAATGCAGCTGCGCTCGTCATCCCCCTGGTTCAGGCTTTGCTCGGCGAGGAATATGTCGTGTATTCCTGCGCTTTCGTCATTGTTCAGCTGATTCTTCTCTGGACGCACGCAAGTGCCTGCCTGCAAGAAGGCGCAAAACTCGAATGGAAGAAGATTCTGACCAATGTCAACCTGATTGCGATTGTCGCCGGTGCGCTCTTGTACCTTCTGCACATCTCGCTACCTACACCTATCGTGAGTACACTCAGCAGCGTAGGTGCTATGATAGGGCCTATGGGTATGCTGCTGGCCGGTATGGCGATTGCGGAAGTGCCGCTAAAGAAAGTCTTCTGTACACCGCGCAACTATCTTCCCGTTGCACTCCGTCTGATTGTAGTTCCTATCATTGTTCTGCTGCTACTTCGCGTGTTCCACGCATCTGACTGGATTGCAGATGGTAATGCAATTTTAATGACAGTCTATCTATCGGCTATTACGCCGTCTTGTGCGACAGTCACCTCAATGTCGCAACTCTACAATCGTGATGCGGCGCACTCAAGTGCATTGTATGTTCTGAGTACGCTGCTTTCCATCATGACGATGCCTCTGATGATTGGACTGTTCGATATGCTGGTGTGATATACCTTTTATAAGTACAGATTAAGAAAGAGAAAAGCGCCCACCTTTCACGGTGAGCGCTTTTTCATTTTGTGGAGTATTACTGGATACCCAGAGTGACTTTCAAATTGTCATTGTATAAGGGGCTTTACGACGGTGGGGAATATAACTTATCGCTTATGGTGGGGAAACCCGCTATTTGCTGCTTTGTGGCAATAGAAAAGCGCCACATCGCTGCGGCGCTTTTGCTTTGCCCGGAAGATGGAGCGAGGGGGCTGTTCAGTTATCTGTTGTGCTTTTTCTTGCTGGCAACAACGG
>ENA-OPYX01001956-OPYX01001956.1-human-gut-metagenome-genome-assembly--contig:-NODE-1956-length-10007-cov-4.566397_pt1 | contig 10007 bp, 8 predicted proteins | sample MGYA00242639_ERZ504486 | MGnify/ENA primary metagenome ERZ504486 (study PRJEB26092, sample SAMD00036296) | human gut metagenome | host: Homo sapiens | study: EMG produced TPA metagenomics assembly of... | reverse complement strand
GAGCCGAACGGAAGCCGTGGAAGCAGTCCCAGTAGATGTTGCCCTTGGCTCGTTCCGGGTCGATGTGCTCACTGTTGGCAAGGTTGAAACTGCGGTCATTGTGCTTGGGGTTATAGGTGCCGTGGGTTCCGGCTCGTCCGTTGTGTCGTGTTAATTTCAGATAGACATCCCTCCGTTTCAACAGCTTGGCGGGGAGAACGCAGCAGCGAAGCTGCTGGATCTGCCGCCGTTTTGCGCCAGATAATACCCAGTAGGATATGACGCACAGCATCATATCACTGGGGCAAAGGGCTGCACCCTCTGCACTCCTGCTCCGGGCAAGCTGACAGGCAAAGATTTGCGAATCCCTGCCCGCAGCTCGTCCGGCTTTTCAGTGGGTCATTTTGACCCACTGATTTTGCCTGTTACCAAAATGGTAACAGGCAGATAGACGGTCTGATAACGGCCATCTCACCTTGATTCCCATTTTGGGGATTTGGGTGGATGCTGGCAAGTGCCGCTTTCCGGCACTTAACGCTATGGGGTTGGTTGGTGGTCGTTTTGACCACCAACCAAAGCCTCTTATATGGCGCGTTTTCGGTCAATCGCTGCGTACGTGCGTACAGAGAAAGGGCATCCGCCGCGTACGCACGTACGCAGCAAAACGCCAAAGTTCTCCTTTATAGGGGGTCATGCCCGCCAGCCATTGGGGGTGAGGTCGGGCTGCACAAGGGCTTCGATGCCCACAAAGCCCCGGACACGCCGCCCGGACGAGTTGGCGATGTTGTTGGTGGATTCCAGATTATACCTGCGCTGGTTGGCGATCAGCGCATCGCTGAACCCTCGTGCCTTGATCGCATTCAGGCTGTTCTCCTCACACCACATTCGATAGACCTCATACAGCTCTTTCGAGCTGGTGCAGGCATCCGCCTTCAGGCGGATGTAGCCCTCGGATTCAAGGAAATCAAACACATTGTTGTTGTCCCGCTTCACCAGTTCTCGGTTCCGCTTGGCACGGTCACTCTCGGTGAACTGGAAGCCATTCTTCACCAGCCGCTGCAAGCCCTCAAATGCCCACAGCAGGATGCCCTCGACCTCTGCCGCCATCTTCTCGGCAATGTCCGGGTCGTCTACACGGGACAGGGGTTTGTCCTTGGTAGTCAGGACAAGCTGGCGGCGGTAGAAACCGTCCGAGCGATCATACAGAGCCTGCAAGTCACCGTTGCTGAATGCCAGCAGACGAGCGTACATCCAGCCCTGATAGCTCTGCTTGCCCTTGCGCTCCAAGTCCATCTGCCCCTGTGCGGTCACGATGGACTTGACATAGTTGGTCTGGCGCAGGGCTTCCATCCGCATATCATCGTCCACGCAGAGCAGGGTGTGTTCGAGGTCGGCACGGGCAAAGCGGTTCTCCGAGATTTTGCCGATACTGCCATCCTTCATGTTGCAGCCGAACAACCGGGACAGCACCACGCCGATTTGCGACTTACACTCACCGCCGCTGCCCTTGATGACCATCATGCGCTGCCCCTTGTTGCTGGGGATCAGGCAGTAGCCGATGAACTCCTGCACTGTGGGGATGTCCTCCGGGTAGAGCAGGTCGGACAGAAACCGCAGCCAGTGGACGGGCTGGGCGGCTTTCGGGTCATACTTGACCGGGAGCCGGTTGCGGACGATCTCCGGCTTGCCCTCCTGAAAGGTACCGTCCAAATACAGGGTGCCGTTTGCCAGTGCGATACGGTCGGTGACAGGCGGAAAGTCCTCCACCTGTGCCGCCAGTTTCAGAACATCTACGACATTGCTGACCCGTTTTGCGATATTTGCACCGATATGGTCTCGCAGCATATCGAAAATTTCACAGCGCAGGTTCATGGTGTCCGTAACCCTGCCTTCCGGGGTGAAAAATGCGCCATTCGAGTAAAGCAGCTGGTGGGTACTCAGAAAATCATCACAAAACAGGGATTCGTTGAAAAAGCCTTTCTTGATCCATGCAGGGGTAAAGTTGTTTCCCATAGGCACACGTCCTTTCTCTGGTGCTGCGGCTTTTCCATGTGGTCAATTTGGCCACATGGATTTTCTCTGCTGCAACAGGTGGATAAACGTCCTTTTGCTTGTGCTACGGTCAATCAATGTGATCATTTTGATCACATTGATTTCTTCTGCGTCACGGCTGGAAAATGTGGTCAATTTGACCACATTTTCCTACAGCAACTGAGGAATTTGCGTTCTGCCGTTCTCCCTGCATGGATTTCCTGCCCCCTTCCGGCGGCGTTTTCCGGCTCTCCTTCTCAGGGTCATCGCCGGGTATCCCATGCAGACGGTCATGCGGTTTTCAAGGTCCAACGGGCAAAACGGCAACAAAAAAGCCGTCACAGAACAGACCAGCCCTGCCTTCGCTTTTTCTGGAAGGTCATGCTAGTCGGTTATGTAAACGGCTGAAAGCCAAGATGTTCAGTCCCGCAGGGCCTGAACGAATATGTAAAAATATGTTATATTCAATTGTTGGGATAGATTACCACAAAAATCGAGCTGTGTCAACAAAAAGTTTTGAGAATACGCCGATTTCGGCAGGGTGCAAGAAAAATCGATGGAAACTTTGGCAAAAAAAGAGAGAGCTGGACGGTACCAGCCCTCTTGACAAGGTACGAATAGTACCAATCTCACACAATTATGCTCTGTACGCTTCCATAAAACGCATCACAATTATCACAAGATGCTGAGCTTGATCTTCTGACAGTGCAAGAATTTCGCTATGATCTCTTGCCTCTTTAAAATCATCCAGCCTTGCAAAGAAATATGAATTATGACATTCTTCTGATAACAATCGATATATCTCATATAACGCAGGCCGTCCGGGAGAAGATTTCTTTTCGTTGATGTCCTTCGCCATTTCAGATACTGTTTTTCTACCATCTGCATATCGTCCACTTGCCATCTTTTGTAATTCATTTACCGGATTAGAGCCAAACGGTGCATTAGAATTGATATTATCGCCTAGATATTCAGGAATCATATCTGGATGCTTCATAAGAAATATGAACTCTATTACTTGCTCAAGCATATCCCGCAGGATCATTTGAGCATACCGCACCTTAAATATTGGTTGTCCACTTAAAGTGTTTAAAAAGTCAACATCTTCGAGAAGCGTATCTGAAAAAAGTATTTTTATATATGCTGTTGTGTTAAAAATATCTTCTTTTCCCTGCAAAGATTTTAGAAGTTGCAGGTTCGTAGCTGTAACTTCTTTTTTTACCGCTTCAAGAAGTTCTGGTTTCACTTGATACCCACCCATATAGTCCCTCTTCCTTTCTTATCCTACTTTGCTAATATCTTCCGCAGTCAACGTTGCAACATCCTCATCGTCAATATACGATTCCTGTGCAAGTCTATTCGCCTGATTAACAACGGCCTTTTCAAAGAAATTGCGAACCTCACGACCATTGGCAAATGTCTCATTTCGGTTTGCGTATTCTTTTTCAAAATGCTTCAGCACCAAATCTCGTGCATCCTGCGTGGCGGTAAGTCCAGACTTCTTACACATGGAATCGAAGATTTCCAGAAGTTCTTCCGGCGTGTAATCCTCAAAGTAAATGTACTTGTTAAATCTTGATTTCAGGCCGGGATTCGAGTTCACAAAACGTTCCATTAAATTAGGATAACCGGCAACAATGACTACCAAATCATCTCGGTGATCTTCCATTGCCTTCAGGATCGTGTCAATTGCTTCCTGACCATAGTCGTTAGAATCGTTACCCCTAGCCAGTGTATACGCCTCGTCAATGAACAGTACTCCACCCAGAGCCTGCTGAATAACTTCCTGCGTCTTGATTGCAGTCTGTCCAACATAGCCGCCAACCAATCCAGAACGGTCAACCTCAATTAACTGGCCCTTAGAAAGAACACCCAATTCGTGGTAGATCTGTGCCAGCAGTCGAGCAACCGTTGTTTTACCTGTGCCGGGATTGCCAGAAAACACAAGATGTCGTGAAATAGGAAGTTCGGGCAGTCCCTTTTCTTTGCGAATCTTTTGGAGCTTTAGAAGGTTGATAATAGAAGATATCTCTTTCTTTACTTCCTGCAACCCTGTCAGATTTTCAAGTTCGCTAAACAAATCGTCTTCTAAAAGGCGGTTCTCGACAACAGGAACAGCTGTCGATACAGTATTTTCTTCGGCATATTGCGTTTCTTCATTTTGATTTTCATCAAATGGAAAATCGGATAGAATTTTTGTTATAACATTCCCTTTAAATGCAAAAGAATTATCAAGGATAAACAGGTCAATGTTATCATCTTCGATTTTTACGGTCTCACTCAGGTTGGCTGGATGTTTTTTGCCTGATTTTTCAGAATCCTCGCAAATAGCCCCCATCATATTGCCAGAGATGAAATCAGTAGCATGTGTGGAATCATAGTAGAGAATACCTGTAGTGAACTCACATAGAGTATTAAAATCTTCCTCGAATCCCTCCTTAAAGGCTGGATTGTTTCTAACTAACCGTTTAGTCCGCTGAGATTCAAGTTTGAATATATAGTCATACTTTTTCTTTATGTGCGTAAATTCATCAGATTTCAATCCAATAAAATACAAAACACAAATATTATGTACTATTTTGGCTGCAAGCTCTAACTCGCCAGCATAGTAGCTTTCATCGTAATCTGCGTTTAGAACACCGTCCTCATTTAATAATTCAAAATAATAGGAAATCGCACGATTCCAATCTCCAGCAATAACGCTGTTTTGTGCCATTATAGCTAGATAATCCATGTGAAGCGCATAGTTATCCTTAATAGACAATGCTATATCCATCACTTTTAATGCCGCTTGCTTTTTATTTTCAAAATATTTCATTATCATACGTCAAAGGCAAATCAAAATCTCTGACAGAAAAAAATATAATCCTGAAAGAAAAATCTATAAGGTTAATTGATTACCTTTAAAATCTTGAGGATTAGATTCATATTTGTTATTCAGGTCTTGATATACAGACAGCGTCATACGCCCCAGTGGTAGGGGAAAAAAGAAGGTTTGAAAATTTCGAAGTTCTTGACATCTTTAATTTCTCCTTCACCATAGCATTCTGCATTTTAAAGATATCGAAGATGAGAGGCTTCAAACAAAAGTTTATATAAAAAGACCCAGCAAACACTTCATAGCCACTATAAAGCGTTTGCTGGGTTTCATTCTATAGGTTTGGCTACTACACCAATCCACCTATTCACTTGTTACACCACACCGCTTTGTAAGGCCCCTTTTCAAGAAAACGTCCGAAAATTGGTGTAGTTGTGGTGTAATACCGCAGATATCGCCCGAATTTTGTTTGAAAATTCATCGCATCTGCGTTTCAATTTTGCATTTTACTGCTCAATCGGCTTCATCGTGGGGATGTCATCGACGAGCAGTTATAAGCCTTTATTTCTTGATACTACTCTACAGCGCAAGGGTTGATTTTCGCCTTTCCATTTACATCTCTACACAAGCCTTTATCCGAACTGTATCGTTTGGCGTATGAATTGGCGTAAATGGCGTATGGCGTATTTGGCGTATGCTTTATTTTATTCTTCTGGGTCTTTCCACTGTGCGAACTGACGGTCAAGATTTTCAAATTCAGACTTACGCAGTTCCTTGGTCACATCCGCATAGATGTTCAAGGTCGTGGAAATATCCGAATGTCCCAGCGCATCCTGAATCACCTTAATGTTCACGCCCGCTTCGCACATCCGGGTCGTGAAGGTATGCCGCAGGGTGTGGCAGCTGAAACGCGGCAGGAGTACAGTGCTGTTCGGATTCTTCGCCAGCACTTCATCGTTGCAGTCCCGGATGATGCGTCGGATGGCTTTGTTCAGCGTTCCCTGATGCTGGCACTCACCAAAGCGGTTGACAAAGATAAAGTCCGTGTAACCGTCCACCGTTACCGTGCAATGGATCTCTGCTTCTTCCTGATAGGCACGTTCCTTTTCAAAGGCTTCTTTCACGAAGTCCATCATCGGAACAGTGCGGACCCCGGCCTTTGTTTTGGGCGAGTGGCAGTTGAAGTAGCAGCCTTTCTTGCCGCCGTTGTTCTCACGGTGGTCGTAATTGACCAGCGTGTGATTGACGGAGATTGTCCCTTCCTCAAAATCCACATCACACCAGCGCAGACCAGTGGCTTCTCCTACGCGCAAACCAGTTCCCAGCATGACCGCGAAAATCGGATACCAGTGCTGGTACTTCGGCGTTTTGGAGAGGTAGGACAGCAGCAGATTCTGCTCTGCCACGGTCAGTGCCTTGCGGCGGTTGGTTTCAAACTGGTGTGCCTTTTTCAGCTCCCGCAGAACATTGTCCGAAGGGTTGCTCCGCAGATAGCAGTCATCCACCGCCATGTCCAGCACCTGATGCAAAACCGTGTGTATGCTGTCAATCGTAGAGATCTGCAAGCCCCGCTCATCCGCCAACGTGTTGTAGAACTGCTTCACGTCCGACTTCTTGAGCGCAGACACCTTCGATTTGCCGAAATCCGGCTCCACGAACTGCCGATAAAGGTACAGATAATTCTGAAAGGTGTTGTCCTTCAGACCACGCTTGACCTTTGCCCACAGGGTGAACACATCGTTCAGGGTGACGTACCGTGCTTCTGCCTTGATGCCTTCCAGCGAATCTCGCTGAATGTCGTTTTCCTTTTCCCGAAGTTCCTCTAAGGTCGCGGCATAAATAGAATGCCGCTTGCCATCCGGGGAAGTCCAACGGAAATCGTACTTGCCATCTTTGCGCTGAGATTCGCCTTTGCGAAGAATCATACGCGCCTTGTCCTTGCGTTTCATATTCTGAGTTGTTGCCATGAGCGTTGCTCCTTTCTACATCGCGGTGCAGAAAAGAGCGTTGTTCTGTGTTCATAGTACCACAGATGCGCCATTCTCTGCAAGACGTTTTGAAAAATATCCGGGACATTTTCAAAGCGAGTACATCCGCTCCGTGTATTCATCCAGCTTGCGCCGCTTGATGAGCCGTTTAGAACCCACCCAAAGCACGAACTGGCATTGCTCATGGTCGGACAACGACCGAAGTTTATTGATTCCAATGCCGGAGTAAGCCGCAGCTTCTTCCAGCGTCAAATTGCTCTTTTCCCAAATCGGGACATCCTTCATAGGCAGACCTCCAATTCCTTGTAACCGAACGCCTGTAACCGGGCAGGAAAACTCTCTTTTTCTGCACACAGGGCATTCGATGGGCTTTATACTTTTTCTTATCTTTTTAAGGTTACATGGTTACAGAAAGTGGAAAATGCAGCAGTCATGCGGCTTTTGCGCTGTAACTGCTGCGTAACCGAATCTGTAACTGACCGTGTAACCGCTGTCCATCAGAAGGGAAAGCCCAGTTGCTTGGCTTCCACATCCATTATTTCGGAGAAATTTTCAGCCCCGGTTTCGGGGCTGGTTACGCGCTCCCTGCCTTTCTGAACGCCGTACTTCGGGTAACGCTTGGCGGTCTTGTGCGCCTGCCAGCCTTGAATATCGCCGCGCGAAATTCCCGTGTTCATGATCTCACAGATAGCGCGGGTCTCCCACTCTGCCGGGATGTTTGTGTTGCCCAGCGCTTCCGCATAAAGCTGCTTGGAACACACCCGATCACTCGTGTAGTCCTCCAGAAAGGCGTAGATCATGCCAGCCTGTGCATCCTCCTGCATGAAGTCCTGCTGATGGGCTTGCAGCGTTTCCTGCATGGCAGGGCTGAACGCCAGCTTGTAATTACCGCTGTTGTAAATAATCATGGCTTCTGCCCAGAGCTGGTCGATATAGGCACGGGAATCTTCCTCGTTGTCCAGAATATGAGCTTCGGCCAGTTCCGCATCCACCGGGACGGGGATAAAACGGCGGTTGCCTGTGCGGTCACGGGGCAAAAAATCCTGCCGATTGGTTGTGCCAGCAAAGACGCACTGGCGCAGACGGTCGGCAGGATGGGTCTCGTAGGGAACTTTATAGGTTTCTTTCTGTTTGCTGAGAAAGCTCTTGATCTCCTCGATGCTCTTGGCGTTGGCAGTGGCGATCATCTCTGACATTTCGATGATCCAGTGACCTTGCAATTTGCGGTACACATTGTCATCATCCAGCCGCCGCAGGTCATCCGAGAACCATTCATCCTTGACTGCCAGCAACCGGAAGAAAGTAGACTTTCCAGCACCTTGACCGCCTACCAGACAGAGCATGGTCTCAAATTTACATCCCGGCTGGAACACCCGCTTGATGGCTCCCAGCAGGAAAATTTTCATAGCTTCGCAAGTGTACTCGTCCTCCGCAGCACCGAGAAAATGGTGCAAGACGTGGGCTATCCGTTCTGTTCCATCCCATTTTAGGCCGTTCAGGTAGTCCCGGATGGGGTGGTAGCGGTTCTCGTTGGCAACGATGTGGATGGCAGATTCAATTTTCTTCTCACTGGAAATGCCGTACTTCTCCATCCGACGCAGGATATACTTCATGTCAGTGTCGTTCAGCATTTTACCGGAACGGGGCCAGCCCACAGGCTTTACAATGTCGATGCGCTCGCTCAACAGGTTCAGCCGGATGGCATCGGCAAGCACATGGTCGTTCTGCAGAATCGTGATGCAATTTTGGATCGTTCGCTGTATCTCTCCGTTGGAGTGCTTGGTGAGCATTTCTTTCACATCTTCAACGGTTCGGGGAGTGCGTTCTTCGCTGACTTCTTTGTTCAATAAACATCACCTCGTACTATGATTGAAACCGATTTTCCGACTTTTCGACGGCAGGCAGTGCGGACGGCTTCCGCTGCGCCTGTTCTGCCTGCAAGCGGCTCAGCAGTTGCAGAACGGAATCCCGTGCTTTCTCCTTGACCTGCTCCTTGCCTTTCTGCCGAACTTCTGGCTTCAGCAGCTTCTCCTGCAGACGTGCGGCGGTGGTCTGCATGGTCTTGAGGAACTTGTTCAGCACATCGTCCAAACGATGGGAGGCGTATTCCCTAGTAGCTTTGGGAGCTTTTCTCTCTGGCGATAACACCCACTTTTTCGTGTCCTCGTATCATCCGCATATCTTCCTTGCGAGTCTCGGTGCGTACCACATCGGTCACGACCTCCACAGCCTTGTCGTAGGCTGCTGCCGAAATACTTCCAGCAGGGTCTCCATGTCCGAAACTTTCAGGGTCAGCGCGTCCAGCCTGTCCTGCTGGGCCGCAAGCTGCTCCTTTTGTTTAGCAAGGATGAAATCCTGCTTTTCCAGATACTTGCGGTTGCCGTACTCCGCTTCTTCCTCCAGATCCAGCCCATGCCGCTTGGCAATCTCAAACAGCATTTTTCGATAGGCGGCATCGAAGGTGATTTTGCGGTTGTTGCGGCGGCTGAGGGGCTTGTCCGGGTCAGGCAGCTCGAAGCCCAACGCTTCCAGTGCCTTTTCCTGTTGGGGAGCTAACTCGTCATACTTGTTCTCACAGTCGAACACATGACGCTCGTGGATATGAGGTGTGCTTTCGTCCAGATGTAGCGCCCAGTCCAGCACATGAACGTGGTCGCTAAACTTGGTCTTGAACTCGTCAATGAACTCGGTGACGATGTTCAGCAAGTCCTCTGCCGAAGCGTGTTCATCCAGCGTTCCAAGCTGGTAGATAGTCTCCTCCGGGCAGGTCTTGCGGCTGGACAGCAGGTCGGGAATGGAGCGGTTGCGCTCCGTGTGCCGGATCTTGGCGTTACGCTCGTTCTGGTTTTCGATGAAGGCCGTGTAGTGGGTCTCGTAGAATTGCCGTTCCACATCTGAGAAGGTCGCTGCCAGATCATCCGGGTCTTGTGGGGCAAGAGCCGAACGGAAGCCATGGAAGCAGTCCCAGTAGGTGTTGCCCTTGGCTCGTTCCGGGTCGATGTGCTCACTGTTGGCAAGGTTGAAACTTCGGTCATTGTGTTTGGGGTTATAGGTGCCGTGGGTCCCGGCTCGTCCGTTGTGTCGTGTCAGTTTCAGATAGACATCCCGTCCATTTCAACGTCTTGGTGGGGTGGGTGCGCAGCAGCTTTGCTGCTGAATCTGCCGCCTGCGGTGCGCCAGATAATACCCAG
>ENA-OPYX01001955-OPYX01001955.1-human-gut-metagenome-genome-assembly--contig:-NODE-1955-length-10011-cov-4.014670_pt1 | contig 10011 bp, 13 predicted proteins | sample MGYA00242639_ERZ504486 | MGnify/ENA primary metagenome ERZ504486 (study PRJEB26092, sample SAMD00036296) | human gut metagenome | host: Homo sapiens | study: EMG produced TPA metagenomics assembly of... | reverse complement strand
TCCAAACATATCGTCAATCGTTTGTTTCAATTCTTCCGAGTGAACATACTTGTTAAATTGCTCGGCAGTGCCGTTAGGCAAGTAAGATGTACTGCTAAGTAAATCTTCACGCATAGAGTTATATTTGTTCGAGTAATACTGCCACTCTTCAATCGGCGATTTCAGCTTTTTTGTATGCTCTTACGGCTGTTCCAAGCTTTGTTTTGGCGATGTAAGTATCGTATGCTGAGCCGACTTCGTCAAATGATTCAGCTGATTTTTAAGCTTTTACACTGTCGGCGCATATACATATGTACTCCACATCTTTCCCCAATATTGCTCACATTCAGGAATACAAACCGGCGGTACGGAAGTATCTGTATCGGGATATACTTTCTTTACAATCCCAATCATTTCTTTTATCAGCTTGTCCCAAAATTCGCCGTGATGTTTTAAAATGTTCTCTTTGTGGACTGATAAAAATATTTCCTTAAACCATACACTTTGCGACATATTATTGTCATACATAGCCGCTTTGTCGTAAAGCCATTTTATAGGGTCGGGGAATGACTGTATAAAGTTGTAAAGTTTGCGTATAACTTTTTTCAATCCCTCGTCATCGCGGTTTGATGCGTAAGTTGTTACAAGGTGTTGAAAACGATTTTTGTTTTCTTCGTTTTCTGTTTCGTAAAGTGCCGCGAATAAATCGGTTAATGTATCGTCAATGAGCATTTTGTCCTCGTTGGTGTCCATAATGCTGAAATTCGGATCAATACCTAAAACGTGAAAATTGTTTTTGACCACACGTAAACAAAATGCGTCGATTGTGTTAATATCCGCACCTGCTGTAAGGTGCATTTGTTCTTTTAAATATTTGCTTTGTGCAATATCGCCGTTTTCAAGTGCCTCACGATATGATTTGTTAATTCTGTTTATAATTCTTTCTTTCATTTCGGTAGCCGCCGCCTCCGTAAACGTTGCTACCAATATACTGTCTATCGGAAAAGGGTTTTCGGAGTTGGTTATAAGATTTACGATACGTTCGACAAGTACCGCCGTTTTACCAGAGCCTGCGGCGGCGGAAACAAGTATGTTTTTCTTGCCTGACGGCTCATATATCGCTTTTTCTTGTTCTTTTGTCCAATTAGGCATCTTCGTCAACTCCTTTCGATTTGTTGTTTTTTAACACCGCGCCTTTTGTTTTTAATATCTCCCAAATATCTTCTTTTTTGACCGATGAATCCGCAATACGCGGTGTACAGTTATCCTTATCAAATTTGCAGACAGGGGAGTAGGAACAATAGTCACACACGCTTGTATTTGATGTGGTGTACGGACTAAGGTTTATTTTGCCGTTTCTGATATTGCTGTCCATTTCAATAATTGTATCAGCCACATATTTCATTAGACCGTTAATTTCATCTGTGGTGTGAACTTCTTTAAAACCTGTTTTTGTACCTGTTTTTATGTTTGTGAATGAAACTTGACCGCTTTCAAGGAATTTGTTATCCATATTGTAAAGTAGTTTTGTTTGAAGTTGTTCGTCTTCGTCCGTGAATGTTACACCGTCAAGTTTTAGTGCGTTTTTGTTGGACTCAACTATATTGTCCTCTGTAGTTGATGAGTTAAGCTCCTTTATTTCATCACGCACACCTGTGTAATAAATACCTGCCACATCAGTGTCGGCATGTTTAATTTTTGCGGCAATGGCATATATAACCATCTGCATATTATAGCCGTTGTAAATATTTTTTATATCAAAAACCGTTTTACCTGTCTTGTAGTCGATAATTCTAAGATATGATTTGTCACCGTCACAACATATGTCGATTCGGTCGATTTTGCCTTTTAATGCGACTGTATCGGAAATATCTTCTTCAAAATCGTATTCCATACCGTTCTCGGCAAAATTGCCGGCAGAAAGTGTTTTTTGAACAAGTATTGCGGCATTTGAAATTGTTTTGCCCATACGGGTGAAAATATTCGCGGTACGTTCTTTGTCGCGAACGTCTGATGACAGCAGATTGCTGCACGATTCATTTATAATACCGCCTATAATATCGTCACGTTTTTCGTCACTCAAATTACGCCAACGTTCTATTTTATCATCGTTGGTATTTGCACCGTCCTCAACGGTATCGCAGAATTTTCTGATAACTTCGTGAGCATATGTTCCGATATTTGAAGAATTGACTTCCCATACGTCACGCTCTTGTGCGTTAAGTCCGTATCTTAAAAAGTATTGGAACGGACAAGCGGCATAGGTGTTGATACGCGTTGCACTGTATGTGATTTTGCCGTCATACATCATATTTGCTATATCGCTGTCAAGCATTACACCACGTTCACTGTAATAATCGGCACGTTTCATAAGCGAAAGAATAGGTTTCCATTTTGTTTGGTGCTTGTACCAATCGTATACGATTTCCCATAATTGATTTTTACTGCCGTTAAATCTGTCGGACATATTGATAAGCATTCTGTGTATTGTTGCTTGCGGGGTGGAAATGTAAATTCCGTCTTTCAATGGGTCGTTTAAAAGGTTATCTGATACGGTCATTTTAGGAAATTTACGCATTATGTCATTTATCATATGCGACGGTGATTGTGATTTGCCTTCTTCATTTTGAATTGAATAGCTGAAATACAATTTTTCGCTTACCGCGCATAATGCTCTGTAAACCTTAAAATACTGTTCGTCAAGTTTCTTTTTAGTATCGGGTGCAAGAGTTACGCCGTATTCTTCCTGCAAAGTGCATCTGTCGCGGTTTGAAAGAAAGCCCTCGGACGCAATGCCCGTAGGAAAAGTACCGCTTTTTGCACCGACAATAAACATTACCTTAACGCTTGTATGACTGCTCCTTTCCACACTTCCTACATACACTTGGTCAATACCCGATGGAATAGTGCGTATTTCGCATTGCGACAGACCTACCGTTATATATTCCGCAAATTCCGAAACGTTAATTTTGTCGCCGTCAAGTGCGATTGTGACTTGGTTTAATATATCAAGAATAAGATTCCATATTTTCGTAAATTGTTCGGATTCATTCAGTTTGCCGTCTTTTTGGAATTTTGTGATGTCGGATTTTAATCCGCTATACAGGTTTATGTCCTCAAGGTATTCAAACAATGCCGTTGCAAATTCTACGGCCGTTTTTCTGCCTTTTGTTTTTTCTTTGAATGACGCAATCGGTGCGGCTATTTCGTGACTGGAGTTTTTCTATAACTTCATTTGCATATTCTTCAGACTCTGTTTGAAAAGCAGTGTCTACGATATTGTTTTCGCCAAGCCACTCTTTTTCACCGAGCCACTTTGAACCGCCTCTTATGCCGTGCTTCAACACGAAGTTTTCAAGTATATCTATTTCTTCTTGATTAATCGCCTTGAAAAATTTTAACTTTCCATGTTGTTCTTTTCTGTAAATAAAACCGGCACGAAGATAACGGAAAACAGAATCATAGCTCCAATCGTCTTCAAGAATACTGAATAAAGATAAAATCTGCATTGCGATAGGATGGTCGCTCAAAAGGATTGTTCTGTCGGTGAAATACGGTATTTCGTATTCGGAGAAAACAGCCTCTATAAGATGTCTGTAATCATTTTCATCACCGCATAACAGTGCAATATCTTTAAAACGATAGCCGTCATCTCGGACAAGGTCAACGATTTTGCAGGCAATTCGTTCGATTTCACCGTAGGTGTCACGGCTTTGGAAAAGTGCCGTATTTTTAGGCTTGTCGGGATATACAAAGTCCTCTGTCCAATATCTGAAAAGCTTGTATAGGTCGTCTTTGCCTTTTAAGTGACGAAGTCCGTCAGAGACGGTGTATTCGTTTTCAAGACCGTATGTTTGCGACAGTTCGTAAACTTTTTGTACAGTCTTTTCGGTCTGAAGATAAATTTCGCGTTCGTTCTCGTATTCTGTAACAGGACAGCATATACTTATCGTCATATGTACGCCTTTTTTCAGAAGTGCCTCAAGTACGCAAATCTGCTGCGGCATAAATTTGTCAAAACGATTTACCCATATATAAGTGTTTTCGTCAAATTCGGTGCCGTTTTCGATACGGTTGGCAAGATGAAAAAGGTCGTCCTCGCTGTCGGTACAGCCACTTTCTTCGACGTAAGAAAGATATTTCTCCAATACGTTTGAAAGTGCAATCAGTTTGTTTTTTAAAGTTTTGTTGTCCGTTAATGCATTTGCCTTTTCAAAAAGTATTTCGGGTGTGATAAGGTAACGCTTCATTTCACTTATCAGTGACGACATAACGTCAAGAAAACCCTGCTGACGCATAGAGGTGATAAGTTTTATATCCATATCCTTTACGTTCAAAAGCTCGTCGCACGCCGCCGAAACAGCCTTGTATATAAGCATCATTTTACCTGGGGCGGTAAGATGGTTTTGTTGTTTGGCACTTAAAAAGTTTATGGACATACGTCTTAGCGTAAGAACTTCAATATTGTTAAGTCCTATACCGCCGAAAAAATCAACGAATTTTCGTTCGGTTTCGTATGAATAATGGTCGGGGACAATCATTATACATTTTGAATCGGGATTTTTTTCGTGTATTTCACTTATTTGTTTAAGGCACATATCACTCTTGCCGGAGGAGATAGCGCCTCGTATAATACTGACTCCCATAATTTTAATCCTTTCGTAATATATATTAAGGTAATTATATCATATTTAAAGTACAAAAAAAGTACATAAATACAGGAAATCGCGGAAATATACACGTGAAAAACAAAATAAAAGAAAAAATATGAAAAAATAGCTTGACTTATAATTGTAATAATGTTATAATAATTTTGCTCGAATAAAAGCTCTTTTTTTTATGCTTGAAAAGAGAGCTGAACATATATAAATGCGGAGGTGTAAAAAATGAGAGTAAAGGTTACATTAGCGTGCAGCGAATGCAAGCAGAGAAACTATAATACAATGAAGAATAAGAAGAATGACCCTGACAGACTTGAAATGAACAAGTATTGTAAGTTCTGCAGAAAGCACACTCTTCACAAGGAAACCAAGTAATTTTGATTGAGTAAGGATGTGTAAAAATGGCTGATACAAATTTATCTAAAGCAAATAAGCCAAGCTTTGGTACAAGAGTCAAGAGATTCTTTAAGGATACTAAGGCTGAGCTAAAAAAGGTCACATGGCCTGACAAGGAACAGCTTATTCATAACACAGGCGTAATTATTGTGTTTATCTTAATAATTACAATCATCTTGTCCGTACTTGATTTTGGTTTTGCAAAATTGTTCCAAACTATTAACTAACATATTATAATTCATTAAAAGAATTGTTAGGGAAGGAGAACGGTTATGGCAGAAGAAGCAAAATGGTATGTGGCACACACATATTCGGGTTATGAAAACAAGGTAAAAGCCAATATTGAGAAATCTGTTGAAAACCGTGGTATGCAGGATTTAATTCTTGATGTCAAGGTGCCGACCGAAGAAGTCGTTGAGGAAAAACGGTGATAAGAAGAAAGTAGTTCAGCACAAGATTTTCCCGGGCTATGTTATTATCAAGATGATAATGACAGATGAAAGCTGGTACATTGTCAGAAATACACGTGGTGTTACAGGATTCGTGGGACCGGGTTCAAAGCCTGTTCCGCTTTCGGACGAAGAAGTTGAACGCATGGGTGTTGAAGTTATTCGTATGAAAGATATTGATTTTACCGTAGGAGATCTTGTTTCAATTAAATCAGGCCCTATGGAAGGCTTTTCGGGTAAAGTTACGAGCATTAACAATGAAACACGCAAGATTAACGTCGCTGTTTCGATGTTCGGACGTGAAACCCCTGTTGAAATTGACTATACACAGGTTGAACATATGGAATAGTCAATCAAATTATTTTGATATAGACAGCAAATGCTGTTTATAATATCCCTCTGGTAACAGTGGGAGGGCTTTATGCCCGCAATTACCACATTCATATAGCGATATGCTATGAAAAATTCAAGGAGGTGGCCATTATGGCACAAAAAGTTGCAGGTTATATTAAATTACAAATTCCTGCCGGCAAAGCAACTCCGGCACCACCGGTTGGTCCTGCTCTAGGTCAACACGGCGTAAACATTATGCAGTTTGCAAAGGAATTTAACGAAAAAACAGCAAAGGACGCAGGTCTAATTATCCCTGTAGTTATTACAGTATATGCTGACCGTTCTTTCTCATTCGTAACAAAGACACCACCGGCTGCAGTTCTTATCAAGAAGGCTTGTAAGATCGAAAGCGGCTCAGGTGTTCCTAACAAGACAAAGGTAGCTACAATTTCAAAGGCAGATCTTCAAGCTATCGCAGAACAGAAGATGCCTGACCTTAACGCTGCAAGCGTAGAGGCTGCTATGAGCATGATCGCAGGTACTTGCAGAAGTATGGGCGTTCTAATCGGTGACTAATTTGTTAAGAGAAGTGGGAGAGATATAAAATCTCGTTTAACCACGAAGGAGGATACGAAATGTTTAGAGGAAAGAAATATCAAGATAGCGTAAAGCTTGTTGAAAAATCAAAGTTTTACGATATAAATGAGGCTATGGACCTTATTACAAAGACAGCTAAGGCTAAGTTTGATGAAACTGTAGAGGCTCACATCAGACTTGGTGTTGACTCAAGACACGCTGACCAACAGGTCAGAGGTGCTATTGTACTTCCGCATGGTACAGGTAAGACTTCAAAGGTTTTGGTATTCGCTAAGGGTCCTAAGGCTGACGAAGCAAAGGCTGCTGGTGCAGATTACGTTGGTGATGCTGACTTAGTAGCAAAAATCCAGGGTGAAAACTGGTTCGATTTCGACGTTGTTGTTGCAACTCCAGATATGATGGGTGTTGTTGGTCGTCTTGGTAAGGTACTTGGTCCTAAGGGACTTATGCCATCACCAAAGGCAGGCACAGTAACAATGGACGTTACAAAGGCTGTAAACGAAATTAAAGCAGGTAAGATTGAGTACAGACTTGATAAGACAAATATCATTCACTGCCCAATCGGTAAGGCATCATTCGGTGCTGAAAAACTTCAGGAAAACTTTAACGCACTAATGAGTGCAATCGTTAAGGCTAAGCCGGCTGCTGCTAAAGGTCAATACCTAAAGAGCGTTGTTGTAGCTTCAACAATGGGACCTGGTATAAAGATTAATGCAGCTAAAATTGGCTAATTATTTAATAGCAATAAAAACCGCTCACAATATGAGCGGTTTTTGCATTTTGTTAAAATTTTTTTGATGAAAATTAAAAAAACTATTGACAAGCTGTTTAAATTATGCTATACTATAAAAGTTGAAAATCCGTAGACAGTCGGCGGCTTGCAATGTACATTGCAGACATAAGTCCTACCGAGGGTGTTTTAGTAATGACTATTACAAAGCTCTTGGTCTATGACTGAGAGCTTTTTGTTTTATATGTAAGACATTGCTTTTGGATTTTCAAAGGTGATTATTCTTACAGGAGGTGAAACGAATTATGCCAAGTGAAAAGGTTTTAGAGGCTAAGAAAGCACAAGTTGCCGAAACAGTTGAAATTTTGAAGGCTACTCAGACAGGCGTGCTTGTAGACTACCGTGGTTTGAACGTTGAAGAGGATACCGAACTTAGAAGAAAGCTTAGAGAAGCTAACGTTAAGTATTTCGTTATTAAGAACACACTTCTTCGTCTTGCTGCAAAGGAAGTTGGTCTTGATGCTCTTGATGAAGCACTTCACGGACCGACAGCTATCGCTGTTTCTTCAGAAGATGCAGTTGCACCTGCAAAGGTTATTGCTGATTTTGCTAAGGAAAACGATAAGCTTGAAATTAAGACAGGTTTCATGGATGGCGCTGTAATTTCTCTTGACGAGGTTAATAAGCTTGCAGCTACACCAAACATGGATACATTGATCGCAAAGATGATGGGAAGCTTGAACTCACCTATTTCTTCACTTGCAAGATTGCTTGCAACTATTGCTGACGGTGGCGAAGAAATCGCAGACCTAATAGCAAAGAAGAGCGCTGAGGAAGCTCCTGCAGCTGAAGAAGCTGCACCGGCTGAGGAAACTCCGGCTGAAGAAACAGCAGATGCTGAATAATTTATTTGAAAATTAGTTATAATTAATAGGAGGAAATTAAAATGGCAGATTTGAATGCAATTCTTGATTCAATTAAGGAATTAAAGCTACTTGAAGTTGCTGAATTAGTAAAAATGATGGAAGATGAGTTTGGCGTAAGCGCTGCTGCACCGGTTATGGTTGCAGGTGCTGCTGACGGTGCTGCTGCAGGCGGTGCTGAAAAGTCAGAATTTGATGTTGTACTTGCAGAAGCAGGCGCATCAAAGCTTGGCGTAATCAAAGTTGTTAGAGAACTTACAGGTCTTGGTCTTAAGGAAGCAAAGGCTCTTGTTGACGGTGCTCCTGGTACAATTAAGGAAGCTGTTGCTAAGGAAGATGCTGAAGCAATGAAAGCTAAGCTTGAAGAAGCAGGCGCTAAGGTAGAATTAAAGTAATTTTGCTCTGATTCGTATTTATCAAGGAGTATGTTATGACAATAGATGTATCAACAATTCTAAAGGAACTTGGCGGAAAGATTGATATTAACGGTGACGTTGAAATGTCTGACACCGATTTTCTTGGGGAAATGTATCATTTTAACGAGCCTGTTAAGGTTTCGGGCAGTGTTTCAAACAACGGAAAATCTTTGATATTAAAGGCTAACTGTACAGGTCATATGACTACACAGTGTGCAAGATGTATGAAAGATATAGTCGTTGATATTGATTTCGACATTGACGAAAATCTTGCTCAGGACGACGGCAGTGTATCGTCAGATGATGATGTTATATTGTTTGAGGACGTTAAAATTGATATTGATGATATAGTAGCTAACAATTTTCTTATGAATGTTGAAGGTAAGTATTTGTGCAGTGAGGACTGTAAAGGTCTTTGTCAGCATTGCGGTGCGGACCTTAACGAAGGCGATTGCGGCTGCAGTCAGGAAAACATAGATCCGCGTTGGGCGGCTTTGGTAGATATTATAGAAAAAGATAAGTAAGATAAAGTCAGAGAGAATTATGGAGGTGTAATCATGGCAGTACCTAAGGGTAAAGTTTCAAAAGCCAGAAGAAATAAAAGACGTGCAAACTGGAAGCTAAGTGTGCCAAATATGGTTGAATGCCCACAGTGTCACGAATTTAAAATGCCTCATAAAGTTTGTAAGTCCTGCGGATATTACAACGGCAAGGAAGTTATAAAAAAAGTTGAGGATTAATTCGGCTTGTTAAATTAAAAGAGAATGTCTATGAACCGACCCCCAAAAGTTAGACCAAAAATCTAACTATTGGGAGGTCGGTTTTTTCATGGCAAAATATAGTTTTGAATTTAAAATGGAGGTTGTGCAGGCATATCTAAATGCTGAAGGTGGGTATAGATATTTAGCAAGTAAATATAACATTCCTGCAAAGAGGAGAATTGAAGAATGGGTACACGCATACAGAGAATTTGGTGAAGAAGGGTTAATGCGTTCGAGACAAAATAAGAAATATACTTTTCAATTTAAGCTTTCTATGGTAGAATTGTATCTATCAAGTGAGGTCTCATATCAGGAATTAGCACTATCACAAGGAATTAGTAATCCATCATTGATTGTAAAATGGGTCAATGATTTCAGAATTGCCGGACCTGATGCTTTGAGACCTAAAAAGAAAGGTCGTAAGAAAACATTGGATATAAGAGAATGTAAAAAGCCTTCTAAATATGACGGAGAAAAACCCGTGGATACAAGTGCCGAGCATGTCAAAGAACTTGAAGACGAACTACTTAAACTTAGAATAGAAAATGCATATTTAAAAGAATTGAGGAGACTGCGTTTAGAGGAGGAAACTCTTCTGAAAAAACAGCGAGAATTGTCCACAGTCTCCGAGGACAGTTCAAATTAAAAGACATTCTCGCAGTAGTTGGTTTTCCAAAGGCAACATATATGTATTGGCAAAAACGATTTGACAGAGAAAATCCTGATAAACAGTTGGAGGATGAAATCACTAAAATCCATATAGAAA
>ENA-OPYX01001953-OPYX01001953.1-human-gut-metagenome-genome-assembly--contig:-NODE-1953-length-10031-cov-5.679826_pt1 | contig 10031 bp, 10 predicted proteins | sample MGYA00242639_ERZ504486 | MGnify/ENA primary metagenome ERZ504486 (study PRJEB26092, sample SAMD00036296) | human gut metagenome | host: Homo sapiens | study: EMG produced TPA metagenomics assembly of... | reverse complement strand
TCATATCTATCTATTTAAAAATAAAAATATTTATTAAAAACCAAAAGATTATTGCATATTTACCGCTTTTAATTTATATTTATATAGGCAAAAAATAAAAACATTATTTTTTCCTATATATTTTATTATGAATAGGAGATTTTTTATGACTAAAGAAGAATTTATGCTTATTGCAACTCAAGAAGCTGATAGTAATTTAACAACTAATGAAGGTGGCCCTTTCGGTGCAGTTATTGTAAAAGATGGCAAAATCGTAGGTCGTGGTCATAATCGTGTACTTATAAAACATGATCCAACTTGTCATGCCGAAGTTGAAGCTATTCGTGATGCTTGTCAAAACTTAGGTACTCATGATTTAACAGGTTGTGAACTCTATACATCTTGCTATCCATGTCCAATGTGCCTTTCTGCTACTATTTGGGCAAACATTAAAAAAGTTTATTATGGAAACACAGCTAAAGATGCTGATAAAATTGGTTTTAGAGATGATTTCATCTACAACTATATTGAAGGAAAATGCCAAGATATCTCCGTTTTAGATTTAGAACAATTTGGTAGAGATATCACTATAAAATCCTTTGATAACTTTGCACAAAAAACAGACAAAACAATCTACTAAAAACAAAGAGGATAAGTTTTATACTTATCCTCTTTTTATTATTTTTATTATCATCAAATAGACAATTATTTAATTATATTATTCTTCTACTTTTTGGTTAAACAAAGCCGCTGCAAAGTCATTAGCTACAAATGGTCGTAAATCGTCCATACCTTCACCGACACCAATCCATTTTACTGGCATACTAAGTTCAGATTTTAAGCCAATTACTACACCGCCTTTAGCAGTGCCATCTAATTTAGTCAATACCAATCCAGAAATAGGCGCTGATTTTGTGAATAATTCAGCTTGGCTAATTGCATTTTGTCCTGTTGTAGCATCTAATACTAATAATGTTTCATGTGGAGCTTCTGCTATTTCACGTTTAATAACTCTTTGAATTTTATTTAATTCTGTCATTAAATTAGCTTTATTATGCAAACGTCCTGCTGTATCAATAATGAGTATATCCACTTTTCTTGCGATAGCAGCTTTCACAGCATCAAATACTACTGCCGCTGGATCAGAACCTTCTTCATGTTTAATTACAGGAACATTTACTCTTTGACCCCAAATTTCTAATTGGTCAATAGCCGCTGCACGGAAAGTATCTGCTGCTGCAAACATAACATTTTTGCCTTGTTCTTTATAATATCTACCTAATTTACCAATAGTTGTAGTTTTACCTACACCGTTTACACCAATTACTAAAATTACTGTAGGCCCAGATTTAGCAATATTTGTTTCATCAGAACCTTCATTTAACATCTCTGTAATACGTTTAATCAAGAATGGTTTTAAATCTTCAGGAGAGTTAATCTGTTTTTTCTTAATACCAGCACGAACATCGTCCATTAATTGTAAAGAAGTCTTTACCCCTACATCAGCTTGGATTAAAGCATCTTCTAATTCATCTAATAAATCATCATCAATATCAGCATAACCAATAATTACTTTTTCAATTTTCTCTGTTAAAGATTTACGTGTTTTTGTAAGACCTTCTTTTAATTTACTAAAAAATCCCATCTTTTAACCTCTTTCCTCAAAATCTTCTAAACGAACAGATATCAATTTGGATACACCAGCATCTTCAATAGTTACACCATACATAACATCAGCAGACTCCATTGTTCCCTTGCGATGTGTTACCAAAATAAATTGAGTGCGTTTGGCATAATCTTTTAAAAACTTCGCAAAACGTTTGACATTTGCTTCATCTAATGGAGCATCAATTTCATCTAATACACTAAATGGTGCAGGATTATAAGTGAAAAATGCAAACAGTAACGCTATAACTGTAAGCGTTCTTTCCCCACCTGATAATACAGCTAGACTCTGTGGTTTTTTATCTGGTGGTTCTACTTCAATTTCAATACCTGAACTTAAGATATCTTCTTTATTTGTTAAAATTAACTTTGCATTTCCACCGCCAAATAAGCGTTTAAAAATATCATTAAAATATACTTTTATTTTATCAAAAGCCAAACCAAATTGTGTAGACATTGTTTTATCAATCTGCTCAATGATTTTTGTTAAATCTTCTTTAGCTTTGACTAAATCTTCAATTTGTTTACTCATAAAGCTATAACGTTCATTTAATGTTTCATATTCGTTGATAGCATTTGGATTTACAGGGCCAATTTCTTTTAATTCTTTATCTAATTTCTTTAATTTAGATTTCAGCTCATTTTCATCAAGTTCTAAACGATGATTTAAAGCTTCTTGTGGAGTCAATTCATATTCTTCTTGCATACTTTGTAAGCACTGCTTAATTTCAGTTTCCAATTTAGCTACACTTACTTCACATTTATGAATTTTATCCTTGATAACGCCTACTTTACTTGCAATTTTAGCTCGTTCTTCGTCCATATCAGACAATTCACTTCGCATACCCAATTGTCTTTTATATAAAGTATCGTATTCTTCTTTACCATCAGTTTTTAACTTTTCCAAATTAGCTACAGATTCTTCTAATTGTTTTAATTCAGCTAAACTATCATCAATGACTTTTTGTAATCCAGCCATTTCTTTATCACTATCAGCTAAAAACGCCTTAAATCTTTCTGCCTGTCCTGTCAACAAATTCAATTTATCATTATAACGAATGACTTCTTGTCTTGCCTCTGTACAGCTAATTTGTTTTTGCATTACCTTTTGTTGACGAATTTTTAAATCATGTTTCAATACTTCAATCTCATTGTAAATATCTTCATAAAGATTTTGTTTTTCATCAACTTGAGCTTCCATTTGAGCAATTTTAGCTGTTTGCTTTTCAATATCTGCCTCAATAGCCGTTTTTTTCACGATTAAAGCAGATATACGATTATCTATAGCTTTTAAGATATCTTCTTGAGCTGCAAACCAATTTTCTAATTGCTTAAATTCTACTTTTTCTGTGCTAATAATAAAGATAACTCTTGCCAATCTTTTGCAAACGGTTGATATTTTCTGCCAAAGCCACGCGTTTTGCTTCATCATCTTCATATTTATTTTTCGCATCACGTAATACTTTACGTTCACTAGCTAGATAATCTTTTAATTCTAATAACTCACCTTTACGGTGTAAATAACCTGCTTCCTTGCTTTGGCTACTACCACCAGCAATAGCACCACCAGGCTGCAATAATTCACCTTCTAAAGTTACGATACGCAAACGATAATCATATAGCTTAGCTAATTTCAAAGCGTTATCCACATCATCAACTACTAAAATTCTACCCAATAAAGATTGAGTTATCACTTTATATTCTTCATCAATATTTACAAGTTCATCTGCATAAGCGATAAAACCATGTTTACCTGGTTCAATTTCAGTGCGTTTATTTTTATGTGGCTGAACAGTAGTCAGTGGCATAAAAGTTACACGACCAAATTTATTTTCTTTCAAATAATTAATTGCCGATTTTGCAGTATCTGTATCTTTAGTAACTACATTTTGCATAGCAGAGCCAAGAGCTACTTCAATAGCTGTAATAAAAGGATCTTCTACCTTTATCAATTCAGCTACAGCACCGCAAATACCTTTTTGCCATGACTTATCCGCTTTTAAAACTCTTTTTACAGCTTTGCCAAAGCCTTCATATGATGCTTGCATTTCTTGGAAAAATTTTACTTTTTCCTCTGCCATACGCACATTTTGGCGAGTTTCATTGATAAATTCTGTAGCTTCTTTGCAAACTTTTATAAGTTCATCTAAATTACTTTGTTGAGAATTAATACTTTCTTGTTTAGCCTGTACCTTTTTATTGATATTATCAATCTCTACCTGTAATAATTCCTTAGCTGTATTTTTTTCTATTTTTTCATTAATTGCATTTTTATGCGCACTATGTTGATTTTCAATATTTACATCTATATCAGACATATCTCGCTTTAACAATAGTAATACCTTATTTTGTTCTTCTATCTGCTTGCGCTTTTCATTATCTTGCTCTTGCTTTAATTTAATTTCTTCTTCTTTCGCTTTAATATCATTTTCTACTTTTTGTACACTTGAATTTTCTTCTTGCAGGGCAATGTTCCAATTTATCTGCAGTATTATTAGCAATCTGAGCTTTTCTTTTAGTTCTTCTCCATCAGCTAAAGATATTTTAATTCTTCTTTTGTCTGATTTTGTCTTTCCTCTAAACGCTGTTGAGACTGACAACTCTGTCGTATACGCTCTTGTAATAAAGTGGCTTGATTGCGACTGCGTTCTATTTCTTCATGGATTTTTTGATTATTTTCACCAAGCAATTTTATTTTCTGTTCTAATTTATTTATCTCACTTTTTTTAGCGATTTTTTCACTTTCAGAAACAGAAACTGTGGCCTCTAATGAAGCTCTTTCTTGTTCATAACCTTTTATCTCTAAATCCAGTTTATTATTTTCAGCTGAAAGATTTTCATATTTATACAAAATCTGCGTGAGTCTACAATCTTTATATTCTTTATCAATGACATTATATCGTCTAGTTTTATCAGCTTGTTCTTTTAAAGGTTCTAACTGTTTTTCAATCTCACTTACAATATCATTTAAACGTACAACATTTGCCTGTGTATTATCTAATTTTCGTACAGCTTCGCGTTTTCGTTCACGATATTTAGTAATTCCCGCACATTCTTCAAAGAAATATCTTCGCTCTTCTGGCTTTGTATTTAAAACTTCATCTACTTTATTCTGACTAATAACACTTATAGAATTTTTACCCAATCCTGTGTCGGCAAATAAATTATAAATATCCTTTAAACGACATTTTGTTTTATTGATTAAAAATTCACTTTCACCGGAACGAAATATGCGTCTTGTAATCATTACTTCCTGAAAATCTATAGGCAATTTACCATCACTATTATCAAAAGTAACGGAAACTTCCGCTGCACCAAGAGGTCTTCTTGTGGAGCTACCTGTGAAAATAATATCTTCTGCCTTATTTCCACGCAAATTGCGCACATTTTGTTCCCCTAAAACCCAACGAATGGCATCTGTAATATTACTCTTACCACTCCCATTAGGCCCTACAATTGCTGTTATGCCCTCATCAAATTCTACTTCTAATTTATCTGCAAATGATTTAAATCCATACGCTTCTAATCGCTTTAACAGCAAAGTTTTCACCGTCCATTGTTGTTTCTATTTCATAAACTACTATCTATCTATTGTTATTTGAACTGTTACATCAGCACCAGGTAAAACTTTATCTTTTAATTCATCAGGGAAAGAAATTTTTGCTGCTGTAACTAAATTTTTATTTTCTTCATCTTCACTATCTTGATGTGTTACCTCTAAGACAGTACCTGTTAAATCCATATCATCAACAGAATAATGCACAAATTGACCTTGATGTACTTTAGCATATTGTTCTTCTGTAAGTGGTGCTTCTACCCATAAATTTTTAGTATTACCCACATTGATGAATACATCGCCTTGTTTTAATTCATTACCTTGTTTAAAATCAGTTAAATATATAATACCACTAACTGGAGCTGTAATATCGGCAAAATTATCATCAGATTGAGCTTGGTCTAAAGCTGCTTTTGCTTGATTTAATTGAATTTGAGCTGTAGCTAATGCTTCTGATAATTCTTTAGATGGAGCAGAAGAAACACTTGCTTGTTGTTCTACAACTTGTGGTGTACTTGCTGCCGCTAAAGCACTTTGTGCTGCTGCATATTCTGATTGTGCTTCCGCATATTGTGTCGCACTTACAGCACCTATAGAATATAATTTATCCATCTTCTGTTTATTTGCTGCGGCTGCATCTAATCTAGCTTGAGCTGCTGCTACATTTCCTGTCGAAGAACTTGTAACTACTGGCTGACTTACTACCATAGAGGCTTTTACTTGTTGCTCTAAATTATCATAATTTACTTTTGCTTCGTCATATGCCTTTTGCAAAGCTTCAATTTGTTCAGGTGTTACAACTACTTTCATTTTAGCAATAACTTGACCTGCTTCTACCTTATCACCATCATTTACTAAAAGCTCTGTCAATGTTCCATCATTTTGAGCTACAACCATAACTTTAGAACTTGTGAGTTTTGCATCATTAATATTAATAATTCCTTGTCCCTGGTTCCATTTATATACACCAAAAATAGCTACAACAGCTATAAGTAGAATTATAGGAACACTATAAATTATAAATGGTTTTATTTTTTTTAGTAATATCTTTTTCCATAATAGTACCTCCCATCTTCAGCAATAAAAAATCCTTTCTCATTCAACATATAATCTAAATAAATGAGAAAGGCTGTATATATTCTTACAGCTAGTATTAAAATACCACAAAAGATAATTTATACAACAAAATAGCCCATTTCTAATGAAATTATAACAAAATAATAATATTTATTTTTCTCTTAAATCAAACTAGTTAAATACTTTTAACATCTTCTATAGAATAACAAATTGCATCTGGATTTTTAGCTTTTACGGCTTCTTCTTCTATTCTTGTTCCATATAATACAGAAGCTATTTTTACACCAACTTGTCTAGCTGCATCAATATCAGTTGGAGCATCACCAATATAAATCACTTCATCTGCAGATAATTTATATTCATCTATAACTTCTTGCATCATTTGTGGTTTTATACCACCTTTTATAGAGCCAGTTTTTATTTTATCAAAAAGATTTTCCATTTGATACTGCTTCAAAGATATTTCACAAGTTTTTGCACCTTTACCTGTAGCCAAAATTACAATGAGATTTTTACTTTTCAAATATTTTATTAAATCCACAACACCTGCAAATGGTTTTGGTGTTATTTCTCTATGTAATCTTGCATAAGCATCATATAATCGTTTGCAAGCTTCTTCATAGTCTTTTTCATCTACAAATTTTAAAATGCTACCTTCTTCTATAGGTCCAAATGTATCTGCTATTTCATCATCAGATAATTCTCTATCTATAAAAGGACTTACTGCTTCTCTGATTGACTCAATAACTAATTTTAAAGTGTCTCCTATTGTACCATCAAAATCAAAAATAACTGCTTTTAACATAAATTTGCTGTTTCCAGCTTTCACCTCTTTATCCATATTTATATCTATTATCTATCAAATGAATAACAAAATCAATTTATTATGTTTAAATATATTAATAAATAAAAAAGTGGTAGATTTTTTCTACCACTTTTTATTGCATATCTTCTATTATCTTTTTTCAAAAGTACCAAATACAATAGGTTTACCATTTTCTACCATATGAGTACCTCTTGCCCACACATGTTGTAATTGTAAATCTTTATCTAATACTAAAATATCTGCATCACTATTATTAGCTAAGCAACCTTTTCTTGGATATAATTTAGTAAATTTAGCAATATTGCTTGTAATAATTTTTATAGCATCTGTAATCGCAATATTTTCTTTTTGTACCATATCTCTAAATTCATTTAAAATAGAAATCTGGCTTGCTACACCAACGCCAATATTATTTCCAGCTTCATCAAAAATTGGCATACTACCATTACCATCAGAACTCATAGTGATATTTTCAATATTAACACCAGCTTCTAATGCTTGTTTTACAGCTTCACTGGATTTTACAGAATGGCTAGAACCAGTTTCAGGACTAACACTAGAAGTTACGTCCATAATACCACCTTGTTTTGCCCATTCAATAGCTTCTTTAAATAAGCGTTTATTACGGTTTACATGAGTTGGAATAATTTGTGTCTTAGGAATTTCACCATTTTTAGTGATTTCATAAAGCATTTTTAAACCATCTTCGCCATCGCCTAAATGCATATTAACTACACCAGCTTTACCGCTGAGCATACCGCCAACACGAGCTTCTGCTGTAATTTGCTGATAAGCTTCTTTTGGAGATTGAGAAGAACGATGATCGCACATAGCAATTTCACCAGTACCAATTACTTTATCAATCAAAATAATATCATTGCGTACACTACCTGTAATTGTTGGTGTTGGAATTTCATAAGAACCAGAATAAATATATGCTGTAATACCTTCATCTTCAAGACCACGAGCTTTGGCAAGTAAGCTAGCTACATGACGAGTTACACCATCTGTACCTAAAAGACCAAGTACTGTAGTTACACCAGAAGTTGTGATATCTGTTAATTGGATTTCAGGTGTTCTAGTAGCATAGCCACCTTCACCGCCACCACCGATTAAATGTACATGAGAGTCAATAAAACCTGGTACTACATAATTACCTTCACAATCAACTACTTCGCAATCATATACTGCTGGTAAAGAAAGACCTTCACCTATCATAGCGATTTTTTCGCCAGCTACTAAAATATCTTTAACTCCTAAATCTTCTGGAGCAATTACATGTGCATTTTTTAATAATGTGAAAAATGTTTTTTTAGTATTCATATAATCAACCTTCTTTTATTGTAAAAATAACATAATAAAATGCATTGCCCAAATAGATAATAATGCATTAATTACACAAATTAAAATAATTGCAGGATAATGTTTAGTACTTACACCAGCAATACCTAAACAACGACCCACATTTTGTACAGGATTACCCATCAAATAAATAGCAGGTAAAAGCACTGTTACTTGCATAGCATCTAAAGAACCAGCAGTATATAAGCTCATTGCTACACCTACACCGCCACCCATACTCATTAAAGCAGTGATTAAAACTGTTGCTGCCTCACCAGGAAGACCCCAAAGCCCCATTACTGGCTGGAATACAACGCCAATTAATTGTAAAAGACCTGTAACATCTAAAATACGAATAATTACAAATGCCATCATTACATTTGGTAACAAACTAGTAGTACCAATAGTAAAACCTTTTCTAGCACCATCAATGAATAAATCTAAAATTGTTTTTTTCTGAATAACTTCTACTTTATTGTCGCTCATTTATCTTACCTCACTTATTGTCCAATAAATTTAAAATATAAACGCATTAAATTTGCACCCACAATTTTAAATACAAAAATTACAAGTAAAGGTACGATAATTGGTGCAAGTAAAATACTAAAAGCAGCAGCACCAGAAGAAAAATAATTTGTTACAAAAGCACTACCACTTGTTTGATAAGTGATGATAACAGAGCGTTCTTTATCTGTTAATTTTCCTTCATCAACTAATTCTTTAACCATACCAGCAGCAGCATCTGTACTTTGCATATTAGCAATATTTGCAAGTGCAGAAACACCTGGTACACCAAGTAAAGGTTTTAATAATGGGTTCATTAATTTTTGAGCAGCCTTCAATCCACCCAAACCATCAATAACATTTACAATCCCTAAAGCTAAAATAACAGCGGGAATAAGTTCTAAAGCAAATAAAAAGCCATCTTTAGCACCGCTACCGCCAGCACCTCTAAAGCTCATAGCTTTATCGGTTGGTATCTGTCCAAAACTACCATTCAATACATTGAAATCTAAAGCACGTAAAACTCCATCAGACGAAGAAAAAATCCCTGAAAATAATAAAATTGCCAACACAAAAACTACATAACCATACCATGGCACAGAGATTTTTACATCATTATTTTTCTGTTTATCCATTTGTATCTCTCCCTAATAAAATATTTCACTATTTTATTATATGCAATTTTCGTGCCAACAATTTAATAGATACAACAATCTAATATAAAAGTACTTTTGTGTTTTATTATAAAAACTTAATGGGAATTTTATAAAACTTAAAATATAAAATTCCCATTAAAATCATTTTAAGGATAATCCTAATTTATAAAATTTTATGCCTGAAACCTCAAACTCTCGATTAACTCTTCGTTTATCGCCTGTATAACTATCAGCTTTTACTACGACATAATTATTAGACTTACAAACAAAATCACCATCAAATTCTGTTGACATACTCCCCATGCCTAAATGCAGGGGATTCTTGGATACAAACGATACTTGCCTACTAAAATAGCAGGTCTTACTATATCTCTCCAAAGAAGGTTGATGCCCCAACCTTCCATATATTTATAGCAGCATTTCTATC
>ENA-OPYX01001952-OPYX01001952.1-human-gut-metagenome-genome-assembly--contig:-NODE-1952-length-10037-cov-1.818870_pt1 | contig 10037 bp, 9 predicted proteins | sample MGYA00242639_ERZ504486 | MGnify/ENA primary metagenome ERZ504486 (study PRJEB26092, sample SAMD00036296) | human gut metagenome | host: Homo sapiens | study: EMG produced TPA metagenomics assembly of... | reverse complement strand
AGGTGTATTTGATACTGCTTTCCATCAGACAATGCCTGACAAAAAGCTTATCTGTACGGACTTCCAATTGAATACTACAAGAACTACAAGGTAAGAAGATACGGTTTCCACGGAACCTCCCACAGTTTTGTATCCAAACGTGCTGTTGAGATTCCTTGGCCTTGACAAAGACAACTCTAAAGTTATCGTTTGCCACCTTGGAAATGGTTCTTCCATCAGCGCTTGTTCAGAATGGCAAATGCGTAGATACCACAATGGGTCTTACTCCTCTTGAAGGCGTTGTAATGGGTACACGTTCCGGAAGCATTGATCCGGCTATCGTTGAGTACATTGCCAAGAAAGAGAACCTGGATCTTGCAGGTGTTATGAATGTTCTCAATAAGAAATCCGGTCTTCAGGGTATGTCCGGTGTTTCCAGTGATATGCGTGACCTTAGAGCCGCAGCCGCTGAGGGCAACGAGGATGCTAAGAATGCAATCGAAGTTCTCTGCTATGGCATTGCGAAATATGTAGGTGGATATGTAGCTGCTATGAACGGTGTTGATGCAATCGTGTTTACAGCTGGTATCGGCGAGAATGTTGGCATGATTCGTGAGAAAGTCTGCTCTTATCTTGGATTCCTTGGTGTTACAATTGATGCTAAGGCTAATGAGGCTATGGGCGAGGAAGTTGTTATTTCCGGTGCTGACTCCAAGGTAAAGGTTGCAGTTATCCCGACTAACGAGGAGCTTGCAATCTGCCGTGATACGGTAGCACTTGTAAAATAATTAGCTGCAGTGTGATCAGCAGTACATGGCAAAGTCAGTTGCTGAGAGGCAGGCTGCTTTGCGGTAATACTGTATTACTTTATAAAAATGCATAAATCCTGTCAGAGAATCATACACTCTGGCAGGATTTTATATGCAACAGGAAATTGATTTAATATTCCACTTGAAATTTCGCCAGCTTTTGTAATTTTTTTGAAAAATTATTGTATATAAGGGAAAATTCAAGTTGACAAATAATGACAGGGTATGTATAATTGATTAAGTGTGAATAGGGAGACGATTATGCAGATACATTTATCAGACATTTCATCTAGCGAGGGTAAGAGCCAGCACTACAGTGTTGCTTTTGAGATGGATACCATCACCTTCCAGCAGGGAACTTTTCCAGTACTGGCTAAGGAACCTGTAGAGCTTACGATTACGAATACCGGCGACAGAGTTCTGGAACTGGAGGGAAGCGGTCTTGTGACTGTTGGAATTCCATGTGACAGATGTCTGGAAGAGGTTAGGACCAGGATTCCTTTTGAATTCAAGAGGAAACTCGACATGAAGCTTACGGATGAAGAACGTGTGAATGATCTGGATGAGAGCAGCTATCTCACCGGCTATGACCTGGATGTGGACCGTTTGGTCTATCTTGAGGTACTGATGAGCTGGCCTTTGAAAGTCTTATGTAAAGAAGACTGCAAAGGGATTTGCAGCAGATGCGGGAAGAACCTGAATGATGGTCCCTGCGGATGTGCCGAGGAGCCTAAGGATCCCCGTATGGCAGCTATCAGTGATATATTCAGTAAATTTAAGGAGGTGTAACCGAAATGTCCATCTGCCCAAAGAATAAATCTTCCAAAGCAAGACGCGATAAGAGAAGAGCAAACTGGAAAATGAGCGCTCCGAACCTTGTAAAATGCAGCAAATGCGGCGCACTTATGATGCCACACAGAGTTTGCAAGGCTTGCGGAAGCTATAACAAAAAAGAGATCGTTAAAGTTGAAGACTAATAGCGAATCTTTAAAGAACACCTGAGTTGATTAGGTGTTCTTTTTTATGCAGCAAGCAGGATTCTTTCCTGTTGTTTTTTCTATATAATTCATTTATAATATTCACAGAAAAATACATTACCTGGAGGAACTACAATGTCTGAATTAAGCGATAAGATCAGATCAGAATTTAAAAAGGCAGATGATGAGCGCGATGCTCTTATGAATACCCCGGAAGACATCGAACGTTGGGATAATATTGTATATGGACATGATGACAGGGAGATGCAGAGGCTGGACGTATACAGGCCGAAGCAGGCACAGGGAGAAGACCTTCCGATCATTATCAGCGTTCATGGAGGAGCCTGGATGTATGGAGATAAAGAAAGATACCAGTACTATTGTATGAGTCTTGCACAGCGAGGATTTGCAGTTGTAAACTTTACATATCGTCTGGCTCCTGAGAGCAAATTTCCAGCACAGTTAGAGGATGTAAATCTGGTATGCAAGTGGGTGATGAAGCGTGCAGGAAGATTCCATTTTGATACAGAACGTATTTTTGCTGTAGGAGATTCTGCAGGAGCTCATCTTCTGGGACTTTATGCAGCAATCTGTACGAATCCGGCATATGCTGCCAAATATGATTTTGCTGTACCAGAGGGCTTTGCCCTTACTGCAATTGCTTTAAATTGCGGTGTGTACAGGATCCCAAGGGAAGGGGCAGACAATATGACTATGCTGATCATGAAGGAACTTCTTCCGGAAGGCGGTACAGAGGAAGAACTGGAGAGCATTGATGTACTGAACGGCATTACAGATGTTTATCCTCCTGTATTTTGCATGACTTCCGTGGCAGATCATCAGAAAGCACAGGCACCTGCATTAGTCCAGAAACTGATGGAGAATAATGTGCCCTTTGTATATCGTGTGTTTGGAGATAAGGTTAATAAACTTGGTCACGTGTTCCACTGCGATGTAAAAACAATTGATGCTGCCCAGTGCAATGATGCAGAATGTGATTTTTTCAGGGAGTTTTGTTTCTGATAGTAGGACATTCATGTAAAACATATTACGGTACAATGCAAAGTTAGAGCCTGTTTCAAACACGCTCTTGTTGTTGTGATAAAGTAAACAGTAACACCCATTTTTCACTGGAAACCTGCGGTTTCGCCACAGGTTTTCTTTGTATTATACGATAAAATCTTATATGCTTGGGACAAGGGAGAAAATCAATGAAAAAAAGGTTAAAAGGTCTGATAGTGTTTTTTTCTTTTTGCTTTGCATATTTGCCTGGAAAAGCGTGCAGGAAGTAAGGGCAGCAGAAAATGTAATAAGGGATTTTTCCAGAATTTTCTACATACCTGCCGGAGCAGTTTTTGAAAGGCGGAAGCCTGCAGAAACTGCAGGAAATTTATGATAGCATGAGCTGCATTGCATATACAGAAGATGGGGAAGAGCTTTATCTGGATGCAATCTGGGACTATTCCGGAATTGATATTCAGACTGTGGGAGCCTATAAGATTACAGGGACAGTGAGACTTCCGGAAGGATATACAAGCAATGTCGGTCTTCCGGAATGGACAGCATGGATTTCTGTACAGAATCCGGGACAGCCGGAGATTCAGGTGTATTCCCGAATGATTTCAGCAGGTATTTACTATTTTCCATGGATCACAGAGCAGAATCCAGATATGATGGAAATATGGCTTCAAAAAGAAGGAGAGGACTGGGTAAATGTAAGCGAGGAAGGATATGGATTTGCGGATACCGATGGGATGTATCTTTCCTGCCAGAGTATGATAGCTGAAAATATATATACACTGACAGTTGTTTATAATGAAGGGAAAACCAGAAATCTTAAATACCGCTATCAGTCAGATGGAAGCCTGGAGATACTCAGTTATCAGCCTGGAACAATTGGCGGGACAGTATCAAAAGATACTGTTATCCGTTCCTGCGAGGAGATTGACGAAAAGAGCCTGCAGCGCTGCATGGTATATGCGGTGCGGGCGGGGCAGAGTCTGGCAGAAGTACGGACCGAGCTGGAGGAGACTTTTTATATTTTTGGGAGCACCTGTGAAGAATATGAGGATACTGCGGCCCATCCGGCTGTTATCATGCATTCAGTATGGGATTTCAGTCAGGTTGATGTGAATGCTCCTGGCGTTTATAAAGTGACGGGAACTTTTGCAGCTCCAGAAGGCTGCACGGTGGATCAGGAGCTTACTGTTCCGGGGGCAACTGCTTATATTACTGTTCAGCGCCCGGATCAGCCGGAAGTACAGACGTGCTGTGTGGTTGGCGTGGATGTTCTGTTCTTTCCTATGATATTAGACTGTTTTACAGATGAACAGCTGGACAATTTGCAGGTATATCTGCTGGAAAATAATGAAGATAAAGAAATAGGCAAAAGTAATTCCTATTTTGACAGAAAGGGGCTGTATCTGAAAAAAAGTGTTCTTAAAGCTGGCAGGGAATATGGAATTTACGTAACCTATCCAGGTGGAAGTACCGGGGTATATACTTTTTGTGTATTGTGGGGAGCTTATTTCTAATGAGCACTGGTACAAGCGCAATTATGCAGACAGGGATGGCAAAGAGCTTCCGGATATTGACGATGAAACGGAGCGGGTAACGGATACTTCCGCCATCCTTGTAGGAAACAGGCTGCTGGATCTTATGAAGAATGGTGTAAAGCTGATTCCTTTTGAAGGAGACGGAGTGCTGGTAAGGGTTCCTGTGGAAGTGGTAAAAGACTGGAATATAAAAGCGGAGGATCAGATTGAGACAGACATTTCCTGGGTGGGAAGTGATGTTTCTGTAAAAATTTCCAAAAACGGAGAAGCTGTTACAGATATTCCAGGAGCTACCGTGGAGATTCCGTATGCGAACCGTGACTCTCAGACTATGCTGACAGACGAAGAAGGTAACTCCTATACAGGTTCGGTAAATGATGCACAGAACGCTGCGGTGATTCCCATTGATAAAACCGGAGATTATACAGTGGAAGAGCAACCACAAAATCAGACAGAGAATGGTGGAAACACAGAAGAGGATGATCCGGAAGGAGACAGTCTGGAAAATGCGGCGGACTCAGGGGAAGAAAAGCTGTCAGAACAGGTTGAGGAACTTCTTTCGGAAGATGTCAAAAACCAGAAAGCGAATTCAGATGAGAATCTTAACAGTCAACATAAAAAAAGCGGCTTCAATTGTTATAATAATTGTAATTTTGTTAATATTGTTAATGGAATATACCAATGAGACGCGGCAAAAAGCTCCGAAAGGGGGAACGGGGTGAAGGAGAACAAAGCAAATAAAAAAGGAAGGAAGCTGCTGTGGGGAACTGTAATCATAACCATGATTCTATCCATTTATGTTTTTTACGTGTTGTATGTTCAAATAACAAATATATGACAAGAGAGGAAAAAGCCATACACGGACTTTTGTATGCAGATGGCTCCTATGAGAGCTTTCCTGTCTATTATTTGTCCAGAGAATGGGAATATTATCCGGATGCACTTCTTACGCCGGAGGATGATCTGGATAAATATTATTTTCGTTATATTTCTATTGGGGAATATGGTGGAATGGAACTTGGAAACAGTGGGAGAAGTCCGTATGGGAGTGGTACATACCGGTTAAAAATCATGCTTCCCGCTGAGCAGCATACATATGGTTTGTATCTGCCGGAAATTTTTTTCAGCATATAATTTGTATGTGGATGGTGTTCTGGTCGGACAGATGGGAAATCCGGACCCGGATCATTATGTGGAACGGACTCAGAACAGAATGTTTACCTTCAAGGCCAATACTTCATTAGAAATTCTGATTGCAGTGACAGATAAAAGCTCTGCTTCGCCGGGAATCCAGAGTGTACCTGTTTTTGGAAATCCTTTAAAAATAAACACCATAAGGGGAATTGCGGTGTTTATCAATTCCTCTGTATTTACCTTGATCATTCTGGTTCTGGCGTTTTCCGTATGGGCATTTTTTAAAACCAGAAGCAGGGAAAATGTACTTTTTGCAGGAGTATGCCTTTGTGTGCTCGGGTATACCTGCTATCCCCTTCTGCATACATACCTGGCGCTAAGAGTACAGCCCTGGTTCTCTGTTGAAATGCTGTTCTATTTTCTCGCTTTTCCGGCAATGCTTTTGCTGGAATATGAGATCACCGGGCAAAAGTATAAGTGGATGGCATGGGGGGTTGCTTGCTACAGCTGTGGCAGGTCTTGGGGTTACGCTTGCCGGGATTTTTGCCGGGGGAATGGAGACCGCAGCTCTTTCTTATGGTATTTCAGCGGCAACTGAGGTGCTGAAATGGTTTACCGCTGTATGTCTTGTTTTAACTGCGTTTTTCTATACGGAAGGGATGCAGGGCATTTCGCTTCTTACAGGAACCGTAATTTATGCAGTATCTCTGGCAGCAGATCGCATATGGTCTTTGTATGATCCGATTTTTGGCGGCTGGTTTCCAGAATGGGGCGGCGTCATTTTGACAGGTATATTTGGAATGCTTCTCTGGAGAAAACTGACAGAAGGCTATCGGATGCGGCTGATTTATGAAGAACAGTCCAGACAGATGGAATTGCGTCTGCTTATGCAAAAGGAGCATTATGAGAAGTTAACTGATGCGCTGGAAGAGGCAAGCCGTACAAGACATGACTTCAGACAGTATATCCGTACTGCTTCCATTCTGCTGGAACAGGAACATTATGAAGAACTGAAAGAGTATTTTCATCAGTTCGCACAGGAGAGCACCGAAAAAATGCAGACACCAGTATGCTATTGCAAGAACATGTCTGTGGATGCAATCTTACATTACTATGCGTCACAGCTGGAGCAAAAAGGTATAAAGTACAGATATTCAGTAGAGGTTCCAGAGAAAATGAAAATTTCTGATCTGGATATCTGCAGGATTTTTGGGAATCTGATGGAAAATGCAGTGAGAGCAGTGCAAAAAGAAGAGAACGCGGATGAGGCTTATGTAAATTGCATCTGCAAAGTAAAAATGGGAAAACTTCTGATCAATATTGAAAACACCTATGCAGGAGAAGTGCAGAGAAATGGGGCAGCTTTTTATTCAACAAGTCACAGCGGGCAGGGAATTGGAATTGCTTCTGTTTCCAAAACAGCAGAGAAATATGGTGGATATGCCGACTTTTCTGCCAGAAACGGTATATTCCGGGCGAATGTGTTTATTCCACTGGAAGATATGGATTTACGGCTTTCTGACAAAGCTGACTGACAGGCTGAGAAATTTTGCCGGGTCTTTCTTCCACATAAAAAGTCTGCGCAACCAGTTGTGCAGACTTTTGTATTATGAGAAAAGATAATTCAGATATTCCTTCTTGATTGCGTTAGCTCCCCGTTTACGGATCTGGACGGTTTCCTGGTTGTCCAGAAGAAAGCCCTCCTCCAGTGTTTTGTAAATGCGGTCCATATTCACAAGACAGCCGCGGTAGCAGGAGAGAAAACAGGGGAGATCGTGAATCAGTTCCTCGAATTTCTGGAAAGTCAGGTATGTGCGCAGAACTCCTGCGTCTGTGTGAAGCTGGACAGCATTGTGAAAAGGTGTCTGCATACAAAATGGTTTTTACAGGAACACGTAGAAGGGTACGGTCGCAGATCACCATCTATATATCGTGTATCCTGTGCACGCTTGATCTGAAGTGGAGTCCAATACCTTTGTGAGCTTGTTTGTATCAAGAGGCTTCAGAAGATAATAAGCTGCCTGCACGTCGTAACTGGCAATCCGCAAAAGCATCGCTGCTAGTAACAAAAATAAGAGCACAGGAGTCGCCTTTTTCCCGAAGCTGGGCGGCCAGGTCCATACCATTGGCCTGCTTTATGTAGATATCAAGAAAAATCAGGTCATAACTGCCGGGAGAATAGCTGTTCCAGAAGTCTTCAGGTGAAGAGAAGATAGCTGTTCCAGAAGTCTTCAGGTGAAGAGAAGGTATGTAATTGGATAGATATCTGTTTTTGGTCATAATGTTCCCGGGCAGCTTCTGCAAGTGCATCAAGATCCTGCTGCACATCATCAATTATTGCAATGTTCAATGCTAAAATCCTCCAAAAGAATGAAAACCTGCAGTAAATCAAAATATCACTGAAAGTGTCATTTCATCCCATGTATATTGTTTTTTCAAAATAAATCGGATATAGTAATCTCAAGGTGATGAGGCGTTAGAAAGTATTGTAAGCTTTTTAGGTCCTCTATATAATATCACAAAATATGATAAAAGTGAGGTAGAAAAATGAAAAACTGGAAAAAAGTTATGGCTATGTTGTGTGCCGCAGCAATGGTAACCGGATCTTCTGCTCCTGTATGGGCAGAGGCAGATGCAGCAGAAGATACTGAGGCTGCAGATGATGAGATTACAGAATTAACAATGGACATGCTTGATGAAGCTGCATATGAAGGAACATGGTTATCTTTTGAGCCAGGCTTCGATCTCTATGTACCAAGTAACTGGGATGTTCTGGAAATTTCAGATGAAGATGCTGCAGACGGTGTTATGTTCCAGGCACAGGATCCGGATTCTGAAGAAGGCGTGAACATGGTAGTGACCGCTACAGATGTTGGAACAGAGTATGATCTGTATTCCATGGCTGATGAGCTGGCTACAGAGTATGAAGATGTTGAGAAGGTTTGCATTAACGGACTCTATGCGGTTTCCTTCGAGACTGAAAGTACATACGGAATCGCTTTCCTGGAGGATGCTGAGGGAATGATGTACAATGTTCAGATCGGACCGAAATCTGATGACATTCAGCCTATCGCTGAGACACTTTTCGTTTCTCTGATCAAGACAGAAGACAATGTGGAAGATGCAGAGGCTGAGACCGATGCGGCAGCTGACGAAGAAGCAGCAAACTAATTGCTGTAAATGCAATCAGCAGTAATAACTAATTTAAATGCGAAACGTAAATGTCAGCTGGAAATAAATTCTGAAGCTGGCGCTTAAGAAAACAAAACAGAAGCTATGCAGTATATGGAAAAAGACTGCAAGGCTTCTGTTTTTTGTTTTGTCAGATAAATATGCGTTTAACAGTTAACTGTGTAAAGATTTCTTCAGCTTCGTATTCCATTTCTGTACAATCAACGGATTCATTTTTAATCTTTTTTACGATCGTAAGTGATCAGTCCGTTGGTTTCTTCTTTCAATATCAGAAAGCTGCGTGAAAACAGTTGCAGAGTATCCACTTTTTTACAGAAGGTACGATAGTGTTTCCATCAACCTGGAGAAGCTGTCGGTAAGCGCCTCGCTGGTGGTAAATTTCTTATATCCGTAAATGTTTCTACAGGCACTGTGCTCTGGCAGGCGAAGAGAGTAACCTCCAAATTCAGATAAAGCAAGTACACGGTCTGATTCTGGTACTGGAAGTCCAAGAAAATAATAATGGAGACTGTTAATATCACCACAGCCCTGATCAAACCATCCACTGGCAGAATCTACCAGGCGGGAAGGATCCAGACGGTGAATAAAATCTGTGACCTTTTTTGGTGGAAAATTGTCCCCATCCTTCGTTGAAAGGTACCCATGTGACAATGGAAGGATGATTATACAGTGTCCTGACCATATCCCGGATATCGTCAATGTATTCCTGACGGCCGAATTCATCTGTGCGGGAGAGCAGGCGGGCGTGGAGGTCTTTTACTGGAATGCGCATCCAGTTTAATAATGTGGCCAGATAGGTGACAAACCAGTGATGGTAGGAAGAACCGCCGTTAGGCATATCCTGCCATACCAGCATTCCCATGCGGTCACAGTGGAAATACCAGCGGTCTGTTTCAATCTTGCCATGCTTGCGGAGCATATTAAAACCAAGATCTTTCATTGCACGAATATCGTAGATGAGAGCTTCATCTGAAGGTGCTGTATAAAGCCCGTCGGGCCAGTAGCCCTGATCCAGCACGCCGCTCTGAAAATATGGCTGATTGTTCAGGAAAAAGCGTGGATAGCCATCGTCAGCTATCTGTACGTCACATTTGCGGAGTGCGAAATATCCAAGAATCCGGTCTTTGCCATATTCCAGGGAATAGGGGTAAAGCCATGGCTCTTTGGGAGTCCAGGACTTCTGCATATTTTCCGGGATGGAGAGGGTGGCTTCTTTTCCGGGACGGATTGCGGCGGTAGTTATTTCATCCTGGCATAATGTATCGTTAAGTCCGTCTGCTTCGAGAAAAACAGGTGGATAAACCTTACAGATCACATTGGATGAATTCTGCCTGTCAGGTGAAAAAGCCAAAACAGTTCCCTGAGAATCTGTCTGATCCGCTGCCATGGGT
>ENA-OPYX01001951-OPYX01001951.1-human-gut-metagenome-genome-assembly--contig:-NODE-1951-length-10041-cov-1.990922_pt1 | contig 10041 bp, 16 predicted proteins | sample MGYA00242639_ERZ504486 | MGnify/ENA primary metagenome ERZ504486 (study PRJEB26092, sample SAMD00036296) | human gut metagenome | host: Homo sapiens | study: EMG produced TPA metagenomics assembly of... | reverse complement strand
GTGCAGAAGTAAGGCGGGAACTGGGGAGTAGCGGTATCCTGGATCCGCTGCTTTATTTTCAGTTCTTTAAATTCTGAAATCCTACTTTTTTTCCAAAATCTTGAAACCGTGGCAGGACTGATGCCTGTGTGTGCAGAAAGTTCTTCTGAAGTGAGATACTGAAGCTGTTCTTCGTTTCGCAGAAGATACTGTATCAGTTTATGGTCCGATTTTGAAAATGTATCATTTATATTGTTCATATAATTCCTTGAAGCATCTGAGAATACAACTCCATTTTTTGATCTGAATGGCTGAAAATGATCATCTATATGAGTTATTTATCATTTGGTGATCATAAATGCAAATGAAAATTTCATAATTATAATAAATGAAAAATATTACTCATATTTTACATTTCCCTGCTTTTGAAATTTTACATTCCAGACCGTATAATGCAAACAGTTCAACAGGAAAGGGGCATGGATATGAAACAGATATTTGTTTCATCGACTCTGCTTTGGAATGCCGGGCTGGAAGAAATGTTCCAGCGGGTATATGACAATGGATTTGATGGAATCGAACTTTGGGCGCAGCAGTTTTTTGCAAGAGGGTATGACACACAGGAGTATCTGCGTCTTCAGGCATTATACCCTTTAAGAACCTGTGTACACAGCTGCAGCTGGGATTTAAATCTGGCTTCCATGAATCAGGGGATCCGGGAAATGTCCATAAAACAGGTGGAAGCATCTATGAGGCTGGCAGCAGAGTTAGAAGCAATGGAACTGACAGTTCATCCGGGACATATGACACTTCCGGGACGAAGAGAAGAGAGCATGAAACTTCTTCAGGACTCGTTAGAACAGATCGGAAGGCTTTCTGACCGGATCGGAGTAGATGTTTCTTTAGAGATCATGGAAAAGATCCCAAAAGAATTTGTAACAGATGCACAGAGTATGGAAGAAGCAGCAGGAAGCAGAAAAAAACAGTTTTTTTATACTCTGGATATAGCACATTGTGACAGCGAAGAAGAACCATTTCACATATTAGACCAGATGAAACGGATCTCCAAGATACATATCAGCAACCGGAAAGGAAAATGTTACCATACTCCTTTAGAAAACGGTGATTTTTCATTTTAAAGAAATGCTTCCACAACTTTTAGCATATGGACTCCCTCTGGTAACAGAAGGCTATGATGACAGCAGGGAATTTTCATACATTTACAGAAAATACAGCTTTTTTAAAAACAAACGGAGGACTTTAAAAATGAATAAGAAAATGGCATTAATCTTAACAACAGCAGCAGTTATGGGACTTGCAGGATGCAGCGGACAGACTGATAAAACAGAAACAACAGCAGCACCTGCCAAGACCACAGCAGAACCGGCTACACAGGCAAAGGCAGAGACGACAGAAGCTTCCACAGAGGCAGAAAAGAAAGATGTTTCCGGAAAGATCACATTATATACTTCCCAGCCGGAGGAAGATGCACAGAAGCTGATCGATGGCTTTAACAAAGAGTGCCCGGATGTAACAGTAGATGTATTCCGTTCCGGAACAGAAGAAGTAGTCAGCAAGGTTTTGGCAGAGCAGACAGCAGGTGCTGTTCAGGCAGATGTGCTTTTAGTAGCAGACAGTGTTACATTTGAAACTTTAAAAGAACAGGATATGCTTTTACCTTATGAGTCACCGGAACTGAAAGGCATTCCGGAAGAATACATTGATAAAGACCATATGTATACAGGAACAAAGGTGATCACAACAGGTATTGCATACAACACAGATCTGGTAAAAGATGCGCCAAAGGGATTTGCAGATCTGACAGGAGAGGCATTTAAAGATGCAGTGATCATGCCAAGCCCGTTGTATTCCGGTGCGGCAGCTTACAATCTGGGGGTACTCAGCCGCAATGAAACATTAGGCTGGGATTTCTTCCAGGGATTAAAGGATAACGGAATTACAGTAGATAAAGGAAACGGAGCAATACAGAAGGCAGTAGTGGCAGGAGAAAAGTCCTGCGGTATCCTGGTCGATTACATGGCAAACCGTTCTAAAAATGATGGTGCCCCGGTAGAGTTTGTTTATCCGGAAGAAGGTTCACCAGCCATTACCGAACCAATTGGTGTGTTAAAAGACTCCAGGAACCAGGATGCAGCAGAAGCATTTGTAGATTTCGTTCTTTCTGATGAAGGTCAGGAACTGGCAGCTTCTATTGGTTATACACCTGTAAAAGAGGGTGTAGCAGCACCAGAAGGATTAAAATCCATTGATCAGATCAAGACCATCAGTGCTGATACAAAAGAACTTTACAGCAGCCGTGACGCAGATAAAGAGAAATTTTCTGAGATTTTCCAGTAACAGCAGGTATACAGGCAGAAAGGGGCAGCATTGTTATGAAACATAAAAAAGTCTTAGGCAGTACAGGTCTGCTGCTGTTTTACCTGGGAGTCTTCCTGGTATTTATAGCGCCGATCGTCCGTTTGCTGTTTATGAGCCTGAAAGGAAGCGATGGTTATGGACTTTCTAATTATCAGGTCCTGTTACAGGAAAAACGGACCAGAGAAGCGATCTTTAATACGATCCTGATCGCTGCTTCCTCTACCATGATCGCCATCGTGGCAGGAAGCGGACTGGCTCTGGCAGCAGCTTATACCAATATAAAAAGAAAAAGGCTTTTAGAATTACTGGTGCTGCTTCCTTTCATTATCCCCTCTTATATTATTACTCTTTCCTGGAGCGGATTTTTAAAGTAAAAAAGGGGATCGTAAACCAGATCCTTGGGGCAGTGGGGATCGGTCCGGTGAATATTTATTCCATTGGCGGTATTTTACTGGTGATCGGTATCTGCAACATCCCTGTTGTATACATGAGCGTGATCCATATGCTTCGGCGTATTCCAAGAGACCTGGAATGGGCTTCCAGAGCCTGCGGATTTGGTCTTTCTTATACACTGGTCCATGTGGATCTGGTGCAGGTGCTTCCTGCGATCATTGCAGGCGGGCTTCTGGCGTTTTTATCAGCCATTGATAACTTCTCTGTGCCGGCATTTTTAGGTATCTCTTCTGGCATCCCGGTGCTCAGCACCTATATTTATGAAAAAAGCAATTGGATTTGGACCAGACGCTTTCCCTCTGGCAGCTGCTCTTTCTGTTCTTTTATCTGTGATCGCAGTAGGCGGTACATTGATGGAAACAGCATTAGTGGGAAAAAATGGAAAATCAGAAAGCATTAAAGAAGATTATTCGGTACGTATTGAACTGGAAGGACCAAAACGGAGGCTATTAGAATGGGGGCTGTTGGGAACATTAGGTGTATTAAATCTGGTTCCCATTCTGGTAATGATAAAAAGCGCATTTTTAAAAACATATGGCCTGAAAATGACGTTGGATAATCTGTCCCTTAAAAATTTTGCTTTTGTATTTACAAACAGAGGTGTTCTTGCCGCTGTCAGAAACAGTATCCTTCTGGCACTTGTGACTTGTGGAGTCTGTATTGTTGTGGGAACTGCAGCAGCCTATATGAAAGTGAGAAGAAACAGTAAAGGGGCTGTGACCATGGAAAAATGTGCTTCTCTGACCTATGCCATTCCAGGTATCGTTCTTTCTCTGGCAATGATCTTCCACTGGGTAGAGCCGCTTCCCGGGATCCGTCCGGGAGTATACGGAACCATATGGATCCTGGTGATCGCTTATATAACCAGATATCTGATCCTTCAGATCAAAGAGAGCACCACAGCTCTTATGTCTGTGAACCCGGAACTGGAAGAAGCAGTACGTGCCTGTGGCAGAGGCAAAAGAGCTCTCTGGCAGCAGGTATTGCTTCCTATGCTGGTACGTCCTATTTTATCCGGTTCCTTTTTGATCTTTGTATCATCACTTACAGAACTTACTTTGTCATCTATGCTTGCAAGTGCAGGAACAAAGACCATAGGACTTACTATTTTTAACTTCCAGCAGTCTGGAGATTACAATCTGTCGGCAGCTATGTCAGCTGTGATCGTTGTAATGGTTCTTACAGGTTACTGTCTGGTGGCTTTAAAACCGGCAGAAAAAAAGAAGAGAGGAAAAGAACATGAGTCTTTATTTAGAGCATATAACCCAGAGGTTCGGGCAAACACTGGCGCTTAATGACATTGATCTGGAAATACGAAATGGGGAGTTTCTGGCTATTTTAGGACCTTCCGGCTGTGGAAAGACCACTCTTTTGCGGGCGATCGGCGGATTTGCAAAACCTACAGAGGGAAAGATACGGATGGATGATGTGATCTATTCCGGAAATGGAAAAATGGTTCCGGTAGAGCAGCGTGACCTGGGAATGGTATTTCAGTCATTTGCTTTGTGGCCCAATATGACAGTGCGCCAGCATGTAGAATTTCCAATGAAGAGTCCAAAGCAGAAACACCTGACAGAGGCACAGAAAAAAGAAGCCGTAGATGCAGCCATTGAAAATATGGGATTAAAGCCTTATGAAGACCGGTATCCGGGAGAACTTTCCGGTGGACAAAGGCAGAGAGTCTCTCTTGCAAGAGCCATTGTGGGAAAGCCATCCATTCTTTTAATGGATGAACCTTTAAGTGCTTTGGATGCAGAATTAAAGATCAGTATGCGCCGGGTGATCCAGGATGTTCACCGTATGACCGGGGCGACCATCATTTATGTGACCCATGACCAGAGCGAGGCTCTTGCCATGGCAGATCGTATCCTCATTATGAAAAATGGAAAGATAGAACAGGTAGGAACACCTGAGGAGATCTATCTACATCCACAGACTGAATTTGCAGCGTCCTTTGTAAGCAAATGTAATTTTGTCAGAGGACAATGGAATGATTCCTATTTTAAAGTAATGGATCAGTCCCTTATATATGATGGACCGGAAGTAGCACAGGCTTTTAAAAACCATGGTCTGTTTCCTGTACGTCCGGAGCAGTTTCACATTGTAAAAGAAGGAAAAGGTATTCCGGCAACTGTAACCAACAGGCAGTACAGCGGCAGGGAGATCCATTATTCCTTAAAATGCGGGGAAGATACATTTACGGTATACGCAGGAAGCAGAGAACAGTATGAGCCGGGAGAACAGGTAAAGCTGGTTTACCAGGCATCATAAGAAAAGAGGAATAAAAAATGAAGCTGTTATTTGACCTTCACACACATACAGTGGCCAGTGGTCATGCATTTAGCACATTAAAAGAAAATATAGAAGAGGCAGCGGCCAAAGGATTAAAAGCCATGGGAACATCAGATCACTACAGTGCCATGCCGGGATCTGCGCAGCCTATTTATTTTACTAATTTTAAGGCGATCAAAGAGAAAATACTGGGAGTCCGTATTTTTACCGGTATGGAAGCCAATATCATAGATCTGGAAGGAAAACTGGATGCGGAAGAAACTGTTTTAAAGAAAATGGACTATGTGATCGCCAGTCTTCATGTTCCCTGTGTAAAAGCAGGAACCAGAGAGGAAAATACCAATGCATTGATCGGAGCTATGAAAAATCCATATGTGAAGATCATCGGACATCCAGATGATGACCGTTTTCCTACTGGATTATGGAAAAACTGGTAAAAGCGGCAGCAAAAGAAAAAGTGGCGCTGGAAGTAAACAACAGCTCTTTTCTCCCCGTACCGGCAGACTGAATGCAGACAAAAATCTTCCGGTTAATGCTGTCTTTCTGTAAAAAATACAAGGTGCCGGTGATCGTGGACAGTGATGCTCACATATTTTACGATATAGGAAACCTGGATCGGGCAAAGGAAATGTTAGAGGCTTGCGAATTTCCGAAAAAACTGATCCTGAATACGAAATTAAAAGGTCTTTCTTATGTGCTCAATCTGGAACGGGAAGAAACAAGAGAGAAATACGATCATATGATGGAAGATTAGAACATTGCAGACAGATTTATCTGGAAAATCCGCAATAATGCCGGTACTGGCATTGTTGCGGATTTTTTGCCTTGCTTAAAAAGGTTTCCATGGGTATAATGAGCCAAGAGACAAAAAAGATTTTAAGAGAACATAAATATAAATGGAGTATAGAGAAGATCTTATGGCAAAAGCACCCAGTGTTCGGAAAAACTATATATACAATTTAATTTACCAGGTGATGACGCTGATCACCCCATTTATCACGACCCCGTATATTTCCCGCGTTCTGGGGGCAGATGGAACGGGAGTACAGAGTTATACCAATTCCGTAGTCCAGTATTTTGCCATACTGGCGGCTCTGGGAACGGCTTCTTATGGGCAGAGGGAGATCGCAAGACACAGAGATGAGATAAAGATACGCAGCCGGCTTTTCTGGGAGATCGAGGTGCTTTGTATGGCAACGACCGCAGCATGTCTTATTATCTGGCTGTTTGTGATCGGCTTTGCCAGGGAATACAGGCCTTATTATGTGGTATTGACGATGACACTGCTGGCAGTTGCTTTTGATATTTCCTGGTTTTATGGGGGGCTGGAGCAGTATTCCCTGATCGTTTTGCGAAATACGGCAGTGAAGCTTGTGGGCATTGCCATGCTGTTTTTATTTATCCGGGAAAAAGAAGATCTTCTGCTGTATGTGGCATTGACTGCGGCAACCGGACTTCTGGGAAATGTTTCCATGTGGGGATATTTAAAGGGGCAGGTGGAAAAGCCGGTTTTAAAAGAACTGCGTCCTTTGCGCCATTTAAAAGAGACTCTGGTTTACTTTATACCTACCATCGCCACTTCCGTCTATACCATTTTGGATAAGACTATGCTTGGCTGGTTTCCGGGGAAAATAAGTCACAGAACGGTTATTATGAATATGCCACCGGTTTTGTGAATATGGCGAAAATACTGATCATGTCTTTTAATGCAGTTATGTCCGCCCGTATGTCCTATTATTTGGAACTGGACGGATGGAAGAGATCCATAAGCGTTTCCAGGACTCACTGGATTTTGTCCTTTAATGGCAATGCCTATTATGCTGGGTCTGGCGGGGATCGCAGCCCAGTTTATTCCCTGGTTTTTGGGAAACGGGTATCTGCCGGTGACATTTTTAATGTATGTATGCAGTCCTCTGGTGCTGGTGGTAGGTTTAAGTGACTGCATCGGCAGCCAGATTTTAACGCCTGGTGGAAAAAGGGCCCAGAGCGGCAAAGTGATCGTAGCAGGAGCTATGGTCAATGCCTGTTTAAATTTCCTTCTGATCCCTCATTTTGCAGCGTTGGGAGCAGCAGCAGCGTCAGTAGCAGCAGAATGTTTTATCACCTCCCTTTATCTGTGGCTGGGAAGAGATTTTATAAAGCTGAAAATGCTGGTGCGTTATGGCTGGAGGCGTCTTGTGGCGGCTGTTATTATGTTGGGAGCTGTGGTGTGGACGGGACAGTTTTTGGAACAGGTCCGTGGCCTGGGACCTATCACCACTTTTGTTCAGATCGGTGCAGGCGCAGTGGTGTATTTACTGGTGCTTCTGGTAATGCGTGATCCGTTCCTGTATCAGTATTTAGGGAAAATATACAGGCGGCTGACGGGACAGCCATAAAAAAATCACAGGAATGCCATGTTATGTGAGATAAAAACAGTTTGGAAGGATTGATTATTGGGACATGCTGAGAGAAAAGCCGGAATTTTATAAAGAGGAAATACGCTGCGGATACACGGTAGATGAAAAAACGAAGCGTGTATGGGCGGTGCAGCTGGAAATGTTAGATGAAGTGGAGCGCATCTGCAAAGCCAATGGGCTTAAATATTTTGCTGACAGCGGAACCTTGATCGGTGCTATCCGCCATGAAGGATATATTCCATGGGATGACGATATTGACCTGGTCATGCTGCGGGAAGATTATGATAAATTTGTGCAGATTGCCCCGAAATGGCTGAAAGAAGATCTGGTGCTTCAGACTGTGTATACAGAGAAAAATTTACCTTCGCGGCCACGCCCAGATCCGAAACAGCAAGACCTGCGGTTGCAATGAAGAAGATAAAAGGCGGGATATACTGCGGCATTTTATTGATATTTTTCCATTGGACGGTATGCCGAAAACTGGAAAAAGAAAGAAAAATGCTGGGCCAAAAGATCCAGTTTTATTGGACCGTGCTTTATACCTGGTACCGCTTTGATTATTATGAAAATGCAACGGTTTTTGGAAAACTTCTCCATGGCATTGGAATGCTTCTCCATGTTCCCATGGTCAAGGCATATAAGGGTTATGAAAAACTGTGTACCCGCTTCAAAGGCAAAGATACGGAATATGTCTGCGACACTGTATTTATCCGCTATCTGGAAAAAAACACCTGGAAGCGGGAGTGGTTCAAAGAAGCTGTTTTACATGCCCTTTGAAAACCGTAAGATACCTGTTCCTGTAGGCTATGACGGCAGACTCACCGCCGAATATGGTGATTATATGAAACCGGCCAAAGCCCCGACTATGCATGGGGGACTGATCCTGGATCCGGATGTGCCCTATACGGAGTATTTGAAAAAAGAAAATAAATAAGGCTTTACCCAGATGATTATTTGAGGTGGAAAATTTCGCACGATCCACACGCCGCTGGTACAGACAAGGGAAACCTGAGAGATGCAGGAGAAGCGTGCGCCTGCCAAATAATTATCTGGTTTAGCATATATAAAGATAAAAGGGCTGTTGCAGAATGGATAATTATTTATCTGTTTTACAACAGCCTTTAAAAGAATTATTCGGTTGTTCGCCTAAGATGCGGATACGGATGTTCTGGTCATAGATCTGGGATAAGTTCATGTTCAGGTATTTGTTTTTACAGGCATCGGCAATGGTGCGGTGTAAGGCATCATCAATATTGCAGAAGACAACAGCATCCTTCTGCTCTAAGATATCACTGCTTAAGATCTTTTTTGTCTGTTCTTCTAAGTCAAGAAGTTTATCCATATCAATATATTTACTGTAATTTTCAATAATATAGGGTTCCATGAGCAGTCTGGCTTCAAAAGTCATGGTGATCTCTTCCATTTGGAACCATTGACATCACAGTTGCAGTTGCAGCAACTTTAAGCGGATTTGACCCGGATATGGACGTATTTAACTTTCTATATCTGTTTGACTCCAGAGAAGAAGCTTTTAAGGTACTGGCGGAGAAACAGGACAGGAAATTTTTAAAGGACTGGAAAAATAGGGAATTGAGACCTATGGAACCTTTGATCTTGGTTTTAGAAGCATGACCAATTCCAGCAGACCCATCGTTCATCCGGAAGACGCAAAGGGCATCCGGATGAGAATGCTGGAAAGTTCCGTCTGTGTTGACTCTCTTGGAGAGCTAGGGATCGATGCAGTGTCCATGAGTTTTGGTGAACTGTTTACAGCACTGCAGACCAGGGTGTTATCATTCCCACAAGTATCGGTCTCATCCAGTACGGTGTAGCGACAGGAACTTCTATCAGTGATCTGTTTATGGCAGGTTTCCTTCCGGGAATTTTCATCTGTCTGGTGTTATGTGTGGTTGCCCACTTCTTATGTAAAAAACAGGGATTTGAGCCAAGCGAAAGAGCTGCCACAGAGGAAAAAGTTCAGGCATTTAAGGATGCCATCCTGGCACTGCTGATGCCGGTGATCATTTCTTATCTTCATTGAAACAGATACAGAACTTACAGGGATCGGAGAAGCAGCAACCTTTGGAAGTTCCATGGATGCAATGGAATTTGTAGTAGAAAAACAGTTAAAATCATTACTTTTAGATGAAGATCCCACAAAGATCGAATTTCTCCATCAGAAGATGATGTGGAACAACTGGGCAAATGGCCGTCAGGGAATGGTCATGGGTGCCATCAGCGGCATTGATGTGGCTCTCTGGGATATCCTTGGAAAGGTAGCAAACCTTCCTGTGTGCAAGTTGCTTGGACAGGTAAGCGATAAAGTCCAGGGATATGCAGCTGCCTTTTTAATTGCCATGCATCTACATTTTTTCCATATTTATGAAAATAACTCCGCGAAATGCTCAAAATATGTTTCAAATGTATCATAAAGCAGAGTTTCTAAATCCCTGGTCACCGGAGGCATGGTGCGGATGGGATGATGGGCCATGATGAGAAAATATCCCGGGGCCGGTGTAAGAAAATGGCGGTCATCCGG
>ENA-OPYX01001948-OPYX01001948.1-human-gut-metagenome-genome-assembly--contig:-NODE-1948-length-10045-cov-5.694697_pt1 | contig 10045 bp, 9 predicted proteins | sample MGYA00242639_ERZ504486 | MGnify/ENA primary metagenome ERZ504486 (study PRJEB26092, sample SAMD00036296) | human gut metagenome | host: Homo sapiens | study: EMG produced TPA metagenomics assembly of... | reverse complement strand
GCCACCTGAAAGGCTGGATTGCAGACCTGAAGGAGAAAAAAGCCGCCCTGCTGGAAGCCTTGCAGGAATCGAAGGAACCCACCCTGCCGGAGCTGCTGGGGAAATATCTGGATTTGCGCCGGGAGGAGCGCACCGGCTGGACGAGCAAAGGCCAGCTCAAAGGCACTGTGAACGACTTCAACAAGGTTATGGACGCCATCCGCTATCTGCGGGAAAAGGAGCTGTCCACCGTGGAGAGCCTTGACACCTATCTGGATACCGTCAGTGAGCAGGCCGTTTCCATCCGGGCAGAGATGAAGCCGAAGGAAAAGCGTATGAAGGAGATTGACACCATGCTTTCCCATATCGCTAACTTTGAAGCTCACAAGCCGGTTCATGCGGAATATGCCGCTATCCGGTTTAAGAAACCAAAGGAACAGTTTGCCGCCGCCCATCGGGACGAGCTGGACGCCTACAATGCCGCTGTCCGCTATTTCAAGGTGCATTTGGAGGGAACCAAGTACAGCACCAAAAAGCTGAACGAAGAACGGACGCAGCTTGCCGGAGAGGTGGCCGAGTACAGGGAACGCCTGTCAGCGGTGCAGGAGGATGTGAAGATTCTCCGGGATGTGCGCCACTGGCTTAATCAGGTGCTTCCGTCCGAGCAGTACCGCCAGACTGCCGAGCCGGGCAAGAAACCATCCATCCAGCAGGCAGTCAAAGGCCGGGCACAGCGTATCCGGGAGGAACAGGCCGAGAAACGCCAGCAGCCCCACACAGAGAAAAAACAGGATATGGAACTCTAACAGGCGCTTGCCATTTTCTTTTCGAGAATGACAGGCGCTTTTCTTATTTTCAGGAGGATTTAGTTGAATGTATTTGAAGCTGTCAAGCAGTCTGTTACCACCCGGCAGGCTGCTGAGCATTTCGGAATCCGGGTGGGACGGAACGGGATGTGCGTCTGTCCCTTTCATGCCGACAAAAACCCAAGTATGAAGGTTGACCGGCGCTTTCACTGTTTCGGCTGTCAGGCAGACGGGGATGTGATTGACTTTGTTTCCCGTCTGGAAGCTGTCAGCCCAAAGGAAGCCGCCCTCATGCTGGCACAGGCGTTTTCCGTCCCCTATGAGGACAAGGAGCTATCCCACAGAAGCCAGAGGAAGCCCCGGCAGGAAACCCCGGAACAGCGGTTCCGCCGTATGGAGCGTTACTGCTTCCGGGTGCTGTGTGATTACCGAAACCTGCTGTGCCGCTGGAAACGGGACTATGCCCCCAAGACGCCAGACGAGGATTTCCACCCTTTATTTGTGGAAGCCCTGCAAAAGCAGGACTATGTGGACTATCTGCTGGATGTGCTGCTCTCCCCGGATATGGAGGAACGGGCAGCCCTTATCATCGACTGTGGAAAGGAAGTGAGCAATCTTGAAAGACGAATGGCAGAGCTTGCCGCCGAAGATACGGCAGGCCGCAGAACAGACCATACAAGAAGCACCGCCGCCCCGGAGCGTTGAGGAAGTTAAGGCCATGCTGGAAAGCACCGAGAAAGGCGGCATCCGTAACAGTATCCGCAACTGCCTGACCGTCTTTCAGAATGACCCACTGCTTTCCGGAGCAATCGCCAAAAATCTGCTGACCGAGCGTACCGACATCATTAAGCCCATCGGCTACCACCGTACCGGCACCGCCATCACGGACACGGATATGAACTATCTGCTCCTGTATCTGGAAGAAACCTATGGGCTGACCAGCGAAAAGAAGATTGCAGCCGCCATCGGGATCGCTGCCAATGAAAACGGCTATCACCCCATCCGGGACTACCTGAACGGCCTTTCATGGGACGGAACCGAGCGTATCCGTACCTGTCTGCACCACTTTTTAGGAGCCGACAGCGACCAGTACACCTATGAAGCCCTGCGGCTGTTCCTGCTGGGAGCCATCCACCGGGCGTTTCATCCCGGCTGCAAATTTGAGGTCATGCTCTGTCTGGTGGGCGGTCAGGGAGCCGGGAAATCCACCTTTTTCCGGCTGCTGGCCGTGAAAGACGAGTGGTTTTCCGATGACCTTCGCAAGCTGGACGATGACAATGTGTACCGCAAACTGCAAGGCCACTGGATTATCGAGATGTCGGAGATGATTGCCACCGCCAATGCCAAGAGCATTGAGGAAATCAAGTCATTTTTAAGCCGACCAGAATGGAGGTCTATAAAATCCCATACGAAACCCACCCGGAGGACAGGCTGCGGCAATGCGTGTTCGGCGGCACTTCCAATGCCCTTGACTTCCTGCCCCTTGACCGATCCGGCAACCGGCGCTTTCTGCCGGTCATGGTGTACCCGGAACAGGCGGAAGTTCACATTTTGGATGATGAAGCCGCTTCCAGAGCCTACATTGAGCAGCTATGGGCGGAAGCCATGACCATTTACCGCAGCGGGGATTTTAAGCTGTCTTTCAGCCCCGAAATGGTACGCTATCTCAAAGAACACCAGCGGGATTTTATGCCGGAGGATACCAAGGCCGGGATGATCCAAGCCTACCTTGACCGCTATACCGGCGGCATGGTGTGTTCCAAGCAGCTTTTCCGGGAAGCCCTGAACCACCCTTTTGACGAGCCGAAGCAATGGGAAATCCGGGAGGTCAACGACATTATGAACCACTGTGTCACAGGCTGGCACTACTTTTCCAATCCCCGGATGTTCCCGGAATACGGCAGGCAAAAGGGCTGGGAGCGTGAAGCCCCGGCAACGAATACCGAGGGCGGAGCCGAAAAAATCCCGGAGGGATTTGTGGAGGTCACAGAGCAGATGGAGCTTCCTTTCTGAAAATCCAACCCCGTTGCCGACTTTGTTGCACTCCCGTTGCCGGGCTGGTTGCCGGGGAAAGCCCCGTAACTGCGGGCTTTTTCCCCTATCAGCAACCAAAGCAACAGAAAAATAAAAGAAAATATAAATTGTAACCAAACCGCCAGACAGAGATGGTTTGAGGTTTTTTGAAGCCCGTTGCCGGACTTCGTTGCCGACCTTCTCCTTGTCTGGCTATTCTATTATGGAGGATAACTGCCTATGGCAAAAACGAAAACAGAGATTCATGTTACCACAGTTTTTGACGGCGAGCTGGACGCAGCGGATGTCTTTGTAAGCCTGATTGCCCAAAAATATGGGCAGAATACCGGCAAGGAAAATCTTGCGAAAACACAAGATTTGCGATATAATAAAGACGAGGTTCAGAAGAACCGTGTTCCGTCTGGATTGTGCGGGTAAACGGTTATGATGAACGGATATGAATATACAGACATGGACGCAATACTGGCAGGCAGCTTCCGGGCAGCCATCTATTGCAGGCTTTCCAAAGACGATGACCTTGACGGGGAGAGCGCCAGTATTGCCAACCAGCGGGATATGCTGGAAAGCTACTGCGAAAAGCAGGGATGGGAGGTTGTGGCAGTCTATCAGGACGATGGCTACACGGGGCTGAACATGGAGCGCCCCGACCTGAAACGAATGTTAAAGGCCATCGAGCGCAGGCAGATAAACCTTGTCATAACGAAAGATTTATCGAGGTTGGGTCGAAATTACTTGCAGACCGGCACACTGATCGAGGACTTCTTCCCCCGCCACAACGTCCGCTATATCGCCATGAATGACGGTATTGACACCATGCGGGACAGCAACGACATTGCGCCGTTCAAGAACATCCTCAACGAGATGTACAGCAAGGATATTTCCAAGAAGGTACATTCCTCTTACCTTCTGAAAGCCCAGCAAGGCCAGTTTACCGGCTGTGTGGCTCCCTTTGGGTATCGGAAAGACCCGGAGGACAAAAACCACCTGTTGGTGGACGAGGAAACCGCCCCCATTGTCCGGCAAATCTTCCTTTTGGGCGTTGGAAGGACACGGCCCCAACTTCATCCGGCGCAGGCTGGAGGAACAGAAGGTGCCTTGCCCTACATGGTGGAACCGGGAACGGGGCTTCCGCAATGTCCGCACCAAATGGGAAAAGAAAGACCCGGAAAACGGGCGGTATATGTGGGATTTCTCCGTGATAAAGGACATCCTGATGAATCCCGTTTATACCGGGGCGATAGCTTCCCAAAAGAAGGACTACCGCTTCAAAATCGGCACCATTGGCGAGAAGAAGCCGCAGGACTGGATTGTGGTGGAGGAACGGCACGAACCGTTGATTGACAGCAAAAGTTTTGCCATCGTACAAGACAAGCTGAAATCCCGCCAGTGCCCTCGGCAGAATGGGGAAACCAGCCTGTTTGCCGGGCTTATCAAGTGCGGCGAGTGCGGCAAGTCGCTGACCATCCGCACCACCCACGCCAAGCACCCGCAGCAGATTTACGCCTGTAAGACCTATGGGGCGTTCGGCAAGAACCATTGCACCCAGCACCGGGTGGAGTACGACACCCTTTACCACCTTGTTCTGAACAAAATCCGGGAGTGCGCCAAGGCTGCCCTGACCGATGGGGAAGCCATTGCCGGGAAGCTGACCAACACCTGTGAAGCCGAGCAGAAAGGCCAGCGGGAAGCGTTGGAGCGTTCCCTGACAAAAGACGAGGAACGGATTGAGGTTCTGGAAAAGATGGTGCTGCGGCTCTATGAGGACATGGTTGCCGGACGGATCAGCGAAGCCAACTTCAATCTCATGCTGGACAAGACGCAGAAAGAACAGGCCGAGTTGAAAGAACGGGTTGCACAGGGGCGCAAGAAGCTGGCTGATGAAATGCGGCTGGCGATGGACGCCAAACAATGGGTGGACGCCATTCAGGAATACGCCGACATCACGGAGCTGGACGCAGCCACCTTAAACCGCCTGATTAAAGAAATCGTTGTCCATGAACACATCGACAGCGATAAGACACGACACATTTCTATCGAAATTCACTTCAATCTCAAACCCATCCCGGAGGTGGAACAGGTCAAGGGCTGACCTGTTCCCGCTGGGGCGGTTCTAAAACAATTCCATATATTTTTTGACACGCCGCCGCCCGCCATCGAGCAAGGTTTTACTCCTAATTAGGGATAAAACAGCTGATGGCAGGAGGCGGTGTCGTTCTGATTGGCACCCAGCTGGTACCGTTACTGTCCGGATTGTTCAGCTGAGAGAAGCAGGAGGGAGATGACTCATGGATCGGATATTTGAAGCGATTGAAGAATGGATGAGGAATCTTCTGACAGGCATGGTAAGTTCCAACCTGACAACAATGTATACCGATGTCAATGAAAAGACCGGTCAGATTGCTGCTCAGGTTGGGCAGACACCGCAGGGCTGGAATGGCAGCATTTACAGCATGATACAGAATCTTTCCGAGTCGGTCATTGTACCGATTGCCGGTATGATTATCACATTTGTACTTTGTTATGAGCTGATCTCCATGTTGACGGAAAAGAACAACATGCACGACATCGACACCTGGATGTTCTTTAAATACTTTTTCAAGATGTGGGTGGCAGTCTGGATCGTCAGCCATACCTTTACGATCACGATGGCGGTATTTGATGTCGGGCAGTCCGTAGTCAGCCGGGCAGCTGGAGTTATCAGTTCTGATACAGCGATCAATATAGATACGATGATCTCTACAATGGAAACGGCGATGGAATCTATGGAGATTGGTGAACTTGTCATACTGGCACTGGAAACGATGCTTGTAAGCCTGTGTATGAAGATTATCTCAGTCTTTATTACAGTGATTTTGTATGGACGTATGATTGAGATTTATCTCTATTCGTCCGTTGGAGCGATCCCGTTCGCAACCATGTCCAACCGGGAATGGGGGCAGATCGGGAACAACTATCTTCGTGGATTGTTTGCACTGGCATTCCAGGGATTTTTTATGATGGTCTGCGTGGGAATCTATGCGGTCCTGGTCGCAAACATCCAAATGTCAGATAACATACATTCTGCATTGTTCGGCGTGATGGCATACACGGTGATCCTGTGTTTCAGTCTGATGAAAACAGGAAACTTCGCCCGCAGTATCTTTAACGCCCATTAAGAAAGGAGGAATTGGCAATGGCATTTGTATCTGTGCCTAAAGACTTAACCAAGGTCAAGAATAAGATCATTTTCAATCTGACGAAACGGCAGCTGATCTGCTTTGGGATTGCGGCGGCGGTAGGGCTTCCGTTTTATTTCTTAAGCAGGGGAATTATTGGTTCCAGTAACGCAGCGACCGGGATGTGCCTTCTGATGCTTCCGGCATTTTTGTTTGCCATGTATGAGAAGGATGGGCTTCCGTTAGAAAAGGTCTTAAAAAATATGATCACCGTAAAATTTATCCGTCCTCCGGTACGCAAGTACCAGATGGAAAATATGTACGAGAAAAAATATACCGTGGTCAGAAAGAAGAAAGGGGGAACGAAGAGTGTTAAAAAGAAAAAACGATAGACAGCCGCCACAGAGTTTAGACGAATTATATCCGGATGATTACTGGCTGGATGAGGAGGATGGAGAAGAAGAACTTCCAGACCCCGCAATGAAAAGAAGACCAGTAAGCGGCAGACTGCATGATGAGCCGATGGTGACAGGGTATGAAGCACTGGAACGGCAAAGAGGTGTCCGCAGACCGAACCGGAAACTGACACGCAGGGAAAAGAAAGCCCTCAAAAGGGCACAGAAATATGAAGAAAAACTGCATAAGGAACATGAAAAAGCGGATAAGAAAAATGCAAAAAGGGAAGCAAAGCTGGCAGCCAGAGCAGAAAAACAGGCAGTGCGTGACGCAAAGAAAAACGCAAAAAAGAAAAAGAGCAGACCTGTCGCAGCACCGTCGGGGCAGCGTCCGGCAGGAAAAGTGGTTTCCGGAACGAAAGGCAGTGGGACAGGAAAGAAAACACCGGATAGTGCCAGAGATAAGAGGATCACTGCACAGCAGTCGATTCCATACCATGAGATGGGAAGGGACGGTATCTGCCGGGTGCAGGACAAGTTTTATTCCAAGACGATCCGTTTTTATGACATCAACTATCAGCTGGCACAGAATGAAGATAAGAACGCCATCTTTGAAAACTGGTGTGATTTCCTGAATTACTTTGACAGCACAATTCATTTTCAGCTGTCTTTTATCAACCAGCACAGCAACATGGCAGAGTATGAGAAGGTCATCCATATCAATCCGCAGGAGGATGAATTTGATGACCTACGTATGGAGTTTGCCCAGATGCTCAATAACCAGCTGGCAAAAGGAAATAACGGGCTGATGCGTACCAAATATATCACATTTGGGATTGAAGCGGAGAATATCCGGGAAGCACGGCCAAAACTGGAACGTATCGAGTCGGATATTCTGAATAACTTTAAGATCCTTGGGGTATCTGCCTATCCGCTGAACGGAGAGGAACGGTTACAGATCATGTATGAAACCTTTAACCAGGACAGCAAAGTTCCGTTCCATTTCTCTTATGACGATGTACTTCGGACAGGGCTTAGTACCAAGGATTATGTCGCACCGACCAGTTTTGTATTTAAGAATGGAAAAGATTTTGAGATGGGCGGCACGATGGGAGCTGTTTCCTATTTACAGATCCTTGCACCGGAACTTACCGACAAGATGCTGGCAGAGTTTTTGGAGATGGACAGCAACCTGATGGTGAATTTCCATATCCAGTCCATCGACCAGATGAAGGCAATCAAGCTGGTAAAAAGCAAGGTGACGGATATTAACCGTATGAAGATCGAGGAACAGAAAAAAGCAGTCCGGGCAGGCTATGACATGGACATTATCCCTTCGGACTTAAATACATACGGTGGGGAAGCAAAAAGGCTTCTGGAAGATCTACAGTCCAGAAATGAGAGAATGTTCCTTGTAACAGCATTGTTCTTAAATACTGCACCGACCAAACAGGAACTGGAAAATGTGGTGTTCCAGACTGCCGGTATCGCACAGAAATATAACTGTGCATTGAAACGGCTGGATTACCAGCAGGAGCCGGGACTGATGAGCTGCCTGCCGCTTGCGGTGAATTTTGTACCGATCAAACGGGCACTGACAACGACATCCACGGCAATTTTTGTCCCGTTTACCACACAGGAATTATTTATGGCGGGGGAATCTATTTATTATGGATTAAATGCCCTGTCCAATAACCTTATCATGGCAGACAGGAAGAAACTGAAGAACCCGAACGGACTGATTCTTGGTACACCGGGTTCCGGTAAGTCGTTTGCGGCAAAACGAGAGATTGCAAATGCATTTATCGTGACGAAAGATGACATTATCGTCTGTGACCCGGAGGGGGAGTATTATCCGTTAGTCCGGGCATTTCATGGACAGGTGATCCGTATTTCCCCGACCAGCCACGATTATATCAATCCGATGGATATTAACCTGGATTACGCTGACGATGATGACCCGCTTTCCTTAAAATCGGACTTCATCCTGTCTCTTTGTGAGCTGGTAGTAGGCGGAAAGAACGGACTGGAGCCGGTTGAAAAGACCGTCATTGACCGATGCGTAAGGCTGGTCTATCAGGATTTCCTTTCTGACCCGGTACCGGAAAAAATGCCGATTTTAGAGGATTTATATAATCTTCTCCGTAATCAGAAAGAGCAGGAAGCACAGCGTCTGGCAACGGCACTGGAGATTTACGTCAATGGTTCCTTAAAAGTGTTTAACCATAGAACCAACGTGGAACTGAGTAACCGTATCGTATGTTTTGACATTAAGGATCTGGGAAAACAGCTGAAAAAACTGGGGATGCTGATCGTACAGGACCAGGTGTGGAACAGGGTAACGATCAACCGTTCTGCGAATAAGAGTACCAGATATTACATTGATGAGTTCCATCTGCTCTTAAAAGAGGAGCAGACAGCAGCATACAGCGTGGAGATCTGGAAGCGTTTCCGTAAATGGGGTGGTATCCCTACGGGTATCACACAGAACGTAAAAGACCTGTTAGCCAGCCGGGAGATTGAGAACATCTTTGAAAACTCGGACTTTATCCTGATGCTCAACCAGGCATCTGGTGACAGACAGATCCTTGCAAAACAGCTCAACATTTCCCCTCACCAGCTTTCTTATGTAACGAACAGCGGGGAAGGTGAGGGACTGGTCTTTTATGGCAGCACCATTATCCCGTTCAAGGATAAGTTTGATAATTCCCTGATGCTGTATGCCCTGATGACTTCTAAGCCGGATGAGGTGGAAAAGCGTAAGAAACTTGGTATCGGAGAACGGGACGATTAAAGAAATAAACGAAACAAAATAAAACAGAGTAGAGGATGAGCCGGAGGAATACTTCCGGCAATTTTTCTGCCCGGAAATCATGGAGGATTACAAGATGGAAGATTACAGAAACATGGAGAGATGCAGCGGCGAACCTTGCTGCATATTTGCAGAAAGAATCTGTGCAGACAATGAAAAGGAGATTTTGAAAATGGAAAAGGACACAAAGGAAAAAGTGACGGCTGATGAAGTGATGGATGACCTTATCTATCTGGCGGAACTGATTGATTTCATGGGAATTACATCTTGTCTGGCTGTAAGGGGAACTTTAAGTGAGCGAATGACAGACAAGCTGACGGATTCCATTGCAGGGATGGCAGATGAAGTGTTGGAGAAATGGGAGGACTATCAGGATAAGACAGAATAACCGGGACAAAGCAGTAAAGGGGATGGTCAAAGTTGCAGGAGCATGAGTATAAGGCGAGAGATAAAACCGTCCAGAAGATGAGCCGGGATGGACTGCGGGAAGAAAACCTCCGGAACAAGGAAGAAAAAAGGATCACCGGGCGGGATACGGATACCGAGATTTCCCGCAGTGAGAAGAAAGAGGAACTGGATTTTAGTAAACGCAGACATGAACGGCTGAAAGAAGAACGGGAGATGGAACAGCCGGAGCAGAGTTCCAGAAAACCCAGATATAGTAGGGAACATGCAGATATATTGGATGATGAACAAGATATAGCAACTGATGCGGATGTAGAAGAGGGGCTTACAGACGATAGCAGCGAGAACCCCAAATCTGCCTTTCGCACAGAGAGTATCCGTGGACAGCCAAGAGGGGAACGGGCATATCTGGAGACAGTTGCAGACAGCCGGGATCTTCGGAAGAAAAAGATGGTCAGG
>ENA-OPYX01001946-OPYX01001946.1-human-gut-metagenome-genome-assembly--contig:-NODE-1946-length-10051-cov-2.175836_pt1 | contig 10051 bp, 11 predicted proteins | sample MGYA00242639_ERZ504486 | MGnify/ENA primary metagenome ERZ504486 (study PRJEB26092, sample SAMD00036296) | human gut metagenome | host: Homo sapiens | study: EMG produced TPA metagenomics assembly of... | reverse complement strand
TCTGAGCCGATCAGGCCCACGATGTGTCCGCCGGAAGAAAAGCCCATCAGCGCATAGTTTTCGCGCTGAACGCCAAACTGATCTGCATTTTCGGTCAGGTACTTTACGGCATTGGCAATATCGTACAGTGGCGCATTGTCGGATGCATTCAGGAAAGAGCGGTACCGCAGCACAAAGGCCGCATAGCCCAGCTCGTGCAGCTGGTTGGCAATGGATGCACCCTCGTTCAGCTCTGCGGTGGTGTTGCCGCCGTTGCCGGGCACCACGATGGCGTACTTTGCGTTGGCTGTTTTAGCCGGGAAATAATACAACTGCACCATGCCCAGAGAAGGATTTTCCGCAATTTCTTCCGGGGTATACACCTGCCATGTGATCTGTACGCCCCTGTTGTAGTTTTCGATCACAAGGTTCATGCCTTCGGCGGCATCCTCGGCAGCCGCGTAGCTTACATAGCCCTCAATGGGCGTATCATCGTACTGCGTGCTGCCCTCGATCCATTCGTTGCAGTAGGTATAGTAGCCGGAGCCTTTGATGCTGGGGTTCTCCCGCAGCTCTTTCATGGTCGTCTCTGTTGTGATGTTCGGCTCGCCGTACTCTGGCAGCCAAATGCCGAAAGCGATACGCACGCCAGCATTCCCAGCGCGCACACCATCGTTCTGATCCACTTCATTTTGGGACATCCTCCATTCTGCAGCGGCGTATCCTGCCGTGCTTTTCTTTGTTATGATTTATTGTATCACAAACCTTCCGCTTGTCAAAGAAATTTCTGTGCAGTACGGCGCTTGTACCGCACCGCAAATTCTGCTATACTGGAGCCGGATATTTTTGAGAGTTGAGGGCGCGGAAAGCTATGCACTTTCCGCCGGGATCGAAATATGAGCAAAATCGAGATCCGGCCCATGGAGCCGGAAGACTGGAGCGCTGTTTCCAGAATTTATTTGGAGGGCATTGCTACAGAACATGCCACTTTTCAGACCACCTGTCCGCCGTATTCTGCGTGGGATGCTTCCCACGCAAAAGAATGCCGACTGGTACTGCTGGCCGACGGCGTGATTGCCGGGTGGACGGCGTTGCGCCGGGTGGACCCGCGCTGGTGCTACCGCGGCGTTGCCGAGGTGAGTATTTACGTGGGTGAGCAGTTCCGGGGCCATGGCCTTGGCTATCACCTGCTGACCGAGCTGTGCCATCAGGCAGAAAAGGCCGGCTACTGGACACTGCAGTCCACCGTGCTGCAGGACAACGCTGCCAGCCGCGCCCTGCACACAAAATGCGGCTTTCGCTTAGTGGGCCGCCGGGAACGCATTGCCCGCGACTGTCACGGCCGCTGGCTGGACACATTCTTAATGGAATACCGCGCTGCCGCCAATGAACCGGAAGGCTATAAAAAGCTGTAAGATGCAAAAGAACTCCGCGCCCTGAGGCTGCGGAGTTCTTTTTTGTCCATTGATAAAATGATAAAGGTAAAAACAGGCTTACCACTCTTCGCCGTCGATGTCCACGCTGCCGTCCACCACGGCACCGGCGCGGGAACGCTGGAACATGCTTTCCACCACGGCGCAGTACTTATCGGCCAGACAGACGATGACTGCTTCGCGGCAGGTGGGCACATGACGGAAGGTCAGCGGCCACATGTGGCTTGCAATGATGCTCTGTTCCTTTCTGGTAATGCTGAACACCCGCTTTGCATTGACGCAGGCATAACCCGGATGGGAGAAGCCGTGCATCTCAAACAGGCGGCGCAGGCCGTGAAAGGTACCGGTGGTGTGCCAGTCGTACAGATAAAAATCATGCAGCAGGGCACCCACTGCCAGCGAGGTCTCGTCAGCGTGCAGATGCAGACGGCGGTTGAGCCAGAAGCTCACCAGCGCCACATTCTTGCAATGCTGGTAGGTGGTGACAGAGCCGTGCTGGATGTACTCCCGCATCCGCTGCACATCCGGGTGATGATCGTATTTTTCAACGATGGCATAAAGCTGTTCGCGCTCGATCTCAGAAAGCTGCATGCTGCAAAATTTCCTTTCGCTTTAAGGTGATGTTTTCAGGAGCGGAGCTGGACCGGATTGGAATTGCCGAAGTTCTCTGCACTGGAAGGGTTCTCCCGCTTGAGGGAAAAATCTACCAGATACTGCTTGCCGTCGCCCAGTTCTTCCAGCTGGGCCAGTTTTGCCTTTGCGGCGGCTTCGTCTGGGTACCACTGGATCAGGAAGAAATTTTCTTCCTCTACACCGTAGTACAGCCACTGGCTGTCGGCACGCAGCCAGTCGTCCAGATGATCCACTTCTTCGCCGTCCGGCAGGCCAAGGCCTTCTTCGGCATAAAGGTTTTCCGGTTCCACCTGCAGCATTTCGATCACCTGAATAGAGCTTTGCAGGTATTCGTCCTGCGAAACTGTCTTGTCCGAAAGCTCCCATCCGGTGAGAAAAGCCTGCATCATCAGGTCGCGCACAGAGATGCGCGGCAGGGTCGGGTCCATAACCATAGGTATTTCCTTCTTCCTTTAGTTTGTCCCTGCTGACCAGTATACGTCAAAGGCTTATGCAAGTCAACAGTTTAATTGTGAATTTTTTGTAGGTTCGTTCAAATATATCCAGACTTAACAGACGGAAAAGGCAAAAGTGTCTTCCAGCCATTCCACTGCCAGTTCCACCCAGTGATGCCGGTGGCGGCTGGGCTGGTCCACCTCTGCTGTGCTGATGCTGGTACCGTGCACCCCCTTTTCAAACAGATGCGCCTCGCAGGGCACGCCCGCCCGGTGCAGAGCGTTCACCAGCATCAGGGTGTTCTCCACCGGAACGGTGGCATCCTCCATGGTGGTCCATACGAACACCGGCGGCATCTGCGGCGTGATCTTATCCTCCAGCCCGAACACCTGCTGTGCCGCCGGGTCGGCGCTGCCCGCCAGCTGCACAAAGCTGCCGCGGTGGGCATACTGCCCTGCCGTGACCACCGGATAGCCCAGAATGACCGCATTGGGCCGGGGCTGGGCCGCTTCGCCGGGAATGTCCAGCACAGCACTGGAAAGGGCCAGGTGGCCGCCCGCTGAAAAGCCGCACACGGCAATTTTTTCCGGCAGGATATGCCACTGGGCCGCGTGCTGCCGCACAAGACCAATAGCCTCGGCCAGCTGGCGCAGCGGCATGTAGTCCTTTGCCTTTTCGCAGATGACGTAGTCCAGCACAGCGGTGTGGTACCCCGCCGCCGCAAACTGCAGCGCCACCGGGTCGCCCTCACGGGCACTCACATGGGTATAGCCGCCGCCGGGCACCACCAGCACCAATGGCCGGTCAAACACATTCGGCATCCGCTCACAGCAATCACGCAGATAAACGGTCAGTGTCCCACCGCCGGCCAGTTCCAGCTGTTTCAGCTGCATGATATTTCCTCCTTTTATAGCATCCTTTGCGGTTCATTATAGCACAAAACGAACCATTTTTTAAACTTTTTATGAAAGCCCTTGATTTTTGCTTTTTGTCGGTGTATATTAGCACTCGAAAGTTACGAGTGCTAAGTATTCAAAAGCAATATCCTATTCCGAGTGCTTGGTGCCGAATACAGATAAAAAGAGGTTTTGCATTATGGCTAAGAAAGAATTTCAGGCTGAAAGCAAAAAACTGATGGACATGATGATCAACTCCATCTACACCAATAAGGAAATTTTCCTGCGCGAGCTGATCTCCAACGCATCGGATGCCATCGATAAGCTCTATTATAAGAGCCTGACCGATCCTTCTGTGGGCATGAACAAGGGCGATTTCCGCATCCTCATCACCCGCGATCAGGAGAACCGCATCCTGACCATTGAGGATAACGGCATCGGCATGACCAAAGAGGAACTTGAGCAGAATCTGGGCACCATTGCTCACTCCGGTTCTCTGGATTTCAAGAAGGACAACAAGGACGAGAACATCGATATCATCGGCCAGTTTGGTGTCGGCTTCTACTCTTCCTTCATGGTAGCCGATAAAGTCACCGTCATTTCCAAGGCTTATGGCTCGGATGAAGCATGGCAGTGGGAGTCCTCCGGTGTGGACGGCTACGAAATGACCCCCGCCCAGAAGGACACCGCAGGCACCCAGATCATCCTGCACATCAAGCCGGATACTGAGACGGACCACTACGACAACTTCCTCGACGAGTACGGCATCGTGGCCATCGTGAAGAAGTACAGCGACTATGTGCGCTATCCCATCCAGATGGAGCGCCAGCACGAGCGCCAGAAGCCGGAACCCGATCCCAAGCCGGAGGATTATAAGCCCGAATGGGAGACTTACACCGAGCTGGAAACTCTGAACAGCATGGTGCCCATCTGGAAAAAGCAGAAGAGCGAAGTGACCGACGAGGAGTACGCGAACTTCTATAAGGAAAAGTTTGGTGATTATACCGACCCCGCCCGCGTCATCGTCAGCCGCACCGAGGGCACTGCAAATTATAATGCCCTGCTGTTCGTGCCCAGCCACCGTCCCTACGACTTCTACACCAAGGATTATGAAAAGGGTCTGGCCCTGTACGCATCCGGCGTGCTCATCATGGAGAAGTGCGCCGACCTGCTGCCCGATTACTTCAGCTTCGTCAAGGGCATTGTGGACAGTCAGGATCTGAGCCTGAACATCAGCCGTGAGATGCTGCAGAAGGACAACCAGCTCAAGCTGATCCACAACGCTCTGGAAAAGAAGATCAAGAACGAGCTGCACGCCATGCTGGCCAATGACCGCGAGAAGTAACGAGGAATTCTGGAAAGAGTTCGGCCGTCAGATCAAGTTCGGTGCTTACTCCGACTACGGCATGCACGCCGAGCTGCTGCGCGACCTGCTGCTGTTCTGGTCTGCCAAGGAGCAGAAGATGGTCACTCTGCAGGAGTATGTAGACAAGATGCCCGCTGAGCAGAAGTATATCTACTTTGCTGCCGGTGATTCTACCGATCGTCTGGCAAAGCTGCCCGCCGCTGAGCTGGTCATGGATAAGGGCTATGACGTCCTGCTGCTGACCGAGGATGTGGATGAGTTCTGCCTGCAGATCCTGCGCACCTATCCCCGCAAGGATGCCGAGGGCAAGGACGGCACCGTGGAGTTCAAGAATGTCAACAGCGGTGATCTGGGCCTTGAGACCGAGGACGAGAAGAAGGCCGCCGAGGACGCTACCGCTGAGAACAAGAACCTGTTCGATGCCATGAAGGACGCACTGGACGGCAAGGTGAAAGAGGTCAAGGTCTCTACCCGCCTGAAGGATCACCCTGTGTGCCTGAGTGCTGACGGCCCGCTGTCCATTGAGATGGAAAAAGGTGCTGTCCAAGCAGCCCGGCAGCGAAGGCGTAAAGAGCGATAAGGTTCTGGAACTGAATGTCAACCACCCCGTGTTTGCCGTGCTGAAGGCCGCACAGGAAGCCGGTGACACCGACAAGCTCAGAAGTATAGTGCTCTGCTGTACGCACAGGCTCAACTGATCGAAGGCCTGCCGGTGGATGATCCCGCCGCCTACGCCGAGGCCGTCTGCAGCCTGATGAAGTAACTTTTCCGGCAGGCAGCAGACTTACTCCCTTGCTGCTTCCACGCACATCAATATTTCCCCCTTAACAAAAGGGCCGTGCTCCGCTATAATAGAGTGGAACGCGGTCTTTTCTGTTCTTTTGCCGGACATGTCAGGATAAATTGAGAGGTTTTTGCTCATGCAGCCCAAAAAACATTATTTTGCCCACATCCCCACCATTGCCATCTTTATTGTGTTTGCCATGTCGGCACCGTTGGGCGTGCTGCTGTTCATCTTAAAAAGCATCGATAAAAACGCCGAAAAAGAGGAAAAGGCTGCTGCGCAGGCGCAGGCAGACTATCGTTCCGACCTCGGCCCCGCACCTGCGCAGACGGCCCCCCGGCAGGAAAACGAGCCAGCCTACGGCCACGATGTTCCCACCAAAGAGCAGAAGGACGCTAAGGAGCGTCATAAATTCCTTACCACCCTGTGCACCATCGGCGGTGCCGTCTTTCTGTTCGCGGGCTTCAGCACCCTGTTCATGGATGGTGCTGCCAGCATGATGGAAGCCTTTACCGCCATTGCCCAGATGCTGGGCGGCGGCGCTGCTCTGCTGACCGGCCTGCGCATGGATCGTACCCGCAAGCTGGAACGCCTGTTGGACAAGATCGCAGGCGACCGCGACAATATTCCGCTGGACGAGCTGTTTGCTGCCGCGGGCATCGATGCCGCAAAGGGCCGCACCGTGGTGGAAAGTGCTATTTCCCACGGTTACTTCGGTGCAGATGCTTACATTGATAACCGCACCAATACTCTGGTAGTGCGCGGCGCGGCTCCCAGCCGCCCCGGAAACGAAGCTGCGCCCGCCCCAGAACCTGCACCAGCGGACCAATATACCGCAATTCTGCAGCAGCTGCGGCAGGTCAACGATGCCATCCCGGACCCCGTGATGACCATCAAGATCAGCCGTCTGGAAGCGGTCAGTGCCCGCATCTTTGAGCTGGCAAAGCAGGACCCCGGCAAAAAGGCTCAGCTGCAGAAATTCATGGACTACTATCTGCCCACCGCCCTCAAGCTGCTGAACACCTACGCCAGCCTTCCTGCGCAGGATGTGCAGGGGGAAAACATCGCCGATGCCAAAAAGAACATCGAGCGCAGCATGGACCTGCTGGTGACCGCCTTTGAAAATCAGCTGGACAAGCTGTTCCAGTCCGACGCACTGGACGTTTCGGCAGATGTGGCCGCACTGGAAGGGATGCTGAACATGGACGGCCTGACCGGAAACGAGTTTACAAAATAATATTTTGGGAAACAGGGAAAAGGCCCATGCGCTTTTTCCCTGTTTTTTCAAAGCGCAAATCTCCATGTTGTGCAGGCCTCGTCCGTCCCACGCAAAGCCGTGGATTTGCAGGCATTTTTGCCAATGGTTTTTCCGTTTAATATCTAATTTTATTTCAACTGTCAAATTCCACTCTGTGCGCCAATTTCAGTCTTTTTGCAACTTTTCATCCAGATGCAACAATAACACATGGTTTTTTCTGTCCGGATTTTATATGATAAGGACAGAAGTGTGCAGAGCATCCTGTATGCGGCCCTGCACTGCAGTTCCAACCCGCTCAAAAGGAGGATTATCCTATGATGAAATCTGTTTCCGCATGGAAGCAGGAGCTTTCCAGCGGCGCTCACGCTGCCCGGCTGGCAGCACTTTACTGCTGTGCGCCCGACGAAACTCCTGCACAGGCTGCCCGCTACGAAGCTGTTCTGAATGGTCTGGATGCCACCTTTGGCCCCCCATGCTGAAGCTGGTCTTTACAGTGCCCCCGGCCGCACCGAGATCGGCGGCAACCACACCGACCACCAGCATGGCCGGGTGCTGGCCCGGCAGCGTGAATATTGGATATGATCGCTGCCGCTGCGCCCAACACCCTGAACCAGCTGCGCGTGCAGAGCGAAGGCTACGACCTGTGTGTGATCGGCCTTGATGACCTTGCTGCCCGCAAGGAAGAGGAAAACACTACCCTCTCTCTGCTGCGCGGCGAATGCGAAGCCTTCCGTCAGCGCGGCGCAAAGCTGGCCGGTCTGGATGTGTACATTTCCTCCAACGTGCCCAAGGGCAGCGGCGTTTCTTCCTCCGCCGCCTTTGAAGTGCTGATCGGCGTGATCCTGAATGACTGCTTCATGACCGATAAAGTCTCCCCCATCGAGATCGCGCAGATCGGCCAGTGGGCAGAGAACGTCTACTTTGGCAAGCCCTGCGGCCTGATGGATCAGATGGCTTCCAGCGTTGGCAACATTATTACCATTGATTTTGCGGACCCTGCCCACCCGGATGTGGAGCCGGTGGCCGTGGATTTCTCCAAGGCAGGCCTTGCCCTGTGCATTCTGGATTCCTGCGCAGATCATGCCGACCTGACCGACGAATATGCCGCTGTGCCCGCCGAGTGCCGCGCCGTGGCTGCTGTGTGCGGCGGCGAAGTGCTGCGGGATGTGCCGTTCGAGACCTTCCTTGCAAAGCTTCCGGAGTGCCGCAAGCAGTGCGGCGACCGTGCCGTACTGCGCGCCTTCCATATCTATGCCGATAACGACCGCGTGGCAAAACAGGTAGCTGCCCTGCGCGAGGGCGATTTTGACACTTTCCTGCGTCTGGTCAACGAGTCCGGCCACAGCAGCTGGGAATACCTGCAGAACGTGATCCCCGCCGGTTACAAGGAGCATCAGGAGATGGGCGTGACCATTGCAGCTGCCAAGCATTATCTGAACGGCAAGGGCGCTGTGCGCGTGCACGGCGGCGGCTTTGCCGGTACGGCTCAGGCCTTTGTGCCGGTGGAAATGCTGGCCGACTTCAAGGCCCACATGGAAGCCATCCTTGGTGAGGGCCGCTGCCATGTGCTGAGCATCCGCCCGGAAGGAGGCGCAGTGCTGTGATCTCTACCGCCATTCAGCAGCTCGTGAATTACGGGCTTGACACCGGCCTTATCCTGCCCGATGATGAAATTTACATCCGCAACCAGCTGCTTATGACCATGCAGCTGGACGACTTTACCGCGCCGGAGGGCGAGGTGTGCTATACCGATCTGGAAAGCATCCTCAAAACGCTGGTAGATGATGCCGTTGCCCGCGGTGTGTGCGAGGACAACTCCACCGCCCGCGACCTGTTCGACACAAAGCTCATGGGCGTATTGACCCCGCGGCCCAGCATCGTGCGCGCCAATTTCGAGGAACGCTACGAAAGCGAAGGCCCGCAGGCCGCGACCGACTGGTTCTATAAATTCAGTCAGGACACCGATTATATCCGCCGCTACCGCATCAAACGCGACCTGAAATGGGTCACCAAGACCCCTCACGGCGATCTGGATATCACCATCAACCTCTCGAAGCCCGAAAAAGACCCCAAGGCCATTGCCGCCGCCAAACTAGCTCCCCAGAGCGCCTACCCCAAGTGCCAGCTTTGCGCCGAGAACGAAGGCTATGCAGGCCGCATGAACCACCCCGCCCGCGAGAATCACCGCATCATCCCTCTCACCATCAACGACAGCGCTTGGAACCTGCAGTACAGCCCCTACGTCTACTACAACGAGCACTGCATCGTGTTCAACAACCAGCACACTCCCATGAAGATCGAGCGTGCTACCTTCCGCAAGCTGCTGGATTTCGTGGGCCTGTTCCCCCACTATTTCGTGGGCAGCAACGCCGACCTGCCCATCGTGGGCGGCAGCATTCTCAGCCACGACCATTTCCAGGGCGGCCACTATGAATTCGCTATGGCAAAGGCTCCCGTCGAGAAGAAGTGGGTCTTCCCCGGTTTTGAGGATGTGGATGCCGGTATCGTGCACTGGCCCATGAGCTGCATCCGCCTGACCAGCGAGGATGATGCCCGTCTTGTGGAGCTGGCCGATAAAATTCTGACCGCATGGCGCGGCTACTCGGACGAAAAATGCTTCATCTTTGCCGAGACCGACGGCGAGCCACATAACACCATCACCCCCATCGCCCGGATGCGGGACGGCAAGTATCAGCTGGATCTGGTGCTGCGCAACAACATCACCACCCCGGAGCACCCGCTGGGGGTCTACCATCCCCACGCAAAGCTCCACCACATCAAAAAGGAGAACATCGGCCTGATCGAGGTCATGGGCCTTGCCGTGCTGCCCAGCCGCCTGAAAAAGGAGCTGTTTGAGCTGGCCGATGCACTGGTGGCCCGCACCCCGGTGAGCCAGTACCCGGAAGAACTGCAGAAGCACGCCGAGTGGGCCGAGGATATTCTTGCCCGCCACCCGGAACTGAACGGCGACACCGTGCACCTCATCCTGCAGAACGAGGTGGGCCATGTGTTCGCTCAGGTATTGGCCGATGCCGGTGTCTATAAAATGGACGAGGCTGGCCGCGCAGGCTTTGTGCGGTTCCTTGCAAGCGTGCAATAATCTATTAAAAAAAGCGCTCTCCCCCTTTCCCCCGCCGGTATGCCTTGCCGACGGGGGATTTTTATTGTTCAGCGGAGGTCCCAAGACGTTTTCCGTCCCGTAACACAGCACAAAAAAGGCCGCCTTTCTGTGCCAATTAGCACCAAAAAGCGGCTTTTTATCGTCTT
>ENA-OPYX01001945-OPYX01001945.1-human-gut-metagenome-genome-assembly--contig:-NODE-1945-length-10053-cov-4.414971_pt1 | contig 10053 bp, 8 predicted proteins | sample MGYA00242639_ERZ504486 | MGnify/ENA primary metagenome ERZ504486 (study PRJEB26092, sample SAMD00036296) | human gut metagenome | host: Homo sapiens | study: EMG produced TPA metagenomics assembly of... | reverse complement strand
CTGCTGAAGATTTTTTTATGGAGTAAAGAAACCAAGATTATATTGCAGATGTTTGCGGTGGCGTATGAATCTTGCTGTGGATCTGCAATGATATCTGAAATTGAAATTATGTAAACTAGCAATCAGAATTTTCCTTTGCCATTCGTTTCAGCTCCGGCATTACCGTACACAGCATCACGATGAAGCAGGCGCTTCCGCCAAGCACATTGGATACCGGTTCTGCGAGGAAGACACCGTCACTTCCCATATGGAACAGATACGGAAGGATGTAGGTAAGCGGAACCACGATGATGACCTTGCGAAGCAGAGAGAAGAAAATCGCGAATTTTTTCTTGCCCAGTGACTTGAACATCGTCTGTCCCACATACTGGAGTGCCTGAAAAACAAAGGCTCCGAAGTACAGTTTCAGTGCCGGGATCGCATCGGTGATCAGCGCCTGGTCGGAACTGAAGATACCGATCAGGAAACGCGGTGCAAACAGGATCACGCCCCAGGCGAGCAGTGTATACAGAATCGCCATCACGCTCATGGTGAGCCAGGACTGGAACACTCTCTTAGGCCGGCGTGCGCCATAGTTATAACTGATGACCGGAGAGGAACCTTCGGTAATGGCATGGATCGGTGTATCGATGATCTGTCGGATACTCGATACGATCGTCATCACGGAGATATACAGATCGCCTCCGGTGACCGAAAGTACATTGTTGCAGCAGATCGTCACCAGACTGTTGGTAAGCTGCATGATAAAACCTGCGGTTCCGAGGCTGATAATATTTTTTGCCCGCCTTCCGCAGTCACGGATTTCTTCTCCGGACAGAAGACGGACTTTCAATTCGGTCTTTTTCCGCAGAAAATACAGGACAAACGCTGCAGAAAGAATCTGTGATAACACCGTAGCGATCGCCGCACCGCGGATACCGAGTCCGAACACAAAGATAAAAACCGGATCCAGGATCAGGTTGGCAATTGCACCGATCGCTACAGAGAACATCCCTGTGGTGGCGTATCCCTGCGCATTGATAAATGGATTCATACCGGTAGAAACCATAGAAGGAAAAGTTCCGAGCAGATAGATCATCAGATAAGGATACGCGTAGATCAGTCCGTTTTCCGAACTTCCGAACAGAAGCAGAATCGGTTTCGCAAAGATCATACCGACAGCCATCAGAAGCAGGGCACAGACACAGATCAGAAAGAATGAGGTATTCATGATCATCGAAGACTCTTTCGTATCTTTTCTTCCACGCTCGATCGAAAAAAGCGGCGCACCGCCGGAACCGAAGAGGTTACTGAAAGCAAGAATAATCGTAATGATCGGAAAACACAGCCCGACAGCTCCAAGCGCTGTGGTTCCCACATCCGGGATCCTTGCAATATAGATTCGGTCCACAATATTGTAGAGCAGGCTTAAAACCTCCGCCACAAGCATCGGAATGGAAGCCCGCAAGATATTATCGGTGATTTTCCCATGTTCAAAGTCAATCTGTTTCATGATAAAACTCCTTTGTGTATGAGGTAGATGATGCAGGTATATGCGTTGTGCTACCGTCATGCATCTGTGTAAAATTTAGGTAAATTGCTGTTGCGCTTTTAGTGTAGCACGGATTATAATATATGAAAAATATTGTTTTTATATAAATAAAAAATAATTTCTATATAGATATGAGAAAGGAAAACGGAGGAAACTATGGAGATCAAACAGCTGGAATATTTTCGTGCAATTGTAGATGAGGGAACTATCAGCGGTGCGGCCAGAGCCCTGCATATGACACAGCCGCCGCTTAGTTACCAGATGAAAATGCTGGAAGAAGAACTGCAGGTACGCCTGTTTGCGCGGGGAAGTAAACATATCCGATTGACAGAGGCTGGAAAAGCACTGTATGTGCGGGCAGAAAGTCTTCTGACCATGACGGATATTACGAAAAGAGAAGTGATCAAAGTCAGCCAGGCAACGACGATCCATCTTGGTGTGACGCCATCCACGGTGAATATGATGGCAAAATATCTGGTAAAGTACACAAGCCATCATCCGGATATTCGTTTTGTGATTCATGACGGATCTACCTTTACACTGAAAGATGAGCTGGAAAACGGAATCCTTGATGTGACTACACTTCGTACGCCGATCGCCTTAAACGGATTCTGTTCCAAACTACTGCGACAGGAACAATTAATGGCTATGGTTCCGCAGGGACAGGAAGAAGAAGGTCTTCGGGAACTGACACTGGAAGAACTGGCCGGACATCATCTGATCCTTTCCAAGCGTCACAGAAAGTATGTGTTGTCCATTTTTGAAAAACATGGTCTTTCCTGTGATGTTTATTATGAATGTGAGGATGCCAGAACAGCCATGAGTCTGGCAGCCAGCGGATTGGGAACAGCGATTCTTCCGGCTTCCATGAGAGGACAGTCGGAAAAGATCTGTCCGATTCCGATCGCAGAAAAGGAACTGATCACCGATGTGCTGCTGGTCTGGAGAAATGAAGAACATTCGGATGTAGTAGAATCCTTTATTCGTGAGTTTTAAGTTCCCTTACATGGAAAATTGTGGTATGATGAAAATAATGTGCCGGGGCACATTGTTGTTACAGTAACACATTGTTTGTTCTCGAATAACAAACAGGAATAAAAACTTGTATTAACTAAGATAATATGATAAAATGATAAGCTGCGATAAGGATGAGAGATATGAAGAATATAGTGTTAATTGGAATGCCCGGAGTTGGGAAAAGTACAATTGGTGTAATACTTGCAAAAGAGTTAGGTTATCAGTTTGTAGATGCAGACCTTCTGATTCAGAAGCAGGAAAAGAGATTATTAAAAGAAATTATCAATGAAGAGGGTATCGAAGGCTTTATTGCAATTGAAAATCAAGTAAACGCTTCTATTGAAGCGAATCGCACAGTAATTGCCACAGGAGGCAGCGTGGTGTACGGAAGAGAAGCTATGGAGCATCTTGGAGAGATTGCCACGGTCATTTATCTGAAATTGTCTTACAAAGCTCTGAGGAAACGGCTGGGCAACCTGAAAAACCGTGGAGTGGTTTTGCGGGACGGACAGACATTAAAAGATTTATATGAAGAACGTGTGGTATTGTATGAAAAATATGCAGATATCACAATTGATGAGGAAAACAAAAATTTAGAGGAGACTTTACAGAGTATTGTAGACAGTCTGGAACTAAACAGTGAAGATACTGAATAGTCACGATATTCTGTAAAATTATTTGAAAAATTCAGTGGACAATATGAATAAAAAGATAAGAAATCTTTAAAATTTATTTACAAAAGCATTGATTTGTTATAACATAAAAATCAATGAGAGGGATTATCGGGACTTGTATTGGCTGAATATAAACATAGAGGTGAACTATGGATCAGTATATTATTAAGGGTGGAAACCCGTTAGTTGGTGAAGTAGAGATTGGTGGAGCGAAGAATGCAGCACTTGCGATTCTTGCAGCCGCTATTATGACAGATGATACCGTCCGGCTGGAAAACCTTCCGGATGTCAATGATATAAATGTACTTTTAGAGGCCATCGGAGGAATCGGAGCAAAAGTGGAGCGGGTAGACCGTCACACTGCAGTGATCAACGGTTCCACTATCGGTGATATCAGTGTAGATTACGAATATATCAAGAAAATCCGTGCATCCTATTATCTGCTGGGTGCGCTTCTCGGAAAATATAAAAAAGCAGAAGTACCTCTGCCGGGTGGCTGTAACATCGGAAGCCGCCCGATTGACCTGCATCTGAAAGGCTTTCGTGCACTGGGTGCAACCGTCGATATCAAATACGGTGCCATCGTGGCATCTGCACCGGACGGACTTCATGGAACTCATATTTTCATGGATACTGTATCGGTAGGTGCAACCATTAATATTATGATGGCAGCATCTATGGCAAAAGGAAATACCATTATTGAAAATGCGGCAAAAGAGCCACACGTTGTAGATACAGCAAACTTCCTGAACAGCATGGGTGCCAATATCAAGGGTGCCGGTACGGATGTAATCCGTATCCGAGGTGTGGAGATGCTGCACAGTACAAATTATTCGATTGTGCCGGATATGATCGAGGCAGGAACCTATATGTTCGCTGCAGCGGCAACACGCGGCGATATTCTGATCAAAAATGTAATTCCGAAACATCTGGAAGCGATTACGGCCAAATTAGAAGAAATCGGATGTGAAGTGGAAGAATTTGACGATGCAGTACGCGTGATCTCTGCAAAGAAACTGCGCAGAACGCATGTAAAAACCTTACCGTATCCGGGATATCCTACGGATATGCAGCCACAGATCGCAGTAACACTGGCTCTGGCATCAGGAACCAGCATTGTTACGGAAAGCATTTTTGAGAACCGTTTCAAATATGCGGACGAGCTGACCCGTATGGGTGCCTGTGTAAAAGTGGAAGGTAATACAGCCATCATTGATGGTGTGGACAAACTGACAGGCGCAAGAGTCAGTGCACCGGATCTTCGTGCAGGCGCGGCACTGGTAATTGCCGGACTGGCTGCAGAGGGTATTACAATTGTGGATGATATCGTATATATCCAGCGTGGATATGAGAATTTTGAAGGAAAACTGAAGAGTCTGGGCGCAGAGATTGAGCGTGTGACCAGTGAAAAAGAAATTCAGAAGTTTAAACTGAGAATCGGGTGACAGAAGAACCAAAAGGGGGACTGACTCCCGTATACATAAGAGGGGTGTTGTCGGAGGGCGGCATCCCTTTGTTTGTTCATACACATCATTTTATCAATAACTGTCTCGGTCAGAGGACAGTTATATTTTGACAAGAAACAGGCAGTATGGTACACTTAGAACAATTATGGGTAACTGTTCAGTACTTTAACAGTTACGGGTATAAACAACTGAAAACAGATAACTGTGAAAGTATCAGACAGTTATAAATTTGATAGAAAAAGCAGAGGTGAGTACAGTGGATAAGACAGAATACCATTTGAAATTGGAGGAAATCAACAGACTTGTGGATGCACAGGATTATGAAGGGGCTCTTACGGTAGCGGATTCTATCGACTGGCGTAGAGTGAAGAGTGTGCGGACCTTGTGTATGGTAGCAGATATCTACGAAGTGAATGGTGAACTGGAAAAGAGTATGCAGATGCTGCAGCTGGCGCATAAACGTTCATCTATCGGCAAGATGATTCTGTACCGTCAGGTGGAACTGGCTTTGAAGATGGGGTTATATGATGATGCTGTAAAATATTATAATGAATATCTGGAGACCGCTTCCAACGATACTTCCAAATATATTCTGAAATATAAGATTTACAAAGCACAGAAAGCGCCTCTGGAAAATCAGATTGCGATTCTGGAGGAATATAAAGAGCGGGAATACACAGAACGCTGGGTATATGAACTGGCAAAACTGTATAAAAAAGCAGGACAGGAAAAGAAATGTGTTGAAACCTGTGATGATCTGGTTCTGTGGTTTGGTGAAGGCAAATATGTAACCAAAGCGATGGAACTTAAGATGACATACACGCCACTGTCACCGTCTCAGAAAGAAAAATATGAGAAAGCGAAGGCGGCAGGAAAGGTTGCAAAAGCAACAGCAGGACCGAAACTGACAGAAGAAGTAAAAAATACAATTCTGCCGGGTGTGTCAGCAGCTGCAATGGCGGGTCTTCAGAAAGTGGAAGAAGAAAAAGAACAGGCCCGGGAAGAAGCGGCAGCAACAGCAGAGATTCCGCAGGAACCTGCAGGAACAACTGCAGAAGAAATTCCGGCGACGGAGGAAGAGCCGGTGAAACCGGCAACAGAGATTCCGCATATCGATACCGAAAAACTTCAGGAACGTCTTTCCAGAAGTTTTCAGGAGATTCTTTCCGGCTTTAACCGTACCAAGGCAGTAGATGCTTTTGAGGCACTGGGAAGAGCAGCAGGAGCAGAAGTTCCGCAGGAACCTGAAGCACAAGAAGAAAATATGGAAGACTATCACGTACAGGATCTGGAGCCGGAAGCTGTAAATGAAGGCATCATCTCTGCGGACAGCGGAGTTGCCGGGGTGAGCAGAACCGAGATGGATGAACTGGAAATGATGGAAAAACCGAAGGTGGAAAAACCGGAGGATAAAGAAATCATCAGTGTTCAGGAAGTGGATCTGGATGCATTATTTGCAGAGACTTCGTCTTCCCTGGCGAAAGAAGCAGGCGAGGATGCCGCAGAAAAAGCTGAGGAAGAACCGGCTGTGGAGGAAGTAACAGCAGAAGAAATCATCGGTGAACCGGAAGAAGTAGTTGCAGAAGAAAAAGTAGATGCAGCCGGTGATGTACTGGAAGAAAGGGTTGAGGGAGCGGTTGAGACAGTAACGGAAGAAAAAGAGCCGGCAGAAACTCTGACGGATGCGGCGGATGAAGCGATGGCAGCTTTTGAAGCAAGTCTTTCCGGACTTTCTCTGGATTTTGCAGAAGAAACATCGTCTGATGCACCGGAAACTGAAACTTCGGCGGAATTGACAGAAGAGCAGGAAACAGAAGAAGATATTACCGGATCAGAAGCAGCACCGGTGATTGAGATGGAATATCCGGAAGAAACGGAGGAAACAGAACCGGAAATCGAAGATCTGGACGCGACAAGAGTGATTCCGGATGTGACAAAGCAGGATGCATGGCATGCGACACCGGGAGATACACAGGAATTTAATCTGGAAGAAGAACTCAAAGCTGCTCTGAGCGGTATGGATGAGCTCAGGGAACAGGAAGAAGCAGAACGGTCTGCGAGCCTGGATCCGGAGACAGCATCTGAGGAAGAAATTGCTTTTGAAGAAAAGACAGAGCCGATTACAGAAGAGAATACTACAGAGGAATCTGTTGTGGAAGAAGGTTCTGAAACGGAGGCAGAGGAACCAGAAGGTGACCATATCGATAAGATGCTGGAAGAAGCAGAGATACAGCCGGATATCAGCGAGATGACTTTGGAACGGGAGACACCCGAAGAAAAACGCCAGAGGATCCTGAACAATACCAGACCGGAACGTCTGACGGCAGAACAGAAACAGCTGTTTTCGTACTTTGCTAAAGTGCCGGGCATGGATGATCAGATTCTGGATGCGATTCACGGGGCATATGAATATGCCAGTGAGAAAACATCTCATCGTGGAAATATCGCAATCATGGGAAGTCACGGAACAGGAAAAACCAGACTGAGTGAAGGGCTTGTAAAAGCAATCTGCAAAGAACTGGGACTGAAAGCTGTCAAGTATGCAAATCTGGATGCATCGGATATTAACAGAAAAGATCCGGCAACAATTATCAGCAAGATGGCAGGAGGCTTTCTTCTGATCGAGAGAGCAAGTTTTATGACGCCGGAGACGATCGAAAAACTTTCTCAGGCGATGGATTTCCGTACAGACAGTATGATTCTTCTGATTGAAGATGATAAAGCAAATATGCGTAAGATGCTGGCGGATTATCCGGAATTTGCAGAAAAATTCGAAACCGTTATTTCGATTCCGGTCTTTACCAATGACGAGCTGGTAACATTTGCAAGAACGTATGCGAGAGAAAATGGTTTCCGCATGGATGAGATGGGTGTGCTTGCTCTGTATACCATGATCGGAGATAACCAGAAAGAGGATGAACCGATTACTATCGGAAAAGTAAAAGAGATGGTAGACGGTGCGATCCGTAAGGCAAGTGGCGTAAAGCTGGGAAGAAAACTTTCCAAACGTCATACAGATGCAGACGGTCGAATTCTTCTTTATGAAAAGGATTTTGATTTATAAAAGAGCATGACAACATGGGGCATGGCGACAGAAAGCTATGCCCTTTTTACACGTTTTGGAAAACAACAGGAAAGGAAGAACTATGAGTAAGAGAGAGCCTTATCTTGGCAATCCCCAGGCAACCATTGCTGTGTTGAACAAATACGGCTTTACATTTCAGAAAAAGTTTGGACAGAACTTTCTGATCGATCCTCATGTGTTGGATAAAATTATCCGTGCGGCGGAGATCACAGAGGATGATTTTGTTCTGGAGATCGGACCGGGTATGGGAACGATGACACAGTATCTGGCATATGCAGCCAGAGAGGTATGTGCGGTGGAGATTGATAAAAGTCTGATCCCGATCCTGGAGGATACGCTGAGCGATTATGACAATGTAACGGTGATCAATGAAGATATCCTGAAAGTGGATATTGCAAAGTTGGCAGAAGAGAAAAATGGAGGCCGCCCGATCAAAGTGGTTGCAAATCTTCCATATTATATCACGACACCGATCATTATGGGTCTGTTTGAAAGCCATGTGCCTGTAGAATCCATTACTGTCATGGTACAGAAAGAAGTAGCGGATCGTATGCAGGTGGGCCCGGGAACGAAAGATTACGGTGCATTATCTCTGGCAGTGCAGTACTATGCAAAACCTTATATTGTTGCCAATGTTCCACCGAACTGTTTTATGCCGAGACCGAAAGTGGGAAGTGCGGTGATTCGTCTGACCCGCCATGCTGAGACACCGGTACAGGTAGACGATGAAAAACTGTTGTTTCAGATTATTCGGGCATCGTTTAATCAGAGAAGAAAAACGCTGGCAAACGGTCTAAGAATTATGAGGGGTTGTCTTTTGAAAAAGAGACAATAGAGGCTGCAATCGCAGAGTGCGGACTTTCACCATCGGTGAGAGGAGAGGCATTGTCTTTGGAAGAATTTGCGAAACTGGCAAATGTATTGGGACGTGCAAAATAAAAAGTAACGTAAAAACGTGTTGACCAGAATGAGGAAATTCCGGTCAACACGTTTTAGTTTTATTTTTAAAGGAAGGAGTGTCGATTTTCATCGACATATGAAAAAGAAAAGTTATAAAATAATTTCTATTAATTATTTTATGGTTATAGTATATCCGGGAATTGTGAGAAAATCGTGTTGAAGTTGTGAAGATTTTATGAATGAACAGGAAAAGATTTATGAATATCTGCATCATGGAAGGAAAGTGTGTTATACTACGGAGTATCAGTCGGGAGAAGACTGAAAAGATTCTGAAAGTATATAAAGAAAAAGAGAGGTAACAGAGATGAAGATAAAGAAAGTTATGGCGGGAATGTTGGCGATGGTAACGGTAATGGGAAGCCTGATGTCACCACTGAGTGCAAAAGCAGATCAGATTGATGCACCGTATCTGGCGCTGGGAGCGGATCTGAATGAAACAGAAAAATCCACAGTACTGAGTCTGCTGGAGATTAATGAAGCGGATCTGAGCAGCTATCAGGTAATTACTGTAACGAATGCGGATGAACACAAATATCTGGATTCTTATCTGGATTCCAGTGTGATCGGAACCAGAGCACTTTCTTCTGTTCTTATTGAAAAAAAGGATAAAGGAAATGGAATTAAAGTGACAACCAGTAATATTACTTACTGTACCACAGGTATGTATCAGAATGCGCTGGCAACTGCAGGCGTCACCGATGCGGATGTACGTGTGGCTGGACCGTTTAATATCTCCGGAACAGCGGCGCTGGTAGGTGCAATGGAAGCTTACAGTAATATGACCGGCGAGACCCTGAAGGCAGAGAATGCAGATGCGGCTACAGAAGAACTGGTAACCACCAGTGATCTGGGTGAAGCTATCGGGGATAAAGAGCAGGCGGAGGAACTGGTAGGTGCAGTAAAAGAAGCTGTCGTCTCTCAGGACCTGTCTGATCCAGAAGAAATAGAAGCTGTCGTAGACGATGCAGCAAAAGAGATGAATATTCAGTTGTCTGATGAGGATAAGCAGAAGATTGTAAGTCTGATGGAGAAAATCAGCAGCCTGGATCTGGATGTGGATTCCCTGAAAGAGCAGGCGAAAGATCTGTACAACAAGCTGGAGAGCCTGGATCTGAACATTAACCAGGAACAGGTCAAAGGGTTCTTTGACAGGATAGTAAGCTGGTGTAAAAAATATATGGAATTCTATTTTTGGCTAAGATGTCGGAGGGATGAAAAGAAATAACAGAATAATTTGATGAATCAGCACAAGAACAGGAAAGTAAAAATGAAAAAACAAGTGTAAAAATGATTATAAAAATAAAAATAAAAATAAAAATT
>ENA-OPYX01001944-OPYX01001944.1-human-gut-metagenome-genome-assembly--contig:-NODE-1944-length-10072-cov-4.534942_pt1 | contig 10072 bp, 13 predicted proteins | sample MGYA00242639_ERZ504486 | MGnify/ENA primary metagenome ERZ504486 (study PRJEB26092, sample SAMD00036296) | human gut metagenome | host: Homo sapiens | study: EMG produced TPA metagenomics assembly of... | reverse complement strand
TCCATATACCAGACATTTGCATGCCAGTGAATTTCTTTTCCACTCATAAATAGTATTTTGCGGCTGTTATCCACAATCTGCATACTATTCTTCACATTTGCAACTTTCCTGGCTACAATTGTTTCCAATTTCTTTATTTGCTCCAGTTCAAGCCGCTCGATATCATCAATTCCTTCCTCTACGCAAAACTCATACATCCACCTTAAAGGAAGTAGATAGCGCACTCTGCGATCCTTGCTGTCTTTTATATTTCTCAAGGCATAGCATAAAATCTGAAAAATTTGTTTTTTTAAAGTTTCTGGCACCTTTTGACTAAAATCCCATACCAGTTCGCTTTTATCTTGGATATAATCAAAATCTGATGCTATGTCCTGATCCGGTATATAGGGAAGAAAAATCACTTGCCCTTCATACTTGAGCCGCTCTTTATTTCTTCCAGAAAGGGTTTCCATTTCTTTTCGGATATCAAACTGTTTGATCCGATCCAATGTCTTCAAATATTCAAGACCTTTAGAGGAAGTTTTTGTCCTGCGCAACTCACTTTCATACAGTTCTCTGATTCTATAATCAATTTCCTTTACATGATGAATTCCCTGCCGTATCAAGAAATTCCTGACATTTCCTTTCAAGCGTTCTTGCACTGTATTGCACTGCTCAATTTCATCCAACAACTCTTTATACTCTTCTTGGATGAGAGTCTTCTTCAAGTTTCGCAGGAACCCAGTTCGCTCAAATACCTGTTTCTTTGTAAAATTCCCTGTTTCACGCAAAAAGATTTTATAATTACGGAAATCCTGTTCTTCTATAAGGAAAACATCATATATCCCTACACCTTTTAGGTAGGACTCTGCACACTCCCAGTATGTACTCGGTACATTTATATCTGTTATCAACTGGTTGTGAAGATAATCCGCTTTATCCTGTGATTCCGTATTCAATAATCTTAATGCAATCACATACTTCTCCTCCTTCCCTAAAGTAATTTGTCAATTTCATAAATGGACTGATGTTTTCTATAAAATTCATCACTGACATCCATCAACTCCTGATCCGATATATTTAAATATCTCATTGTTGTTTCTATATTTCGATGCCCAAGCGCTTGACTGATAAGTTCCAGCTTCCATCCAGCCTTCCGGCGAGCATTTGCAAAATAATGCCGCAGCATATGTGGTGTTACTTTAATCCCAGTCTTCTTCTGCAGCCGTTCCATCAATGCATAGACGCCTGAGTCCTGCATCGGTTTTCCTGCATAATCTCCCGAAATGTTAATAATCAAGTATTCCTGCTGGAAAATAAGGTCTTTATATTCCTCTATATAAAACTGCAGAATTTCAAAGGTGGCATCGCTGATTTTTGCCTTTCTGTATTCTGCATTCTTAGCCCTGGCTCCATTTTCATTATCTTCTCTAAAATTGACATACAGTAAGTGTCTTTCATAATCAATGTCTGTCGCATACCGGACTCCCAAAAGTTCCCCGATGCGAAATCCCGTTTCTGCTAATAATAAAAGCAGGATTTGATCGCGACAATTGGCACATGCCTTTAATAAAATCACGATCTTATCCTGCTCTATGGTCTTCCCTATATGTCCTTTTTCCTGTAGATATCCATGAAATGTATTCCGATATAATGTTCTTTTTACTCCCACTGAATTATGTACAATAATTCTCATATCAGAGAGGACTTTCAATTGCTTTGTAGATTCATCCTGCTGTCCAGAAAATCTATAAAATCGGAACACCTCTTTTAAATACGCATTACAGGTCTCATTATATGGTTTCTTTTTATAACTATCTCCACTATGCAATCCTGCCTGTAACCATATCAAATAGTCTGTAAAGTGTTCCTGCTGCTTATTATATGGCATCTCCCATACATCATCTAACTGAATGCCAGTCTCATCTATATAATTCAGATAGTATGAAATGGCTCCTGCACTTCTTCTGATAGTGTTAGGTGACAATTTTGATCTTTTTTTATGCATTAGATACTTGGAGGGCAGTAATACTATATCCTGGCTCTCCTGTTCACGAATGAAATAATATTTTTCGTGATTATCTATCTGGGAATCCACAATATACCTTGCCATATTACTTTACTCCTTTCCTCTAACGCTATACACAGTATACCGTGTTACTCTTCTCATAGCTATCACACAATGTAACAATCTTTCCTTTTCAAACGAAGCATTATCAATAAACAACGTCAATCGATTTGATAACTCCCTGCTATTCCAAATGCAATACCTGCAGTTAACAAAAATCCAATAATTCCAACTGCCGCAACAATCAATATCCCAATCATGATCGTTCTACCTCCTCAACAATCTCTATAACATCTGACATTCTGCCATCGTAACCTCTTCATCTTCCATAGCAAAATATTCATCTGCCACATTGCGTTCCACCGCCAAAATCTCTCCAGCCTCCTTCTCTCCCAGCTGGATCGGCGCCAAATACTCAATAATTCTCCCACATAATTTCTGGTCCGGACAAACATCCAGCATCCCCATACAGGTATTCACAATCAGGCGATCCAACACATCGGTAATCACTATTTTTTTAGCATCATATCCTCTCGCACCGATAAAATTTGCCAAGTTCTCCGGGGTCAGTGCCAACATATATTCTTTTCTGGCTCCCCCACCATATGGATACTCATAGGCATATCCCATCGTTTCTGTGTCCATGATCCGTTCTACCATATTCTTTTCTTCTGCTCTCATAAAATCTTCTCTCCTATTTTTTCAACTGCCAAACTCAATTTTCCCTTCCAATGGCGAATATGCATCGACATCATAGCTTTCCTGAAGGATCTGAAATCTTGCGAGCTGCATGGATGATCTGGACAGCCTGCCACGGTTTACAATCAAAAGAACATCTACCTGTTCTCTCTGAACCGCTTCTATAAAATGACGAAATCCATTTCGATTCCAAAGCGGAGTTGTCCCCACATCACTGGAACTTCCAACCAGTTCAAATCCCATCTGCTCTCCATAATCAATCAGCTGTTTAAACTGACTTTTTAATGCACCATTTCTATCTTCCGGTGCATCAATCGCACAATAGATCCACGCACGTTTTCCCTGACCCATTCCTGCCTCCTGCTCCTTTTCCAAACACCCTTTATGTTCTTCTCTGTACTGTTACACCAAAACTCACGAGAATTGCCTCATCTACTTTACGCATCATGGCTCCACTCAGACTTCCTACATACCCTCTTAATCTTATCCGGTCAATCGTCCTTACCTGCTCCAATAAAATAACAGAATCATTATGGAGTCCTCTTACATGATTTCCCAATTCGATATGTGTAGGTATCCAGTGCTTATTAGGCCGACTTGTAATTGCTGCCACAATGACGGTTGGACTGTAACAATTACCAACATCATTCTGAATAATCAAAACCGGCCGGATTCCCCCCTGTTCAGAGCCTATTACCGGCATCAGGTCTGCATAATATATATCTCCTTTTTTTATCGTAACACTTCCCCTCCTTCCATCTACTTTGGACTACGAATGTTCCTACTCTTTATGAAAAGTCTCTATCTCTATGTAATTCTGCCGTCATATGGCAAATGCCCTTTTTCCAGCTTACGCTGATGACCTCGCCTGCCAAAAGTTCATCAGCTCGGATTCCCTTTCCCAGCTCCTTCTTGGCTGCTTCTTTCTGCCCTTCCAAAAGTATGGATTTTACCTGGTCAGAATTCAGAAATAAATATCCTTTCGATGTCATAAAATGAAAATTGCTGTCAGAATATAATTCCATAAATTCTTTGACACGCATATACATCTTCCTCCTTATCATTTTGTGATTTAGAACACAAGGATAGCGGCAGCCTTATCCAGCTGATCTATCTTTCCTTTTCCGCTGGATAAATATAAAGCTGCCGCCATAGTTTCTGTTAAAAATCACTTGTTCTTCATTTTCAAAAGTTCCTATTCGACACAACTTCCCGGAACCAGATATCGGAAATACTGATATTCCTGTTACAACCGATATCTTTGGGCGGCAACACTGACCAGCCATGGCTTAAGGCTGTCATGGGATTGTTCCCCTCCGAGGGTCTCTCCGAGCCGCCCTCATTGCGTGTTCCCGTTTTGCGGGGCTGTGACTGGACGGAAGTATCATTATAGGCTGTTCAGGTCATTGCAGGCAGTCTGCCAAAACTGCTTTAAGGACAAATTTTTTTCGCTCTGCACCTTTGATGTCATCTTATTGACAGACACTCTGACTATCTGCAGGTGGTCGTGGCGGATTTTCCTTTGTGCTTTTCCTTTTGGGCTGAACAACTAAGGTATCTGTATTGCCGGATATGACTGTTTCACACAGTTTTTGCCAAAGAACAGAAAGAGAAATCAGTCCCCTTCACTTCTTTCCACGCTGGCAGAGAAGTTTGAGAACCAAAAACAGAAAAATAATTAAAATAATTTTCTCAGTTTCTCTAAAATCTTCTGTCTCCGTTTGTTTATCGCCTTCTGTGACAATCCAAGTACCGAAGCTACCTCCCGTTCCGTCCGTTCCTCAAAATAGAGTTCCTGAATCAACCACTGTTCTTCTTTCGAGAGTTCTAAAAGGAATTTATGTAACTGTTCACACTCTATTTTTTTCAGAATCTGATCCTCAACACTTCTGTTTTCTTCTGGAAATTGCACAGCCATTTCCTGCAGGCGTTCATAGGAATCCTCTCTGCTAGGAATGGTCATTTTCTCTCCTGTTTTAGGATCTACGATATTTCTTGCTCTTTTTAAGTCATATTCCTGATACTGCATTTTTCTTTCACTTGTTCTCAATACAGCGATTACTTCCTCGCTGGCTTCCGGATACATTTTTCTAAAATCCGGTATCTTATACGGTTTTGCCATGTTCCTGTCCTCCTTAGTTTTCATTGGGTGGTGAAAACGAGGACAAGTGGCGGACTACGACATAGGTTTCTGGCAATACCTCAAGCAAAAGCTTTTCTCCATACGCTGCTCCTTAGAAAAAAAGAAGCCAACGGGAAGATCCCGCTGGCTCTTAACAAATTTGAAATTGGATGCAGCGCACAAAACACTATAAAAAAAGACCCCATACATTTCTGTATGAGATCTTCTCGCTCAGCACACTGACCATCCAGTGTACTGACTATAACATGAGAGAAGTCGGACTTTCAGTAGGACTATTGTCGGACTTTAGTCGGACTATTTAATTAATATGAAGCGTTCTCGGTTTGCTTCCGTCACTTTCAATCAGATGTTCTTCCTTCAATTGCCGAAGATAACCATGCACAGTTGATGGGGAACGATACCCTAAACCTTTTCCGATATCCCGCACAGTAGGCGGATATCCATACCTTTTTATGTATTGCTCAACAAAATACAAAACTTCCATTTTCTTTTTGTTGCTCATAAAACCACCTCTCCTCTATTCATAAAGTAACGGTTCTTCCAAAGCCTGTTTGATTTGAGGAAGAGCACTCCCCCAAAGGGATAGACCGAATATTTTAATTGCTTCCTTTTTTCTATCATAATATGTGCTTCTTTCCATCCGAAGCGTTTCCAGTAATTCAGGTTCTGTATATCGGAACCGGCTTAAATAACACTTAAACACAATGTCAAAATAAAGCTGTGGTGAATATGGAAAATCACGCATTTTAACCATGGCCGAGTCTACCAGTTCCACAAGCCACTTGGTCTGGAACAGGCTTTTTACTGTTTCTTCAAACTTTTCCCTCTCTACAGTAGGAGCAAAATCATTCAGATATAGAAGCCCCTCCTCCAGTTCTCTGCCATAACAATATTCTGCTTCTTCACGAAGCATTGCAGCACGGTCACAGGCCGTCCAGCATACATTTCGATAAATAGATAATAACAATTTTGACCTTTCATATAAATTTTGTTCATCCAGATGCTGCATCACACACAGCATCTGAATACTGTTTTTTGCCAATGAGTTTTTCCGTCCCATAAGCCCCTCCTATCTTACCGGTTCATAACTCCCGGCATAATCAAACCATGATCTCGGTATTCCGGCATCTTCAGATCCTTCATCAAGGCCGCTGGATAGATAGCCCTTTTTCCAAATCGCCGCCGAATTTCCTCAATCGCCAGAAATAATTTTTCTTCTTTCTCAAGCCGGATTGGATCCGAAAACAAACAGATTTGCTCCGGTTCTTTTGCTGATACCAAGTTGATTGCACGAACAGTTACCGAACGCACAGGTTCCTTCCAATCATAATTTCTCTGAAATAGTTCCCTCGCCAGTTTAGCAATTTCCAAAGGCACTATCGTCGGAAGGGAAAGTTGACCTTGATACTGCCTTATAAATAGTTCCTGACTGCGAATCGCTATCTGAACCCCCTGTGCTTTCAATCCATGAATCCTTAATCGATGTCCTATGTCCTGGCATAATTCCAGAATAACCTTCCAGACCTCCTCTTCTGTTTTAAGATCTGCTGTACAAGTAATTCCATGCCCCACACTTTTCATCGGAGACACAAAGTCCTTCTCCATTACCGGACTATCATCCAGACCATTTGCATATGACCACAGCATCAGCCCATTTTTACCAAGAAGCTGGTTCACATAATCATGATCCATTTCTGCCAGATCTCCTATCGTATAAATTCCAACTTGCTCCAGCTTCTTTGTAGTTGAGCGGCCACAGAATAATAATTCCGATACCCGAAGCGGCCAAACCTTTTGTTTCCATTCTGATTCTTCAATGCTAGTTATGGCATCCGGCTTCTTCATATCACTTCCCAGTTTTGCAAATATTTTATTGAATGAAATTCCTATACTAACAGTCAATCCCAGTTCATTCTTCATCCTGCAGCGAATCTGGTCTGCAATTTCTTTTCCAGAACCATAAAGAACCTGACTTGCTGTCACATCCAGAAAGCACTCGTCCATTCCGTAAGGCTCTACCAGGTCTGTATATTCCTGATAAATCTCTCTTGCCATATTGGAATATTTTAAATACTGTTCATACTGGGGTGGAACCAAAATCAAATCCGGACAAAGTCGTTTTGCCTCCCAGTTAACCATTCCTGTTTTTATTCCTGCTTGTTTCGCTTTCTCTGATTTTGCAAGAACAATTCCATGACGGTTTTCTGTGGACCCGCACACTGCTACTGCTTTTCCCTGTAGCTCTGGGTTCAGCATCATTTCTACAGAAGCATAAAAACAGTTCATATCACTATGAAGGATTGTCCGATTCATATTCTGTACCCTCTTCCAATTTTTCCTAGCAAGTATTAGCACACTTATTCTTGACAGCTTGCACACTTACCATTATAATGTGCATATAGTCACTGATACTTGCCAACTCTTGCTAATTCAAATATTAGCAACTACATGCACACTTGTCAATAGCACAGTTAGCAAGTTTACGCACACTAAAACGAATGGAGGTCTGACATGAAATCTTTTGGTGCTAAAGTTAAAGAACAACGCGGAAATCTTGGATTAAGTCAGAAACAATTAGCAGAAAAAGCCGGAATGGGTATCCGGACAATTACTTCTTATGAATTAGGCGAAAGAAAACCATACCAGGCACAGCTTTATAAACTGGCAAAGGCACTGGAGGTATCAACCGAGTATCTGCAGAACGATAACATAGAGGATCCATCTTACGGCTTAGACCGCATGGAATATGTAGAAGATATGAGAAAAAATAGCGGAACCAGGGAGGCGTTGGATCTACAGAAAATGCTGGCTGAGAACACAGCTCTTTTTGCAGGAGGCACTCTAAGCGAAGAAGCAAAAGATGCTTATTTTCAGGCAGTTGCCGAAGCATACTATGACTGTAAAAAAGCAGCCAGAAAAACCTTTGGCAAAAAGAAAAATCCACAATAATCTTCTCCCGTAATATAGTCCGAAAGGAGGGAGCTGTTTTGACTATTCAATCCATATCTGAAGAAGTCAGACGGATCCAGAAAAAATATGGTGAATCGGATCCATTCCGTCTGGCACAGGCAATGAAAATTATCGTGGTATTAAAACCGATGGGAAGATATAAAGGGTGCTGCAAAGGATTTTATGTTCAGCACCGCAGAATCAAACATATCACAATCAACAGCGATTTACCGGAAGTGATTCAACGGGTCATACTAGCTCATGAAATTGCTCACTCCGTGCTTCATACAAACATAACAGCTGCGTTTCATGAATTTACACTATTTGACGATACAGATCGGCAGGAATATGAAGCAAATCTCTTTGCTGCCGAACTGCTGTTATCCGATGACTGCGTATTAAATGCATTAAACGAAGACCAGATTTTTTCTTTCAGGCAGCCAAAGCTCTTTATGTACCAGCAGAATTACTGGACTTTAAATTTCGTGTCATGAAACGTAAAGGTTATAAACTGGAGTCTCCCATCGTATCACATGGGAATTTTCTAAAAACAATTGAATAGGAGGACTACTGATGAACGAAGATACTATCCGCGATATATACTATGTAGAACATAAAATGGGAAACCCCCCACTTTTTTTCTATCTTTTCCCCCAAAAATCAATTTTTGCCAGGATCTTGTAAAAAAAATGGCTCCGATCTATACCTTGACTTGTTCCATGCCATGTATCAGGAAGAGTCTGATTATATTTGTCCATATACGGAAAACGACTTTTTCCCTTAGAAAAGAACTTTGCAACAATGGGACAACTATCATCTATCAGCTTATTACTCCATCTCCTGTCCTCTCCCCTCTTACCCGGTGTGCCTATTTCTGCTGTCAATTAGATAAGCAGCAATATTTTTACTATACCTCTGAGCTAACACATACCGGTGATTATCTGCTATGCGGATGGACAAAGGATGAAGCACATCTCATTTTCCATTCAGATGCATCTACACTTGAGGAAGAACTGGAAGAAGTTAAAAAACTTTTTAAGGAGGTAGAACTATATGAGCGGTGTTCAGACAGACTGCAAGGTTTATGTAAACGTAAGAGCAGCCTTCCTTCCAGACGGAAAAATGCTTCCAGAAGAACTTACCTGGGAAGACGGAACGCCTTATACAATTGACCGCATTTTGAATGTGAAACCCTCTGTCGCAAGGAAAGCTGGAGGTCAGGGCGACTGTTATACAATTTTGGTAAACGGAAAGCAAAGCCATCTCTTTTTTGAACGCAGTACAAATTTAACGGGAGCTTATATAGGCCGGTGGTTTGTAGAACGAAAATCTTAACCAAAACCCTTATATAAAAAAGATAGCTGTCATTTTACGATATAATGTCAACTATCTTTTTTATATGGCATCATTTTATATTAACGCATTCCAGATGCACACTCTCCCATATTAATGTCCAGCACCCCTCTGAGCGGCTGGATCAGAGCGTCCTCATACTGGCACTTCCACTGAATCTCCCGGCACATCTGGCCATCCGCCACGCCGTCTATGGTTTCCCCATCCTGAATGGGGTTATCATGCTCCAATATGTACGATGCCACATTGTAGGCGTGGTTTACCACCCAGTTGGGGTCCATGTCGTGGAAGTGGTACTGGAGGTCGGGCAGGAACAGGGTGCTCATGCCCACCGTGTCGATGAGCATATCTTCGGTGCCCTCAATGTTAAAGAAGCGGACATTGACGCCAAAGCGGATGAATCGATCCGAACCTTCAATCTGGTGAGAACGCACATCCTCCGCCAGAAACAGTTTGCCGCAGTTCTGGAAATAGAATGCCTCACAGGTGGGGTATAGCTCCGCCAGAGCCTCCAAAAAGTCGGCATCCAGATTGGCACGCTCCAGCGCCGGAAGCGCCGCAGACAGCATATCGGTGGCTACCACCTGATATTTGCACTCCCGGAAGATCCGCTCCCGGTCCTCCTGGCAGTCCCACATCTGGCTCATCAGGAAGGCATCAAAGCCTTTGCCCTTGAACTTGTCGCATTTCATCACCATCAGCTGCACCGGGCATTTTCCGTCCTTGAACTCTGCAATATGCTCCTGTGCGGCAAAGCCAGCCATTTTCTTATCATAACAGAAGCACTCTGTTGATCCGATGTGCTTCTCCATTACAGCAGTCATTTTTTCTTTATCCGGCATTTCTACCGGCTCTTTGAACAGCATCTGAATGAGATAGGG
>ENA-OPYX01001942-OPYX01001942.1-human-gut-metagenome-genome-assembly--contig:-NODE-1942-length-10074-cov-2.695989_pt1 | contig 10074 bp, 9 predicted proteins | sample MGYA00242639_ERZ504486 | MGnify/ENA primary metagenome ERZ504486 (study PRJEB26092, sample SAMD00036296) | human gut metagenome | host: Homo sapiens | study: EMG produced TPA metagenomics assembly of... | reverse complement strand
ACGCCCGAAAGCTTGGCAAGCCACTTGCCCCAGAAGAAGAACGTCGCGGCCGAGCCAAAGGCAAGCACCATGATCATGAGCACGTTGCCGGTCTGCGCAAACGCCACCAGGGCGCCCCACTTGGACACGAGCATGCCAAACGGGGCCACGAACATGCCCATAATGCCCAGCATCATCAGACGCGTCAGGTGCGGCATGCGGCTGAACATGCCGTCCATGTCCTCGATATTGCGGCTGCCGATATGATGCTCGGCCGTGCCTACGCACAGGAAACAGCAGCGACTTGGCCACCGTGTGGAACAGGATCAGGAAGATCGCGGCCCACACGGCTCGGGGCGCGCCGACGCCCAGGCAGGGCTGATAAGGCCCAAGTTGGAGATGGTGGAGTACGCGAGCACGCGTTTGGCGTTGCTCTGCGAGATGGCCATGAAGGGCAGCGAGCAAAAACGTGATGGCACCCACACTCGTGACCATAAAGCCGGTCACGGGATAGATGGCATAGAGCGGGCTCAGCTTGACCATCAGGAACACGCCGGCTTTGACCATGGTGGACGAGTGCAGCAGGGCGCTCGTGGGCGTGGGGGCAACCATGGCACCCAACAGCCAAGTGTGGAACGGCATCTGCGCGGCCTTGGTGAGCGCGGCAAGCGACAGCAACAGGACCGGCATGACCAGCAGCGCGGATTGCGCGGTTCCGGCGCCGGAAAGCTCGATCATGCCTGAGATGGTCAGCTGGCATGCCGTTAACGTGCAGGTATATGAGTCCGGCCAAAAACGCGATGCCGCCCAGCATGTTGAGGATGATCTGGGTGAAAGCGTTTTTTTATGGCCTCGGGCGTGCGCGTGTAGCCAATCATGAGGAACGAGCACACGGTGGTGATTTCCCAGCCACAGAACAGCCACTCAAGGTTGTCGCTTGTCACGATGACGAACATGGCCGAGAGGAACAGGAACATAAGCGCCAGGAACTGCGGGCGTCGGTCGGGCGCCGCCTGCCCGCGCAGCGCGGCCTCGTGCTCGTCGTGGGCCTGGAAGTCCTTCATGTAGCCCAGGGCGTACACGCAGATAAGGCTGCCGACAATGCCGACGGCAAGCACCATGATCACACTCATGTAATCCAGGTAGAGCGGCGTTGCCGTGACGGCTTCGGTCGCGGGCAGCGTCATAGCTGCAAAGGCGAGCGAGCCCACCAGCTGCACCACGCCGAGCACACCGGTAAGCGCGTTCCTATATTTGAACGCGTTGTACAGGATGACGGCGCACAGAATTACGTCGATGACGGAGCTGATGATCGAGAGCACATGCGAGGTGCCGGGGGCGACCTCAAAGCTCTGAGGACCCGTGCCAAAAAACATGACGGCGACTACAACTGTCACCGCCATAATAATGCCGGAGCCTACAAGCCCTACCGCATCGCGGGCGCGGTCACCGCGCGCGAGCAGCATGCCCAGCGCCGGTACCAGCGGAAACAGGGTAAGGAAATACAGTAGCGTCATACCATCACTCCCCCATGCAAAAACGCTGCAATTGTTTAACGTTATAGCTCAGTTGAGGAGTAGCGACGGCGGGTTTTCGGTCAACTGGGGAGTTTTAGGCGTACGGGGTAAGGAGTCTGTCCGCTTTGGAGCAGAGAGGCGACGCTCCCCCTATCGCGGCGGCGGGCGCACGGGCCACTGCGCGCGGTTTATTAACCACTTTGGAGGATGTTCCAGTAGGGCTCACGACGGTCCAAAAAGTTGGCGCGGCAAGAAAAAATGCGCCCCCTGTGGGCGCACCATCCCGTTCGCTATTCCGCTTTTTTAACGCGCGGCTTGCGACCGCGCGGCTTATCAACCAGCGCGGACTCACCGCTCTCGCGATACTGGCGGCACCAAGCCTTGACCGAAGACTCGCTGGGAATCTTGTGCTTGATCATGGCCTCGCGAACCGTTAAGCCGTTTTCCAAGCGGTCCTTGACCACGGCGAGCTTAACTTCGTACGAATAGGTGTGATGATGCGAACCGGCGTTGAGACGGCGTCGGCACCGCCCACGGCATACGCGCGGGCCCACTGACGAGCCGTGGCCTGGGGAATGCCAAGCTCCGCGGCGAGGGCGCGATGACCGACCCCCTCTTGGAGGACCTCGACGGCGCGCTGCCTAACCTCGGGCGCATGCGTGCGAGTCCTAGTTGCTTCCGACATACCTGCCACTTCTTAGCCTTAACCGTTAATCTGCTTTCTTACGTGCAAGTTAGATAGTAGCATTTTACTGTTTGCTCAAAGCAGTTAATTAAAATAGACGCGGTGTTATCTGGGCATTTGGCACCAATTTACGACATTTCTTTATCGATTATTTACGCTGGTAGCTGACTCGCAGCCAATCGTCATTCGCTTGTCAACAAAATTGGCATCTCTTTATGTCCTTTGCTATAGCGGATATGATTATTAACCCCTCCCCCAATTATTTTGAGTAATCGGCAAGGCAGTAGACGTCCTTACTCCTCATGATTACCGCGCATTGCCATCCACCGGAGCAAAACAAAAAGGGCGGGGCCTGCTGCGCTTGCAGGCCCCGCACCGGTTGACACCCGACGGGGACACAGCCGGGCGAGACGGATCCGTGCTACCGTCCCGCCTGGCCGCGATGTTCAGCTACAGCTCGTTGGCCGCGTGATACGCCGTGCGAATGGCGCTCGCAATGTCGGCGGTGCGCTCGCCCGAGCAGTCGCCCACGCAGGTCACGGGTACCGTCACGCCCTCCAGGTCAAACGCGTTGGCCTTGGAGCCCACGGCCATCACCACGTAATCGCAGGCGATCTTCACCGGCTCCTCGGCGCCGTCCTCGGTGGTGCGGACGGCCTCCACGCCCTCGTCGGTAATGGCGGTCAGACGGGTCTTAACATGCTGCTCAACACCATGCTCGGCAAAATCGCTCATAATCAGCGGCAGAATGGTCTCGGACTCGCCTGCGGCAATCTTGTCGAGCATCTCGACGATCGCCACCTCGCAGCCGTGCTGCAGCAGGTACTCGGCAGTCTCGGTGCCCACCAGGCCACCGCCAATGACGGCGACGCGCCCGCGAGCTCCACTTGCCGGCCAGCACGTCCCAGCTCGAGACGACCTTCTCCGAGTCGGCACCCGGAACGGGAATGACCACGTCGTGCGCGCCCACGGCCACAATCGCGGCGTCGGCGGCGTTGAGGTCCGCGGGGCTAGCGGCGTGGTTGAGCTCAACCTTCACGCCCAGGCCGGGCAGAATCTTCTCGTAGTACTCCACCGAGCGCATGATCTCGTCCTTGCGCGGAGGCGCGGCCGCCAGCACAATCTGGCCGCCCAAATGGTCGCTCGCCTCGTAGACGGTCACGTCGTAGCCGCGCTTGGCCGCCACGCGCGCGGCCTCCAGGCCGGCAATACCGCCGCCCACCACGGCGATCTTCTTGTCACCCTCGCCCGGCTTAATGGCGACGGTCGCCTCGTCGCCGTTCTCGGCATTGAGCACGCACGAGATGTACTGACGGTTTTGGATCGCGTCGACGCAGCCCTTGTTGCAGTTGAGGCACTCGCGAATGGGCTCACCCGTGGCGGCCTTCAGCGCAATGTCGGGGTCGCACATGAGCGAGCGGCCATAGGCGATGATGTCGGCCGCGCCGTCTTCCAGGATCTTCTCGCCGGCCTCGACCGAGACCACACGGCCGACGGTTGCCACCGGCACGGAGACCAGGGCCTTGACGCGCTCGGCCACGGGCAGCGTCCAGTTGTAGGGCATGGCGCCCATGGGCGGAATAGTGTCGCCCATGTTGCCGGTATGGTTGGCCTGCGCGACCTGGATCATGTCGATGCCCGCACCCTCGAGCAGCTTGGCAAACTCGCAGGCCTCGTCGGGCAGCAGGCCGCCCTTGCCGCGCGGCGTGCCGTCGGGGTTCTCCATGATCACGGGGAGCTTGTACTCCACCATCAGCTGCGGCGCGGCTTCCTTAATGGCGGCGACGACCTCCAGCGCATAACGGACGCGGTTCTCGAACGAGCCACCGTACTCGTCCGTGCGCTTGTTGAGGATCGCGGAGCACAGCGAACCCACCAGGCGGTCGCCGTGGACCTCGATGGCGTCGATGCCGGCCTGCTGCGCGCGGGCGGCCGAGGCGGCGATAGCCTCCTTGATCTGGGTGAGCTGCTCCACGGTGGCCTCGTTCACAAAGTGCTGCATGTCGTGGTGCAGCTTGGCGTATGCCTGCTTGCGGATCTCGTTGGACTCGGCCATCTTGGCGGCAAAGGTCTCCTCGTCGCCGGCGGCCTTGGCCTCCTGCGCGGCCTTGGCGGCGGCCATGGAACCCATGACCATGCGGCCGACGCCGGGGACGTCGTACTCGGGGTGGAACAGCTGCAGGGCGATCTTGGCGCCGTGCTTGTGGACGGCGTCGGCCAGCGCCTTAAACGTGGGGATCTGAGCGTCGGTCGCCAGCTTGGGCGTGGGGCTTGCGGTCATAACGGGAGCGACGTCGCCGATGACGATGTAGCTCACGCCGCCACGGGCCAGACGCTCGTAAAAGGCCAGGCTGCGCTCGCCGATGGAACCGTCGCGCTCCTCGTAGCCGGTGGTCAGCGGCGGGAACATAATGCGGTTTTTGAGCTCAAGGGGGCCAACCGTAATGGGTTGAAACAGCTTGGACGCAGGTGTGGTCATGGACATTCCTCTCTTGTAGGCGCGGCGGCGATGATGCCGCGTAGTTGTCTAGAGGATATGACATGGGAGCACAGTGGTGCAACGGAAATCGGCAGACAGCAGGTAGCGGCAGGTGAAAGGGGCGGGGCGGCCCGTCGGTTTGTCTCGATCTGTAACAGTTAGGCCCACTTTTGGCCTCCACCTGTTACAGATCGAGACAAACCAAAACCGTCCCGGCGGAAAATCTCAATCTGTAACAATTACAGACCAAAACCAACCCTAACTGTTACAGATCGAGACAAACCAATCCCGTCTGCCGAAAGATCTAGATCTGTAACAGTTACTCGGCAAAATGGGCCCCAGATGTTACAAATCGAGACAAACGGGACCCACCTGCAAGATAATCTCAATCTGTAACAACAACTCGGCAAAATCCGTCCCTCGTGTTACAGATTTAGACAAACGGAGACCGTCCTGCCGAAAGATCTCAATCTGTAACACCTAGCCGCCCAAATCGGGTCCACCTGTTACAGATCGAGATTATGTTTGAGAGGCTGAGAGCAGAGGCCCGAGCGAAAAAGCGGACAGGCCGACGGCATCGCCCCGCCGTCATATCGAGGGCCACAGCAACCCGAGCGCGTGTCAACCCCGCAATTCCGGACATTTCATCCCTTTTCCGGCTGCCCCTCCTCCTTTCATCCAGGATGCCCGGACGGCAAGAGTCGGAACGTCTCCTCAATATCCAAACTTCACGCAAGCCCAATGCGAATAGAGACGGACCTGGCAAATCAAGACACGGCTAGCCGTTCGCACCCAAAGCCGTTTGCCTAAAAATGTATACCGCTGGCCGAAATGGAAAGATGGTAACAGCGAAAAAGACTAGCCGAGCTCGTTTTAAGCACCGTTTGTTCCGTCCCACATGTTTTGTGAACACTCTAACTATCATGAAGCCAGTAAACAGAGGTAGACATCAACATCCAACGCCGGCAAGTATGCGAGTGTCGTCTCTGCCTAAGGGGCAAGCCCCCGAGATTAGTTAGGAGAGGGGAAGAGATGGATAAAGTCAAAACGGCCTTCCAGAACTTTGGCCGCGTTATCGTCGACCCTATTTTGTACCTTTCGGTGACGGGCATCATTTTGGCCATCGCCACGGTATGCTCGCTCGGCAGCGGAGTTGTCGCAGATCTGGGCACGCTGCTCTCCGCGGCAACCAACTCCGCGGTGATCGGCAACCTGCCGGTGATTTTCGCAGTCGGCCTTACGGCAGGCTTCGCAAAGAAGCAAAAATCCAACGCGGCAGTGTTTGGACTTATTAGTTACCTCATGTTCCTGTATGTCAACAACGCCTACCTGACGCTCACCGATCAGCTGGCAAAAGCTGGCGCGATGGGTCTGTATGGCACTGGCCAGGCAACGGTACTGGGTCTTCAAGTTACCGATGTCAACGTCTTCGGCGGCGTACTCATCGGATGCTTCTGCGGTTGGCTCTATAACAAACTGATCGACGTAAAGGTATCGGAGTATATCCGGATTTACGGCGGACCCCGCCTGGCCCTTCTGGCGATGGTTCCGCTGAGCATTGTCTTCGGCATCGGAGCGACTATCGTGTGGCCCCCTATCGCCAACGCCATCAGCAACGCTTCTTCATTCATCGCAGCCTCGGGTGGTCTGGGCGTTTTCATTTACGGCTTCCTGAACCGCGTCCTCGTACCTCTCGGCATGCACCACTTTATGTGGATGCCGTTTGACTACTCCGCGATTGGCGGCACGGCGGTCGTCGCCGGCCAGAGTGTTTCCGGCGCAGCAAACATCTTCTATGCCGAGCTTCCCCATATCGCCGACGGATCCCTCACCACAGTCGACCCCTCTGTCCGCTTTGCCATGTTCGGCTTTGGCAAGGAATTCGTAACCCTCGGCACTGTGCTCGCAATGATTGCGACTTCCCGTCCGGAGAATCGAAAAGCTGTCGCAGCCATGCTGGTGCCCATTTACATCACCGCCATGCTCTCCGGCATCACTGAGCCGCTCGACTTCATGATCCTGTTCGCGTCTCCGATTCTCTGGGTTGCCTACAGCCTGTTCTACGGACTGGGCGAGATGCTCCTGTTTGTCCTGGGAGTCCGCTTGCTTAACATGTACGGTGGCATCGAGCTGCTCACGCTCGGCCTGCCTTTGCCAATGGGCGTCACCAAGTTCCCGATTTACATCGTCTTGGGCATCGTGTTTGCCGCCGTTTCGTTCATCGTTCTGGCGATGGTGATCAAGAAACTCAACCTCATGACGCCCGGCCGTTCCGCAGAGTGGTCTGCAGAGGTCTCCGGAGACAACAATGCTCTCGAGTCCTCCGGAACTCCGGAAGTCGACGCAAAACAGCAGGAGATGGTGCAGAACATCATCAACGGCCTTGGCGGCAAGGACAATATCAACACCATGGGCTGCTGCATGACTCGTCTCCGTGTCGAAGTCAAAGATCCCAACAAGGTCAACGAAGAGACCATCAAGAAGGCTATCGACAAGGGCCTGTTTAAGAACGGCACCAATGTCCAGATTATCGTGGGAACCAACGTGCACTCCGTCTACGACCTGCTGCGTCCCATCCTTAATCTGGAAGATTAACAGTCGCTTAAGCGATAAGCGATAAGCGATAAGCGAGGGGACCTCATGTTGACCAAAACGTTTCATTCAATCCAAGGCATGTTCGAACGCCTGCTCAACATGTACAAAGAAAAGTACGACAAGGGGTCTTCTCGTACTTATGGCTGCATTCGCATGTGGTTTTATCTGGCCGCTCCTGGGTCTACTCGCTGCGGTTTGGACCCGGCGTTCAGGAAGGCACGCGGACGCAGGCAGCATTGCAGGCATGGCGGCGGTCATCAACATCGCCACCTACTTCGTGCAGATAGTAACCAAGATTGTCTGCAGCTCAATTTGATTTGAAAGGCATGAACAACATGAACGGATACAAGATTGTCATCTGCGGCGGCGGCAGCACCTATACCGCTGGCATCGTCAAAGACCTGATCGACCAAAAGGATGAATTAGGAATACGCGAGCTTTGGCTCTATGACATCGACGAGGAGCGCCAAGACACAGTCGCCGTGGTGGTTAAAGCGGTTATCGATGACCTTGCTCCCGAGATCCCCTTGCATGTAACCGTCGACCCCAAAGAGGCGTTTACAGATGCGAACTTTGTTATGGCGCAGATGCGCGTGGGCGGGCTCAAGATGCGTATCCAGGATGAGCAGATCAGCCTGCGCCATGGCGTAGTCGGCCAAGAGACTTGCGGAGCAGGTGGCATGGCCTATGGCATGAGGACCATCTTCCCCATGTGCGAGCTTGTCGATTTCTGCGAGGAGTACGCCTGCAAGGACTACTGGATCGTCAACTACTCCAACCCCGCTGCCATCGTAGCCAAGGCGATGCACAAGCTGCGTCCAAACGCTCGCATTCTCGACATCTGCGATATGCCGGTAGAGATTGAAGCCCGCATGGCGGAGATTTTGGGCTGCGAACTCGACGACATTGAAGTCGACTACTTTGGCCTCAATCACTTTGGGTGGTATACCAGCGTACGCTGCAAGGGCGTCGACGTTACGGACAAGCTCAAAGAGCACGTGCGTAAGTACGGTTACATTTCCGAGGCAAGTCTCAATGACGCCTTGGTAAAAGACCCAGATTGGGCCCACACCTTCAAGAATGCGGCAACGATTTCTACGCTATTCCAGGATTACCTCCCCAACACCTATTACCAGTATTACCTGTTGCCCGATGCCTGCGTGGAGTACATGGACATCAATAACACGCGTGGCATGCAGGTCGTAAACGGCCGCGAAAAGCGTATCTTCGACGCATCTGCGGCGCTTAAGCGCGGTGAAAAGGTCGATCTCACGCAGTTCTACGTAGGCGTCCACGGCAGGTTCATTGTCGATGTCGTCAAGTCCCTGGCGAAGGATTTGCGCCATCGCCAGCTGGTGATTGTGCCCAATAATGGCGCAATCGAGAATCTCTCGGACGACGCGACCGTCGAGATTCCGGCGTACATCACCGATCGAGGAGCCGAACCGATCCGCGTCGGGAAGATTCCCCGCTTCTACAAGGGCCTTATCGAGCAGCAGGATGCCTGCGAGGGCCTTGTGGTCGAGGCCGTTATCGAGGGCTCCTACCAGAAGGCACTCGAGGCCTTCACCCTCAATCGCACGATTCCCTCAGCGCGCGTGGCTAAGGAAGTCTTGGACGACATGATCGAGGCGAACAAGGGCTATTGGCCTGAGCTGAAGTAGAGAAGCCATCCAGATAGCACAAGCACAAAAGGTGGCCTCAAGGCAAAATGCTTTGGGGTCACCTTTTGTATGACTAAATCTCCGCAAAACTCGTAAAGATGAACGAATCGGCCTCGTGTTTTACACGATAGTTCTCTTGATAATCCTGATTGAATATAAGCGAATAAATAACCTGAAGCGTATACGTGAGCGAGATCATGGAAGAGTAATTGGCAACCTTTCCAATCACGCGCTCTGATTTTGGAATGAGCAAGACAGTGTCGCATTGCCTGGCGAGCGCCGAATCAGAAAACGCCGTGATTAAACACGGCTTGATTCCGCGCTCGGAAAGAGCGGCGGCGTATTTGGAATAATCATAGTGAATGCCGCTGTAGCTTAGGAATAAAAACAGGTCGCCGGGCCTACCGTTCTTAACGTGCAGCGTCTGCAGGCCCCCGTCGTCTGCCATGGTGACATGACGATCGAGCTTGAGAAGATTGTTGCGAAAGATACATCCCGCCAGATAGCTTTCCCCTTTAGCAAAGATGTAAATTCGCGGGGCGCTAAGAACTGCCTTGGCGATTATGCTCAATTTGGCGCTATCGAGCTCGATTTTCGTTTGATCTATGACGCCCTTCAAGAGATTTGCAAGGTTGCCCTCGATGGCCTCAATTGAATCGGTACTGCCAAAAGGACGATTGTGATCGACAGTGGCAGCCAGAAGATAGTCTCCGCTTATCTCCTGGATGAGCTGCATGATCAACTCTCGATAGCCGCTTAGGCCCAATTTCTTACAAAAGCGGATGATAGTCGCGTTCGAAGTGTAAGTCTCCTGTGCGAGCTTTGCCATAGTGAGGGTCTTAAGGTCGCCGGTATGATTGAGCAGATAGGTAGCAATGGCTCGGTCGGTTTCATTAAAAGACGCGCTGTTACGCAGGCTGTCAAGAATCATGGTCGCTCCGATCGCTTTAGTTTGCCACTTAATTATGTCATTATCAAAACGACGGGCAGCTCTTCATGCGCTGACTTACGCCCTGCAATCTCTCTTCTGATATTCCGCATGCTTGCGGCAACATTAATTGGGAGGAGCGTGTCACTCAGTTCCTAGAGAACAAATGCGAAGAGGTTCGATTGCCTGAGTTCACTGCCCGCCTTGAGGCAAAGAGACGGCCCCGG
>ENA-OPYX01001938-OPYX01001938.1-human-gut-metagenome-genome-assembly--contig:-NODE-1938-length-10094-cov-2.529447_pt1 | contig 10094 bp, 12 predicted proteins | sample MGYA00242639_ERZ504486 | MGnify/ENA primary metagenome ERZ504486 (study PRJEB26092, sample SAMD00036296) | human gut metagenome | host: Homo sapiens | study: EMG produced TPA metagenomics assembly of... | reverse complement strand
GTTAAACACAGTATTTAACGGCGAAATTCCTAAAACTTATATTAAAGTACAGTAAATAGCTTGACTATGGGTCTTTTAATTTTAATATAATGTAATTTACTAAGGTTATTTAAAATTTCTTTTTTACAGCCTTTTTTTGATTTATTGCTTGTGCAATCTTTTATTTTAATTGGATTTTTTAGAAGTATAAAACGTAAAAAGATATACTAACGAAATGGAGATGTGACAATGTTAAACTTTTATTAATCTTTTTAACTGCAAGTGTAACTATGCCGGGTGGCACAAACGAAGTTGCTACACAGGCAGCTAATGCTGTTTCAGAAGTTGCTACTGAAGCTACTTCTGCTGCATCAATTTTTGGTATGCAGATGGGCAAAGGTGGAAGCACAGCTATTTTAATTCTTTATATTGCTGCTCTTGCCCTTGTTTTCTATTTCTTTGCTGTTAGACCACAGAAAAAGAGAGCTGCTCAGTTAAAGGAAATTCAGCAGGGTATTAAGGTTGGCGACGAAGTAATGACTTCTTCAGGTTTCTACGGTAAGGTTGTTGAACTTGAAGGCGAAGATATTGCTGTTGTTGAATTTGGTACAAATCGTGGTGTTAGAATACCAGTAAATAAGAGCGAAATTATTGGAAATAAGAACGCTACAGCTAAGACTGAAAAATAATTTTTAATGCACCCTATGGTTTTGCCATAGGGTATATTTACACCAAAAAGAAATTACATTGTCACTTTTCTTACAGATAAATTTACTATTGATACAGGCACTTAACTGTGCCTACGGAGGTTAATAAATGCTTGATGTTGCACTTTTAGGTACAGGTGGAATGATGCCTTTACCTGGCAGATATTTAACAAGCCTTATGCTTCGCCTTGAAGGCAGAATGATGCTCATTGACTGTGGCGAATGTACACAGGTTACAATGAAGTTATTAGGCTGGGGCTTTAAAAACATTGATGTTATATGTTTTACTCACTACCACGCAGTACCATATTCCGGTTACCTGGACTTCTTTAACTATGGAAATTCTGCTCGTACAGAACCCCTTACCCTGTTGGCCCAAAAGGTCTTAAAAAGGTTTACGCCGGTCTTAGTTGTATCTGTCCGGAACTCCTTTTGAAGTAAAACTTATAGAGCTTGAAACCACAGGATACAATAGATATAGGTGTATTCCACATAAATTGCCTTAAAGTAATCACAAAATTACTTGCTATGCCTACAATGTTCAGGTTAAGAGAGTAGGTAGATTTGATGTACAAAAAGCCAATGCTCTCAATATTCCTAAAAAACTTTGGAGTATTCTCCAGAAACAGCAAAGTGTAGAATTTGAAGGCAAAACATATACTTCTGATATGGTTCTTGGCTCTCCACGAAAGGGTATAAAAGTTTCATATTGTACAGACACTAGACCTACAAAGGAACTTCCGGCTTTTGTTGAAAACTCTGACCTTTTCATTTGTGAAGGTATGTATGGCGAAAAGGATAAAATTCAAAAAGCTAAGGAATACAAGCATATGATGTTTACTGAAGCTGCCGAAATTGCTAAAAAAGCTAATGTAAACGAAATGTGGCTTACTCACTTTAGCCCTGCTATGCCTTTCCCTGAAGAATTTTTACCATCAGCTAAGGAAATATTTGAAAATACCCATATTGGAAAAGACAGAAAGAATGTTACTCTCCTTTTTGAGGAGGACTAAACAGCATATTAATGCTTGAGGTATTATGGAAAATATTAGCGATTACGCTCTTGTTCAGGAAAGCCTGAAAGGCAATGAAGACAGTTTTTCGGAGCTTGTCAGACGATATAAAAACTTAGTTTTTGCCACAGTCTATAAGATATTGGGCGATTACGAAGAAAGTCTGGACTTATCACAAGAAATATTTGTAAAAATATATAATAATTTGTGGAGGTATTCTCCCAAACATAAGTTTTCAACTTGGGTCATAACCATTGCTACAAACCGTACAATAGACTTTTGCCGGAAGCGAAAAGTAGATACAGTGCCTATTGAAAACAGCGAGTATTACCTATCCCAAACACCATCGGCAGAAAGCACTTACCTTGATAAAGAGCGTAGTTCTGCCATAAATAAAGCCCTTTTATCACTGCCTGATAAATACTTGACGCCTATAATTATGTATCATAACGAAGGTATGAAGTATACAGAAATAAGTGAGGCTTTAGGCTTACCTCTTTCTATGGTGAAGAATAGAATTTACAGAGGTCGTAAGTTGTTAAAAGAAATATTGGAAAAGGAGGGAAAACAAAATGGATTGTTCTGATTTAAACAGATTTTTAAATAATGAAATGACAGATGAAGAACAGAAAATTTTCAAGGAACACACTAAACAGTGTAAAGTATGCAAAATTCAAACAGAGTTTTACAATTCCCTTGAAATAAATAATATTCCCCCACTTCCGAAAAATTTTGAAGTTTCAGTTATGGTCAAAATACACAACAAGCCAAAGTTCTATGGTTTTGTAATTTTTGCACTTTCTTCTGCACTTGTCGGCATAATTGCCACAGTTACAACTAACTACCTTGAACTTGTTCATATATTAAAAACTGAACATTATCCACATATGCTGTTACGGCTTGTGGATAAATTAAACTTTGTAGTAAATCAATTTATTTACTTATGGGAGCACTTATCCTACAGCATAACAACAACTGTGCCTGACTTTTTATTTTTTGGTGCATTTGTAGTGTTCCTGATATTTATGCTTTACAATTTGTCATTAAAGGAGAGATTATAATTGGAAAAGGAAATTAAAATACTGGCTATTGAAAGCTCTTGTGACGAAACTTCTGCTGCCGTTGTAGTAAATGGTAGAAAGGTTTTATCCAATGTTATAGCCTCTCAAATTGCTACACACACATTATATGGAGGTGTTGTTCCGGAAATAGCATCTCGTCAGCATATTGAGGCAATAGACTATGTTATTGAACAGGCTCTTGTAGAAGCTGATACTAAAAAAGAGACGTTGACGCTATTGCTGTTACATACGGGTCCCCGGACTTGTTGGTGCTTTACTTGTAGGTCTTTCAGAAGCAAAGGCTTTAGCATTTGCCCTTAATAAGCCCCTTGTTCCGGTACATCATATTGAAGGCCATATTGCAGCCAACTATATTGAAAATATTGATTGGAAACCACCTTTTATGTGCCTTATAGTAAGTGGTGGACATACTCACTTAGTACATATTAAGGATTATGATGACTTTGATATTTTAGGCAAAACTCGTGATGATGCAGCCGGCGAAGCCTTTGACAAGGTTGCCAGAGTATTAGGCATACCTTATCCGGGAGGTCCTGGCATTGATAAACTCTCTTGTGAGGGTGACCCAAATGCAATTAAGTTCCCAAGAGCAAAACTTGAGGACAACGCCTATGACTTTAGTTTCAGTGGCTTAAAATCTGCTGTTCTTAACTACTTAAACAAAGAAAAAATGATGAATCACGACATAAACCGAGCTGATGTTGCAGCAAGTTTCCAGCAGTCTGTTGTGGATATTCTTGTAGAACGTGCTATGAGAGGTTGCAAGGAATTAGGTCTTAATAAACTTGCCCTTGCCGGTGGTGTATCAGCTAATAAGCACTTAAGAACAGCTATGGAACAGGCTTGTAAAGAAAACACATTGAATTTAATGTACCTAAGCCAATATTGTGTACAGATAATGCTGCTATGATTGGTAGTGCCGGTTACTATGAATTTATGAAAGGCAATACAGCTACAATGGATATAAATGCTTACCCTAGTTTAAAATTAGGCGAGTCAGCTTTCCACAAAAACTAAAAAATAGCATATAATCAAAAGGGACTTATGCACAATTCTTGAGAACTTTATTCTCCATTGTGTATAAGTCCATTTTTAATATAAAATCAAAAATTTTTAATTTATCCACATTTACAATTCCACTTATTCTAAAATGTGTATAACTTGCTATTTTAAAAATTGGGATTGGTACAAAAAAAGACCTATGGCAAACCATAGGTCTTGATTTATGAAAATTACTTTCTGCCGTACTTCTTGTTGAACTTTTCAACACGACCGCCAGCATCGTTAAGGTTCTTCTGATTACCTGTATAGAATGGGTGGCACTTAGAACAAACTTCAACTCTGATTTCTTCCTGAGTAGAACCGATTGTAAATTCGTTACCACAGTTACACTTAACCTTAGCCTGATAATACTTTGGCTGAATTGCTTCCTGCATGTCTTACACCTCCATAAAAATTGGGATACATTTTGGCATCCCCTCGACATTATAACGAAGTAATTATATCACACCGCTTGACTCAATGCAAGCATTTTTTATTTATTGTTACTAAGTTTGAGAATAGCTTTCACAAAATCCTCATTATTGTCAGTTTTAACTAATAAGTCCATTACCTGTTCAGTAACTTCCTGATTAGTCATAGAACCACTAAATGACTTTCTGAGGAAGTATACAGCATCTAACTCGTCCTTTGAAAGGAGTAATTCTTCACGTCTTGTACCGGACTTAGCCATATTAACAGCAGGGAAAATGCGTTTTTCAGACATCTTTCTGTCTAACACAAGTTCCATATTGCCTGTACCCTTAAATTCTTCAAAGATAACATCGTCCATCTTAGAACCTGTTTCCACAAGGGCAGTTGCAAGTACAGTAAGGCTACCACCTTCTTCAATATTACGAGCAGCACCGAAAAATCTCTTTGGCATATAAAGTGCTGCTGGGTCAAGACCACCTGAAAGTGTACGACCACTAGATGGTACAGTAAGGTTGTACGCTCTTGAAAGACGAGTAATGCTGTCTAAAAGTACAACAACGTCTTTCTTCTGTTCAACCAATCTCTTAGCTCTTTCAAGAACCATTTCTGCCACTCTCTTGTGGTGTTCTGGCTGTTCGTCAAATGTAGAATATATAACATCAACATTACCCTGAATACTTCTCTGCATATCAGTTACTTCTTCTGGACGTTCGTCAATAAGAAGTACAATTACAAATACATCAGGATGATTGTGAGTAATAGCATTTGCTACCTTTTTGAGAAGTACAGTTTTACCAGCCTTAGGTGGAGCAACTATCATACCTCTCTGACCCTTACCAATAGGAGCCATAATATCTATAATTCTTGTAGAAAGTTCGTTTTTACTTGTCTCAAGCTTAAGTCTTTCTGTAGGAAAAATAGGTGTTAAGTCTTCAAAATTAGGACGCTTTGCAACACTCTGTGTAGGCTCACCATTTACGTGAGTAAGGAAAAGCATAGCAGGGAATTTTTCATTCTCCTTTGGCTTTCTGAGTCTACCTACAAGTTTGTCACCTGTTCTAAGGTTAAAACGTCTTATCTGAGATGGAGATACATAAATATCCTTTGTACCAGGAAGGTAATTTTCTACTCTCATAAAGCCATAACCTTCTGTAAGTACTTCAAGAATACCTTCTCCAACAATACCACTATCTAATTCCTTTAAATAATCGCTGTTTCTGTTGTTGTTTTCTTCCTTAGGCAATGAAGTAGGTGCTACTTTTTCAAGCACGTCAATAAGTTCTGCCTTTTTATATCTTGTAATACTTCCAATGCCCTTTTCTCTTGCAAGTTCTCTAAGTTCCACAAGAGTCATTTCTTTATAATCCATATTTCCTCCAAAATTAAGGAATAATCAATTCCTGACCAGGATGATAGGTACTGGATTCATTCATATTATTTGCTTTAAGAATTTTGCTCCAGTTTTCCTTTGTATATTCCCCGTAAACACTCTTACAAATTTTTTCGCCTGTATCTCCACTCTTAACTGTATATGTAGTACCAGAAGCAGTTGCCCCTGTTAAGTTTGATGATGTACCATCACTATTTACTATCTGAACAGCCTGAGTATTATTATTTCCAGAGTTTACAACAGCTGTTGTAGCACTTTCTGTTACTTTTTCTGTAGTAGCTACTGTAACTTCCTGTGTAGTAATCTCGCTAGTTATATCCTCAACAAGAGCTGTTGTTTCCTCAGTATTATTACCAGCTATTTTATTGAGCTGTTCTCTTGTAGAATCAAGCTGTGACTTATAGCTATAGCACATAGCTGCAAGAGCAGTTACAGCAACTACAAGAATAACAATCAATGCACCAATGAAGAATTTCTTTAAACCTGAACCTTTTCTGTACTCATCGTCAAAGTCATCATAATCGTCTTCTTCTTCATCTTCGTCGTTAAAATCCTCATCATCGTCATAATCTTCATCTTTATCCTTATCATTATGACCAGACTCGTCTTCAACTTCATCATCATCTTCTTCGAATTCTTCGTCATCATCTTCGAAATCGTCTTCTTCATTCTTCGTCATTTTTTCTTTTCTTCTTGAAAAGACCAAAAAGACCCTTCTTTGGCTTATCTTCTGTATCCTCAAAATCGTCTTCGTACTCGTCATCTTCTTCCAAGTCTTCATCTTCGATTTCTTCGTCTACAGATTCCTCTGCATTTTCTTGCCCTTTTCTTTTCCTCAATGAAACGTCTACGACGACTAGGTATAACGTCTTCTTCTACCTCTGCCTCTGTTTCAGTTGTAATAGCATTGAGAACTTCTTCTTCCTTAGTCATATCATTATCCTCCTGTGATACAGGCTGAGTTTCCTCTGCCTCATTATCTTCAGCACTTGTAAGGTTATCATCTGATATAACCTCACTAGCATCTATTAAAGGCTTATCTAATATTACTGTCTTTTCTGCTACGTAAGTATTTTTGTTATCGTCCTTTTCTTTGAACTTAGTTGGATAATCTTCCTCAGTGTGATTTTCATGTTCTTCAATTTCATCAGCAATATTGTTAATGCTTTCTTCTGGAACAGAAGTAACAGTTATTGTACTTTCACCTATAGGTTCTGTATCCTCACTTGCAACATCTTCAACATCTGAAGTTTCTTCCACTTCATCAGTAGCAACTTCCTGAACCGGTTCTTCTTCAACAGCTTCAATTTCTGTTTCAGGTTCTTCAATCTCTTGTACATCTTCTGTATTTGTATCAACTGATACTTCCGAATTGTCATCAGTTTCAACTTCTTCTACACTAGAAGTTTCCTCTGGCTTTTCTTCTTTATTCTTTAATTCTTCTTCAGCAATTTTATTTACGATGTTGCCAAGACCCATATCATCAACAGAAATATCATCAAGAGAATCCTTCTTCTTATGAACCTTTCTGTTTTCCTTTTTTACAGGCTTAATTTCTTCCTTAGGTTCTTCTTTCTTTTCTTCTTCAGTTTCACCTAATATTTCCTTTAATACATCGTTTGGGTCAGCAAATTCCATAGTTGCTGGTTTTAAATGAACCTTTTCAAGTCGTTCTTCAATATCATTTAAATCCATAGAAGAAAGTTTAGCTGTATCAAAAATACTAGGCTTTACCGGAGGAACAGCTTCTTCCTCCTCAATAGGTGCAACCGGTTCGAGGTCTTCCGGTGCTGGCATATCGAACCCCTTATTTGTGCCGTCAATAAGGTTCACATCGTCCTCTTTATCGTCCTTATATTCTTCTATTTCATCTGGAAATTCATCTTCGTAATCATCAGGTTCTTCAGTTTTCATCTTCTCAGCTAACTTGCTAAGAGCCCCAGCAAAAAATCCACCTTTTTTCTCTTTTTTAGGCTTATTTTCGTCTTGAGGTTCTACATCAGATACCTTATCCATATAATCATCGTCTACAAATACAGTGTAGCATCTTTTTGAGCTCCGTCAAAGTAGCTTTGACCGCCATCATCAACATATTCTTCTAATAATCTGCCTACTGCCATTCTTGTTTTATCTGCGTTAAATTCGTTTAACGCCTGTTCAAGACGTTTCTGGTGTAAGTCAGACAACAGCTGTTCGGCACTTTTGTTTTTCTGTTCAGCCATTGTTGTACCTCCTACAATTTATGTTATAAATTTGTGTATATATCAGAACAAATTAACTTCGTTAATTTGTGCCTTGCTTGCAAGGCATCGGATTTATCTTTCCGATTCACTGGTCAGAACAAATTAACTTCGTTAATTTGTGCCTTGATAAATCAAGGCATCGGATTTATCTTTCCGATTCACTGGTCAGAACAAATTAACTTCGTTAATTTGTGCCTTGATAAATCAAGGCATCGGATTTATCTTTCCGATTCACTATTCAGAACAAATTAACTTTGTTAATTTGTGCCTTGATAAATCAAGGCATCGGATTTATCTTTCCGATTCATTATTAAAAGCTATATATAAAATTTACACTCTATTCCTTTATAACCTCCATTTTACCACAAATCAATACGAAATTCAAATATATTTTAAAAAAACATTATTACATTATTTGTATAACTTTATAACTCAAAATCCACTTGTTCAGCCATTTCATCTAATTTCATTTTTAATCCAACAGGTATGAATTTTCTACTTTTTCTATAAATTTCACCAATAACGGAAATAAATTGTCTAGGATAATCAATTACTGCCTGTAAATCCTCTTATTTGATTTTTCTGTCAAATAGTTGTTTTTGCTATATGCTCCTAAAATATCTTCCATATTTAAGTAATTAAAGCCCCCTTATTATGGGCATAAAAAAGCATTTTTGCGTTTATACCTGTTTATAAAGAAAGCTAAATCCCAAAGAGGAGAACCAACTGTCATATAATCCCAATCAATAATAGAAATCCTGCCATAGTTAAATAAAATATTACCTTCTTTTAACCTATTGTGTATAAAAGATTTTTCCAAAGTACTTTTCTGTAATCTTTCAACAGCCTTTTCAGCCTTACTGTAATACTTGTCATATACCTTAAGTACAGTCATATCCCAATCCTTCAAAGTCTTTGTATTGGATATTGCTTTTCGGCATTTTGCCATTGTAGTAAGCCCTTTTTCCATTTCATCAAGGGGATGAGGTTTCAAAATAGATGCAGCCCTTACCATAGGCTGACTTTCTATTCGGCTCAAAGCATACTGCATACTGCCTATGGTTTCAATAGCTTTTACAACTTGGGCATTATTAAGGAAGTCCAGTTCGTTGGCTCCCTTAAAAGGCGAAAGGATATATACATCACTATCTCTCTCTACATATGGCAATCCACTTTTTGCCGGTAAATATCTGTCAAAAGCCCTAAAGCCTTTTATCCATAATTGTTCCTTTAATCTGTAAATTTCCATTATTCTGTTGGTATTGACCCTTGCCTTGCAAATACTGTAATTGCCCTTGTCAGTATGCACAATATAAAAATATTTGCAACGCACTATATTCTTAGGGCATATTCCAAAATCATAGACAGCAGAATATATTTCGGGATACATATTGTCACTTCCTTAAATAATATTTATCCCTTAATATTATGACAAATACAATAAAAAAAGAACCTATCAAAGGATAGGCTCTCTAAATCAGTCTAAATTTATATCTGTAGCATCGCCACTAAGCATTTTGTCAGCTTCTTCTACTGTAATTGGCACAACAGAGAATGGGTGCGTAATACTTGCAGTTTTTGTTTCTCCGTCCCACTTAATACCAACAAATTCTACACTTTCAATAGCTCTTAAAGGCAACATAAATCTGCCCTCAATAATCTGCTGAGGTACTTCTGTTTCTATTTTCTTATCGTTGTATGTAAAATAGTTTTCTCCTGCTGTAAACTTTAAAACATCACTACCCTTTTTGAGAGTAGCAGTCTTTGTTTCAGCATCATATTCAGCAGTATATCCCATTTTTTCAAACACGCCACGAACAGGCACAAGAGTTCTATTATCTACAATAACGCCCTTTTGTTCTACTGGAGTTTTATCCACAACAACATTTACCTCTGTTGCTGCAAAAGCATTTACACTAAGAGCCATAACAGCCATAAAAACAGCCAATAACTTTTTTCATATTATACCTCCTAATTTATCTTTCCGATTCAATATTAATATAAGAAAAGACCTAATAATTAGGCTCTTTATTAAAGTTTCATCAAAATTCAATTTATTAGAATTCAATAGATGTATACTTGTTTGTAGTGTTGAACTTTATGTAAGGTTTTACATCCTGCGCTTGTTAGAAAACTACTTTTTCGCTATCAAAGGAAGCGATTTTAATTTCTGGTTTTTCGTACTTTTTCATTATCAATCTACCTCC
>ENA-OPYX01001937-OPYX01001937.1-human-gut-metagenome-genome-assembly--contig:-NODE-1937-length-10098-cov-3.551499_pt1 | contig 10098 bp, 9 predicted proteins | sample MGYA00242639_ERZ504486 | MGnify/ENA primary metagenome ERZ504486 (study PRJEB26092, sample SAMD00036296) | human gut metagenome | host: Homo sapiens | study: EMG produced TPA metagenomics assembly of... | reverse complement strand
GATGCAGAGCGAGAGACATTTTATCGCACATTTTATCAAATTTGCAGACGCTTTAATGTCACATGGTCAACAGCAACGCCGGAAGTCCGAGCTTTTATTGAGGAAGTTACCCGTGTGACTTATGAACAGGAAAAAGCAAAGCGTAACGGAGTTTCTCTTAGTACAGTGAAGCCGTTCTTTGGAGATACAGCGTGTTAAAGAAACGGCAGAACACTGTTCCGAACGCTCTGTAATTTTGGCACCCGGTCAGGCTGCGATCAAGAACCCCCGCAAGTAATTGCGTGAGCGCTTGAAAAAGCACAAATAACGCAATCGAACCGCCCCGGTTTCTGTAACAGAAAGCCGGGGCGGTTTTTGTATCATCTGCTGAATCTGAAGGATCCGCTTGTAAAGTTGGGAAAAAAGGTGTAATATTGGTATACAGAGATTTAGAACAATGCATGATATGTATGTAATGCCTCTGTGATCTGCATCAGCGGATGTGCTCCGAATGCTTGATAGGGAGCAACACTTTCCCCGCCTTGCGGGGGTAATAGCCGAAAAACGGCAAACATCCGCTTTATAGGACTTTTCGCGTGCTATTCTATCCTCAGAGGAACCCCGATGATGCGGAAAAAGCGATTTTCCTGACTGCAGTGGAGGTGGAACAGGATGAGACGACGAACGCTTTCTTACGAGGTACGGCTGTTTGCAGGCAAAACAGACCCGGTGAACAGCGGTTTCTGGTTGCCGCTCTGGATGCACCTGAGGGATACGGCGGGTATTATGGTATATCTGGTGCAGAGGTGGCTGCCGGAAAGCGTCCGTCAGCATATCGAGCTGGGTGAGGATCTGCTGACACAGACCGCCTGCTTTCTGGGGTGGGTGCATGATATTGGTAAATTGAGCGGCTGTTTTGCCGGGCCTATTATGGAACTTCTGCCGGAGCGCAGACAGCGCCTGGAGAAATACACAACGCTCCGGTACCGGGAACAGAACCGCAAGTATTCACGTCACGCGCTGGCGAGTGAGGCCATCTTGCGGTGGCTGAAATGCCCCAATGGGCTTGCATCGGTAGCAGGAGCACACCACGGCAAGCCACAAACCGGGAAGGACGTACTTGACCAGCTGGGCGATGAGGAAGAAGAAGGCAGCTGGGAATCCAACTATTGGCCCGAGGGCGAGCAGAAATTCTGGGAGAACTGCTGGCGGGAACTGTTTGACTACGCCTTGCAGGAAAGCGGCTTTTCCAGCGTGGACGAGCTGCCGCAGTTGACCATCCCGGCTGAGATCCTGCTGACCGGCCTGCTCATCATGGCGGACTGGGTCGCCAGCAATACCCGGTATTTTCCGCTCATCCCTGTGGAAGAGGTGGGCAGCGATACCCTGTATCCCGCCCGTGTCGATCGGGCGTGGAAAGCGCTGGACCTGACCTCTCCGTGGGAGGTGCAGTCGGATGTGTCTGACCCGGGAGCATTTGAACAACGGTTTGGCTTCCCGCCCAATGAAGTCCAGCGGGCCATGCTGGAAGCTGTCAGCCGCACGCAGGAGCCGGGGATGTTCATTCTGGAAGCACAGATGGGCGTGGGCAAGACGGAGGCCGCGCTGGGTGCGGCAGAGATTTTAGCCAAGCACGGCGGCGAGGGCGGAATCTTCTTTGGTCTGCCCACCCAGGCCACCGCCAACGGCATCTTTGGGCGGCTGCTGGCATGGGCCGAAAAGCAGCCGGATGGGTTGGAGCACTCCATCAAGCTGGCCCACGGCATGGCCGAACTGAACGAGGCCTACCTCCGATTGCAGCAGGACACGGTGTGGGTGGAGGAGGATCTGGAAGCAGACCCCGATGCTGACCCGGAGAGCCGGGTGATGGTGCATCAGTGGTTTCGCGGCAATAAGCAGGGGCTGCTGGCTGATTTTGTCATCGGCACGGTGGATCAGCTGTTACTGGCGGCGCTCAAGCAAAAACATGTGATGCTGCGCCACCTCGGCCTTGCGGGCAAAGTGGCGGTCATTGACGAGTGCCACGCCTACGATGCCTATATGAACTGCTATCTTGACCGGGCGCTGACCTGGCTGGGCCGGTACAAAGTACCGGTGATCCTGCTTTCCGCTACCCTGCCCGCCAAGCGCCGGGTCGAGCTGGTCAGGGCCTACCTGAATGGAAGAACCGCCCCGGACGGCTTATGGCAGACCTGCCGGGGCTATCCGCTGCTGACCTGGACGGACGGCAAACAGGTGGAGCAGACGACTATCCCACTGGAAACCGAACCACGCAGAGTGGAGACATTCCCGCTGACCGAGGAACAGCTGACTGACACTCTGCGCAGTGCCTTGCGGGAGGGCGGCTGTGCGGGCGTGATCGTCAATACCGTGAAAAAAGGCGCAGGCCATTGCGGCCCGTCTGCGGGCAGAACTGCCGGAGTTTGAGGTGGTGGTATTCCACGCTCAGTTCCTCATGCCCGACCGTGCCGCCAAAGAAGAGGCGCTGATGAAGCGCATCGGCAAGCACTCCACCCCGGAACAGCGGGATAAGCTCATTGTGGTGGGCACGCAGGTGCTCGAGCAATCCCTTGATATCGATCTGGATCTTCTGGTCACAGAGCTCTGCCCTATGGACCTGCTTTTACAGCGCATCGGACGACTGCACCGCCACGAGGGGCGGGCTCGTCCCCGGCCGGTGGCGCAGGCCCGCTGTGCCGTGCTGGACACTGGGACGGAGGACTTCGACGAGGGCAGCAAGGCTGTTTACGGGGAATGGCTGCTCTGGCGCACCCGCAAGTTCCTGCCCACCGCCATCACCCTGCCCCATGATATCGCCCCGCTGGTGCAGGATGTCTATGGCTGGGAGCCCGATCCGCTGCCCGCCAGCCCGCAGAGCACTGCGGCCCGGGCGGAGTACGAAAAGGCCCAGCAAATCAAAATGGGCAAGGCAGAGACCTTTACCATCCTGCCGCCAGAAGAGCACAGAAAGCGCCCTTCCCGGAATACGCTGGACAATTGGATGAATGATGTGGGGTGACTGTCAGTGACAACGGTGCTCGCGCGGCGGTGCGTGACGGAGACCCTTCCGTTGACGTGCTGGTCCTGATGCGGGATGCGGCGGGAAATGTCCGCTTCCTGCCCGATGAAACGGGGCAGCCCGGTGCCTGCGTGCCCACGGACGAGCCGCCTCAGCCGGAGATGGCGCTTCAAATTGCACGGCAGAAGCTGCGCCTGCCCGGATATTTCAGCAAGCGGTGGTCGGTGGAACAGACCATCGACGCACTGGAAGCCCGGAACCGGGAAGTGTTCGGGCTGTGGCAGCAGTCGCCGTTGCTGCGGGGAGAACTGATCTTACTGCTGGATGACCACCTGACCGCACAGCTTGCCGGGCAGGTGCTGCAATACGACCGTGAAAACGGTCTGACCTACCGGAAGGAGGAAGAGAATGAAGCAAATTGAGTATAATTTGCTGGAGGAACGCTGGGTGCGGGTGCGCGGGCAGGATTACACCGTGCAGGAAGTTTCTCTGCCGGATGCCCTGCTGCACGCCCACGAATACCGCGACCTGGCCGGAGAACTGCCCACGCAGGATGCCGCCATGCTACGGCTGCTGTTGGCGGTTCTGCACACGGTGTTTTCCCGGGTGGATGGAAACGGGACGCCGGCCCCCTTTGAGGAAACGGACGATGCCCTGACCCGCTGGGAGGAGCTGTACCGGCTGGGGCATTTTCCGGAAGCGCCCATCCGGGCCTATCTGGAGCAGTGGCGGGACCGCTTCTGGCTTTTCCACCCGGAACGCCCCTTCTGGCAGGTGCCGGAAGCGAAGATCGGCACAGAATACACCGCTTCCAAGCTGAACGGGGAGCTTTCTGAGAGCAGCAACAAGCTGCGGTTATTCTCGTCCTATGCGGGCGAAGGAAAAGAGGGCCTGACTTATGCACAGGCAGCGCGGTGGCTGCTGAGTGTGAATGGCTACGATGACACCTCTGCAAAGCCCAAGGGCAAGGGTCTGCCCTCGGTGGGCGCTGGCTGGCTGGGAAAGCTGGGGTACATTCAGGCGCAGGGCAGCAACCTGTTCGAGACTTTGATGCTGAACCTGACCCTGCTGCAGGATGGCGTGAAGCTGTGGGGGGAGAATCATCCCTGCTGGGAACTGGAACAGCCCCACAGTGCAGAGCGCACAGAAATCGCCCTGCCGGACAATCCTGCGCAGCTGCTGACCCTGCAATCCCGGCGGCTCCTGCTCGACCGAGAGGGGGAGACCGTGACCGGCTTTACCCTGCTGGGCGGCGATTTCTTCGCAAGAGAGAATGCATTTGCGGAACAGATGACCGTCTGGCGTGACCCGGATGCCAAAAAGAGCAAAAGACCGGGCAGGTCACCTTTGTGCCCAGCCGTCACGACCCGGCAAAGCAGTTCTGGCGGGAGTTTCCGGCAGTGTTCTGTGAGGAAGGGGAGAGTGTCCGCAAGCCCGGCGTTGTCCGCTGGGTGGAAACGCTCCAAGACCCGGACTGCCCGCTGGAACACAAGCAGCTGATCCGCTTTGCCATCAACGGCATGAAGTATGGCGATAAGGATTTCTTCGTGAACGATTCTTTCAGCGACAGCCTGACCTTCCAGCTTTCGCTTCTGGGCAAAATGAAAAAGAAGTGGCGGGAGATGGTCACAAAAGAGATCGGGCGCTGCGAGCAGGCCGCGCAATACGTCGGCCGCCTTGCCTGGGAGCTCTCCCTTGCGGCGGGAGATAAGAACGATACGACCGCGGAATCCGCCCGCACCCAGTTCTACTTTACCATCGACCAGCCGTTCCGGCTCTGGCTGCAGAGCATTGACCCCGAAACGGACAAGCTGGACGAAAAAGCCGATGAATGGCAGGAGAAAGCCCGCAAACTGGCCGCAGAGCTGGGCCGCCAGATGGTGGAGCGGGCCGGAAATGCCGCCTTTGTGGGCCATAGGGTCGAGGTGAAAACAGGCGGTAAAAAGGACGAAAAGAAAACCGTTCTGTATACGGCCCCCAAGGCCTACAATAGCTTCCTGTACGATCTGCGGAAGCTCTACCCGAAGAAAGAAGGAGGAACAGCATGATAACGGATGCGATCCATGATTATGTGGCCGGACAGCTGAGCGGGCTGTGGAGCCTGCCCAAACCCCAGCGGCGTGCCCGGCTGGCAGAGCTGCGCAGGGGCGTTGGGCATCAGCCCGGCGATCTGCCGGCACTGTGGGGCAGCTTCCTGCAGGAACTGCCCAAAGAGCTCTGGGGCAGGGAAACGGCGGCAGGAGAGTGCCGGAAACCATCGGAGGCCGAGTGGGCGGTCTACCTTGCCCTGACTCTTTACGCCCTGCACCAGCAGGGAGAAGAGAACGTTTCCATGAATGAAAAGGGCTGCACGCTGGGCAGGGCGGTGCGCCTGCTGGCCCAGAATTCCGCAGCTGCCGCGCAGGACTGGACCGAGAGCAGCGTCCTGCGCCGGTTCAACGCACTGGCCACAGCGGATTCCATGCCCGAGGTCTCCCACTACCTCCGGGGGATGGTGCAGCTGTTCCGGGGAAATGAACCGAAGCTGAAACTGGATTATCCCCGGCTGGCTGTGGAGCTGTACCGGTTCCAGCTCCCGGATCAGGCAGCCAATGTCCGCCTGCAGTGGGGCCGGGACCTCTACCAGATGAATGCCGACACACCTGAAACCGAAGAAAAGGAGAATTGAAATGGATACCAAGCGTCTGTATGTTGATTTTCATGTGCTGCAAACGGTGCCGCCCAGCTGTGTGAACCGCGACGATACCGGCAGCCCCAAGACGGCTGTCTATGGCGGTGCCACCCGCGCCCGGGTATCCTCTCAGGCGTGGAAGCACGCGATCCGCAAAATGTTTGCCGAAGAAATGGCCGACATGGTCGAGACTGGAAAACGTACCCTGAAAGCAACTGACCTTGTGGCCGGGGAATTGGCCGCACTGGCTCCTGAACTGGACGATGCCAGACTGAAAAAGGATGCAAAAAAGGCACTGGAAAATGCAGGCATCAAGCTGAAAGATGACAACAACGCCGCCCTGCTCTTTTTGAGCACGGCCCAGGCCCGGGCGCTGGCCCGGCTGGCCGCCGAGGACTGCGAGGAGAAGGATGACTACAAAAAGGCCCTGAAGGAGAACCCTTCGGTGGATATGGCTCTGTTTGGCCGGATGGTCGCCAGCGATCCTTCCCTGAATTACGATGCCGCCGCTCAGGTGGCCCACAGCATCTCCACCCATGCCGTACAGAACGAGTTTGATTACTTCACCGCCGTGGATGACTGTGCCCCGGAGGATTCGGCAGGTGCGGGCCATCTGGGCACGGTGGAGTACAACTCTTCCACCCTGTATCGCTATGCCACCGTCAACATGGTGGAACTGGTGCACCTGCTTGGGGCTGAAAAGGCAGCCCAGGCTGTCCGGGTGTTCGGCGAAGCCTTCATCCGCTCCATGCCCACCGGAAAGCAGAACAGCTTTGCCAACCGCACCCTGCCGGATGCTGTCTATGTCACCCTGCGGGAGGATCAGCCTGTGAACCTCTGTGGTGCCTTTGAAAAGCCGGTGCGCAAGAGCCCCGAGGGATATGCGGAACCCTCCAAGACGGCGCTGAAGCAGTATGCGCAGCAGGTGTATGCCTGCTATGCGGATGCTCCGGCCCAGAGCTTTGCTGTGGGCATCGGGCTGGACGAGCTGGCCCCGGCCATGCCCCTGAACCAGATGCTCACCGCGCTGGAACGTGCCGTAAAGGAGAAGCTGCCCGGAAATGAGGTGTGACCATGGCAACGCTGTTGCTTCGGCTGGCCGCGCCCCTGCAATCGTGGGGTGCGGATTCCAAATTTGAGACCCGCAAAACGAACCGGGAACCCACAAAAAGCGGTGTCATTGGCCTGTTGGCAGCGGCTCTGGGCCTGCGCCGGGACGATGCCGCAGGTCTTGCCCGGCTGAACGGCCTGCACTTTGCCGTCCGTGCTGACCGGGAGGGCAGCCTGCTGGTGGATTTCCACACAGCCAACCGGGAAGAGGATCGGAAAAAAGGCAAGGCTCCCTATGTGACCTACCGCCATTACCTGCAGGATGCGGTCTTTCTGGTGGGGCTGGAAAGCGAGGACACCGCCCTGTTACAGGAACTGGAAACGGCCCTGAAACATCCGGTCTACCCGCTGTATCTGGGGCGGCGTTCCTGCCCGCCCACCCTGCCGCTCTTCCTTGGTATCCGGGCCGGGAAACTGCTGGATACCCTGCGGGCAGAACCGCTGCTGGTGAAACAGAGGAATGGGGCCCCCTTGCACATCGTGGCAGACGCGGACCCGGCGGATGCTGCTGCCGTGCCCCGGCGTGATCTGGCGGTGTCGTTCAGCCCCATCCACCGGCAGTACGGCTTCCGCCCAGTGCGGGAGTGGAACACAAACTCGCCGGAAATGCCCGGCGCGACCGAACATGATGCAATGGCAGAATTGAGGTGAGAAATCATGTATCTATCCCGCGCAGAACTTGACCCGACCCGCCGTGAGACCATGGTGGCGCTGATCTCGCCCCAGAAATTCCATGGCGCGGTGGAAAACGCTTTTCCCGGTGCGCGCCGCCGCAGGCTGTGGCGGCTGGATCAGCTGGGAGAAAAACTGTACCTGCTCCTGCTCAGTGAGGAACGGCCGGACCTGACCGCCCTGTGTGCGCAGTTCGGCACCGGTGCGCCCCCGGAGACCCGGCCCTATGACCCGCTGCTGGAACGGGTGACAGCGGGCAGCTGCTGGCAGTTCCGCCTGACTGCCAACCCCACCCGCAGCAAAAAAGACACTGCCGACCATACGGCCCGGGGAACCCTGAAACCCTGCTATCTCGAGGTGGAGCAGGAGGAATGGCTGTGGGCGCAGGCCGCAAAGCACGGCTTTGTCGTCTCGGAGGGGTCCTTCGCAGTGACCCGGAAGCAGACCTATCACTTCAAGAAAAACGGCACCCGGCCTGTTACCCTGCTGGCTGTGACCTACGAGGGTGTTCTGCAGGTGACGGACCCGGAGGCCTTCAAGGCCCTGCTGTGCGAGGGCGTTGGCCGGGGCAAGGCCTATGGCCTTGGCCTGATGACCATCATCTACAGGGGAGGAGACCATGGCTGAGATGCCGGGCATTGCGCGGCCCGAACGGCAGGCGCTGCCGCAGCTCCGGGACCGGATGACCTTTCTGTATCTGGAACACTGCACCCTTGGCCGGGACAATGGAGCCATTACCGTAACGGATGAAAAGGGAATCGTTCAGGTTCCGGCAGCGGGCATCTCTGTCCTGCTGCTGGGGCCCGGCACCCGTGTGACCCACCGTGCCATGGAGCTGATGGGGGATACCGGTGTGGCAGCGGTCTGGGTGGGGGAGCATGGCGTGCGGTTCTACGCCCATGGCCGTGCCCTGAGTGAGCACTCCCGCCTGCTGGAACGGCAGGCTGAGCGCTTTTCCAACCAGCGGGAGCATCTGGAAGTGGTGCGCAAAATGTACCAGCTCCGTTTCCCGGATGAGGATGTTTCCCGCCTGACCACCCAGCAGCTCCGGGGCCGGGAGGGCAGCCGGGTACGCACGGCATACCGCAAGGCCGCAAAGGTCACCGGTGTCAAATGGAATGGCCGGGTGTATGACCCCAATGATTTTTCTGCAGGAGACCTCGTCAATCAGGCCCTTTCGGCGGGCACGGCCTGCCTGTACGGCCTGGCCTTTGCGGTCATCACTGCGCTGGGCTGCGCGCCGGGACTGGGATTTGTCCACGTCAAGCACGAGGGCTCTTTTGTGTACGATATCGCCGACCTGTACAAAGCCGAGGTGGTCATCCCGCTGGCCTTCGAGGTGGCGGCGCAGGCTCCGCAGGATCTGCCCTCCGTTATGCGCCGCCGTGTGCGGGATGCCATGGTGGAACATCATATTCTGGAGCAGATGGTGCACGATGTCCGCTGGCTGCTCCTGAACGAAGAGGAGCAGGCGGCGGAACCGGAAGCGGTCTATCTCTGGGACAGCAAGATCGGCACCGTTGCCAACGGCGTAAACTACTTCGATGCGGAAGAAGGTGAGGAGCCATCGTTGTCCTGACTATGACAAACTGTCCGCCCAGCCTGCGGGGTGACCTATCCAAGTGGGCTGTGCGAGATCAACACCGGCGTGTATGTGGGCAATGTGAGCAGCCGTGTGCGGGATGCCATCTGGGATCGCGTCTGCGAAAACCTGAAAAATGGGCAGGCAACGCTGGTGTTCAACACCAACAACGAACAGCGGATGGATTTCCGCACCCACAACACCAGCTGGGAGGCCGTTGATTTCGAGGGCATCAAGCTGATGCGCCGCCCGCTGCCCCGGACGCAGGCCCCGGCGGCTGATCTCAAACCGGGATTCAGCAACGCGGCCAAACGCCAGATGGCTCAGAAGATGGCCCGGAAGAAAGCCGCCGCCCCTGCCAAGGAAGAAAGCTACACCGTGATCGACCTTGAAACCACCGGTCTGAACGCCGCCTCAGATGCCATTGTGGAATACGGCGCTCTCCGTGTGCGGGATGGTCAGCCTGCCGAAGAATTTTCGGCCCTTGTCCGGGGCACAGAACCTCTGCCGGATGTGGTGGCAAAGCTCACCGGCATCACGCCGGAGGAGCGGAGCGGCGGTATGGAGCCGCTGGCCGCGCTGGAGGCGTTCCTCGCATTCGTGGGCAAAGACACGCTGGTGGGCTATCACCTGAAATTTGATCTCGATTTCTTGCGTGCGGCCTGCATTCGGAATGACAGACCCCTGCTTACCAACCGCAGCATCGATGTTTTGCCCCTTGCCCGCCGTAAGGTGTCGGGGGTGATGAACTATAAGCTGCTCACGCTGGCCCGGTATTTTGAGGTTGCCCAGCAGGAGACCCATCGCGCCCTGCCCGACTGCCGCCTGATCCAGCAGGTCTATGCAAAACTGAATGAAACGGGATCGGCCCGCTGATAAAAATGCCGCTTCTATGGGATCTTTTTAGTCTTTTCCCCGCCCACGCGGGGGTGATCCTGACAAGGCGTTACAGAAACAGCAAGAGCACCCCTTTTCCCCGCCCACGCGGGGGTGATCCCTGTCGATGTCCACGATGCAGACGCAGTTAAACCTTTTCCCCGCCCACGTCGGGGGTGAGTGCCCACC
>ENA-OPYX01001934-OPYX01001934.1-human-gut-metagenome-genome-assembly--contig:-NODE-1934-length-10103-cov-2.501704_pt1 | contig 10103 bp, 10 predicted proteins | sample MGYA00242639_ERZ504486 | MGnify/ENA primary metagenome ERZ504486 (study PRJEB26092, sample SAMD00036296) | human gut metagenome | host: Homo sapiens | study: EMG produced TPA metagenomics assembly of... | reverse complement strand
GACAGCTTCTGTGGAGCATCTACAGTTCTGGAAAGCAGAATTTCCAAAGAACTCCGTCCGGGATATATTATTCCGTTCAGCAAACCAAGCAGGATTGTAAGAATCAATATAAGAAGATGATGAAGCGTGCATGGTTTGCACCTAAGGAATTAAAAGATGAAAAATATATTGATGGTTTTCAGGGGAATCTATATGCCGTACTGGGCTTATCATGTATCGCAGAAAGGTCCTGTTGTATTAAGAGGAGAGAAAAGCAAAAGACGGGGAGATTACATTTATACGGACCATTTTGATATTAACGGTGATATGGACTGTCAGTATAAGGGAATATCGTTTGATGCGTCATCTTCATTTGATGATAATATAAGTGAGGCGATTGCACCGTATGATGTTAAGAATATGGCGGGATTCACGCCGGCATTTCTTAGTGGGTTTTATGCTGACACGGCAGATGTCGGGTGTGATGTTTATATGAATGATGCAGTTGATATGGCTGGTGAGGAGACATATGATTATGTAGCCAATAATATCCCGCTTGGAGGGGTATCACTTCGTGAAACAGAAAGTACTATTAAATCCAAATGTAATGCAGTAATTGAGTCTGTTGACAGGACATTGTATCCAGTATGGTTTCTGTCGTATAGGAACAGGGACAGAGTTGCATATGCAACGGTCAATGGTCAGACTGGAAAAGTATCGGCAGATTTACCGGTTTCTATTGGCAGATATTTTGCCGGGTCGGCACTTCTGGCTGTTCCGATATTTATATTACTTAATATGTTCTTCACATTAAGACCGAAGGTAACACTTAATGTTGCAGCTGTAATAGCACTGATTACAATTATATTGTATGTGTTTGAACTGGGAAAAATAAAGAGACGGGACCAGAAGCTTGATGACAGAGGCTCATGGGAAGAATCAAAGCTTTCCAGCCGCAGATATAAAGCCGGAACAGATAATGATAATCTGGCAAAACAGATGTCTGATGGCAGAAATAATGCAAGGATTAAAAGAGTAAGTAAGAAAGAAAAAAATAAGATGGCACCATTGCTGAAGGGCGTTGTTATATTTGCAATATGCATGGTTGCAATTCCTAATTTTATGTTTGCTTTTTCTATATTTAGTGCAGTATTTTCAGTGGGTTCCTCTTTTTTCGTCAGTGCGGCGTGTTTTGCTATAGGCGTTATTATTACGCTTGGTAATTGCAAGACATATAAAGAAGTATCAGGAGGAAAAAATGTGCCGGGAAGTGTAGGCGCACTTGTAGCATTGGCTGTTTCAACACTGATTCTGCTTATTAATCCGGTATCTGACCTTTTTTATTATGGTGCAGTTATATTTGTGCTTGCTTCGCTGATGTTTACACTTGTTGAGCTTATTAAGTACTACAATGTGCTTGCAACAAGAAGACTGCCACAGTTTGATAATTACAAGGGAGGTAATGATAATGCGTAGAAAAATAACATTTTTACTGACCTTTCTTGTAGCAGTTCTAAGTATCATAATGGCAGGAGGCAGAGTATATGCTGATACAGGCTATGAGGTTGAAGATTATGCTAATCAGGATTTCTGTTATGTTAATCCGGATACAGGCTATGAAGCAGTGATTGTTGATGATGCATTACTTTTATCAGTTTCTGAGAAGAGCATGCTTCTGGATAAGATGAAATTAATTACCACTTATGGTAATGTTATGTTTAACTCTATAAGCTATAACAGCACTTCGACAGAGAGTTATATTAAGTCTCTGTACAGAGAAAAATATGGCTCTGAGAGTGGAACGATATTCGTTATTGATATGGATAACAGAAATATATGGATACATAGCAATGGTGCTATTAACAGGACAATTAATAAGGCATATGCAGAAACAATTACCGACAATGTGTATACTTATGCATCTGATGCAGACTATTATATATGTGCGATGAAGGTATATGAGCAGGAATATACGCTGCTTCAGGGAAGAAAGATTGCACAGCCAATGAAATATATAAGTAACGCATTGCTTGCGATTGTTATTGCAGTTGTTATTAATTATATAATTGTGCGTGTGTATTCCTCAAAGAAGAAGGCATCAACCAAGAGCCTTATGAATGGATTGTTTGAGTACAGGGCATTTAATAATTGTAATGTTATATTTACACATCAGACAAAAACATATTCTCCACGAGAATCAAGTTCTGGCGGTTCGTCAGGCGGAGGTGGCGGAGGCGGCTCATCCGGCGGCGGTGGAGGAAGCGGCGGTGGCCACAGCTTCTAACAGGAAGTGGAATCAGTTACAGACCCAAAAACTGCTTATATTTATCAAAAGACAGAGAAACCTTTTTGAGTTTTCTCTGTCTTTTTTTAGTGAAACAGTTTACAATACATTTATATCAAAATGCAGTGAGGAACTTATAATGAACAGAATTCTGATTGTTGAAGATGATAAAGATATAAGCAGGGAGCTTAAGGAACTGCTGGAAAATTCAGGGTATGAAGCGGTTGTACTGACTGATTTTAAAAATGCATGTGACAGTATTATTGCTGCAGAGCCTGACCTGGTACTGCTTGATATCAATATTCCGTATATGAATGGGGAAATGCTTTTACAGCAGTTAAGGAGTAAATCAGATGTGCCGGTAATTATGGTTACAAGCAGGGATTCCGAGGCTGACGAGGTGCTTTCCATGAGTTATGGGGCAGACGATTATATAACCAAGCCATATAATCCTACAATACTGCTCTTAAGAATTAATGCAGTATTTAAGAGGATTGGCGCGAAGTCAGATAATACAACAGCTTACCGTGGAATGGAAATACTTCCGCACAAGGGTGTTATTAAGTATAAGGATGATGAGATAACTCTTACTAAAAATGAAATGACAATATTCATGTATCTGTTATCACACAGGGAGCATATAGTTTCAAGAGATGAGCTTATGACTGAGCTGTGGAACAATGAGGAGTATCTTAATGACAATGCACTGACTGTGAATATAAGCAGATTAAGAGGCAGATTTAAAGATATTGGTCTGGAAGATGTTATTGAGACAAGAAAGGGACAGGGATATATTCTCGTATGAAGTCAGGAAAATATATTAAAGACAGACTGTATTCAGTGTGCATATTTGTGGCAATGCTTATCATAAGCGTACTTATGATGGCGGCATTCAAGGTGTCTGTACAGTTGATAATCGCAGAAATATTTATAATGATAATATGCTATATTGCAGTTGTGCTGGCAGATTATTACCACAGAAAGAAGTTCTATGACGAACTGGAGGCTAACATAGCTGCACTTGAAGAAAAATATCTTATTACAGAGACACTTGTCAGGCCGGCTTTCTATGAAGGGCAGATTTTCTATGATTCTGTGAGTGACATAGACAGGTCAATGACGGAGAATGTTAAACGATACAGGCAGGGAATGGAGCAGTTCAAAGAGTATGTTGAAATGTGGATTCATGAGATAAAGCTTCCGATAGCCTCACTTACACTCATGCTTCATAATAACATGGATAAATGTGATAAAGAATTTGCGGACAGGATGAATACGCAGATTCGCAGAATCAATAACTATATTGAGCAGATTCTTTATTATGTGAGAAGCGAAAATGCAGAAAAAGACTATATAATTAACGATGCCAGACTGTCTAAGATTATAAGTAATGTAGCATTAAGAATAAGGATGATCTGCTTGAAAATGATATCACATTTGAAGTGAGCAATGCAGACAGGATTGTTCTTACAGATGCAAAGTGGATGGAATTCATGCTTAACCAGATAGTGAATAACAGCATAAAGTACAAGGATAAAACAAAGGCAGAGTCGTATATAAAGATGTCGGCAGCAGAGGATAAAAAATGTGTTGTTCTTGAAATACTGGATAATGGAATTGGTATAAATGCGTCTGATTTGCCGAGAGTTTTTGACAAATCATTTACAGGGGAGAATGGAAGAGAGTTCTCCAAGGCAACAGGAATGGGACTTTATATTGTAAAGAAGCTTTGTGACAAGTTAGGACATGCCATAAGTATTGAGTCGGTAAAGGACGAATATACACGGGTGAAGATTACATTTTATAAGAATGATTTCTATAAGGAGATAACAGACAGCAATGAAAGTGGCAGTATGTGATGACAACAGAGAGTTCTGTGAGAAGGAACGGACGACTATAAAAAGATGTATTTAAGCAGATTTTCAGGGAGAAGATTGTCAGGTGGATATCTACAATGACGGTCAGACAATTATTAGTAATTATTCAGACAATGCTTATGATATGGTATTTCTTGACCTTGAACTGGGCGATGAGAAATGGATTTGATATTGCGGAACAGATAGTATTAATGAATAATGACGCAATTATAATATTTGTTACATCTCAGAGAATCTGGTTTATGAAGCATTCAGATTCAGACCGCTTGGGTATATAGTTAAAGACAGATTTGACCGTGAATTTACAAGAATGATGGTAAAGATAGTTGATAAACTGATAAAGATGAGGCAGGTAATAGAACTGGGTGGAGAGAAATTCTATGTTGACAGGGTTGTTTCAATTGCAACGCAGAAAAGGAAGATATGTGTCAAAAGTCTTAAAGGAGAAATATTATTGGCAGATTCGTATAGTAAGCATGTTGCAGAGCTTGAAAAATATGGATTTGTGCAGTCAAGCAAGGGCGTGCTTATTAATATGAAATATATTAAGTGCATTGATGAAGATAACGATGTATTTGTGATGTATAATAACGAGCGTGTTCCTATAAGCAGGCGCAGGAAGAAAGATGTCATAGAAGAATACAGAAAATTCATGTTTGATAATAACAGGTAGGAAACAGGTATGATGGATATAATCAATATAGTGCTTACATGTGTATTCCTGTGTGTAAATGAATACAGGTGTAATATTTATTATGGACAAGATAAGGAAGCTGACGGGAGATAATATAATACATGTGATTAAGATGGTTCTGTTAGTGGGTTGCAGGGGCAGCAGTCTATATAATGACATTATTATGGAATTAATCCATGGGTGATAATGGAACTAATGATTATCATTGCCATTCTGATTGTACAGTATATAGAACAGATAACAATTAAGGTAATACTGGAAATATCACTGATAAATTGTATCGGAATAGCCATATTATCTGCTAATCAGGCTGATATAATAGCAATATGTATCATATATCTGATTGTGGAATTATATATGTTTGTAGTCTATCTGTCTGCAGTAATTATAAAATACTGGGAATTGGATAATCTGGAAATGATGTTCATACAGATATGTGTAAGTTCAGTGCTGGCGGGATTATTCTTTGGAACAGGCATATATGACACATATAATTATGGGGTAGAGACCGCTGGAATATTAATTGTGACAGTTTAACATTTGAAATAATCGGACATTGGATGCAGGACTTTTTTAACAGGACAGAGGAGATTAATAAAAGGATAGAATATGCAAATGAACAGTTTGAGGTTGAACGTGTCCAGAAAATGTATGAAGAAAGCAGAAAGTTAAGACACGACCTTAAGCAGTGCCTGACTTCTGCAATTGGTTATATGGATGACAACAATTATGATAAGGCGGAAGATTTCTTAAAGAATATAATGAGTGAGAAAATCAACTCATATGCTTATAGAAAATACTGTGATAATAGAACGCTCAACTATATTCTTAATGATAAGAATGATAAATGTGAAAAGCAGAATATAGCATTTACATGTATGGTACTTGGTCAGGTTGGACTGATTGATGATATAGATATGTGTATTCTTGCCGGAAATGTAATTGATAATGCCATTGAGGCAGCAGCAAAATGCAGTGATCCGTATGTCAATGTTGAGATAACAAGCAGAGGTGGAATATTCATGGATGTAGAAAATCCTGTTAAAGAAACATTTCTTAACAGAAAGAATCCGTTCCTGACTACTAAGCTTGATAAGAATAATCATGGAATTGGTACGAAGAGCATAAGGGATATTGTTGCCAAATATAATGGGGAAATCAGGTATGAGGAAAAGAATGGAAAAGTAACATGTCATATATTCCTTTCAACCAAATATGTAAAAAAAAGATAAAGATTAATTACCACTTGTGTCAAAAAACGACCGCTTGTGCATGTACTCTTGAAAAGAAGTGAATAGGGAATTACATTAAGACTGTACGTTGATGAAATTCAATGTACAGTCTTTTTAATATAGGGGGAAGATATGAAGAAGAAAATAAAAAGTGCAGTAATAAGTATAACAATTATAGCGGTATTGTTATTGTCAATTCTAATAGGGGTTAAGAATGGAGCAATAGATAAGTTGACAAAAGAAATGCCGACACTTGCAACAAGTCAGACAGAGACAAAGAAGTCAGCAGAAAATGAGTCTGAAAAAAATGAAAGCAGTAACTCTTCTAGGGTAAGAAATTCTAGAAAAAGAGATATAGTAAATATAGGACAGGAGTTTGAATTAATAGATTGGGATATAAGGTATGGATATGATGAAAATAATAGAGATACATATAATGTTTTCAATGTAACTGTAAAGTCAGTAGATATATCAAGAGAATGTGATTTTGATATAAATAGGATTGATTATGGATTGACAAATAAAAAAGACAGCATGGATGATAATAATAATTTCATATCAGACTATTATTATGTAACTGTGAAATTAAATGTTAACAAAGATATTAATGATCATGATGTACCGCCAGATGGAGAAATAAGTATGTTCCAGACAATGTGGTATATAGGAAAGATAGATAGTAATGGAACATTACAGCGTCTTAGTAATAGTGGAGCTGTTGGTTCAGATGTATCGGATAAGCATGGAAATGTATATTTTGAAAAAGGAGAAACTAAAACAATAACATTATATTTTTTAATAACTGATGAAGAATTTAAAAATGAAACATTAGCAATAGATTTTCATATTTACGGGTCTCCAGATAGAGGAACTTTAGCAATCATACATGAACCAGAAGCAAATTAAATAAGTTAAGTACTCATGCATTTGATTAAAATTTATGGAGCATTCTAAAAGAGAGAAATATGAAGAAGAAAATAAAAAGTGCAGGAATAAGTATAATTATTATAGTAGCTTCCTGTATAATTCAAAGTGTAAAGAGTAAATGATTTTACAAAAATAGATACCTAAGTTAAACTGTCATTGCTGACCGGCAAGTTGGCAAATGAACAGAATAAGGAAGGTATCTATAAATGAATTGTACACAAAACAAGAAGATTGAGCAAGTAAAAGAAACAACAATGATTGTTGGCATTGATGTTGGCAGTGAAAAGCATTATTTCAGAGCTTTTAACTGGAGGGGCATCGAACTTACCAGAAAGCCTATAGCGTTTTCAAACTCTATGGAGGGATTCAACAGTTTTTACAATACGATTGTGGAACTGATGCAGAAAAGTGAACTTGAAGAGGCACTGGTAGGAATAGAGCCAACCGGTCACTACTGGTTTGCTCTTGGGCAGTTCATGGGTGAAAAGGACATAAAGTTTGTAATGGTAAACCCGCACCATGTGCATAAGACCAAAGAATTAGATGACAACAGTCCATCTAAAAATGACAGAAAAGATCCGCGTGTTATTGCAGGGCTTGTAAGGGATGGACGGTATTTTTATTCATATATGCCGACAGGTGTATATGCAGAACTGCGGAATGCGTCAAACCGTCGATTTGTGCTTGTAGAAGAACAGACAAGGGCGAAGAACCGTCTGCAGAAATGGATTGCAGTGTATTTCCCAGAATATAAGGGAATTTATACACACATAGATGCCAAGGGAGGAATGTTGGTGTTAAAAAAGGCACCAACACCTGAGGAGATAGTAAGACTTGGAGTGGAAGGTATCATAAAGATATGGAAAGACGCTAAACTTCGAGGAAATGGGCATAAGAAGGCTATGTTGATTCTTGCGGCAGCAATGAGAAGCATAGGATTAAAAGCAGGTCTTACAGAAGCCAGGATGGAGATACAGGATCTGATAGAGGATTATGAACTCCAGACAAAACGCCTTGAAAGGGTCAATGACCTGATCAAAGGACTGTGCCAACAGGTCAGGTATGCGGATAAGCTGCTTGAAATAAAAGGCATAGGAATAACAACAGTAGCAGGTTTCATAGCAGAAGTTGGCGATATTACGCGCTTTGATAGCACGAAAGAACTTCAGAAACTGGCAGGATTGGAACTGGTGGCAGATAGTTCCGGTAAGCACAACGGAAAGACAAAGATAAGTAAAAGAGGGCGCAAGCGTCTCAGATATTTACTTTTCGAGGCAGCGATATCGGTGGTGGGAAAAAATGAAGAATTCAAAGAAATCCACAGGTATTATACCACCAGAGAAAAGAATCCATTAAAAAAGATGCAGTCGCTGATAGCAGTAGCATGTAAGCTGATAAGAGTATTCCATGCGATTCTAACTAAGGGAATCAGATATGATGCATCAAAGATGTTGAAAGATATCAGACATCCGGGAGAACAGTTAAAGGCTGCGTAACCGAGTAACAAAGAACAACCATAATGATTACAGTAAGCGTCCGCCGAAAGGTGCTGTAATCGGAGTGTTTGGATCAGTAATGAAAGTACAAAGAATGAGCTGGTAGCCGGCAGGAAATTAAACCAGAGGGCATGACCCTGAATAGTAGCTAAGCTGGCACCCTGGTTATGGACAGGCAGAACGAAGGAAGTGAGGACCCACCGAAAGGAGGATGATCCTGTTGGACATGAGAGGTGAGCTGCCATATAGGGATGGGTATACATCGAAGCCATTTAAAACGGATAGTGATGACGCTTTATTTGGTGTACCCATTATTACTATATATCTGCCCTGTATGAGGTAAAGATCACTCCATAACCGTAATTCTATTCAATGACAGGTATCAAAAAGTATTGAATTTATTGGAAAAAAAACACTTGATTATATGGAGAGGTTTACCGAGGAACTTTGGGGAGTGGTAAGATAAGGTAGATGATTTATATTATGTTAGATGTGATTCATTAAGGGGGATGCAATAATGCATGGAGAATATATAATTATTTATATTATGCTGGATATGATATTTTTGGCTAGATATTTATACATAAAAACTCAATTCTATAAAACTGAAGGTATCGCATATGGTAATAGCAATCATTACTTTTCTGAGTTCCTTATCCGTGACGATAAAGGGTATAATTATGTTGGCTGGGTAAGTATGAATATATTTTCACCGCTTCATACAAGAGGGGAGGTTTATACGATATATGTTAGTAAAATAAATCCCAAGAATGCAGTGATGGGAAATGAACCGACTATTTATCTGGTTCTGAGTATTGTGTTTTTTGTATTTGTTATTTTCTACTTGATAGTATTAGCATTGTATTGGCTTATGTAAGTGTCGTAAATTGGAAAATAATCCAGTCGCTTGCCATCACGCGGAATTGGACGTTAGAGCAGTGGAAAGACAAGTTGAAGTCCAAAAGAAGAGAATATAATTAAGAATAAATAAACAGCATCCCCGGCATGATTAATAACCATACCGGGGATGCTGTTTTTTATATTCTTTAATTACTTATTGTTCTTCTTCTCGTTCTCAAGCTTCTTCATAGCTCTTACCTTAAGTGAAAGACCAAAGAGGTTGATGAATCCGTCAGCATCATGATGATCATACATATCACCTGTCTTGAATGATGCAATTGACTCATTGTAAAGTGAATATGGAGATGTTGTTCCAGCCTTGATGATGTTACCCTTGTAAAGTCTGAACTTAACTTCACCTGTTACATATTCCTGAGTCTTCTCAACGAATGCCTGAAGTGCTTCACGAAGAGGTGTCTCCCACTTTCCTTCGTAAACAACCTGTGCAAACTTGTTTCCAACATCCATCTTGAATGTTGTTGTATCTCTGTCGAGAACTAATTCCTCAAGCTGCTGATGTGCTTCGTAAAGAATAGTTCCACCAGGAGTCTCATATACACCACGGGACTTCATACCAACAACACGGTTCTCAACGATATCAATGATACCGATACCATGCTTGGCACCAAGTCTGTTAAGCTCTCTGATGATATCAGAAACCTTCATAGCCTTGCCGTTAACTGACTTTGGAACACCTTTTTCAAATGTCATAGT
>ENA-OPYX01001933-OPYX01001933.1-human-gut-metagenome-genome-assembly--contig:-NODE-1933-length-10103-cov-3.491480_pt1 | contig 10103 bp, 8 predicted proteins | sample MGYA00242639_ERZ504486 | MGnify/ENA primary metagenome ERZ504486 (study PRJEB26092, sample SAMD00036296) | human gut metagenome | host: Homo sapiens | study: EMG produced TPA metagenomics assembly of... | reverse complement strand
GGCAGGTAATTTTGAGAATGTCGGTTACTCAGTTGTGGGACTTGAATGTATATATAACATTCTTATTATGGAGGAAAATGCAGACAATAATTGCCTGTGGTGCAGGAGCTTCCAGCAAGGTAGTATTTCATAATGAAGCAGATGATAATCATTCAGTCAGAATTGAGAGAATAGAAAATGTAAAAGACGTTCGTAATTATATTCAAAGAATTGATGAAATGATTGATCGAAAGAAGAAATTCTTTGAGGAAAATAATTTCTAGAAATAATAGTTATTGAAAATAACAATTTGAAAGGAATTATTATTTGGTAATAATTTCCTTAGGATAGATAGAATTAAATTATATTTAAAGGAATATAGTGTCCTGAAATCAGGATATACGCTTATTATAAAAAATATAGAAATGAGGATAATATGAAGATAGCAGTTGCTTACGAGAATGGAAATGTTTTTGAGCATTTCGGACATTCAAGACAATTTAAGATTTATGAAACAGATGGACAGAACATTGTTAAAGAAGAAGTTATAGAGAGTGAAGGCTCTGGACATTCAGCTATGGCAGGACTTCTTGCAGGTCTTGATATTAATGCTGTTATATGTGGTGGTATCGGTGGTGGTGCTGCCAATGCATTAGGCGAAGCAGGCATAGAAGTATATTCAGGTGTATCAGGAAATGCAGATGAAGCGCTAGAGGCATACCTTAATGGAGAATTGATATCAGAGGGTGTTAATTGCAGTCATCATTCACACGAAGAAGAACAGAACTGTGGAGCTGCTGATACAGAAAATGAAAGCTGTGGCTGTGGCTGTGGTTGTGGAAGTGACACAGATGAAGGAGGCTGCAGCTGTGGAAGTAATGAAACATCAGGTTGTGGCGGAGGAGCACCTTTATTTGATGGAGCTAATGTGGGCAAGGTGTGCAGAGTACACTATAAAGGAACATTTAACGATGGAACACAGTTCGATTCATCTTATGACAGAGGAGAACCTCTTGAATTCACCTGTGGTGCAGGTATGATGATACTTGGCTTTGATAAGGCTGTAGCTGATATGAATGTAGGAGATATAATAGATGTACATTTAATGCCAGAAGAAGCTTATGGAGAGAAAGACCCAGATGCAATTATCACAGTTCCAATCAGCGAGCTTGCAGGTTCAGAAGAACTTAAGGTTGATGATATGGTATATCTTCAGAATGTATATGGACAGCCATTTCCAGCTAAGGTAACAGCCTTAACAGAGAATGACATAACATTTGATGCTAACCACGAGATGGCAGGAAAAGAACTTAACTTTAAGATTGAGCTTGTAGAAGTTAAATAAGACTTGAGTAGATTATTAACTTAATAAAATAGATACTAATAGATATTATGGTAGATTTTAATCATCGAACTAGATAGATTATTAAGAATAAATCTCCCTGTAACTTATATCCGGAAGCAAAGGCTTAGGAAAGATATAAGTTACAGGGAGATTTTATCAGCTTCAAATATTATTATATATAAATGGTTTATTGTTCTAAATCTTTACTTGTGAAAATGTTTAGAGCTTATTTATTAAAATATATTGACCTATTCTTAATATTAAATATTGAGAATAGGTCAATATATTTTAATATGGAATTATTCTTCCTCATCAATTATTCGTCTTGCAACATATACACCACTTGCAGAAGCGTGTGATAATGAATGTGTAACGCCGCTTCCGTCACCGATTATGTAAAGACCTTTGTACTTGGTTTCAAGGTTGTTATCAATCTCAACTTCCATATTGTAGAATTTGACCTCAACACCATATAAAAGAGTGTCGTCATTGGCAGTACCCGGAGCAATCTTATCAAGAGCGTAAATCATCTCTATTATTCCATCAAGTATACGCTTAGGTAGAACAAGGCTTAAATCGCCGGGAGTAGCAGAAAGAGTAGGTCTTACAAGTCCTTCTTCAATCTTTTATCTGTGCTTCGTCTGCCTCGTATAAGGTCACCGAATCTTTGGACAATTACACCGCCTCCAAGCATATTAGAAAGACGTGCAATACTTTCACCATATCCGTTGCTGTCCTTGAAAGGTTCAGAAAAGTGCTTTGCAACAAGCAGGGCAAAGTTAGTATTTTCAGTCTGTTTATCACTGCCTTCATAGCTGTGTCCATTAACAGTTACAATGCCGTTCGTATTCTCATTAACAACGATACCGTTAGGATTCATACAGAAGGTGCGGACTAAATCCTCAAACTTTTCAGTCCTGTATACAATCTTACTTTCGTATAATTCATCTGTAAGATGTGCAAATATAACAGCAGGAAGCTCAACTCTTACGCCGATATCAACACGGTTTGATTTGGTTGGAATATCTAAGTCCTGACAGACTTTTTCAATCCATTTGCTTCCGCTTCTTCCAACTGACACAATACATTTGTTGCAGTCCATATAGGTATCTTTGTAATATATGCGGTAATTATTATCGATTATTTCAATATTAGTAACAGGAGTATTAAAGTAGAAATCAATATGCTCCTTCATTTCATTGTACATATTTTCAAGGACAATATAATTAATATCAGTTCCAAGATGTCTTACAGAAGCATCAAGAAGCTTTAATTTGTTCTGCATACATAAAGTCTTGAATTTAGTACCGGCAGTTGAGTACATATGCGTATCCTCACCGCCGTGGGAAGTATTGATGGTATCAACATATTTCATAAGGCCAATAGCTTCTTCCTTGCCGATATATTCGTAAAGAGTACCACCAAAGTCATTAGTAATGTTGTATTTGCCATCAGAAAATGCTCCGGCACCGCCAAAGCCATTCATAATGGCACAGGTTGGGCATTTGATACAGGATTTGATATTCTTTCCGTCAATTGGACATTTTCTCTTCTCTAAAGTATTACCTTCCTCAAATACGGCAACCTTTAGATCAGGAGCTTTCTTCATAAGCTCATAAGCAGAGAATATTCCGCCCGGACCAGCACCTATAATTATTACATCATATTTCATTAAATATTCACCCCACAATCGTTAATCGTCCTAAGTATTATATTATAAAAGCAGGATTATTAACAAGCAAAACAATTAAGATATGAATATTAATCTTGAAAGTGTTGTAAATACAACATATTAATGCGGAATGAAGATGTTACAATCCAGACATACTAATAATCCACATACAGATAAGTGTAATTGTGGTCTTACAAGATATACAGGTAAGAGTGACTGTAAGCTTACAAGATAATAAAGCAGATTATAATATGATGCACATATAAGCATAACAGCCAGCTTATATATAAAGCTGATAAATTACCAGCAGATAGATTGAAAAATATAATAAAAATAATGGAGGAATTATATGAACAGGACAGAACAGATTAAAGGCTATCTTAAAAGACTTGGTGATGGTGAAAGTCTTGAGAATGTTAAGAAAGATTTTGTTAAGGAATTCAATGATGTCAATCCAATAGAGATTATGGAAGCGGAGCAGGCGTTGATAGCAGAGGGAACACCTATATCAGAGGTTTCAAAGCTGTGTGATGTTCACTCAGCATTATTTCACGGTGCGACTAAGGAAGAAAGAATAGCCAAGGCGGAAAATGAAATATCAGAGATGAAAAAGTACTATGATGACACAATGAAAGGTATGACTAAGAGTGCCATTGCAGATATGCGTAAAGACAGAGAAAGCATTTTTAATAAACTGGCTATGATAAGCGGCCACCCATTAAATACTTTTTGTGAAAGAAAATAAGGCAATCCAGCAGGTTATTGATGATATTAAAGAAAATATTACAAGCGGACATATTGATATAAAGGCACTGAAAGAGAAGATATATAAGCTCAGGGAGTTATCTATTCATTATGCCAAGAAAGGGGATTTGTTATATCCGGTGCTTAATGTACGATATAAAATCAGCGGACCTTCGGCGGTTATTGTGGACAGTTGATGATGAAGATAAGAGATGAGGCTGTCAGACATAGCAAAGCAGTTAAATTACATGGACGGTAATACAGTAGCAAAGCAGACAATAATAACAGTGCGGATAACAATAATGGTAAAGTCTGGACGGTAAATTAATTGAAAGAATAGAAAATGTTATAAAGATGGGCAGAGGAGATGATATATAAGGAAGATAATATATTGTATCCTAACTGTGCTGCTAATTTTACGGAAGCTGAGTGGATTGGAATATATCACGATTCCAAAGATTATGCCGTGTGCCTTGATACAGTATCAGACAGATGGGAGAAAGCAGAAGAAGTAGAAAATGTGTATAAACCTGAAGTGTCAGAACAATCTGATAAGAAAGAAGATGTTCAGAATGAGTTATATATGGCAGGCGGACATATGACACTTTCGCAGCTTGAGGCACTGCTTAATGCAATACCAATGGAGATAACATTTGTTGATGAAGATAATATCAACAGATATTTTTAATGAAGGGTCAAAGGTATTTAAAAGACCTGTTATGGCAATTGACAGGGAGGTATTCTCGTGCCACCCACCAAAGATTGAGGCAAAGGTCAGAAGAATTATAGAAGAATTCAGGATAGGAACACTTGATGAAGTATCTGTCTGGATGGATAAACAAGGAAGGACTATGCTTGTTAAATATATTGCGGTAAGGGACAAGCAGGGAAATTATGTTGGAACTCTTGAGGCGGTTCAGGATATGGAATTTGCTAAAGAACATTTTGCAAAGCTTAAATAAACGTGTATACAAGGTTTCTCTTTAAATATAGCCGATAAGGACATTGACATTTCTTTCACATAAAAATATAATATAATATTGTCTGAATGGAATTGATTCAGCATTAAGTATATTGATATGGTAGAATTATGAAGAATAACAATAATGAACTCATTGATTATATGATTAATGATTTTAAAAGTGGAATTAAGCACGGAGTGCTTGTTGCCAATCTGACATATGAGCTTGCACAGATGTGTGGTTTGTCTAAAGATGAGGCATACGAATTAAAGATTGCTGCGATGGTTCACGATGTTGGAAAGTTAAAGCTTTCAGAATATCTGTATGGAAGAACCGATGAGGCACTTCCGGAAGATGAGAAGCAGTATATGAGTATGCACTCAAAGATAAGCCATGATCTATTGAAAAAATACGATTATTCAGATAATATAATGGATGTCGTTCTTTCACATCATGAATGTTTTGATGGAAGCGGATATCCCAATGGGCTTGTTGGTGAGCAGATACCATTAGGAGCAAGAATATTAAAGGTTGCAGATGAATTTGCGGCACTTATATCAGACAGACCATATAGGAAAGCATTTGATATAGACACTGCTGTTACAATTATGATAGATGAGATTAAGAATATGGATATGAGAGTATTCCTTTTATTCCAGAGGCTTATTCACGAAGATTCGACTATAGAATTGATTAATAATAGCAGATTAGATATTGATGATTTGGATATAAGTGATATACTAAAAATCAGTCAGGATTAGGAGTAACCTAATTATGCCTTAGGGCAAATAAAACAGGCTGTTAATACAGCTAAGAAGAATGAGGTAATTAACTATGGCAGAGTCAATGGTTGGCTTAAAGAGAACACACAGATGCACAGAAGTTTCAAGTGCAGATATTGGCAGTACAGTTACAGTTATGGGCTGGGTTGCTAAAAGACGTAATCTTGGTTCACTTATATTTGTGGATTTAAGAGACAGAAGCGGTCTTTTACAGATTCTTTTTGATGAGAATATTATCGGCAAAGAAGGATTTGACAAGGCATATACATTAAGAAATGAATTCGTAATAGCTGTAGTAGGTAAGGTTATTAAGAGAAGTGGAGCAGTTAATGACAATCTTAAGACCGGTGATATTGAGATTGCGGCTGAATCATTAAGAATACTTTCTGAGTCAGAGACACCTCCATTTCCAATTGAGGATAATATTAATACTAAAGAAGATATAAGACTTAAATATAGATGCCTTGATCTTAGACGTCCTGATATTCAGTCTAATATCATTATGAGAAGCAAGGTTGCCACTCTTACAAGAGCATTTCTTGCTAATGAAGGTTTCCTTGAAATAGAGACACCTATGCTTACTAAGTCAACTCCGGAAGGAGCAAGAGATTATCTTGTGCCAAGCAGGGTTCATCCAGGAAAATTCTATGCACTTCCACAGTCACCACAGCTCTTTAAGCAGATGCTTATGTGCTCTGGATATGACAGATATATGCAGATTGCAAGATGTTTCAGAGATGAAGATTTAAGAGCTGACAGACAGCCGGAATTCACTCAGATAGATATGGAATTGTCATTTGTTGACGTTGATGATGTAATTGATGTTAATGAAAGACTTTTAGCATATCTTTTCAAAGAGGTATTAGATATTGATGTACAGCTTCCAATCCAGCGTATGACATGGCAGGAAGCTATGGATAGATTTGGTTCTGATAAGCCAGATTTAAGATTTGGTATGGAACTTAAGAATGTTACAGACATAGTAAAGAACTGTGGTTTCGGCGTATTTACAGGGGCTATCGAGAATGGTGGAACTGTAAGAGGTATTAATGCCAATGGACAGGGAAGTATGCCTCGTAAGAAGATTGATGCACTTGTCGACTTTGCAAAGGGATATGGTGCAAAGGGTCTTGCTTATATAGCTATTCACGAAGATGGTTCACTTAAGTCTTCATTCTCTAAGTTTATGACTGAGGATGAGATGAACGCACTTGTTGAGGCTATGGAAGGTAAGCCGGGTGACCTTCTTTTATTTGCTGCTGACCGCAATAAGATTGTATGGAATGTACTTGGAGCATTAAGAGTTGAACTTGCTGGACAGATGGGACTTCTTGATAAGAATGATTATAAGTTCCTCTGGGTAACAGAATTCCCACAGTTTGAGTGGTCAGATGAAGAAGAGAGATTCGTAGCTATGCATCATCCATTTACTATGCCTATGGATGAGGATCTTGATAAGCTTGAGTCAGACCCAGGTTCAGTACGTGCCAAGGCTTATGATATTGTACTTAACGGTACAGAGATAGGTGGTGGTTCAGTAAGAATCCATCAGGCTGATGTACAGTCAAGAATGTTTAAGGCACTTGGTCTTACAGATGAAGTTGCTAATGAGAAGTTTGGTTTCTTACTTGATGCGTTCAAGTACGGAGTACCACCACACGCTGGTCTTGCATATGGTCTTGACAGACTTGTTATGCTTATGGCTAAGAGAGATTCAATAAGAGATGTTATTGCATTTCCTAAGGTAAAGGATGCTTCCTGCCTTCTTACTAATGCACCAGATGTAGTAGATGCAAAACAGCTTGAAGACTTATCTATCAGAATTACAGAGTCAGAACAGGAATAATATTTTAAGAGCATTTGAAAGTATTTAATGGATATTTTCAAATGCTTTTTTTAACTATATTTTTAGACAATACTTTGTGAAATCTGGATGAAAATAATGGCTTTATCAGCTTTTTTTTAGCAAAAATATTGCATTTGAATAATCGTGGGTATATACCTTTTTTTATAAATCTTTGCAAAACTATAACAAAAGACTGGAGAAAAATTATGACAGAGAATCAGTATATAAGGGCAAACAGGACTGTTTTATTTACAGTTCTCATAGTATTTGGTTATATTGCGCTGACCCTGATGGCAGCATTAGGAGTGGGTGACGGACATAACAAAGGAAAGATTTTAATACAGTTTGTTGTGGCACTTGCTGTAATTATTGTATCAGTAGCTGCTTATATTTTAAGGAAGAAGACCAGAGTGTGTGAATTAACGATTGCGGTATCAATGGCATTTGGATATGTTGTTCTTATACTGCTTAATTCAACTGATGGTGTATGGACATATGTACTTCCTTTGATTATGGCTTCGATGGTATATCTTAATGAAAAACTAATATTGTGGGCTGATGGCGTTGCGATAGCTGGTAATGTCATAAGACTTATTATGGATTATAATATGTATAATGGAGTGGCTATGGCAAGCAGGGTTCTTGCTATATTAGTATTGGTTATTGTTACATGTATATCTCTTAGTGTAACAAAGCTGCTTAAGCAGTTTTTTGCAGAGAATATGAATAAGATAGAGGCAGCAGCAGTTATACAGAAAGAGAATAACGAGAAGATGGTTGCTGTAGCTGATAATATAACCAGACATTTCGGACAGGCTATGGATATGCTTGATGAGTTAGAAAAGAGCATAGATATAAACCACAATTCAATGAAAGATATAGCAGAAAGCACAGAAAGCACAGCAGAAGCTATACAAAGACAGGCCACTATGTGTGCAGAGATTCAAGAAAACACTGATATTGCTGAAAAAGAGATAAGCGAGATGGTTGAGGCTTCACACAGAACAGATGAGACTGTTAATGATAGTAAGGCTATAGTAGTTGAACTTAAGGAACAGGCACAGAATGTACATGATGCAAGCAATATAATCGTAGATGTGATTAACAGTCTTACAGAAAAGGTTGATGATGTACAGGGATTTATTGGTTCTATCGTAGAGATTTCAAGCCAGACTAACCTTCTTGCATTAAATGCTTCAATAGAAGCAGCAAGAGCAGGAGAAGCCGGAAAGGGTTTCGCAGTAGTAGCCGAAGAGATAAGACAGCTCTCAGAACAGACTAAGAATGCATCTTCAAGCATAACAGATATAATCAATAATCTTTATGAAGATACGAAGAAAGCTAATGAGAGCATAAAAGCGTCAGTTGAGTCAGTTAATAAGCAGAATGAACTTATTGATAATACAAGAGTGACTTTTGAGGACGTAGGAAAAACAGTTGATAATCTTATGAACAATATAGATTCTGCAGAGCAGAGCATTAACAAGATACTGGATTCAACTTCTGTTATTTCTGATAATATTTCACATTTATCAGCAACAGGAGAAGAGGTAGCAGCTGCTTCAACTGAAGGCCTAAAAGTATCTGACACAACAGTTGAAAGTATGAAGAACTGTAAGAATATATTACATAACATATATCTTCTTGCAGAGGATTTAAAGAGTTCAGTAGATAACTAAATGGATTGTAAGAGATTAAGCAGATTACAATGTATTGCAAGACTAGCAGTTGATTATTATAAGTTGTAATTAATAATATAATCAGGATGGTTTTGCAGGGTTATTAATATTTATAAGACAACAGTATGTTTATTATAAGGAGTGCAAATGACATTTTATGTCTGCATTATTTATAAAAGACAGCTGTTGTTTTTTTATGTAATAGGGAATTTCGATAGAATTTCCTATACATAAAAGGTGCTATGTGCCGATGATGCACACTTGCACGAAGATGTAGGTTGTCGCAAGCGACAGTGCTTAGTGTGAGAAGGTGCTTCATATATTTTATTTATATAGGAATATTTTATGCTTGACTTGAAGTTAACTCTAAATGCTATTATCAAAATGTAGAGTTAATAATCAGGTTTAATTAATAATTATATGAGGTGATTAATTATGAGAAGAAATAATATTAGAAAAACAGAGGCACTTATAATGGCATTTGCATTATCAGCAAGCCTGTTGTTAACAAGTTGTGGCAACCAAAATACTAATGGTGACAGTGTTAATGAAAATAATAGTACAACAGACGAAGCTGGAATTAATCACGATTATCCGGTAATGTTGTTCTCTTATGATAAGAATGATACTAATTATGAAGAACCAGAAGCGTTTAATTCAGAACATCTTGGCGGCAATTATGGTGAGATTGAGAAGATAGAATATTATTCTCCAACTAATAATGCTACAAGAAATGCCAATGTGTATCTTCCATATGGATATGATAAGAGTAAAAGCTATCCTGTAGTATATCTTCTTCACGGAATGAGTGGAACATATGAAGATTACAGGGTTCTTGGTGCAAGACCAACAGCACAGAATATTGTGTATGAATACAACCGCAACGATATGATATTAGTAAGCTTTACTGTATTTACGGATGTTGACGGAAAGCAGGAATCTGATTATGGATTTTCGGATTTAACTGCGATAATAACACACCCTGTTCTGCATACGCTGGGGAGACATAAAAGTAAAATGTTCCTGTTTCCACATTATCAGTAAAACCAGTAATGATGAAATCCTCTGTTTTACTCCCCGCCGTTGGTAAAGTG
>ENA-OPYX01001932-OPYX01001932.1-human-gut-metagenome-genome-assembly--contig:-NODE-1932-length-10106-cov-2.120152_pt1 | contig 10106 bp, 9 predicted proteins | sample MGYA00242639_ERZ504486 | MGnify/ENA primary metagenome ERZ504486 (study PRJEB26092, sample SAMD00036296) | human gut metagenome | host: Homo sapiens | study: EMG produced TPA metagenomics assembly of... | reverse complement strand
ATGCGGGCGTTTCATACCATGATCTGGCCAAGATAATTCACGGTGGTTCATTCCACCGTCCACAATGCAGTAGTGCTGCCCGCCGTGGTGCCTTGCAGTCCAGGCGGTGGTCAGGATAACCGCATTCGGCGTGTAAAAGCGGCCCATCTCAACAGGTCAGATGGACCCAGTTGCTGACTTCGCGCAGTGCTGGCGCAAGGTCTTTGGCCGGGGACAGTGTGTCGGTAAAATCGTCGCCGTCAAAATACGGCACCGCCAGCCCTGGGCCGTATTCCAGTTCCGGCAGACGCAGGCCGAAGGTCTGCTCAATTTCAGCGTACAGTTCCCGCATGCATGGCCAGCTCTTTTTTGCGATTGACCAGCTTTTTGCGCTGGGTCCCGACAAAGTAGTGAATTGCCGATAAACTTCCAGATCAGGTGTTTCCCTGCGATGCGCCAATGCGGTGAAAAGATCCTCCTTTGACATGCCGAACTGACTGCCCGCGTTCAGCCGCAGCAGCACAGGCAGCCGTTTGGCGGCCTTGCGTGCAGCATCCTGCAGATAGCGGACCTGCAGCAGAGATTCCGCTGTGCAGGTGCCGACGCCGTCGGCCACGGCGCGGGCAATATCCACGGGCGTCTTATTAACACCCGAATAGATAACACGTGCATCCGCAGCATGCAGGCTCTCGCAGAGCGAAAGCTCTCCGGGACTGCATACTTCCAGCCGCGCAGTGACCTGCATCATGGCAGGCAGCAGAAATGGGTTGGCCTTGATGGAATAGCAAAGGTCGATTTCCCTGCCCCAGATTGCCTGAATAGCGCGCACGCGGGCCTGCAAAGCGTCAGTGTCAAAGACAAACGTCGGTGTGCCGTAGGTGACAGCAATTTTTTGTAAAGAAGCGTCGGTCATTTATGGGCTCCTTTTTTCGTCAGGGCAGCCAGTGCCGTGCGGTCAATTTTGCCGTTTTTATTCAGCGGCATCTCGTCCAGCTGCACAGCAGTATTCGGCTGCATAAAAGGCGGCAGACTTTTATGCAGCGCAGCCAGCAGGGCGGCTTTCTCACAGCTGCCCGTGTAAAACAGGTGGAGCCGCTGGCGTTCGGCATCAAACGTGCAGCAGGCACGGGTCACAGCGTCGCAGCGCATAGCGGCAGCTTCAATTTCGCCAAGCTCTACGCGGTGTCCCATGTGCTTGACCTGGAAATCCCGGCGGCCAATATAATACAGGCTGCCGCCTTCGTCGTAGCGGGCCAGGTCGCCGGTGCGGTAAATACGCTCATACCAGTTGGTGTTCAGCGGATTCTGGGTAAAGGCCTGCGCTGTGCGCACAGGGTCAGCATAGTAGCCGAGGGCAAGCGCCGTACCGGAAACGCAGATCTCCCCTGCCTGCCCGGGCACGGTGACAAGGGCGTCGTTCTCGTCCAGCAGAAAGACCTTCTCATTCGGAAACGCGCGTCCGATGGGCAGCGCCTCATCCGGGGCAAAATCGCGGTCCGGCAAAATGGCGTAGGTGCAGTTGCAGGTAATCTCTGTTGGGCCGTAGAGGTTCACGAACCGGGCGTGCGGCAGAGCGGACTTCCACTTCATCAGGTGCTTGATGGGCATGACTTCGCCGCTGAACAATACCTGCCGCACGTGGGAAGGTATACGGTAGCTGAAGCCATTCATGATGGAGACAAAGCACATGGCACTGACGGCCCAGACAAGTATGGTGACCTCATGGTCTGCCAGATAGTCCATGAGTTTTGTGGGCTGACTGAAATAAGCGCGAGGGATGATCTGCACCTTAGCCCCCATGTACAGTGCCGTGTACAGGTCTTTGACCGAAACGTCAAAGTCAAAGGGAGCCTGATTGCCCAGAATATCATTTTGTGTGATGCCGAAAATTTCGGCAAACTGCGGGATAAAATCCAGCACCGAGCGGTGGCTGACGGTGACGCCTTTTGGCACACCGGTGCTTCCGCTTGTGAAGTTGATATACAGAGGGTCAACGTCCACAGCCTGACGGCGGCGGTTTGCCAGCAGGGCAGCGTCCGCAGGCGCGGCCAGCAGATCGTCAAGCCGGATGATTTGCCCGCTGTACCCCAGCGCGGCGGCTGCGGCAGCGTGGGCCTCGTCCGTAACAAGAAATGCAGGGGCCAAAGTATCCAATACCTGCAAAGTGCGGGCAGCGGGCTGGCGGGTGTCAAGCACCGAGTAGCAACAGCCCGCGTAGACTGTGCCAAGCATGGCAGCAAAAGCGGAAACGGATTTTTTCCAGGTAAAATGCCACAGGGCGGCGCGGCATCGTGCGGGATGCCAGAAAGCTGCCGGCACGGCGGGCCGTGTCGGCCAGCTGTGCCCAGGTACAGTCTGTCTGGTCATCCCCCACAGCGGGGGCATCCGGGCAGCGAGCGGACGTGGCTTCAAGCCAGTCCAGAATGTTTGTTTGCATAGAAAGCTCTTTTCTTAAAAGTTGGCATAGAGGAAACCAACGGTTTCATTGACGCAGATAAAGCTGAGGAGTACCATGAAAATAACAAGATAGTATAAAACCCAGCGCAGCGCAAGCGGCAGCCGCTGTACCTCTGCGTAAGGGTCGCGGCCTTGTTCCTTCAGCACACTATGGGCAAAGACCAGAAGGGTACTGATGATGACAAGCTCCCAGGCAGGGCCGGAGACTGCCGCGAAAGCGCCGGGTGCATTCGCGACCAATGCGGAAAAATTGAAATCTGTAAAGGTGTTGCGCAGGTAGATGCACCCCTGCACAAACTCATTGCGGTCAAAGTACCAGCCGATGTTGACGATGATAAAGGTCCGCACGATGCGAAAAACGTGCCAGCCGCGGCTTTCGGTAGGAATGTGCAGCGCCGTGTTGAGCTTTTTGAAAGCGGGCTCCAGCAGGTCAGCCAGCGCAATGACAAGACCGTTATACAGACCCCAGGCAAGGTAGTGCGCCTGCGGGCCGTGCCAGATGCCGACCACAGCAAACACAAGCAGGTTGGCGACTGCAGCAGGCAGCACACGGCCAAAATGCTTGCCCCAATGCGATGTGGCCCACTTGCCGAAGCGCTGCATCGGCTTGGTCAGTGCAAAGGGATAGAATAGGTAATCACGCATCCACGCACCCAGCGAAATATGCCAGCGCCGCCAGAAATCCCCCAGCGAGGTAGAAAAGTACGGCTGCCGGAAGTTGGGCATCATCTCAATGCCGTACAGCTGCGCAACACCCAATACCATATCAATGCCGCCGGAAAAATCTGCATACTGCTGCAGCGAGTACAGCAAAATGGCCAGCAGTGCCATAGAACCGGCCAGCTTGGGGTCATTACCGTCGAGATGGCGGCAATCGTCGGGGCGGTCAGGTTTGCGATGGCATATTTTCTTCATTGCACCGAACAGAAACAGGAACAGTGCACGCTTGGTACGCTCCCAGTTCCAGATGTGACGGGCGGTGAGCTGCGGGGCCATCTCTCCGTAGCGGTTGATGGGCCCTGGATCAGCTGCGGGAAAAAGCTGATGAAAAGCAGAAAGCGGGCGTAGTTGTTCTCTGCCGGGTGCCGACCACGGTAGCAGTCAATCAGATAACCGACGGCCTGAAACGTGTAAAAGCTGATGCCAAGCGGCATGACCAGCCCCCAGTGAGGACGGCGCTGTGGCCGAAAATGCACCGGAGAGCAGCTCCGCAAAATAGGACCAGTATTTGAAGTAGCCAAGCACAAGAAAGTTGGCAGTCAGCACAGCAGCAACAAGACATTTTTTGCGGCGCACCGCCTGTGCTTTGATGGCCCTTTTTTTCGTCCTTGGTTATGCCCGGAGTCTTTCGCCGCGCGGCGGAATCGGCATCCAGCTTTGCCAGCTGCAAGCCGCCGAGCCAGATCGTCAACGCAGTGAAAAGCAGAAAAACAAGGCCCTTCCAGCCGCTGGCGGTAAAAAACAGCAGGCTCAACCCCAGCAGGCAGATCCATTGGCAGCGGCTGAAAACAGTATAATATAAAATGAGTCCAACGCTGACCAGCAGGAAGAAACTCAGGGAATAGATTTCCACACTACACCATCCACAAAATTAAAAATCGACAGAACATTCATAATATCGCTCAAAATCGGCAGAAGAACCAACAATACGGGCATTCACGCGGAACTGGTAGGTGCCGTGCTCCGCCGCTGGGTACTCGGTCCAGGAGCGGGTAGAATACGCGGAAACCCGGCTGTATTCGCTCTCCCCGGCGCTTTGACCCAGAACTCGTATTCAGCCTGTACGGACGGACCGTGGTAGGAACCGGCCAGCAGCAAAATCTTGTCCGGGTGAACCTCCGGCGTCAGGTAGACGTTGGTGATATAGTTTACGGCGGCCAGATATTCTGACGGCGTCTCGAACAACGATTCTACATCCTGCCCGGCGTCCAGCATAGCCAGAAACTTTGCCATGCTCAGGCTGAACGCATGCCCGCCGGCAGCATTCATGTGGGTGAAATCCTTGTGATAGTCAGGCTCTTTGTTCTCAAACAGCTCTGGCTTTGCAAGGTTAAAGTCATAATAGGAAGCCCCATACTGTGCTGCCAGCTGCTTGAAGTAGGCGTAGTCGTCAAAATACGTCTCGTAGCTCACGACGTCCAGCGTGGTCTTGGGCGCACTGATGAGCAAAAGGCGCGTGCCGCTCTCCTGACAGAGCTGCAGCATGGAGGTCAGCTCCTCAATGTGCTGCGCGCTAAAGTCGTGGGCGTTCTGGCTCCAGGTGTTCTCCGTGCCGACAGTGTCAAAGTTGATGACCGCGGTATCCTCCGGCTGGTCATGGGTCGCACCGCGCCGGTGCGGCAGACGATTCAGTACGGCATTCCATTTCTGTTGGATCGTAGCGGGCCAATCGGTGGGCCAGCTGCCGCTCTGCCAGGGAAAAAGCGCATTCAGGGAATCTGCACCTGTAAAGTTATCACGGCTGGTCATGTAGCGCAGCAGGTCAGCGGGCTTATCCTTCCAGGAATCCGTCTGCAGCTCTGCATATAAAAAAGCCTTTTGGGCTTTGGCATAGGGTTTGCCTGTCATGTTGGTCAGATCCATGACAAGGATCACATACCGGGGAGAATGCTCCCGAAGCAGGGTCTCCAGCGCGATCTGCGACATATCCAAGCTTTGGGCGTTTGTTGCCATCAGTGCAACGGTCTCCCCTGTTGCGGCGGCGAGTTCTTCTTCGGGCAGGGCGCAGGAAGCCAGCGAAGAGCCAATGACGGCAATGTCAATGGACTGCTTTTGGTGGTAGCTGCGCCACATGCCAAGGCTGGAACCGTTATCGGGCGGCATAAAGCCGCAGAAAATCAGATTTATAATCAGAAAAATCGCGGTGAACGCTGCGATTTTGGCTATGTGCTTCAAAAGATACGCTCCTAAAACAGACAAATAAAGGAAAATGTCCAAAAACAGTAAACATAACTATTATACATCAATTGGAACTTCCCTGCAATGGTGATTTGCTGACAAAGGTAAGAATTTACAATTGTGCAAAAAACCGCGTTTCTTCGTGAAACGCGGCTCTATACAATCAGCCTAAAAGCTGCTTGGCCAAATCAGCGCTGGCCTTGGCATCCTTGCAGTAGTAGTCGGCACCGATGTCCCGGGCGTAGTCGGGCGTCAGTACCGCGCCGCCGACCATGACCTTACAGTCAAGGTGCGCGGCATGCAGGGCCTCGATTGTGGCCTGCATATTGGGGACGGTGGTCGTCATCAGGGCCGACAGGCCGACGAGCTTTGCACCGGTCTGGCGCACGGCCTCTACGACACGCTCGGGGTCAACGTCGCGCCCGAGGTCGAGCACGTCATAGCCGTAGTTTTCGAGGATGACACGGACAATGTTCTTGCCGATGTCATGCACGTCGCCCTTGACTGTGGCAATGACGATCTTGCCCTTGCTGCCCTGCGCCTGGCCGGAGGCGGCAATTTTGGCCTTGATGGCCTCGAACGCAGCCTGCGCGGCGGTGGCGGCCTGCAAAAGCTGCGGCAGGAATACCGTGCCTTTCTCAAAACCATCGCCCACGGCGTCCAGTGCGGGGATCAGCGAGACATTCACTACGTCCAGCGGTTCGCGCATTGTCAGCGCGGCGTCCGCGGCGGCGCGGGCCTCGGCCTTCAGGCCGCGGCGCACAGCCTCAAACAGGGCGTCCCCGCCCGGTGCGGCGGCGCCGACCTCGGCCACGGTGGCGGCGGACTTGCTCGTCTGCGTCGTCTGGATCTGCACATCGGCATAGGCGGCAACGTAGTCGGTGCTCTGTAAATCCTGCGAGGTCAGCACGCGGTAGGCGCGCACGGCAGCCATCATTTCCGGCGTGTTGGGATTCATGATGGCAAGGTCGAGCCCGGCAGACATGGCCATCGTCAAAAACGTTGTGTTCAGGTAGCCGCGGCACGGCAGGCCGAAGCTGATGTTCGACACGCCCAGCACAGTGCGCACGCCCAACTCACGCTTGCAGCGGGACAGAGCCTCCAGCGTCTGGACAGCACCCTCCTGCTGGGCGCTGGCGGTCAGCGTCAGGCAGTCAATGTAGATATCCTCATTCGGGATACCGGCGGCGTTGGCAGCGGCGACAATGCGTTGAGCAATCGCAAAGCGGCCATCGGCTGTCGGCGGGATACCTCCCTTGTCCAGCGCCAGACCGACGACGGCGGCGCCGTACTTTTTGCAGAGCGGCAGAATCTTTTCCAACGTCTCCGGCTCACCGTTGACCGAGTTGACGATGGGCTTGCCGTTGTAGATGCGCAGCGCACGGGACAGGGCCTCTGGATTCGAGGAGTCGAGCTGCAGCGGCAGGTCGGTGACGGCCTGCAAATCCTTGACAAGCTGCTCCAGCGTGGCGGCCTCGTCGATGCCGGGCAGGCCCGCGTTGACGTCGAGCACCTGCGCACCGGCCTCGGCCTGGGCCACAGCCTGAGTGCAGGGGTAGGCGCTGTCGCCGTCCCGCAGGGCCTGCTGCAGCCGCTTTTTGCCGGTGGGATTGATGCGCTCCCCCACCACAGTGATGCCGTCGACCTCCACAAAGCGGACCGGCGTGCACAGACAGCTGCGGCGGATGGGAATCTTGTCAGCCGGGGTCAGCGGGCTGAAGGTCTCATGCAGCCTGGCGATAAACGCGGGCGTCGTGCCGCAGCAGCCGCCGACCATCGAAACGCCGATGGCGGCTACTCCTTCATCTCGGCGGCAAATTCATCCGGGTCGAGATTGTAGCTGCCGTCGGGGTTCGGCAGACCGGCGTTCGGCTTGACAAAGACCGGAACACATGCGGGCACGCTGCGGCAGAGGCGCTGCGCGAAGGGCAGAATCTCCTTGGGGCCGAGCGAGCAGTTGATGCCCACGGCGTCCGCACCGAGACCCGCTGCCGTGACGGCGTAGCTTTCGACGGTGCAGCCCGTGAAGGTGCGCCCGCGGCTCTCAAAGCTCATTGAGGTGAAAACAGGCAGATCGCAGTTTTCCCTGGCGGCGAGGATGGCGGCCTTCAGCTCATACAGATCGGTCATCGTCTCCAAAAAGACGAGGTCAGCCCCTGCCGCCGCACCGGCGCGGATGACCTGTGCAAACTCATTGTAGGCATCCTCAAACGCCAGCGTACCCGCGGGGACGAGCAGCTCACCCAGAGGGCCGATGTCCAGCGCCACACACGCGCCGGTGGTCTCGGCGGCCTTGCGCGCACAGGTGATGGAAGCGGAAACGACCTCCTCCACCGTGTGGCCGCAGCCGGTCAGCTTCTTGGCGTTGGCACCAAAGGTATTTGCCAGCAGAATATCCGCGCCCGCGTTGGCGTAGTCAGTGTGGATGGCCGTTAAAACCTCCGGCATTTCCAGCGCGGCGAGCTCGGGCTTCTGCCCGGGCTGCAGACCGCGCGCCTGCAGCTGGGTGCCCATGCCGCCGTCCAGAAAAACAAACCGCTTGCGGTCAAAAACTTCACGAATCTGCATACGCTTCTCCCCTATCAGTCTTGTGTGAAACAGGTCGTGCCGCGCTTGCGGAACGAGCAGGTCTCCTTTAAATGGCAGGTCGCACAGCCTGCGCGGGTGCCGGTCACGGGATGGTCGGCAATGCCTAAAATGGCGGTGGTACTCTTGCGGGGGGTCAAAAGGTGCTGGGGCGTCACGGCCAGGCCGCAGCCGCGCACCGTGTCCGCCGCAAGGCAGAGCGCGTCGTTCAGCTCCAGCGGGCAGTCACCGTAGCCCGGCGCGTAGCGCCCGGTCATAAAGACGCCCTGCGCCTCGATTTGAGCGCGTATTTCGTTCTCCAGTTCGTCACAGACCTGTTCCAAAAGCACCGAGGCCAGCGCGTCTGCCGCGGCGGCCAGGGCAATGTCAGTCAGTTCCATGCGGCGCAAAAGCTTGTCTACCTCGGCCCCGAGGGTCGCTGCCAGCAGAAGGACCTCGTCGCAGCCCTGCAGATGGCGCGTCAGGTCGCTGCCGCAGTTTTCCAGCGGCAGGGCGGTGCGCGGCAGACGGCGGTACACCGCACGCGGCGCAGCAGCGGTCAGCATGGTCTGCTCGGCCTTGTCCAGCAGGGCCGCGGTGGCGGCATCGGGCGTCCAGCCGGACGCACCCATGTAGCGCAGCGCCGTGGCGCGGTCAATGACGGCGGGCTTGCGGCACTCCATTACAGCAGATCCCTGATGCCGTCGTAGACCTTCGCGGCCACGGCGGCGTCATTCATTGCGTACAGGTGGATGCCGTCTGCGCCGCCCTCAATGAGGTCGCGCAGCTGCCTGACGGCGTAGTCGATACCGGCATCGTACAGGCTGGCCGGGTCGTCCTGATAGCGGGAGATCATACGGGTGAACTCGGACGGCAGGCTGGCCGAAGAAAGCGAAACGGTTCGCTCGATCTGGCTGCGCTTGACGATGGGCATGACACCGGCAGAAACCGGCAGCGTGATGCCTGCGCGGCGTGCCAGATTCAGAAAGCGGTAAAAGTGCATGTTGTCAAAGAAAAGCTGGGTCAGCAGGTGCTCGGCACCGGCGGCCTGCTTGATGCGCAGGTTCTCAACGTCATGCAGCAGGCTGTCGGCCTCGGGGTGGCCCTCCGGGTAGCAGGCACCGTGAACGGAAAATTCCGGCTTCTTCCATTTGATAAAGGACGTCAGGTCGCTGGCGTGTTTGAAGTCGGGGCTCTCCGGGCGGGACGGGCTGCGGTCCCCGCGCAGGGCCAGCACATCCCGGACGCCGACAGATTCCAGCTGATCCAAAATCTCCGCTGCACGGGTCTCGTCGTTGCCCATGCAGATCAGGTGCGCCAGCGTGGGGACATGCAGCTCGTTCTGAATGTAGTCGGCCACCTCCGCGGTGGAGACGCCGCCCGCAGAGCCGCCCGCACCGAAGGTGACGCTGATGAAGCCGGGGTCCATGGCCTGCATTTGGCGCAGGGTGTCCTTGAGCTTATCCATCTGGGTTGTCTGTTTCGGCGGAAAGCATTCGATAGAGAAAACGCAGCGCTTGGCTTTGAACTGTTCCGTAATCGTCATTTTCTACTCCTTATTTTACGCCGCAAAATCGGCGGAGTCCGCGGAAGTTTCCACGTTGAGGGTATTGTTCTGCCAGATGAAGGTGAGGCTGCCCTCCAGGTCAGTGCGCCATACCTCGGCACCGACCTCTGCGCAATTTTGCAGGGCAGCGCGGTGCGGATGGCCGTAATCGTTGTGCAGCCCGCAGCTGACGGCCACGGCCTCGGGCTGGACTGCCTGCATAAAGGTCAGGCTGTTGGAGGTGTAGGACCCGTGATGCCCCGCCTTGAAAAGAGTGGCATGCAGGGTCGGGCCGTAGGTATCGACCAGACGCTGCTCGGCGTCTGCCTCTGCGTCGCCGGTATCGAGAAAGCGGAAATCGCCCGCCGTGAACAGCGTGCAGAGCGAGGCATCGTTGACGCTGTCGGCATCCTCGCTGCCACCCTGCAAAATTTGCAGCTTGCCGCTGCCAAGCGGGTATTCCTCCCCGGCTTCTGCTGTGAGAATTTCTGCTCCGCTGTCGGCGGCCAGCTCTGCGAGATGGCGCGGCCAGTCGGCGGTCTCATCCGCCGTGGGCTGCCACAGCGGCAGCAGCAGGGTCTTGACCGGGAGGTTGCGCAGCACCGCGCGGGCGTTGCCGGTGTGGTCTGCGTGGGGATGGGTCAGCACAAGATACTCAAGC
>ENA-OPYX01001931-OPYX01001931.1-human-gut-metagenome-genome-assembly--contig:-NODE-1931-length-10110-cov-2.080637_pt1 | contig 10110 bp, 13 predicted proteins | sample MGYA00242639_ERZ504486 | MGnify/ENA primary metagenome ERZ504486 (study PRJEB26092, sample SAMD00036296) | human gut metagenome | host: Homo sapiens | study: EMG produced TPA metagenomics assembly of... | reverse complement strand
CCCCGCATGAAGGATGAAGTAATAACCGAGAAATCGGAGGTAGTAGAAGGATGACCAATCATTTATTTGAACTGGCAGGAAACAGAAAGACAGAAACCGTAATTCCCAAATCAAAGAAAAAGTGGTACGAAGGCAAACCAGTTGTTTCAGCAGTAATATTAATTCTTATCATCCTGGGTTGTCTGGGCGCAGAACTGATCATGACAAAGGATCCTGCTTATATGGATCTTCTCAATTATAATAAGGCACCAAATGCGGAATTCCTTTTTGGAACGGATACGATGGGAAGAGACATCTTTTCCATGATCTGGTATGGAGGAAGAATCTCCATTCTGATCGGTGGATTGGCTACGGTGATTTCTACTTTTATAGCGGTGGTAGTTGGCGCCTTCAGTGGTGTGGCACCGGCGTGGCTTGATGAAATGATCATGCGATTTACAGAAGTTTTTTTGAGTATACCAACACTGCTTCTGATCATTTTACTGCAGGCTATCCTGGGAAATGCGAACATCCTCAGCCTGTCGTTTGTAATCGGCGTGACCAGCTGGACCAGTATTGCAAAAGTAGTACGTACCGAAGTTCGACAGATTCGAAACAGCGAGTACATCATCGCAGCAAAAATGTATGGGAGCAGGGTTCTTCCGTGTCTTGTGGAAGCATCTGGTACCAAACTTCTTCTCATCGATTATGTTTATGGTAGTCATGAATGTAAGAACTGCAATGATTTCTGAGGCTACCTTGAGCTTTATGGGAATTGGTCTTCCAATAGAAGTTATAACCTGGGGAAGTATGCTGTCTCTGTCAGATAAAGCACTGATGACAGGATCCTGGTGGATCATCCTGATCCCGGGACTTTTCCTGATCGCAACAGTACTTTGCCTGACAAATATAGGAAATGCCTGCAGAGAGCAGACAAACAGAAAAGAGAGTAATTTCTGATAAGAAAATATTGAGTAAGAAAACACGAGACCGCCATTGGCGGTCTTGTTGTGGTTTAACATACAAACAAAAGCATTTTTTCGGGCTTTATGGGAAATCTATAGGAAGAAAGTATCTACAATGGCAATTTTTCTGGTGTTGCAGATACAATCTATTGGGAGAAAGTATCTACAATAGTGATTTTAGGTTATTGCGGATGAATTTCATTGTAAGAAGGTATCTTTAAATCGAGAATTATATTAGTCAAGATGAATTTATATGTGATAATAAGTTTAATAGTATCTTAAAGTCTAAATAAATGTAAATTGAAGATGCAATCGGTTGTAAAAAAGTATCCTCGGATATAGAATTACATAAAGAGAAGATATATTAGTGTCCTAAATGTATCTGTGATAACTGAAAAAAAGAAAATTAAGATGCATTAGATGATAAAAAATACATCTGTAATAGTGGGAGTAGAATAGTGGAGGATGCAAAATGAAAGAAGAAGCTAAGGGCAAAGGAGATGTATTACGAAAGCTGTTTTTTTCATGTTTATATCTCAGTACATTTACATTTGGCGGCGGTTATGTGATCGTGATGCTGATGAAAAAGAAATTTGTGGATGATTATCATTGGATTGACGAGAATGAAATGCTGGATCTGGTTGCAATTGCCCAATCTTCACCAGGGCCGATTGCAGTAAATGGTGCAATTGTTGTTGGCTATAAACTGGCAGGGATTTTGGGGGCTATGACTGCAATCCTGGGAACGATCATTCCGCCGTTTCTGATCATTTCGGTGATGTCAGTCGGATATCATTCATTTAGGGACAGCTATATTATCAGTCAGATACTTGAAGGAATGCAGGCAGGTGTTGGAGCGGTGATCGCATCTGTGGTTTATGAAATGGGTGTGGGGATTGTGCAGGAAAAAGACAGGATCTCTTTACTGATCATGGCCGGAGCATTTGCCGGGTCCTGTATATTTAACATCAATGTTGTATATATAATCATTGCCTGTGGAATGATCGGCGTGATCCGAACTTTCCTTTCAAAGAAGGGAGGAGAGAAATGATCTATTTATATTTGTTTGTAAGTTTTTTGCAGGTGGGGATGTTCAGTTTTGGAGGTGGATATGCGGCAATGCCGTTGATCCAGGAACAGGTGGTGACGATCCATCACTGGCTGGATATATCAGAATTTACAGATCTGGTGACAATCTCACAGATGACTCCGGGTCCAATCTCAATAAATGCAGCAACTTTTGTTGGAATTAAAGTTGCTGGGATTCCGGGAGCAGTTGTAGCTACAGGTGGATGTATCCTGCCATCCTGTGTGGTCGTTATAATCATTGCGAAAGTATATCTGAAGTATAGAAAGATGGGAATGCTTCAGGGAATATTGAATGCATTAAGACCGGCAGTCATAGCGATGATCGCGTCTGCAGGTATATCAATTTTAATAACCGCATTCTGGGGGAATGCAGTTATTAAGTTGATAAATACAAATTGGAGCCTGGTGATAATTTTTGTGATATGTTTTATACTTTTGCAAAAAATTTAAGATGAATCCCATAGGGGTTATGGTTTTGGCGGGGATTATGAAACTGGGTCTTTCACTAATAAAAAAATGATTCAAGAATGCCTTTGGGCATTCTTGAATCGGTGAACTCAATCAGCGTTTTTGCTGGTGCCCTGTTCAAAAATGGCACCGCTTTTTCATTTGGTGCAGAAGTAAGTTTTGCAACAATAATAGCTACTACAAGGCTTCCAAAGAATCCCGGAACAATTTCAAAGATACCCGTGGAAGCGGTCATACCAGTTAACAGCCAGCCCAGATCGATCACAAATCCGGAGATGACACCGGCTACAGCACCCTGATAATTAAACCGTTTCCAGAACAAAGACAGCAGGATAGTAGGTCCGAAGGAAGCACCAAATGCTCCCCATGCATTTTCGACCATATCCATGATAGCCTGCGCACGCTGCCCTTGGAATTAGCAATTACAAAAGCAATCGTGAGAGAACCAGTACAAGTACACGTCCTACGAACAGAGTCTCTTTCTCGGTTGCTTTTTTTGCGGAAGAAAGGCTTGTACAAGTCTGCAGTGAAGGAACTGGAGGCAACTAATAACTGGGAGTCTGCTGTAGAAATAGAGGTAGCAATAATTGCAGCCAGCAGCAAGTCCGCAGATACCAGCAGGGAAGAATCTACGTGCCATTGCAATGAAGACCAGCTTCTGATTTCCCTAAGTAAGCAGTTCAGCACCCATGACCATTCTTCCAAAATAAGCAATCATAACAGCGGAAAATAATGAAATGATTACCCATACAATTGCAACGATAGAAGATTTTTTAATCATGGAAGGTTTCTCGATGGACATGAAACGAACCAGGATATGTGGCATACCAAAGTATCCGAGTCTCCATCCGAGACCGCTGAGGATGTCCTGCCAGCTCGTATTGAAAATACCGCCGCCGAATGCACACTGTGTCACAGTTCCTGTGGCTGCATCAGTATATTCATATACAGTGGTAAAGAATCAGGATTTGCGGTAATACAGATAAGAATAGATCGCTGGCAAAAGGCAGGGAACGATTGCAGCGGCAAGCAGTATCCACATGTTTTGCAGTGGTGAGGTAAGGATCATAATGATTCCTCCGATTACCATGCATTTTCCACCGAAGCGATGAGTGTGATACCAGTTATCAGGATCATTTAATGTCCATGGAATACGAAAACCAATCGTATAGTTTGGCTTTACTGTAGGGAGAAAATTTCCAAGAACAAGATAAAGAACTCCAATGAGGATCCCACATAGATAAGACATATCAAAATCATATCCTAAACTGTATCCGTAGATTACAGTAGAGACAAACAAAGAAACCAACGGGCAGATCCATAATAGAACCCTGAATATTTTTTTATTAATATCTTTTGATTTGGGATCAATGTTTGTTGCGACCACACATACTAAATGAACTGCCAGCAGAATCAGAGGCAGGCCAAATACTGCAAAGGCTTTGGATGAATATCCGTCCGGCTGATTGTTTAGTCCAAAATGTGTTGCAACAGAATCTGGTAATTGATTCCACAAAAACAGACCAATAAAGACTGGAAGCAGTGTTATAACGGATGTAAGTAAAAGTAATTTTTTATTTTGTTTGATCATAATCATTCCCTCCTTTTAATTCACTGATCCATAAGAGGATTTCCTCGAGTACGGTAGCATTGAGTTCGTAATAGATAAATTTTCCTTCTCGTTCGTTACGAATCAGATCTGCATCTTTTAAAACAGACAGATGACGAGAAATGGCGGCACCGGAAATAGAAAAATGATTGCTGATCTCGCCGGCTGATAATCGAGACTGTTTGAGAAGGTTAAGTATTTCACGTCTTGTAGGATCGGCAAGGGCGTGAAGAGTGTCCTGCATACCCAAAGTCATTCCCCCTTCATTTAATATTTAACTTAAATGTTAAATGAATTATAACACAACATTTCTTGTTGTCAAGAGTTCCCCGGTTTATTCTGATGTTTGTGGAAAAGTGTACAAAAACGGGATAGAATTATATGGAAAAGCGGAAATCCTTATGAAGCAGGAACCGATAAGACATTTTCCCTGGATACTCTTTCTCAGGAATATACAGCATATGGAAATGGTGATTATCGTATCAATGGTCTGGAGACAGAGCAGGCGGACGGAAGTGACACTGCAAACCTGAAGTATGAATGCTATGAGATCTCAAAAGGAAAATACAGGTACCGCACCGGTCACAGTAAAAAAAGCACTGGTTCTGATCAGCCAGGGTGGTTATAAGAGAATCGGAAAAATGATCGAAGATAGTTTTGCTGAAAATAACTGTGAACTTGTTTTTGATTATTTCAATGGTGAATGCAGTACCAATGAAATCAACAGACTGCTGAAAGTAGTTAGACAACGGCTGTGATCTTACAATTGGTATTGGCGGCGGCAAGATTTTTGATACAGCGAAAGCTGTTGCGCATTATGCCGGAACACAGGTGTTCATCTGTCCGACGATCGCGTCCACAGATGCTCCCTGCAGTGCTTTGTCTGTAATCTATACGGATGAGGGCGATTTTTGAAAAATATTTATTCCTTCCGGCTAATCCAAATCTTGTTATGATGGATACAGAGATCATTGCAAAATCTCCAGTCAGACTTACGGTAGCCGGTATGGGTGATGCGCTTGCAACTTAATTTTGAGGCAAGAGCATGCCAGAGAAGTGAAGCAACTTCCTGCGCAGGTGGAAACACAACAGGTGCTGCAATGGCACTGGCAGAACTCTGCTTTGATACCCTGATGGAAGAAGGCGTGAAAGCTAAAATCGCTCTGGAGGCTGGTGTATGTACTCCGGCAGTGGAAAAGATCATTGAGGCAAATACTCTGCTTTCCGGAATTGGATTTGAAAGTGCTGGACTTGCAGGAGCTCATGCAATCCACAATGGTCTGACAGTACTGGAAGAATGCCATCATATGTATCATGGTGAAAAGGTTGCATTTGGAACCCTGGCACAGCTGGTACTGGAAAATGTCCCACATGAAGAATTGGAAGAAATTATTATGTGGTGTATAGAAGTGGGACTTCCGGTCACACTTGAAGAACTTGGAGCAGGTAACGTAACAGATGAGCAGCTTATGGAAGTTGCAAAGGCTGCAAGTGCAGAAGGTGATACTCTCCAGAATATGCCATTTACAGTTACACCGGAGAGTGTATTTGCAGCGATCAAGGCAGCAGATGCATATGGCAGATATTATCTAGGAGAAGAATAAGCGGAGTATAATGTTTTTGTACAAAAGTGACTTTACAAATCCATCCGGAAAAGGTAAGATTCTTTTATAAAATACTTTATAAAAGGAAACTTTGAGATGGTTGGAACGGAAAAGAAAAATCAGTACAAAATTTCAAATTATCAATTATATTATAAATCATAAGGCAACGTCTAAAGTGGAATTGTCCAGAAATCTGAATCTCAGTATGCCAACGGTCTTGTCTAATGTAAATGAGCTGCTTGCCAGTGGAATTGTAGTTGAAATGGGAGAGTATGAATCTACAGGCGGACGAAAAGCAAAAATGATCAGTATAAATCCTGCTTATCGTTATGCAGTTGGAATTAGAATTACTGCAAAACATGTAGGGTTTGTGCTTGTAAATCTGAAATCCGAAATTGAAAAGTATGAAAGAATCCGGCTGGAATTTTCAACAGAAGCTTCTTATTATTCACGGCTCAGAGAAGAACTGCATCATTTTCTTGCAGATGTAGAAAATCAGGATAAAATTCTTGGAATCGGCATTTCTGTACCGGGAATTATAAAGCCAGGTGATGGAATACTGATCAAATCACATGCGCTTCAATTAGAAAACTTAGTCTTGGTTTTCTTGAGCAGACATTCTCGCTTCCTGTATATTTTGTGAACGATGCAAATGCAGCAATGATGGCAGAAGATTTAGACAGATATAAAAATGCACTGTATCTGTCTCTGAATAATACTCTTGGTGGAGCATTTTGTATTGATGGAAAATTAATACAGGGAGAGAATCAGAAAGCCGGTGAATTTGGGCATATGATTCTGGTCCCGGAAGGAAAGCAATGTTATTGCGGAAAGCTGGGATGTGCGGATGCTTATTGTGCAGCGAGTGCATTGACAGATGAAACATGCCAGACACTGGAACAGTTTATGAAGAGTTTAGAAAATAAGGAAACCAAAGCAGAAGGCCTTTGGCAGGAATATTTGAAAAATCTGGCAATTTTGATATCAAATTTACGAATGGCGTATGATATGGATATTATTCTTGGAGGCGAAGTTGGAGGATATCTTACAGAGTATATGATTCCATTAGGAGAAAAAGTAATGGAATATAATGGTTTCGACCATGATGTGAGATATCTGAAAATGTGTTCTTACAAGAGAGAGGCATCTGCAGTGGGGGCGGCAAAGCATTTCCTGCAGGAATTTATAAAAAATATGTAATTATGATGTCAGCATCATAAATTTTAAAATCCAGAGAGAAAACACAGAAAAGAGTGTTTCTTTCTGGATTTTTTGCTTTGTTGAAAATTACTCCTTAATATTGTAGTAAAAATGCATAAAATCAACGGAACAAACTTGTGCAATAGGCAGAAGTGAATAAAAGGATATTGACAAATACTGGCAAGTGAATAATAATGTAATTACTTTAATAAAACGTTTAATAAAAGATAATAAATAAAGGAGGAATTAATTATGTTACAGCAGGTAATGACAAATCCAGGAGAAATTACTTTTTAGAGAAGTTCCGGTTCCGGAAATAAAAGATGATCAGGTATTAGTCAAGATCATGAACATTGGAATCTGTGGATCGGATATTCATGTATATCATGGAAAACATCCATTTACCAAATATCCGGTCACGCAGGGACATGAAGTATCAGGAGAAATCGTAAAAGTAGGAAAAGATGCTTCAGGTTTACGTGAGGGACAGAAAGTAACAATTGAACCGCAGGTTTATTGCGGACACTGCTATCCATGTCGTCACGGAAAATACAATCTTTGCGAAGAATTGAAAGTTATGGGATTCCAGACAACAGGAACTGCTTCGGAGTATTTTGCAGTAGATGCATCCAAGGTAACACCGATTCCAGAGGAGATGTCTTATGAAGAAGGTGCAATGATCGAGCCTCTTGCTGTAGCTGTACATGCTGTGAAGCAGATGGGCGATGTAAAAGGAATGAACATTGCAGTTCTTGGTGCTGGTCCGATTGGAAATCTGGTTGCACAGGCTGCGAAAGGGATGGGAGCAGCAAAGGTTATGATTACTGATGTCAGTGATCTTCGCCTGGATAAAGCGAAGGAATGCGGCATTGATGTATGTGTAAATACAAAAGAGAAAGATTTCGGGGGAGGCAATGGTTGAAGCATTTGGACCGGATAAAGCGGATGTGATCTATGATTGTGCAGGGAAATAATATCACAATGGGTCAGGCAATCAAATATGCAAGAAAAGGAAGCGTGATTGTTCTGGTAGCTGTATTTGCAGGCATAGCATCAATTGATCTTGCAGTCGCAAATGATCATGAACTGGATATCAAGAGTACTATGATGTATCGTCATGATGATTATATCGACGGAATCACACTTGTAAATGATGGGAAGGTGCATTTAAGACCTTTGATCTCCAAAACATTTGCATTTAAGGATTATCTGAAGGCATATCAGTATATTGATGACAATCGCGAGACTACCATGAAAGTTATCAATTAACGTTCAGGGAAAAAATAGAATTCCAACAAACATTCTGACAGGGAGGAAGATATGGGGAACGAAAGTAATAATGGGAAAGTGCCGTTGATCAGTAAGATCGCATATGGATTTGGAGATGTAGGTTGTAATTTCAGCTGGATGTTTGTCAGTAATTTTCTGATGATCTTTTATACAGACGTGTTTGGAATCAGTATGGCTGCAGTGTCAGCCCTGATGCTCTTTTCAAGATTCTGGGATGCGATCAATGATCCAATCGTAGGCGGTCTGACAGATAAGACTCATACAAGATGGGGCAGATATCGCCCATGGCTTCTTGTAGCTGCGCCTATTACAGCGATTCTTCTGGTGCTTTCTTTTTGGGCACACCCGGATTGGTCAAATACAGCGAAGATTATCTATATGGTGATTACCTATTGCCTGCTGGTATTAGGTTATACCTGTGTAAATATTCCATATGGAACACTCTGTGGTGCTATGACACAGGATATTGATGAGCGTGCCAAGATTAATACTTCCCGTTCTGTGTCAGCAATGATTGCGATAGGAATCATCAATATTGTGACAGTGCCGCTGATCAGTAAGCTGGGAAGCAGCAGTGCAAAGAATGGTTATTTGTTTGTTGCAATTATTTATGGATGTATCTTTGCAGCCTGTCATTTCTTCTGTTTCGCAAAGACAAAAGAACAGGTAGCAATTCCTGAGAAAGAAAAAATCTCAATAAAAGTACAGTTGAAAGCAGTTATGCAGAACAAACCATATCTTCTGGCTTTGGTTGGACAGGTGTTGTTTGGATTTACATTATATGGAAGAAATGCAGATATTTTATATTATTTTACTTATGTAGAGGGAAATGCTTCTTATTATACAACATATTCTATGTGTATTATCATTCCGTCCATTATTGGTGCAGCATGCTTTCAGCCAGTATTTCGGAAGCTGAATAATAAAGGAAGAACTGCATCGATCTTTGCACTGCTCACAGGTATTGCAATGCTGGCAATGTACTTCTTCAATGTAAAAGAATCACCAATTGCATTTTATGCGCTCGCCGGGATTACACAGTTCTTTTTCTCTGGGTTTAATACAGCAATTTATGCAATTATTCCGGATTGTGTGGAATATGGCGAATGGAAGACGGGACTTAGAAATGATGGATTCCAGTATGCATTTTGTTTCTCTTGGAAATAAAATCGGAATGGCGATTGGCACAGCGCTTCTCGCAGCATTGCTTGGAAAATATGGTTATGTAGCAAACCAGGCACAGAATCCGGAAGTAATCGCAATCATGAAACATGCATTCTCGACAATTCCGGGAATTCTGTGGATCGTTACAGCAATTGTTTTGTTCTTTTATCGATTAAACAAAAAACGCTATAACGAAATCGTAGAAGATTTGAAAAAAGGAAAAAGTCATAGTAATAATGCCTAAAAACAGAAGGCTTATTTTTAGTAAAAATCACTTTTGAAAGAAAAAGAATATTGAGGATATAAATCCATGTGGAGGAGAACAATACAGCAAAAAAACATTGATAGAGGCAGAAGCAGCCAGCCCGGAAGCTTATGTAAAAGAAAACGGAAGATTTCCTATCCTGGAAACCACAAGTAACGAGAATGGAGACGTTGTAATAGTAACAGGTGATAATAACGGCTCTTTTGTACGATATACATTTACGGAATAAAAGTGCCGGTAAAATATAATATTTGCAATGAAAAAGTGTGTAGCCTGTGAGCGTAAGTCCAGCTTATAAGACAGGGTGTGCACTTTTTTTGTGCCAGAAAAGAGAGGAGTAAAACAAAATGGCGGAAGTAACAAATGAAGGATATGCCGGTGAATAAGCTGATGATCAGATGTAGAATGTAATTATGGAATGTATTTGATTTGTTTGGATTAGCAAACTTTTGGGTGACAAACGTAACTTTCCGTGAT